>Ga0326597_10005795_pt1 | contig 17067 bp, 15 predicted proteins | sample RVTome_12_FD_203789 | JGI IMG/M metagenome (GOLD analysis project Ga0326597, IMG submission 203789) | Soil microbial communities from uranium-contaminated site in the Upper Colorado River Basin, Wyoming, United States - RVT100D185 | ecosystem: Environmental > Terrestrial > Soil > Contaminated >...
CCCGGCAGCGGTCGAGGATCACCCCGCCCGAGCGCCCGGGCGCCCGCACCTCCTCCATCCGGCCGCGGCAGCGCGGGCAGCGCCGCCGGCCCCCCGAGCGTCCGCCGCCCAGGGCCCCCAGGCGCGCTTCCAGGTCGAGCAGCCGCTGCGGGGCTTCGATGAGCTCGAAGAGCTGCCGCAGCTCCTCGGCGTCGAACCAGATCCCGTGCCCGGCGTGGCAGACGTCGAGCTCGACGCCGTCGCACTCGACGATCAGGAAGCGCCGCTTGCACTCGGGGCACAGCATGGAAGGACCCTACAAGCCGATCTTCGAGAGCGCCTCGGCGGCGCGGCTGACGAGCTCGAACAGGGCCGGGTGGGAGGACTCGAAGCCCTGGGCCGCGCGTTCGAGGCGCTCGACCAACGACTCGGGCTCGATCTGCGCCGGCTCGCGACGCACGGCCGCCTCGATGTCGCTCACGGTCCCTTCGATCAGCACGCGCGTCTCGTCGTCGATCTCGGAGGCGGGCAACGCCGCCAGCTCGGCCTCCAGCTCGGAGAGCCTCTTGCGCAGCTTCTCGATCCGGTCGGGCATGCGCACAGGAGCATACAGCCGTGGCGCGGGGGCGGCAAAGGCCGTCGGGCCGTCAACCCGTCCAGCCGCGCAGCTCTTCCATGACTCCGTCGGCGAACCGCACCGCGTCCAGGTAGGAGCGCCGGACGAGCGTCGGCCCGACGCCCTCGCGCCGGGCGACATCCCAGTCGCCGCGCTCGGCTCCCAGGGCGCAGCGCAGCGCGCGCCCGGTCGCGCCCCCCTCCTGTCGCAGGATGGCGGCGCGGATGTCGTCCGCCAGCGGCAGCTCTGCGAGCACCTCGTCCAATGCGACTCCCAGCAGCGCGTCGAGAGACGAGAACAGTCCGGCCGTGAAGCAGGCGTGCGCGGAAGCCCCCGGCAGCCCGGCGGCCATGAGCTCGCTCATCTTCGCCCGGTACAGGGAGATCGAGATCAGGTCCGTCGGCCGGTCGTCGATGCGCGAGAGGAGCAGCAGATTGACGATCTCGCGCACCTTGCGCACGCCCAGGAGCATCAGCACCTCGCGCACGTCCTCGATCTCGCGCGGCAACGAGAGCAGCGCCGAGTTCGCGTAGCGCAGCAGCCTGGCGGACAGCGTGACGTCCTCGCGCACGAGCTCCAGGAGCTCGTCGACCTCCAGCTCGGGATCCTGCAGCCCGGCCAGCAGCCGCACGAGTCCGACGCGGTTGGTCGGGATGCGGCGTCCGCTGACGATGACCGGTCGCGTCAGGAAGTAGCCCTGGAAGTAGTCCAGCCCCAGCTCCAGGTACCGGTCGAGTTCCTCGACCGTCTCGACCTTCTCGGCCAGGAGCTTCACGCCGTGGGGCGCGAGCAGATGGACGTGCCGGCGCACCTCCTCGGGGCCGAGCGCCTGGACGTCGAGCTTCACGATGTTGGCGATGTCCAGCAGCGGCACCATCTCGTCGCTGTGCACGTAGTCGTCCAGCGCGATCAGGAATCCCTCGCGCGCGAGCTCGCGCAGGCCGGCCATCACCAGGGGGTCGGGCGGGACGTCCTCGAGCACCTCGACCACCAGGCTCTCCGGCTGGAACGGCATGGAGTGCTCGCCGACCAGGAAGGCGCGGGTGAAGTTGACGAAGGCCATGTGCCTGCCGACCAGCCGGTCGAGCCCGATCTCGAGGAACGAGGCCAGCATGACCTGGCCGGTGGACGCGGCCGACCCGTGGGGGTCGGCCGAGTCCACGTCCGAGGCCTCGGCCGAGGCCGAGCCGCGGAAGAGCAACTCGTAGCCGAAGACCTCCAGGTCACGGGTGTAGATGGGCTGGCGGGCGACGAAGACCTCGGGCAGAGTGCCGTCTGTGCTCATGGGGGTGCTGTCGGGATCGCTGGAGTCCCGCAGTACCTCGTCGGCCGAGGCAGGGGCCGATCTGAACGCCTTGGGAGCGAGAGGCCCGGCTTCCAGGCGGGTTTCCCACAATGGAGCGAGCCCGTCGCGCCCCGAGGATGTCCGCCGCCGGGGCGATCACCCGAGGGTCGCGCGGGAGGAACGCGCGCACCTCCTCGACCGGCAGGAGACCCTCCGCTCGCGGGTGGGGTGGGCCCTCCAGGACTCGAACCTGGGACACATCGATTATGAGTCGACTGCTCTGACCGACTGAGCTAAGGGCCCGCGAGCTGGCAGGTTGCACCCGCGCAACCGGCGCGTCAACGGGCAGGGCCGGGCGTCGATCGCGGGGAGGATGTCCGCGCTCACTCCGCGCGCGCCAGGAACTCGAGCAGGAGCTCGTGGAAGCGCGCGGGCTGATTCATGTAGCAGGCGTGGCCGGCATCGGCCAGCACGACCTTGCGCGCGGCGGCCATGCGCTCGCACAAGAGGTCGGCCTGGGACTCGGGCACGATGCGATCGTCGCCGCCCCACAGGCACAGGGTCGGCAACGCGCTGCCGTCGAGCGCGTCGATCCAGCGCTCGATCTGCACCGGCGCGACGGCGACGAACCCGCGCAGCCGCCCGGCGTGGCGCGCGACGAGCGGCAGGCTGAAGCCGCCGCTCAGCGAGGGCGAGACGACAACCGGGCGCGCGAGGGACAGCTCGTCGAGCACGAGCGGCAGGAAGTCGGGCGGCGCGACGATGCTCGCCTCGGAGTCGCCGAAGCCGGGCAGGTCCAGCGCCACGGCGCGGAAGCCCGCGCGCGCGAGCAGCTCGAGCGTACCGAGCTCCTGCCACGTGCTGGCGCGGAAGGCCGCGCCGTGCAGCAGCAGCACCGCCGGCCCGTCGCCCGGGCCGGCCTCCAGGAAGTGCACCCTCGCGCCGGAGATCGTGCGCGTGAACGAGCGCGCCTCCAGCGCGCCCGCCGTCTCGTCGGCTGCGTCCATCGCCTCGCCCTCGCCGCTCGCTTCCTCCCGCGCGCTGCAGGCCGGCGCGAGCGCGCCCGACGCGGCCAGGAGCACCATCAGGATACCGAGCTCTCTCATCGCGGATCTGCCCGCACGCATTCTAGCCCACCGCGAGGGCAGCGTCCTCGACCCGGACGCGGCGCGCCAGGGCGAGGATCTTCAACGGCACGACGAGGGCCGGCGTCCAGACCAGGCCCAGCGCCAGGGGCAGGGCGGCGACGAGCACGAGGGCGGCCGCGTAGTTCGGGTGGCGCGCGAAGCGGTACGGGCCGCGCGAGACGAGCGGCTCGCCCGGGAGCACGATCACGCGCACCGAGAAGCGCTCGCCCAGGCTCGCCTTGCACCAGAAGCGCAGCGCCTCGGCGGCGAGGAACAGCGCGAGACAGGTCCAGCGCGCGGCCGGCGCGTGGAAGCTGGGGCCGGTGACGAGCTCCTCGACCACGAGCCCCAGGAACCACAGCGCGTGCACCCCGGCCAGCAGCCCGATGCCGTCGCGGGGCACGAGCCGCGCCCCGCGCGCGGCGAGGCGCGCGCCGTTGCGGCGCGTGAGCCACAGCTCGTACGCGCGCGTCGCGAGCGCGTAGGCCACGGCCAGGAGCACGACGGCTCTCATGGACGGCGATGCAGGTCGAGGGCCAGCAGGTCGGCCGTGAAGCCGGGGCCGAAGGCCGCCGCGACGCACGCTCCGGGCTCGAAGTCGGGGGCGCGCAGGATGCGATCGAGCACGAAGAAGACCGTCGCGGCCGACATGTTGCCGTGGCGGGCGAGCACCTCGCTGGCCGGCGCCAGCTCGGCCTGCGAGAGGCCGAGGCCGGCGCGGTAGGCGTCGAGCACCTTGCGCCCGCCGGGATGGAGGGCGAAGTGCCGCGGCCGGACGTCGGCCACGCCGGCCACGAGCTCGCGCGCGCAGCGCTGGACGACGCCCGGAATGCGCGGCGAGAAGACGACCCGCCAACCGCGCTCGAGCACGTCCCAGCCCATCAGGTCGCGGCTGGCGGGGAAGAGCCGGGTCAGGGAGCGGCGCGGCGTGGCGAGCGCCGGCAGTGCGTCGTCCGGGCGGCCCACGAGCGCCGCCGCGGCGCCGTCGCCGAACAGCGCGCAGGCGATGAAGTTGCGACGCGACTTGTCCTCGGCCAGGAGCGTCAGGCTCGTCAGCTCGACGCACAGGAGCAGCACGAGCGCGTCCGGCGCAGAGCGCGCCAGGTCGCGCGCGAGCTGCAGGCCGGCGACGCCGCCCGCGCAGCCGAGGCCGAACACCGGCACGCGCCGCGCGCCGGCGTTCAGGTCGAGCGCTTCGATCACGTCGCAGTCGAGGGCGGGCGTGGCGACGCCGGTGTTGCTGACCGTGACGACGTGGGTGACGCGCGCGCGCGCCTCGGGCGGCACGGCGCGCGCGGCGACGTCGCGCAGCATGGCCCCGGCGACCTCGAGGTAGGCGCCGTTGCGCGACTCGGACGTCAGCCCTTCTGCGTAGGCCGCGAGCGGCAGCGCCAGCGTGCGCCGCTCGATGCCGGCGTTGGCGAAGACCGGCAGGGTGGCGCCGACGTCGAAGGGAGCGCCGGCGAAGAGCCGGGCGGCCAGGGACGCGATCTCCTCCTGGCCGGCGGCGTGCGGCGCCTCGGCCAGGGCCAGTGTCAAGAGGGAGGGCTCGGTCGCGTTCACGCGGATCCGCGGCCGCGAGCGATACGTGAGGAACGTGCGCGGCACCTACCTCACAAACTGCCCGCGGCCGGAGGCTGGAGGCGCTAGACTACCCGCCGCGCCCGGTCTCGGGCGACCCGCCTCGAGCCCAGAACCAGAGGAGCACTCCGATGACCCGCCGTCGCACTTCCCGGCCTCTCTCGCCGACCGCCCTGGCCTCGATCACGGCCGCGCTCGCGAGCCTGGCGGTCGGCTCGAGCGCCTTCGCCCAGGACGGCGGCGACGACCTCTCCGGCTACGACCTCGACATCCCGCTGGTCGAGTACGTCTGGGATCCAAGCGCCGGCGACCCGGAGGTGCCGGCCGAGCTCGGCGGCCCCGGCTTCAGCGGCGAGGGCTGGGAGACGAACATGCGCTTCCAGGCCCTCGGCAGCGCTGAGGCCGTGCGCGGCGGCTCGATCACCCTGTCGCGGCCGGACTGGCCGGCCACCCTGCGCATGGCCGGCAAGGACTGGAACACGGACCTGACCTACCAGATCCGCGACCTGTGCTACGAGTCGCTGCTCGGCATGCACCCCGTGACGCTCGAGTTCATCCCGAAGATCGCCACGCACTGGTGGATCTCCGAGGACAAGATGACCTACCGCTTCCGGCTCAACCCCAGGGCGCGCTTCAGCAACGGGGAGCCGGTCACCGCGCAGGACTTCGTGGCCTCGTACGACCTGCGCATGGACCCCTCGCTGCTCGACCCCTCCTCCATCATGACCTTCAAGAAGATGGAGGCGCCGGTCGCCCTGTCGAAGTACATGCTGGAGGTGAAGTGCAAGGAGGAGAACTGGCGCAACTTCCTGTACATCTCGGGAATCGCGCTGGCCGTCTTCCCCGCTTCGCAGATCTCGATCGCCGGCTCGGAATACCTCGACAAGTACCAGTTCAAGCTCACCGCCGCGAGCGGCCCCTACTCCGTCAAGGACGACGACATCGTCATGGGTCAGAGCGTCACCGTGCGGCGCCGCAACGACTGGTGGGACGAGGGCAACCCGGCCTGGACCGGCCTCTACAACATCGACACGTACAAGTACATCGTCATCAAGGACACGAACCTCGAGTTCGAGAAGTTCAAGAAGGGCGAGTTCGACTTCTACATCATCGGCCGTGCGCAGTGGTGGGCGGAGGAGCTGCCGAAGGTCGAGGCGGTGAAACGCGGCCTGATCGTGCGCCGCAAGATCTACAACGACGCCCCGCGCGGCACGCAGGGCATGGCGATCAACACCCTACGCCCGCCCCTCGACGACCTGCGCGTGCGCAAGGCGCTCTGCCACCTCTACGACCGCCGGCTCCTGATCGAGAAGTTCATGTTCAACGAGTACGTGCCGCTCAAGAGCCACTGGCCGGGCGGGCCGTACGAGAATCCGGACAACGTGGCGATCGAGTACGACGAGCTCGCCGCGGTCGAGCTGCTCGAAGAGGCCGGCTGGACCGAGATCGACTCCAGGGGCTACCGCGTCAAGGACGGGAAGGAGCTCGCCTTCGACCTGACCTTCTCCAGCAAGGCCTTCGAGCGCTACCTCACGGTGTACCAGGAGGCCTGCAAGCGCGCCGGCATCCGGCTCGAGCTTCAGGAGCAGACGCCGGCATCGCGCTGGAAGTCGATGCGCCAGAAGGAGTACGACCTCAGCAACACGGCCTGGGGCGCGCTCGTCATCGCCAACCCCGAGACGAGCTGGAAGGGAGAGCTGGCTGACCAGGTCGACAACAACAACGTCACCAGCTTCAAGGACGAGCGCGTCGACGAGCTGTGCGAGGAGTACGACCGCGAGTACGACCCCAAGCGGCGCTCCGAGATCGTGCAGGAGATCGACGGCCTGGTCTTCAACGCGCACCCCTACGTGCTGGCGTGGTACCAGCCCTGCGAGCGCGTCTGCTTCTGGAACAAGTTCAGCCTGCCGAAGTGGGGCGCGCACCGGGTCGTGAACGACGACTACATGCACATGGAGATGTGGGTCGACCCGGAGAAGGAGAAGCTGCTCGCGCGCGCGAAGAGCGACCCCTCCATCACGATGGACCCGGGGCCGGTCGACAACCGCTTCTGGCAGGCCTGGAACCTGGCTCACAGGAAGGGCGACTAGCCCCGGCCGGGCCGCCGCGCGTTTCCGCGATTCCCTCTCGATGTCGGCCTACTTCCTGCGGCGCCTGCTGCTCCTGATCCCCACCTTCCTGGGGATCACGATGCTCGTCTTCACGATCACGCGCTTCGTGCCCGGCGGGCCGATCGAGCAGATGATCATGAAGATGCAGGCCTCCGGGGCGGGCGAGAGCGGAGGCGGATCCGGTGACCTCGCGAGCAGCGTCGAGCTCCCGCCGGACGTGCGCAAGGAGCTCGAGAAGGCCTACCACTTCGACAAGCCGATCTGGCAGGCGTACCTCATGTGGCTCGACGACCTGGTCTCGCTGCCGCCGGACCTGGGCAAGTCGTACAAGTACAATCTGCCGGTCTTCGACATCATCACGGCGCGCTTCCCCGTGAGCATCTACTTCGGGCTGATCGGCTTCTTCCTGGCCTACTCGGTCTGCGTCCCGCTCGGCGTGTTCAAGGCCATCCGCCACGCCGGCGCCTTCGACTTCGTCTCGAGCGCGGTGGTCTTCATCGGCTACTCGATCCCCGGCTGGGCGCTGGGCGGCGTGCTGCTGGTGCTGCTCGGTGGCGGCAGCTTCTGGGACGTCGTGCCGCTGGGCGACTTCCGCTCGGCCGACTGGGCCGACATGAGCGCGTGGGGGAAGATCGCCGACCAGGCGCACCACACCATCCTGCCGGTCATCGCCTACGCGGTGGGCAGCTTCGCGACGCTGACGGTCCTCATGAAGAACTCGCTCATGGAGAACCTCGGCCAGGACTACGTGCGCACGGCCTTCGCCAAGGGCCTGCCCGAGCGGCGCGTGATCTTCGTGCACGCGCTGCGCAACTCGTTGATCCCGATCTGCACCGGCCTGGGGCACGCGATCGGCCTGATCATGGCCGGCAGCTACCTGATCGAGAAGGTCTTCAACATCGACGGCATCGGCTATCTCGGCTACACGTCGATCATCGAGCGCGACTACGCCGTCGTGATGGGGATCCTGGTGATCAACACCTTCCTGATCCTGCTCGGCAACATCCTGAGCGACGTCCTGTACGTGCTCGTCGACCCCCGCATCCGCTTCACCTAGGCGATGCGCGGGAGGAGGAGGAAGTTGCGCCCCAGGGATGAGCACGTCTCCGTGCTGCGCCGGCGCTGGCGCAAGTTCCGGCGCATCAAGCGCGGCTGGTACAGCTTCGTGGCCCTGCTCGTGCTGTACGCGGTCAGCTTCTTCAACCCGCTCCTGATCAACAGCCGGGCCCTGATCGTCAAGTACGAGGGCGAGTACTTCTTCCCGGCCTTCGGCACGCACTACGAGGCGCGCTCCTTCGGGCAGCGCAAGATCGGCGAGGCGCACTACCGCGAGCTGCAGAAGACGTTCGAGGAAGCGCACGGGGGCAACTGGGTGCTGATGCCGTTCCATCCCTACCATCCGAACGAGTCGCTGCTGACGGAGGCCCACCTGCCGGGCAATCCGCCCCACGCCCCCAGCCGGGAGCACTGGCTCGGGACCGACGACCGCGGGCGCGACGTGCTCGCACGCCTGGCCTACGGCTTCAACACCTCGATCACCTTCGGCCTGAGCGTCGTGGCGCTGTCTTACGTCGTCGGCATGGCGGTCGGCGCCTGCTTCGGCTACTTCGGCGGGCGCGTGGACATCTACGGCCAGCGCCTGGTCGAGATCTGGGCCGGGATGCCGTTCCTCTACACGGTCATCATCATCGCCTCGATCGTCAAGCCGAACGTGTTCACGCTGATCTGCATCCTGGCCATCTTCCACTGGATGGGGATCAGCTTCTACATGCGCGGCGAGTTCTACCGCGAGAAGGCGAAGGATTACGCCGCGGCGGCAGTGGCGCAGGGCGAGTCGAACCTGTCGATCATGTTTCGCCACATCCTGCCCAACTCCCTGACCCCCATCATCAGCTTCGCGCCCTTCGCGCTCGTGGCCTCGATCGTGGCGTTGGTCTCGCTCGACTTCCTCGGTTTCGGCGTGCGCCCGCCGACGCCGAGCTGGGGCGAGCTCGTCGGACAGGGCCTCAACAACATCAAGGAGTGGCACCTGGTGTTCTTCCCGCTCGGCGCGCTGTTCGCCACGCTGATGATGGTCGTCTTCATCGGCGAGGCGGTGCGCGAGGCCTTCGACCCCAAGGTCTTCTCCCGCCTGCGCTGACCATGACCAGCAGCACGCAGGACGGCGCGCAGAAGGTGCTCGAGGTCAGGAACCTGCACACCTGCTTCGACATCGAGGGGGAGACCGCCTGGGCCGTCGCGGGCGTGGATTTCGACGTCCATGCGAGCGAGTTCCTCGGCATCGTCGGCGAGTCGGGCTCCGGCAAGTCGGTCACGGCGCTCTCGATCCTGCGCCTGATCCCCGATCCGCCGGGCAGGATCGCGCAAGGCAGCATCCTGTTCCAGGGCCGCGACCTGCTGAAGCTCAGCTACGCCGACATGCGCAAGGTGCGCGGGCGCGAGATCGCGATGATCTTCCAGGAGCCGATGACCTCGCTCAACCCGGTCTTCACGATCGGCATGCAGGTCACCGAGATGCTGCGCCATCACGAGCGGATCAGCAAGGAGGTCGCCGACGAGCGCGCGATCGAGGTGCTCGAACGGGTCGGGATCCCCGACGCGCACAAGCGCATGGGCGACTACCCGCATCAGTTCTCGGGCGGCATGCGCCAGCGCGTGATGATCGCGATGGCGCTAGTCTGCGACCCGGCCATCCTGTTCGCCGACGAGCCGACGACCGCGCTCGACGTGACGATCCAGGCCCAGATCCTCGACCTGATGAAGGACCTGCAGGCGCGCCGGCAGGGCGCGGCGATCGTCCTGATCACGCACGACCTGGCCGTGGTGGCGGAGACCTGCCAGCGCGTGATCGTGATGTACGGCGGCCGCATCCAGGAGGTGGCCGGCATCGAGCAGCTCTTCGACCAGCCGCTGCACCCCTACACGCGCGGGCTGCTCGACTCGATCCCGCACGAGCAGAACAAGGGCGCGCCGCTGCGCGCCATCCCCGGCAACGTGCCGGGCATCCTGCACTTCCCCAGCGGCTGCAAGTTCTGCTCGCGCTGCCCCGACGTGTTCGAGCGCTGCAAGGTCGAGGAGCCCGAGCTGATCGAGGTGCGCCCGGGGCGCATGGTGCGCTGCCACCTCACGGAGGACCTGGCGTGAGCAGGGACGGGCGGCCGCTCGTGTCGGTGCGCGACCTGAAGGTGCACTTCCCCGTCTACGGCGGCGTGCTGCGCCACAAGATCGGCTCCGTCAAGGCGGTCGACGGCGTCAGCTTCGACCTGCGCCGCGGCGAGGTGCTGGGCCTGGTCGGCGAGTCGGGCTCGGGCAAGACGACCGTCGGGCGCGCGATCGCGAACCTGCTGCGGGCCATGTCCCCCGACGTGCACCTGGAGGGCAGCATCCTGCTCGACACGCAGGACGGTCCGGTCGACCTCAACGGCCTGCGGCGCCGGGACATGAACCGGCACCGCGCCGTGATCCAGCTCATCTTCCAGGACCCCTACTCGTCGCTCAACCCGCGCATGACGGTGCAGGGCCTGATCGAGCGCCCGCTCAAGCTGCACACGACGCTCAGCCGGCAGGAGCGCGAGGAGCGCGTGCTCGGACTGCTCGACCGCGTCGGTCTGCAGCCGGAGTACGCGAACCGCTACCCGCACGAGTTCTCGGGCGGCCAGCGCCAGCGCATCGGCATCGCCCGCGCCCTGGCGACGCGGCCGGTCCTGATCATCGCCGACGAGCCGGTCAGCGCGCTCGACGTCTCGGTCCAGGCGCAGGTGATCAACCTCATGCAGGAGCTGCGCGCGGACTTCGGCCTGACGTACGTCTTCGTCGCCCACGACCTGTCGGTCGTCTACCACATCTCCGACCGCATCGCGGTCATGTACCTCGGCAACATCGTCGAGCTCGGCACGGCCGAGCAGGTCTACAAGCACCCGCGCCACCCGTACTCCAAGGCGCTGCTCTCGTCCGTGCCGATGCCGGATCCGCGCCACGACACGTCGGGGCGCATCCGGCTCGAAGGCGACATCCCGACCCCGCTCGCCAAGCCCTCCGGCTGCGGCTTCCGCACGCGCTGCCCGATCGCGCGCGCCGAGTGCGCGCGCGACGCCCCGTTCCTGGAGGACGTGGGCGACGGCCAGCTCGTCGCCTGCCCGTACGCCGACGAGGAACCCCCGGCCGCGTCGTGAAGCTCGCACGCGTCGCTCCCGGCTCCGTCACGGCGCTCGCCGTGCTCACCATCCTGGCGGCGTGCGCCGCGCGCGAGCCGGGTCGCCCGGACACTGCCGCCCCGGCGCGGCTGATCGCTATCCAGAACCCCCAGCCGCAGGCCGGCGCGCGCTTCGGAAGCGCGGTGGCCGCGCTCGACTTCGACGGCGACGGCTCGCAGGACGTCGCCGTCGGCGCTCCGGGCGACGAGCGTGCCTACGTCTTCTTCGGGCCGGACTTCGAGCAGTCGCTGAGCTGGCGGCCGCTGTCGAGCGCCGCGGGCGACCAGTTCGGGTTCCGCCTGGCGTCCGGTGAGCTGAACGGCCGGCCGGGCGACGAGCTGGTAGTGGGCGCGCCGGGTAGCGGCGGGACGGGCGGAGTGTTCGTCGTCGCCCAGGGAGACTCCACTCCGCGCCGGCTCCCGATCGACGCCGTGGCGGGCGAGCGCCTCGGCACGAGCCTGGCGCTGGGCGACTTCGACGGAGACGGCGCGCTCGACGTCGCCGCCGGGGCACCCAAGGCGCTCATCGGCGGGAACCAATCCGGTGCCGTGTACGTGCTGTCGCCCGCGACCGGCGCGGTGTCGAAGCTCCAGAACCCGATCGGCTCCTGGCTGCACGGCAACTACGGCCACGACCTGGCAGCGGCGGACGGCGACGGCGACGGGCGGACCGACCTGTTCGTCTCGGCCGTGGGCAACCGCTCCGAGGCAGGAATCATCGGCGCCGGACAGGTCTACCTGCACCTGAACCCCGTCGCGGATGGCGGCGCGATCGTGATCGAGGAGCCCGACCCGACAGCGGGCGACGAGCCGCGCTTCGGCATGTCGATCGACGCGCGCGACCTCGACGGCGACGGCATGGCGGAAGCATTGGTCGGCGCGCCGCGCAAGGACGGCGGCGGCCTGATCCAGTCGGGGGCGGGTTTCGTGTTCCGCGGACCCGACTTCCAGAGCGCGCAGATGCTCCTGAGCCCCGAGGCCATGCCCGAGGATCTGCTCGGCTTCCGCGCCCTCGCGGCCGACGTGGTCGGGGACCAGCGCCCGGACGCGGTCTTCTGCGCCCTGCCCAAGGTCCTGCCGGGCCTGGTCGTCGCCTGGGACGCGGGCGACCCCGCGCTGGGCGAGATCTGGGTCGCGCCGCCCGACGTCGGGCACCACTTCGTGCAAGGCCTCGACCACGGCGCCGCCGCGCCCGGGTCGTACGAGCCCCTCATCATGGGCGACCCGGTCTACGACCCCGGCGGGCTGCCGGGCTCCGGTCGCGTGCTGGTCAGGCTATCCTCATAGGATGGAAGCCGTGCTGTACACGTGGAGCCACTGCCCGTTCTGCCTGCGGGCGAAGGAGATCCTCGACAGCCACGGCGTTCCGTTCACCGAGCACGTCATGGACGGCAAGAGCACCGAGCTCTCCGAGCTGAAGCGCAAGTACGGCCATGCGACCGTGCCGCTCGTCCTGCTCGACGGAGAGCTCGTCGGCGGCTGCGACGCGCTCGAGGAGCTGGCGCGCCGCGGCGGACTGACGAGCTGAGGCGCACTACGCGTGCGCGCGGTGGTGCTCCTCCAGCACCTGCGCCACGCAGCAAGTCAGCTTCTTTCCCGTCGGCACGTGCAGGAACTCGTTCGGCCCGTGCGCGTTCGACTGCGGACCCAGGAGCCCCGTGATCAGGAACTGGGCGCGCGGGAACTCCGCGCCCAGCATGCCCATGAACGGGATCGAGCCGCCCTCGCCCATGTACGCCGCCGGGCGCCCGAAGTACGCGCGCGACGCGCCGTCGGCCGCCGCGGCCAGCCAGGGCGCGAGCTCGGGCGCGTCCCAGCCCTGCCCCGGCTCGGCGGGCGTGAAGCGCACGCGCGCCCCGTAGGGCGGATCGGCCTCGAGCGTCTCCGCGACCAGCCGCGCCGCGCCAGCGGCGTCGCAGGTCGGCGGCACCCGCAGCGAGAGCGCCAGCTCCGTGCACGGGCGCAGCACGTTGCCGGCCGAGGCGAGGTCCGGCAGGCCCGCGGCGCCGGTGATCGACAGGGCCGGGCGCCAGGTGCGGTTCAGGACCAGCTCGGCGCCCTCGCCCTCGACCGGCCGCGCGCCGGCGAGGAAAGGGTACTTGCCCGCCACGTCGCCGAGCACCTCCGCCGCCAGCCGCGCCTGCTCGACGCGCTGGGCGGGGATGTCGACGAACAGCTCGGGCAGACGGATCGCGCCCGTGCGCTCGTCCTCGATGCGGCTCAGGAGCGAGCGCACGACGCGGAAGGTCGAGGGCACGATCCCGCTCGCGTCGCCCGAGTGCACGCCCTCCGACAGCAGGTCTACCGCCAGCGTGCCGGTGACGATGCCCCGCAGCGAGGTCGTGCTCCAGAGCTGGTCGTAGTTGCCGCAGCCCGAGTCGAGGCACACCACGAGCCCGGGCGAGCCGATGCGCCCGCGCAGGTGCTCGATGTAGGCCGGCAGGTCGAAGCTGGAGCTCTCCTCGCAGGCCTCGATCAGCACGACGCAACGCGCGCGCCGCCCGCCCTGGCGCTGCAGCGCCTCGAGCGCGGTGAGCGAGGCGAAGGCCGCGTAGCCGTCGTCGGCCCCGCCGCGCCCGTACAGGCGCTCGCCCTTGAAGACCGGCTTCCACGGCCCCAGGTCCGCGGCCCAGCCGACCATCTCGGGCTGCTTGTCGAGGTGCCCGTACAGGAGCACGGTGTCGTCCGTGTCGCCCGGGGCCTCCATGAAGACCAGCGGCGTGCGGCCCTCCAGACGGACGATCTCGACCGACAGGCCGTCGACGGGCCGCGCCTCGCACCAGGCGGCGATCAGCTCGGCCGCCCGCTGCATGTGCCCGTGGGCGGCCCACTCGGCGTCGAAATGCGGCGACTTGTTCGGGATCTTGATGTACTCGACCAGCGCCGGCAGGATCGACTCGTCCCAGGTGCGCTCGACGAGCTCGCGGGTCTGCGTGGGGTCCATCGCGGCGCAGCATAGCAGCAGCACCATCGAGTCGAGATCGACTTCGGACGCACGGCCGGCCACTACGGCCGCCACCGGCGCGGCTTCCCCGTGCCAGGGGCCGGTGTATCCGCGCCGCCGTCAGGCGTTGCTTGCGCGGCGAGGATCCTGGAGGAGAGGCTGGGACGAGCACCGACCACGACGAGACCGGGTCGAGCCCCCGGCGATTGCTCCGAAGGCGGAACGCCGATACGCTGAGATCGCGCTTGGCTGGGTTCAGGGAAGACCTCGCTCGGCCTGGATCAGGGAGAACCATGTTGCTCGGATCTCACCTCGCCGGAGTACGCCGCCCGCCGAGCCCTCGGCGGAACCTGCGGAGGCGGTGGCGACTCGCGCCGCCGCCGCCCGCCGCGACGCCGGGCGGGGCGTCCATCGCCAGCGAGGGACCGAGCGAGGATCGAAGCGGCGCGCCCGCTCCTGTGCCGCCGGGCGGCGCATGCGGCCTCGGCGAGCGAGTGCGCGCGGAGATACGCGTGCGCCGCCTCAGCCCGCGGACCGAGGGCGCCTATCTCGGCTGGATGCGACGCTTCCATCGCTTCCACGGCCGGCGCGACCCGGCCGAGCTCGGCGGCGAGCACGTGGCGCGCTTCCTGAGCGCGCTGGCCACTCGCGGGCGAGTCTCCGCCTCGACCCAGAGCCAGGCCCTGGCCGCGCTCCTGTTCCTCTACCGCGAGGTGCTCGGGCGGGATCTCCCTTGGATGAACGACGTGGCGCGGGCCAAGACGCCCGCCCGGCTCCCGGTGGTGCTCTCGCGCGACGAGGTGCGCGCCGTCCTCGGCCAGATCGAAGGCGTGCCGAGCCTGATGGCGACCCTGCTCCACGGCTCCGGGCTGCGCCTGCTCGGGTGCTGCCGCCTGCGCGTCAAGGACGTCGACTTCGATCGCAGCCAGATCACCGTCCGGCGGGGCAAGGGCGACAAGGACCGCGCCACGATGTTGCCCGCCTCGATGCGGACCGAGCTCTCGGCCCATCTCGCCCGCGCCCGCGTGCAGCACCGCCCCGATCTCGCCGCGGACGCCGGCTGGATCGAGCTCCCCGGCGCCCTGGCCCGCAAGCTCCCGTCCGCAGGCCGCGAGTGGGCCTGGCAGTGGGTCTTCCCCGCGACGAGGCTCACCCTCCGCCGCGAGACCGGCCAGCGCCGCCGCCATCACCTGCACGAGACCGTCCTGCAGCGAGCCGTGCCCCGCGCGGTGCTGGTCGCCGGGATCCCCAAGCGCGCGACCTGCCACACCTTCCGCCATTCCTTCGCCACCCACCTGCTGGAGGACGGCAGCGACATCCGGACCGTCCAGGAGCTGCTCGGCCACAAGGACGTGGCCACCACCATGATCTACACCCACGTCCTGAACCGCGGCCCAGCCCGCGTCCGGAGCCCGGCAGACCGCCTTCTCGGTGACCGGCCATGACGGCCCGTCACAGCCCTTGTGCAGACCCGCCTAATCCCGGATGGGCCGGCGGAGCGGTCCATCCCCCGCCGATCCAGCGGATGGCCGGACGGCCCCCGCTGATCGGCGAAACCGTCCCGCCGGCCGGGAGGCAGCATTCCCCGTCCGTCCAGACACTTGCATCGCCTGGCGCTTCGAAGACTGCCGGCGTTAGGCGGCGTCGACAGCTGCGTTCGGAGAATTAGACAGACCCGTCCAATACAAGTTTCCCCGTCCGCAGGCGACAGAAGTTGATGAGAATCATTGACAGGAACGATAAACTGAAGCCGGTAGCGGGGGGGAAACTTCACGCTGCAGCAGCCGAGCTTCGCTCGCTGCTGAGCTCTGTTAGTTAGCCTGCCAGACGTGGAAGGGAGTTATGCGCACGATGACCGTACACAGCCCGCAAGAGTTCGCCACTGCCCTGGGTGCCAAGCTGGCGACGCGATCCCGGCATGTCTGTGCATTCATCGGTGCTGGTGCGGCGAAGGCCTGCGGGCTACCGGATGTCAAGGGTCTTGAAGCCACAGTGCAGGCGCAGCTGGCTGGGGCGGACCGAACTGCGTTTAACCGTCTGCTCGATGGGCGCAACATCGAGCAAGTGCTCAGCCGCCTGCGGCGAATTGCGGGTTTGGTCACTGGCATTGAAACAGTCGATAGTTTGACTGCGACCCAGGCGGATGCACTCGACAAGTCTGTCTGCAAAGCAATCGTGAGCGCGCTTGATATCGGGCCTGCGAATCTTACTCCGATGAGGCATCTGGCTGCGTGGGCTGCACGAGCCGACTATCGCCATCCCGTCGAGATCTTCACCGTCAACTACGACCTGCTCTTGGAAACGGCACTCGAGGGGCACGGCGTGCCGTACTTTGACGGCTTCGTCGGAAACCTGCAGGCGAGGTTTCGCACGGACCTTGTCGAAGCGCCAGTGGGAGACCCGGGCGGGTACGTGGCATCGCGGTTTGTCAGGCTGTGGAAACTGCACGGATCGGTCAACTGGGTACGATCGGATGATGATCAGATTGTGCGCACGGGCCAACCCGCGAAGGATCTTCCTGCCGCGATCTACCCGTCGGACGCCAAGTATGAAGAGTCACGACGGGTTCCGTTTCTCGTCCTCCAGGACAGATTGAGGCGCGCTCTGCATCAACCCGAAACGATTGTGCTCGTATCAGGTTTCTCGTTTACAGACGACCACTTGAACGAGATGCTGTTCGACGCAGCGATCCGCCGCGAACGTTCCGAGTTCGTCGTGTTCAGCCACGGCGATATTAGCGACAATCTGGCCGAACGTGCCGGACGTACGCCGAACATACAGGTGATTGGAAGAAGTGAGGCCATTCTTGGCGGAGTGCGCAGGAACTGGAACGCACCAGACAATGACATTCCGGACCTCTGGGTGGATGGCAAGCTAGCCTTGCCGGACTTCACTTGTTTGGCGTCGTATCTCGCTCGGAGTAGCGCGCAGGATGGGGAGGCATACGGCAATGCCTGAGCGAGACCCGACCTGTATCGGCAGAGTACGGCACGTCATGGGTGCTACGGTGACTGTTGCACTCGACCCTGATCTCGCGAGCGTTGCGCCGATCTACCGAGGTCGGCTGTTGCCCGTGGGCCAGATTGGCTCTCTCGTGCGCATCCCGCAAGGTCTTGTCGATCTCGTCGCCACCGTGAGCCTTGTGGGGATTGCGGAACTGTCTGGGCCCTTGGCACCGGCAGATTCAGTGCAGCGCGATGAGCGGTGGCTGCAAGTTCAGTTGCTTGGAGAG
>Ga0326597_10005796_pt1 | contig 17067 bp, 17 predicted proteins | sample RVTome_12_FD_203789 | JGI IMG/M metagenome (GOLD analysis project Ga0326597, IMG submission 203789) | Soil microbial communities from uranium-contaminated site in the Upper Colorado River Basin, Wyoming, United States - RVT100D185 | ecosystem: Environmental > Terrestrial > Soil > Contaminated >...
AATCTTCTCGTTGCCGGGTTCGCTCGGGACCGTGAAGGCCGCAACGAGCTCGCCCAGCTCTTCGTACTCGCCCTCGTCACCGAGGAACTTGGCACCGACCTCGGACCCTGCGACCTCGACGCCTCCCCGTCGCATGGTGACGATGGTGATGTCGTCCTCCTGCTCCCAGTCGTCGCCCGTGAACTGCTCGAGCTCGGCCATGAGCGCATCGATCATGGAGCCATCTTCGACGCGGCCGACCGCGGCAGAGACGCGCCCGAACCCGAACATCTCGCGATCGGCGTCGTGGGCCTCGGGCAGTGCGTCGCTGTACAGGACAACGGACTGTCCGTGTTCGATCGTCACGCTGGCTTCGTCGTACCGCATGCCGGGAAGAAGGCCGAGCGGCATCCCTGTCGCCCGTGGCTCATCCGTGCTGCCGTCCGTACTGCGGACGACCGGCAGGTTGTGGCCCGCGTTCGCGAAGACGAAGCGGCCGGTCGACAGTTCCAGCACGCCGTACAGACAGGTCACGAACATGTTCGGCGGCATGTCCAGGCACAGCTGTTCGTTGACCTCCTCGAGGACGACGCCCGGCTCGACCAGGCGTTGAGCGGATGCGCGCAGCACAGATCGCGTCGATGCCATGACCAGCGCAGCGGGAACACCTTTGTCCGTGACGTCGCCGATCATGATCGCCATGCGGTCCTGGTCGATCTCGAGGACGTCGTAGAAGTCCCCGCCGACCTCGCGCGCGGGCCGGTAGAACGCGTCGAGGTGCCAACCGGGGGTCGGCGGAAGGACGCGCGGCAGGAAGTTCTGCTGGATCAGCTGCGCAACGCGCATCTCCTGCTCATGGCGCTCGCGACGGCGAACCTCTCCCTCCTGCTCGCGTACGAGTTGGGCGACGCGCAGGGCCGGGGCCGCCTGGGCCGCGAGGCTCTCGAGCAGGCGCCGGTCGTCTGCCGAGTACTCCTGCTCGGACAATCGTGGCCCGAGGTTCAAGAGCCCGATGAGCTCGCCCTGCGTGACGAGCGGTACGACGAGCTTCACGCCGGCTTCGCGGAGGGCCTGCAGGCCGGGTGAGTCCAGCGAGAGCGTGTCGAGGTCGACCGGCCCGGTCGCACTCTGGAAGTACGCGAGCACCGGATCGTGTGCAGCGATGTCGACCTCCGGCGCCGTGGTGACGGGCTCGGGGGTCGCCTGGACCTCCCCCGCATCGCCGTCGCGGTCGCGACGACGCCGGCCGATGACGGGCAGCCGCCGTGAGCGCACGTCCGTCGTGGTCATGTCGTTCTCCCTGTTCTTGCTCAATGCAACCCCCTAGGCGCAACGGAAACGTTACGAAGTGTGCTTGCTGGCCGGGGCGGGTTCGCGGACCCAGATCCCAACGAATTCTGGATGCAGTGTGTCCTGCACCGCGCTGACGAGCCGTCACGGACGACATCGGCGGAGATGTCATCGCGCAACTGGCCTTGGAACGCCGCCACCGTGCGTTCCGCGTGGCGCCCGGCCCGGTGGAAGCGACGGTCCACGGAGCGCCGCACCGTGACCAACACCGGTCGCGCAACCGCGGCTGCCACGAGCGTGGACAGCGCGACGATCAGGTCGTTGCCGTTGGCCCCGAGGGCTCGGACGACCTGCCCGATCCCGAGCACCGCAGCCGGGTAGACGGTGACGAGAACCGCGGTGACAATCGCATACGCGGCCGTACGTCGAATCAGACGTTCGATCTCGTACAGGCCGGTCTTGGTGATCGACATGAAGATGCCAACAGGGATCCCCAGCGTGAAGACGACGGTGGCGCTGGCCTGGAGGACTCCCGGGATGGGACCGGCGACGAGCGCGTCGTAGACGAGAACCGGTGTCACCGCTGACAGTCCCAGCACGACCGGCCAGATGACCCACCGAAGTTGAGCGCGGACGGCCGGTGTCCCGGTGCGGCAACGCATGAACAGGCTCCCGAACGCGCCGAGCCCGAGCAACAGGGTCGCCAGCCCGAGGACATTGATCACGTCGTCCATCTTCATGAGAGGCAGGTAGCTCGAGCGGGCTGGGCCAGAAGACCACGGGGTCCGGCCATGTCGCTGTGGCCTCGAGCAGACCGGGGGTGCGGTCGAGCAGCTGGGCCAGACCGTTGAGGGCGACGACCGCGACCGCGATCCTGTCGACGACGAGCCACCTCCGTCCCGGGAGCAACTCACCGTTCGGGACGCGGTAGAAGGACACGAGCAACATCGCGAACGCGGTCGTGAAGACGACCTCGCCGAGGTGCCAGACCCAGGCACCGGCTGGCCATGGCATGCCCTCGCCGACTCGGTTGGCGTAGTCCGCAGCCAGTACGCCGACCGCGATGCTCCACGAGCCGATCAGCACGAACCAGCCGAAACGGTTCCGTGGGTGCCCGGACACGACCACAGCGCCGGCGGCGGACAGACCAAGGAACGACAACCCCCACATCACATCGGTCCACGTGAGCGGGTCGGTCACCCGATTCGTTCCTAGGCCGATGGCGAGTGCCCAGCTCATGGCGGCAAGGCCGACAACGGTCCACGGGACGAAACGGAGGCGGGTCATCCCGGACGCTCCGTCACCAACCACACCCACGCGCTGCGCGGTTGGAGGGTCGACGAGGCTGTTGCCGTCAGATCCTCGACGACCGTGGTGACCTGGACCTCCTCGCGCAGACGGGCGGACATCGCCACGACCGCACCTTGTGCGTCGAAGTAGGCACGGTCGAAGCGACGATCGACCGCCCGGCGCGTCCGGCGAAGGAGTGGTCGCACGGATACCGCGGCGAGCAAGGTCGATGCGGCGACGATCAGGTCGCTGCCACCGTCGACACCCGCCGCGCGCACGACGGCGCCGAGCGTGAGGACAGCCATCGCGTAGATCCCGACGACGGTCGCCGTGACGATCGACCAGGCGAGGGTGCGCGAGATGAGCCGGTCGAGTTCGAACAGTCGGTGGCGCGTGACGGCGACGAAGATCGCGGCGCACAGGCCCAGCAGACCGATGTCGATTGCGATCACGGACGCGAAGTCCTCGATCGTCACCGCCGTGTCGTCCTCGGGCAGGAACTGGGTGACGAACTGCAGCGCCACAGCGACACCGAGGGCGACGATCACCCACTTGAACTGCAGCCTGCGCACCCCGTCGGCTCGGACGAAACGGCGCACCACCACCGCGAAGGAGACGAGCACCACGACACCGACGGCCGTCCCCAGCGGGTCGGTGATGTCGCGGATCAGCTCGAAAGCTCCCACGCCGAGGGGATTGGCCAAGTCCACCTCCGAACCGAGGTCCAGCGGCCCGGGCCGGAACAATCGCACGACGACCGTCACCGCGGTCATGGCCCCGGCGACCGTGAGCATGATCCGCTGCCACCTCGACAACGACGCGTCCGGGAACAGCAACAGGAACGCAGCCAGGATCAGCAGGATGACAGGGGTGAGCGCGTTGGCAATGGACACAGAAGCACCGAGGACCGCACCGACGTCGCCTCGGGAGAGTTGGCGTTCGACAAGCGATCCGGTCAGCCACGACAAAGTCGCCTTCACGCCGAGTGCGAGCAGAAGCCATCCGATCGGGTTGTGACGACGACGGACGGCCAGCACGCCGCCGACGGCGGGGAAGCCCAGGAAGGCGGCCTGGAAGAGCACGTCGTCGATGATGATCCCGGCATCGGTGGCGCCCCATCGCGACAGCGACATGCCTGCCGACACCGCCCACGCGCCGTACGCCACCACGACGGCCGCGACGACCAGGATCCTCGGGCCAGAGAGTGCCCGCGTCTCGACCTGCGTCACGACCGCTCCTCCCCCGCTGCTACCCGAACCACCCGTCACCCCTTCCGGAACGGGTGCCTCAGGGCGTAGAAGACGGCGTCGTGACGGATGTTGCCGAAGCGCTTCCACTGGCGCTTCTTGTCCACGCAGACGATCTTCTTGTCGACCTCGGGATCCGCCACACCGAAGTGCCCCGCCAGCGTGGCCAGGGTGTGTTCCCAGATGTGGTCCTCCTTTCGGTGACCACCGAACGCCATGCCGACCTCGACCATCGGGTCGTGGGCACGTATCAGCAGCTGCACCTGCGCGGCGAGCCGACCGCCGGCCTGATCCACCGAGAATGTGATGAGACCGGCGAAGGGGTGGCCCTCCGGGGTCATGAAGCAGAACGACTCGTCATCGGCGAACACGACCATCACCCCGGTGGACAGGGTGAGGCCGCCGGCTCGGCCGCTGATCAGGCCGATCTCGCCGGGCTGGATACCAGCCAGCGGGGCGGTGAACCGGTTGCCCTTCGGCCAGAAGGAACCGTAGTTGGCGCGCCACTCGGCACTGACCTCGGCCGGGGTCATGTCGACGCCCGGCAGGTTCACGCGGTAGGTCTTCTGCCAGAGTTTGCCGAATCCCTGGACGGGTCCGGACAGCCGGCGGCCATCGACGGCACTGCCCTGCCCATCAGGACCGCTGAGACGGTCGACGGGCTTGGCCCAGTGGTCGGCGCGGCCCTCCGGGGCGCTGACGTTGTCGCTCATGATGTCCCTCCTCGGTCGATCACGAGCATCCCCACCAACCGGTACGACTTCGTTACGGCCCAACCCGATGTGAGTTCGGCCCGTATCCGGGCCAGATTCACATCGCTGGGTCGAACTCACATCACCTTGGGGGTGGCGGGGCGACGTAGAGGGACTGGGCGGAGCGGCCGATTCGGCCGGTTTCGTCGGACAGGACGGTGTCGGCCTGGCCGATGCCGGACGGATCAAGGGTCGTGCGGGCGTTCATGCAGACCCACTGGCCGACGGGATAGCGGTGGAGGTGCACGGTCAGGTCGGTGTTGACGAAGACAAGGTCCGTCGGCGCCGCCACGGCCGAGATCCCGTTGCCGGAATCGGCGGCGACGAGGACGCGCTGCAACGGCGTCATGTCCTCGTCGGACACGAGCGCGATCGGCGAACGGAACCACGCGACGGCCGGTCCGAGGTCCAGGAAGCTTCCACTGACGAACCGCACCTCCATCGTGCTGCCGTAGTGCACGTCCAGTGTGTGGGGAAAGAACTGGTTCGTGGACGCCTCGTCCGGTCCCGGCGTCGGGGGTCCTTCGCGCGCGGCGTCCGGGACCTCCAGGTCGGTGGTCCGCATGAGCCATGCCCGTGCGAGGGCCACGTCCTGCCCGTCGGCGGTCAGCCTGGCCTCGGCCAGTGCGACACGCTTGCCGGGTCGCACGAGGTCGGCGGTCACCTGCAACGCGCCGGCGACCGGGACGGGGCGCAGGATCTCGAACGTGATGCGAGCGACACGCATGGGGACGGGGACAGGCAGCGCCTCCACGGAGCGGCCGAGCAGTGCCGCGGGTGGCCCGAAGTGCATGGCATCCGTACTCCACGGACCGATGGTGTGTGCCGTGCCGCGGAAACGGCCGGCGCCATCGGGTACGAAGAACGCCTCGTCCGTCAACGTTTGTCCCATCCGTCGTTGTCAGGCCCGGCGAACCTAGTGTCCACGACCCCTGCCCGAGGAAGCGGTTGAACGCCAGCGCCCGCAAGATCATCGCCGCGCTCACCTTCACGAAGGCGGGCGACCGGGTCGTGGACGCCAAGACCGTGCTGGCGTGGCTGCTTGCGGCCCTCGGTGCACCCGCTGTCACCATCGGTTTGCTCGTCCCGATCAGGGAGGCGGGGTCACTGCTTCCCCAGGCCGGCCTCGTTCCCTGGGTGCAGAAGTTCGACAAACGCAAGTGGGTGTGGGTCGTCGGGGCGGCCGGCCAGGCCATTGCGGCGGGACTCATGGCGCTCGTCGCAGGATTGGCGGACGGCGCCGTCGCGGGGTGGGGAGTCCTGGGCGCACTCGCGCTGTTCGCCCTGGCGAGGTCGTTGTCCTCGATCGCCACGAAGGATGTCATCGGCCGCACGGTCGACAAGGGCTACCGGGGACGGGTCACCGGGTGGTCTGACACGGTGTCGGGATTGGTTGCGGTCACGCTCGGCCTCGGGATACGGGTCCTCGGGTCGGACGAACCAGAACGGGGACCCTTGGTCGTCCTGATCGCGGTCGCCGCAACCGCATGGGTGTTCGCGTCGCTCCTCTTCAGCACGATTGACGAACCGTCCGGCGACGAAGGGAGTGACGAGGAGATCGGCATCACCGCCGCGTTGCGACTGCTGCACACCGATCCCCCGTTCCGCCGGTTCGTGATCGCCCGGGCGTTGCTACTCGTGTCCGCTCTCAGTCCTCCGTTCGTCGTGACGATCGCCGCAGCCCGCGTTGGCGCGAGCGTGGCCCAACTCGGTCCGTTCGTGATCGCCACGGGGCTGGCCTCCCTGGTCGCCGGCAGGCTCTGGGGCGGAGCGGCCGACCGGTCGAGCCGTCTTGTCATGGTGGCGGCCAGCGGTATCGGGGCGCTGATCGTCGTGGTGTTCCTCGGACTACTCGGCCCCCTCGGTGACCACACCGGTCTCTACGTCGGCGTGTATCTCGCGCTCGCCATCGTCCACACGGGTGCTCGAGTCGGCAGGTCCACCTATGTCATCGACCTCGGCACCGGCGATCGCCGGACGCAGTATGTCGCGGCGTCCAACACCGCCATGGGCGCGATCCTGCTCCTCGTCGGCGGGGTCACGAGCGGACTGTCCACCCTTGGGCCCGAGGTCGCGCTGATGACGTTGGCGGCCATCGGCCTGGCCGGCGTGCCGGCCTCACTGTCCCTGCCGGAGGTCAGCGCGGGCGCGTAACGCAGTGCGATTGTCGAGAAACCCGCGGATGCGACGACTTCTCGACCTTCGCTAGCCGCCTGGAGTGGGACGACGCCTTGCTCGCTCGACGAAGAGGTCGTAGGCAACGGCCCCCCTTCACGGCTGCCCGAACACGTCCGAGGGTTCGGCCACGAAGACGCAGAACGTGTGACCGGAGGGGTCGACGAACACCCGCAGTGGCTCATCGGGGTCGTCCGACCGGTCGAACCGCAACTCGCCGCCGAGTTCCAGCACGCGCTCGTGGACTGCCTCGAGTTCAGCCACGCTGTCCACCATGAGGTCGAGGTGCAGTTGCTGCGGCACGTCGTCCTCGGGCCACGTGGTGCGCGCGAGCGAGTCCACCTGCTGGAAAGCGAGGCGGGGGGTCCCGTCCGGATCCTTCAGGTTGAGCCAGTCGCGGCCAACAGGGTCGTCTTCGCCTTCGGGCGGCGGCTCGTGCACCGGCGGGTAGACAAGGCCGAGCAACTGCCGCCAGAACTCGCCGGTCTGCCGGGCGTCGGCGGAATCGAAGACCACCTGGACCAGCTTCGGTACGACGGTCATGGGACCACCTCCTTGCAAGCGGTGGCAAGCCTATGATCGACGAGGGGCCCGCGGTCAGCCGGTCGGCTGCACGACCGGACCGCCCATGGCGTGGACGCCACCGTCGACGTGGACGATCTCGCCCGTGACGCCTGGGGTCCAGTCCGAAAGCAGCGTGCAGATGACTCGACCGACGGGGTCGGGGTCGCGGAGGTCCCAACCCAGCGGGGCGCGTTCCTGCCAGACGTCCTCGAAGCCGCCGAAGCCGTCGATCGATCGCGCCGCCATGGTGTGCAAGGGCCCGGCCGCCACGAGGTTCACCCGTACGCCCCGAGGTCCGAGGTCCCGAGCCAGGTAGCGGGCCGTGGACTCCAGACCGGCCTTGGCAACGCCCATCCAGTCGTAGCCCGGCCATGCCACCGAGGCATCGAAGTCCAGCCCGACCATCGCCGAGCTGCCGGCCGCGGCGAGCAGGTCAGCGAACCCACGACCGAGCGCGGCGAACGAGTAGGTGGACACCTGGAAGGCCGTGGCGACGTCCTCCCACGGCGCGTCCAGGAACCCGCCACCCAGACAGGAGCCCGGGGCGAACGCCACGGCGTGGAGAATCCCGTCGACCCTCCCCCAGCGCTCCTCGAGGTCCTTGGCGACGTTGGCGATGTCCTGCTCGTTGGTCACATCGAGCTCGAGGACCTCGGGCGGGTCGGGCAGCCGGCGAGCCGTGCGGTCGGTCAGGCGCTTCGCCCTGCCGAAGCTGGTGAGGACGATGTCGGCTCCCTGCTCCTGGGCGATGCGCGCCGCGCTGAACGCGATCGACCGCGGGTCGAGGACGCCGGTGATCAGCAGTTTCTTGTTCTCAAGCAGCATGGTCGTCTTCCTTGGCCTGGTTGGCGGCAGTTCCGGTGGGGCGTTCGATCGCGACGACCGCCATGGCGATTCCGCCGTCGTGCGACAGGGACAGGGACGCGCGTGCCGGCTCCCCATTGAGGAAGAGGTGCGGCGCGCCATCGGGTGCCGTGCGGACCTCGGCTGCGTGGAACGGCAGGCGAAGGTCGCCCAGGGCCTTGCGCGTCGCCTCCTTGGCCGCGAAACGCACCGCAAGGCGGGCATGCACCGTGCCCATCGGTGCCTGGTCACGGGTCGCGTCCGCCCGTTCCTGCATCGTGAACACGCGGTCGAGAAAGCCGGGCCGCCTGGCGAGCGACTCGGCGAACCGCGCGATGTCGACGACGTCGCAACCCATGCGGGGAACAGTCACGCGGAACCTCCGCCCAGAGGTTCTGCCTTCCCCCTCGAGGGGGGAGGGGTCGGCGTTGCCGGCCTGGAGGGTGAGCCCCCAGGTTCTGCCTTCCCCCTCGAGGGGGGAGGGGTCGGCGTTGCCGGCCTGGAGGGTGAGCCCCCAGGTTCTGCCTTCCCCCTCGAGGGGGGAGGGGTCGGCGTTGCCGGCCTGGGGGGTGCCCCTCCGACTGGCGCGAACTCGTCGGCGCGAGCCTTGCCGGACAGGTCGACCAATGCGTCATGCAACACACACGAGAACCGGCGCCGGCTGCCGGGGTCGTCGGCAGGGGCAGGGATTGCGGGACCGAACGTGATGTCGACATGGCCACCCCGGACTCGTGGCCGGGCGCCCGTCGGCCACACCTCGTACGTCCCGTTGACGGCCGCCGGGACGACGGGAGCGCCGGTTGCTGCGGCGAGCCGCGCCACCCCGCTGCGCGGCCGGTACACCCTGCCGTCGCGGCTACGGGATCCCTCGGGGTACACGACGACCGCCGCCCCGGACTCGAGCAGTCCCTGCAGCGCAGCCAGCGCGTCGACGTCCGCAGTGCCGCGCTTGACCGGCACCATCCCGAGTTTGGGCAACGAGGGCCCGAGCACAGGCCAGTGGGTGAGCCGTTCGTCCCCGAGGAAGTACACAGGTCGGCGGAGGGCCGCACCCAGCGCCATCGAGTCGGCATGCGACGCGTGGGTCGACGCGATCAGCACGCCACCGGTCGGCGGGACGTGGTCCTCGTCGACGACCTGCAGACGGAGCCAGACCCGCAACAGCGGTCGGATGACCCGGCGCGCCACCGACCTGGCGCCGGGCACGACGGTCTGGATGTGGCGGACTGACGTGCCCGCGGTCGGAGCGGAGGCCTGTGTCATTGCGGCAGGTTGTCGTGGACGTAGTCGGGACGACGCCCGCCGCGCAGGGTCCTGAGCAGCCCGACCAGGGCTGACCGCGTCTCGTGCGGCTCGATGATCTGGTCGACCGAACCGCGCCGCGCCGCCAGGGTCACGTGCATGGCGTCGCGCCGGTACTGGTCGATCAGGTCCTCGCGTCGGTCGGCATCGACCTCGATCTGACGGCGGAAGATGATGTCGGCCGCCCCTTCGGCCCCCATGACGGCCAGTTCGGCATCTGGCCATGCCAGGACGGCGTCGGCACCGAGCGACCGGGAGTTCATGACGATGTAGGCGCCGCCGAACGCCTTACGCAGCACCACCGTCACACGTGGGACGGTCGCGGACGCGAACGCATGCAAGAGCTTGGCGCCCTTGCGGATGACGCCGTTGACCTCCTGGCTGGTGCCCGGGAGGAAGCCCGGAACGTCCACGAGGACCACAAGCGGGATCCCGAACGCGTCGCAGAAGCGCACGAATCGGGCGCCCTTCTCGGCTGCGGTGAGGTCGAGAACGCCAGCCAGCCACTTCGCTTGGTTGGCGACGATCCCGACCGTCTGACCGTCCATGCGGGCGAAGCCGATGACGAGGTTGCGAGCCCACCGCTCCTGGACCTCGAGGAACCGACCTGCATCCACGATCCCGCAGATCACGTCGCGGACGTCGTAGGGTGCACGCGCGTCGTCGGGGACGATGCCGGCAAGGTCGACGTCCGGCGCAGACTCGACCTCCACGGCCGGTGCCGGCGTCCATGCCGACGGTGGCAGGTAGGACAGCAGGTCCGCGGTGACTTGGAACGCCTCGTCGTCGTCGGCGACCACGAAGTGCGCGCTGCCTGACCGGCCGCCATGCACCTCGGGCCCACCGAGTCCGCGAGCGTCGACATCCTCGCCGGTCACGGCCTTCACGACCCGCGGACCGGTCAGGAACATGTATGCGTCGTCGGACATGACGACGAAGTCCATGAGCGCCGGGGAGTAGACCGCTCCCCCGGCGCACGGGCCGAGGATCAGCGCCACCTGCGGGACGCGGCCGGATGCGGCGACATTGGCGCGGAACACCTGGCCGTAGCCGTCGAGGGCGGCTACGCCTTCCTGGATCCGGGCGCCGCCGGAGTCGTTGATCCCGACGACCGGCACACCACCGCGCGTTGCCTGTTCGATGGTCCTGGCGATCTTGTCGGCGTGGGCTTCGCCGAGCGAGCCGCCGAGGACCCGACGATCCTGCGCGTAGACGGCCACCGGGCGCGCGCCGATTGCGCCCGTCCCTGCGACCACGCCGTCGGTGTCGGGCCGGTGCTTGTCCAATCCGAAAGAGTTCGCGCGGTGCTGACGCTCCGCGCCGAGTTCAACGAACGAGCCGTGGTCGAGCAGGCGACCCAGGCGCTGCCGCGCGCCGTCGCCTGGTTGCAGCCCGGCGGCATCGACCGCCGGCGATTCGGCTTGCAGGGTGTCACGCAAGGTTGGCCCCTTGTCAGCGGGTGAATACGAGTGCGGCGTTCTGTCCACCGAACCCGAACGAGTTGCTCATCACCGCGTCGATGGCGACGTCCCGCGGCGCGTCACGGACGACGTCGAGGTCGACGTCAAGACGATCGCAGTTGGCCGTGGGCGGTATGACGCCCTGGCGTAGGGCGAGGACGCTGAACGCTGCCTCTACGGCGCCAGCCGCCCCGAGGAGGTGGCCGGTGACGCCCTTGGTCGAAGTCACCGCGACCGATGACGTGTGGCCCCCGAAGACCTGATGCAGCGCCGCAGCCTCGGCCGCATCGTTGAGCGGCGTCGACGTGCCGTGCGCGTTGACGTGGGTCACCTGTGCGGGTTCGAGCCCCGCGTCGGCAAGGGCGCGTCGCATCGCGAGCACGGCGCCCGCGCCGTCCTCCGGTGGTGCGGTTGCGTGGTGGGCATCCGCGGACGCGCCGCACCCGGCGACCCGCGCTAGGACCGTGGCGCCACGTGCGCCGGCGTGCTCCGCGGATTCGAGGACGAGAATCCCGGCACCCTCACCCATGACGAAACCGTCGCGGTCCGCGTCGAACGGACGTGAGGCGGTGGACGGGTCGCCGCGACGCGACAGGGCGCCCATCTGTGCGAAGGCCGATACGGACAGGCCGGTGATTCCTGCCTCCACACCTCCGGCGATGACAACATCGGCCTGCCCACTGCGGATGAGGTCCCGCGCCACGTGGATGGCTGACGCACCGGCCGCGCATGCCGTGTTGACGGTCATGTTGGGGCCGCGCGCACCCGACCGGATCGCGATGGCGCCAGCGGCACTGTTGGACAGCATCCTCGGGATGAACAGCGGGCTGACACGGCCCGGCCCACGGTCGAGATAGTTCGGATACTCCTCGTCCCAGGTCTCGGCGCCGCCGATGCCGGAGCCGAGGAGCACGCCGACTCGGTCGGCGTCCACGGTCAGTCCGTCGCCGAAGGCGTCGTCGCCCGGATCGGTCAGGCCGGCGCCTGCCAGCGCTTCAGCGGCCGCAAGCAGTGCCAGCTGGCTGTAGCGGTCGAGCCGGCGACGGCTGCCGCGCCCGAGTTCGGCGTCCGGGTCGAAGTCCGGGACGCTGCAGGCGATCGTCACCGGGGATCCAGCGGCAACCAGACGGTCGTGCTGGCTGGCCATTGCCTTCCCGGCGAGGATGCCGTTCCAGCTGTCGACCACGCCGCGACCAGCCGGCGTGACCAGCCCGATCCCGGTGATCACGATGCCGGCCTGGGGGGTGATGACAATGTCCCTCATGCGGTGGCCGTGGCCTGCTTGCTGTCGGCCCTGGAGACCGCGTCGCCGACGGTGCGGACGTCCTCGAGCTCCTCATCCTCGAGTTTGATGCCCGTGCGCTCCTCGATGGCAAGGGTCAGGTCGACGACGTCGAGCGAGTCGAGGCCGAGCGCCTCGAAGGTGGCCTCCGGCGCGATCTCGTCGGCGGGGATGTCGAAGTCCTCGACGAGGATGGCGGTAAGGGTGGTCAGCAGTTCCTGGTTCATGTGGTGCGCTCCTTTGTTGCTTGGTTGTGTGCCGGGAGGACAGGTCTTCGGTCGTCGTGGACCGCTGGTCAGATGGCGGCGCCGCCATCGACGGGCAGAACGGCTCCGGTGATGGATCCCGCGGCATCGCTGCAAAGGAAGGCCACAGCAGCGGCGACCTCGTCGGCGGTCACTGCACGGGCGGTCGGGGCCAGTCCCGCGAGTTGTGCGCGCGCCTCGTCCGACAGCGCCTGGGTCATGTCCGTGTCGACGTAGCCGGGGGCCACGACGTTCACGGTGACGCCCTTGCGGGCGACTTCGCGAGCCAGCGACTTCGTGAAGCCGATCAGTCCAGCCTTCGAGGCCGCATACAGCGACTGACCGGCATTGCCACGCATGGCGACGATCGAGGACACGTTGACGATGCGGCCGTGACGGGCCCGCAGCATGGGCCGCATCACGGCCTTGGCCGTGAGCATCGCGCCGCGGAGGTTCACGGCCAGCGTGCGGTCGATCCGTTCCGCGTCCTGCCTGAGAAGCAGGTCGTCGTCGGCGATTCCGCCGTTGTTGACCAGGACGGTCAGCGTGCCGAGATCGCCAGCGCGTTCGATGGCAGCTGCGATCGAGCCCTCGTCGGTGACATCGAGGTGGACCGCCTCGGCCTTGCCGACACAGGAGTCAGCGACCACCTCGGCGGCCGAGTGGTTGCCGCGGTAGCCGACGAGTACGAGGTGGCCCTGCCCGGACAGATGGCGGCAGATGGCGCCGCCGATCCCGCCGGAACCTCCGGTCACGAGCGCAACGGTGTCCGAAGTCATACCTCCCACCTCACGGGGGAGGGACCGGCGTTGCCGGCCTGGGGGGTTGACATCGACGAGGTCGTCACAATTGCCCTTTCCGGGACCATGTCAACAGGCACGAACCCCACGTCAGTCCCGCGCCGAAGGCGCTCAGCAACACGCGATCGCCGTCGTGCAGTCGTCCGGCCTGCTGCGCGTCGGCAAGTGCAAGCGGGATCGATGCGGCGGACGTGTTGCCGTGCCGGTCGACGGTCACGTGCAGGGCCGCCGGGTCGATGTGCAGGCGCGTAGCCACGCCCTCGAGGATCCGCAGGTTGGCCTGATGGCCGACGAACAGGTCGACGTCGGCAAAGGTGAGTGCTGCAGCGTCGAGGACGTTGCGCGACGACTCAGTCATCCGTTGGACAGCAAACCGGTAGACCTCGCGGCCACGCATGCTGATGAACTGCCTGCGCTCCGCGACGACGGTGGCGTCGGCGGGCAGGCGACTGCCACCGGCCTCAGCCCACAGCATGGACGGATCGGATCCGTCGGATCCGAGGTCGAATGGCCCGAGCGCGGCGTCGTCGGTCGCCTCGAGCACGACTGCACCGGCACCGTCCCCGAACAGGACGGCCGTGTCGCGGTCGTCGCGGTCGGTGAAGCGTGTCAGTGTCTCGGCACCGATGAGCAGGACAGGACCCGCCGAACTGGCGGCCAGGCCACCAGCGACCCTGAGGCCGTAGACGAACCCGCTGCACGCAGCATTGAGGTCGAAGGCGGCGACCTCGATACCGAGCCGGGAGGCCACGATCGGGGCAACACCCGAGATCGGATGATCCGGCGTCGTCGTCGCAACGACGACCGCCGACAAGTCGGCCGCCGCGATTCCGGCATCGGCCAGCGCCGCGGTCGCCGCCCGCAACGCGAGGTCGGACGTGGCATCCGAGGCGTCCGCCACATGGCGACGCCGGATCCCTGTCCGCGTGGCGATCCACTGGTCCGAGGTGTCCAGGGTGTGCGCGAGGTCGTCGTTGGTCACGACGTCGTCGGGCAGCCATGCACCGACACCGGCGACACGGACGGGGAGGACGGCGCCGCGGGAAGGCACCGCCTTGGCGGGCAGAACTGCGGGTCCGGCAGTCATCGAGTCAGGCCCTTGCCAGCCACACGACGCCGTCGCCTGCGGCGACGGGCTGGGTCAGGTCGGCCAGGAATCCGGCGACGCGACCTCGTCGCGGGGCGCGGATGTCCACCGAGCGGCCACCGGTCTCGACGGTGGCCACCACGTCGCCGGCCTCCACGTCGGTGTCGACCGCGAGGTGGCCACGGAGCCGGCCATCGACGGGTGATGTGGCGATGGTGCAGGACGGGATCGGAATCATGGGTGCCTCCTCGGCAGTTCGTTGGGTAGTCAGGCGCGCGCCGCGGCGAGGCCGGGTTGCATCATGTGAAGTTCCGTTGCGGCGGCCGCGACGTCGTCGGGCGTGCTGACGGAGAAGAACGGGACCGTCGGGATGGTCCGCTTGGCACAACCTCGGAGGATGTCGCCTGGTCCGACCTCGATGACCGCGTCGACCATCGCCGCAAGGGCGTACTGGACGTCGACCCAGCGGACCGGAGCGAGCATCCCATCGACCAGCGAGGTGCGGATCGCCGCGGCCGTGGTCTTCGGCAGCCCGTCGGTTCCCGACACGACCGGGACGGCCGGATCGCCGAGGTCGACGCGGCCGAGCAGCGCGTCAAGACGCACCATGGCAGGGGTCATCGCCGGCGAGTGGAACGCCCCCTCCACCTGCAGTGGCAGCAGGCGCCCACCGAGCTCGCGGACCGCCGAGGCGAGTCCGTCGATCGCTTCCGGCGTACCCGACAGGACCGTCTGGCCGGGAGCGTTGGTGTTCGCAACGCTGACGTCGGACGTCGCCCGTACGAGACGTTCGATCTGCTCTTCATCGAGTCGCACGACTGCTGCCATGGCGCCGGGCATCGCCGCGCAGGCCTCGCCCATCGCACGTCCGCGCTCGGCGACGAGACCCGCAGCAGCTCGGCGATCCAGCACGCCAGCCGCTGCGGCCGCCGTGACCTCGCCGAGAGAGTGGCCCGCGAGGACGGTCGGACGGATGCCGGCTTCGATCAGCGCATCGTGCGCCGCGAGTGCGGTGGCGTAGATGGCCGGTTGCGCAAGCGCGGTGGAGGCACCACAGGCCATCGCATCGTCGGCCAGCGTCAGCAGGTCCACCCCAGCAGCCCCACCGACCTCCTCGAACACGGCGGCATGGGCAGTCGTCCTCCAGGGGCGTGCCATGTCGGGGCGTTGGGCGGCTTGTCCGGGATACACGAATGCGATGCGGGTCAAAGAATCCCCTCGGGTGGCGTCCTGGTACGAACTTGACATAGACGTCAACTTGACGTCCGCGTCATATTGACACGAACGTCAAGTTCATGCAAGTCGTATCCCTGACCCAGGGGAGCCGATGCGCTGGCCGCGCGGCTACCGGGTCGTACGGCCGATGGGTGGGTCGCGATCTACCGTCGAGGGTCCCCGGCGCAAGGGCCGAGTGTGCGACGTGATGATCTGGTGGCACGAGACGCCGCCGACCCGATCCTGCGCCGCGACCGGTTCACGCTCGCTGACGACCTCATCTACCTCGACGGCAACAGCCTCGGTCCCCCGGTCCGTGGCGCGGTCCGGCGTGTCGCAGACACGATGCAGACCTGGGGTCGCGATCTAGTCTCGGCGTGGAACAGCGCCGGGTGGGTCGAGCTGGTCGAGGACGTCAGCGGACGGCTCGCGCCGCTGGTCGGCGCGGATCCCCAGCAGGTCACCATCACCGACTCGACTTCGGTGAACCTGTTCCAGGCGCTCGTGGTGGCGTGCCGACTGCGCCCGGATCGACCAACGATCCTGCTCGAGGAAGGAGGCTTCCCGACAGACAGGTACGTGGCTCGTGGCGTGGCCGACCTGCTGGGCCGGACGGTGCGTGCGGTGCCACGCCAACAGCTGGTGTCAGCCGTCACCGGCGACGTCGCCGTCGTCACGGCAGCCCACGTGGACTACCGCACGGGCCACCGTCTGGACGCGCAGACGATCGGTGCGACAGCCCACGATGTTGGGGCGCTGGTCGTGTGGGACCTCGCCCATACCACCGGCGCACTGCACGTGGACCTGCCGGCCTGGGAGGCCGACCTGGCCGTCGGCTGCGCGTACAAGTTCCTCAATGGCGGGCCTGGGGCGCCCGGATACCTCTGGGTGGCCGAGGAGCTCGAGGTGCCCGCGACGATCCGTGGCTGGTGGGGCCATGCGGAGCCGTTCGCGTTCGCCGACGCGTGGGAGCCGGCGTCCGGCGCCTCCCGGTTCCGCAACGGCAGCCCCGCGATCCTCGGTCTGCAACCACTGGACGAGGCCTTGAGGGTCTTCGAGGGCATTCGCGGCGAGGACCTGAACGCGCGCGCCGAGGAGCTCACCTCGCTGTTCATCGACCTAATCGACGAACACCTCGCCGATGCGGTCGAGGTCGTGTCGCCCCGTGCCCCCGAGCAGCGCGGGGCCCAGGTGTCCCTCCGGCACCCTGCTGCCTATCCGGTGATGCAGGCCCTGGTGGAACACGGCGTGGTCGGCGACCACCGTCCTGACGACCTGCTGCGTTTCGGCTTCGCCCCGCTCCACACGCGCTGGACGGATGTCTGGGACGCCGTGGCGACACTTCAGGATCTCCTGACGTCCGACCTCTGGAAGGACCCCAAGTACGCCGCCCCCAACAAGGTCCCCTAAGCCTGAATGCACCGATCGGCCTCGGGCAGGACGCTTGTTTCGGGGATCGGTGAGCCGTGCGGTCGGAGCGGTCGGTTGCTGGCGTTGCCGCGGTGGTCAGCGCTGGTTGCTGCCCGATGGTGTGCA
>Ga0326597_10005797_pt1 | contig 17065 bp, 17 predicted proteins | sample RVTome_12_FD_203789 | JGI IMG/M metagenome (GOLD analysis project Ga0326597, IMG submission 203789) | Soil microbial communities from uranium-contaminated site in the Upper Colorado River Basin, Wyoming, United States - RVT100D185 | ecosystem: Environmental > Terrestrial > Soil > Contaminated >...
GCGCTCGGGTCGCGGTCACGCCTACGGCCGCGTTGCGATTGGACGGCCGTGGCAGGCAGGCGGTGCAAGCGACCTGCGAGGCGCTTGCCCGAACGACCAGCCCGCGCGCGAGCCGCCGGGGGGTTCCATGGGCGGATCAACAACCCCCACCTCCCGGAGGAGCCATGCACGCACTGGAACTGCTGTCCGCCGATCACCGCCGGGTCGAGCGGATCCTCGCCGACCTCGAGGAGACGACGACCCGCGGAGTCCGGACCCGAACCGACCTGTTCGAGCGGCTCGATCGCGAGCTCGTCACCCACGAAACGATCGAGGAGGAGATCTTCTATCCGGCCATGCGCGACCACCCCAAGGCGACCGAACTCGTGCTCGAGGCGTACATCGAGCACGACGTCGTCGACCGGCTGCTCGGTGAGTTGCGGGCCATGCCGGTCGATGCCGAGGAGTGGGGTCCGAAGGTGACGGTCATGGCCGAGAACCTTCGTCACCACATCGAGGAGGAGGAGAAGGAGCTCTTCCGCCAGGCGCGAGCCGTGTTCGACCGGTCCGAGCTCGACGAACTCGGCGACCGGATGTCCGCCCGACGCGCGGAGCTTGCCTCGGCCGCCTGACCCGTCCTACCGACCCGGGTATGAAGAAGCGCCCGCCGGCATCGCCGGCGGGCGCTTCGCTGTGTCGCGAACGGGAGCGACGCTCAGTAGCGACGCTCGACCGGAGCCTCATCGTGCTCGTCGACCCGGCGGCGGACCTCGTCGCCGGCGTTGCCGAGCTCGGTTCGGACGTCGTCGCCGAGGTTGCCGACCTTGTCGGCCATGTCCTCTTCGCCGTCCGCCTTGCGCCACGTCTCCTTCGCCTTCTCCTCGGCCTCGCGGTAGTCCTTCTTGACCTGGTCCATGGGGGTGCCTCCCGCTACCGCGCCGGCGTCCGCCGGCACTGACATGACCGTACGGACGGAGGCCTAACGACCCCGCGGGGCGCCGCCGCAGGGCTCTCTCAGCGGCGTTGCACTCGGCGGGATGGGTGACTCGATCGCCATCAGCCCAAACGAAAGGCGGACGGTCCGAGGAGGGGGCTCGGACCGTCCGCTGGGGAACGGGAGGGGCGCCCCGTCACAAGCGCCCCTGGGGAGGAGCTAATATGGGTCGGCACCCGCAGGATCCGGGTCCCCCCGGATCGAGACCCGACGGGTGCCCCGAGGTCTTGCCGGAACGGTAGTCGGGACGGCGATCCGGCCGAGTCACGAAGCGTGCTGCGGGCCTTGCATCTGCATATCAACGGGGCTCCGCAGGCGTCCGTGCGGCCCCGTCCGGCATGGCCTCGCGGGTGAGAATCTCGAGGGCCGCCGCCGCCACGTCGCGGGCCTCGAGATCGCACCGCCGCGCCGGTCCGCGCTCCGGCCGGCGGCGCGGACCCACGAGGATCGTCGTCACCCCCGCAGACCGCTCGATACACGCCTCCGGCGAGGCCGTGAGATGCCAGGCCGGCGGCGCCGGCAGGGCGTCCGGTCGGTCGACGACGGTGTGCCCCGCGCGACGCAGGCGATCCAAGGCGGCCGCCGCACCCGGCGTAGTGAGCAGCTCCTCGTCGACGATGATGACGCTCACGGGACGTCCTCCCTTCGCTCCGGCGGACCCGGACGGTCGAACGCCCACCGATGGCTCGGTGGGCGTTGCGTGGTCGACGGAACCAGGTCCGCCGTGCGCGGTGATGGGCTCGTCAGATCGTGCCGCGTCCGGTGCGGCTTCGGCCGTTCACGGCACCCACGACGAGGACCACGACGACGGCACCGATCGTCGCCGTGACGATCGAGCTCAGATCGAGCGCCCCGTCGATCGGGTCGACGTTGAACAGCACGCCCGCCAGGAACCCACCGACGAGTGCGCCGATGATGCCGAGCACGATATGGCCGATCACGCCGAGGCCCTCGTCGCCTTTGACGAGGAAGCCGGCCAGGTACCCGGCGATGGCGCCGAGAACGATCCACGCGATGATGCTCATGCGGTACCTCCGTCCCATTGGTGGGCGACACCGTGTCGCGCCAGCCTCCGGAGTGTCCGGATCGGCGCGGTTCGGCTCGACTACGATCGGGCACGACCGCCTATCAACGGCCTGTCAGCCGGCCCGCGGATCGGCCGCGACCGCAGCTGCGACCGGCTCCGGATCGGCCGCCACCGCCTGCTCGCCGCTTGTGAGCACGCCGAGGGCAGCTCGAGTCGTCGTTCGCACCGGCGCCGGCCTCCGTGACGCGACGAGGGCCCGGTAGACGCCCTCGTACGCGTCGGTCATCCGCTCGACCGAGAACCGGGTACGGGCACGCCGCCGGATGGCGGCCCGATTGAGACCTGCGGCGCGATCCACCGCGAGGCACGCTTCGGCGAGGTCGTCGACGAGAAAGCCGTCGACGTGATGCTCGATCAGCTCCGGCAGCGCACCGGCTCGCCGCGCGATGACCGGCGTGCCGAGCGCGAGGGACTCGATCGCGACGAGCCCGAACGGCTCCGGCCAGGCGCCGAGCATGACCGTCGCGAGGGCTCCGGCAAGCAGTTCGTCGCGCTCTCCGGGGCCCACCTCGCCGAGGTACTCGACGACGCCCTCATCGATCGCCGGCCGAACGACCTGCTCGAACAGCGCGCGCTCGGCGTCGTCGTACGCCTTGGCCGCGAGGCGCACACGAAGGCCCGTCATCCGGGCGAGCTCGATCGCCTCGGCGATTCCCTTCTCCGGCGAGACCCGACCGACGAGTGCGAGGTAGGTTCCCGGCTCGCGGCGGAACGGTATGTCGGCGAACGGCAGGCCGTGATGGATCGTGGCCACCCAGTTGGCCCGCGGGCTCCAGCGCCGCTGGCTGTGGCTGATCGCCACGAGCGGCACGTCGTCGAACTCGTCGAGGAGCTCCGGCACGCCGGATCCGTCGAGGCGCCCGTGAAGGGTCGACACGATCGGCGTGGGGCAGAGCCGGGCGACGAGCAGCCCGAGCGTCTCGACGTGCGAATGGATCACGTCGAACCGCTCGTGAACGGCCCACGCCCGCGCGAGCGAGATCGAGATGTGCGCGGACACGTCACCGCGGTAGCCGGTCGACCAGAGGCTCTGCGGGATCGTCGGGATGAGGGTGCAGTCCGGGCGCGAGTCGCCGGGACCCAGGAGCGTGACCTCGTGACCGCGTCGAGCGAGCTCGCGGGCCAGGGCTGCGACGACCCGTTCGGTCCCCGCGTAGCGGGGCGGCGGGACGGGCAGCTGGGGTGTCGAAAGTAGCGCGATCCGGAGCCGGTCGCCGGTCGATCCCGGTTCGTCGGCGCTGTTCACCGGCCACGCTGCAGGCTACAGGCCTTCTGTGGCATCACCGGCCTCCTCTACGACTGTACTCCGCGCTGACCGTCACTCAACGAGTGCGCCCCGCGTCGACCGTGCCCCGCCAGGCACCGGTCTCGACCCCGCGGGACTCGATGAACGACTTGAACCGCTCGAGATCGCCTTTCGCCCGTCGTTCAACGAAGCCGAGCGCGTCGCCGGCCGTCTCCATCGGACCGTCCGGCTCGACGTCGAGGTCAAGCTCGATCCGCGTCCCACCCTCCCGTGGATGAAACGTGACGGTTCCGGCGTTCGCGGCGCCCTCGACGGCCGTCCAGGCGACCACCCGATCCGGCTCCTGGCGTGTGATCCGGGCAGTCCACGTCTTCGTCCGACCGCCGACCTCGGCGGTCCACTCGAGGGTGGTATCGGACCGCTGGACGACGCGCTCCACGCCATCCATGAAGCGCGGGAACTCCTCGAACTGTGTCCATTGATTGTAGGCAGTGCTGACGGGAACGTCGACGTCGATCGACTCATGGATGCGGGACATTCGGGACTCCTTTCGGGACGCTGAGCGATCCGATGGATCGCCGGCTCGTCGTGCGATCGCCAGCATCGCGGCGGCGGGCTTTCGGCCGACCCGGTGAGAGGCGGCTACCGCTTGCACACGTCTCGCACCGACACGGCGCCGCCACCCGGCCCGGGACCAAGGCTTCCCTGCAACGGGCCTGCTACGTCGGTGCCGGGCTCCCTCGCGCCGTCTCGATGCCGGTCGCCTCATCCTCGGGAGGCCTCGGCGCCGTCGTCCCGACGGGCATCGGCGGCGCCGGCCAACCCACCGGAAACCGGTCTCCACAGGAGCAGGAGCGATGATCGACCGACGACCCCGTCCCTTCGCCCATGAGGTACGGCCCGAGCCGCGCGACGAGCGGTCGATGCGCCTCGTCGAGTACGCCACCGCGCTGATCGCCCTCGCTGCGGCGGCCGTACTCGCGATTCGCTAGGACTCGGGCATCACCCGCAGGCTGAAGCCGAACTCCGCGCCCCCGGCCGGCCGTGGCGCGGCCCAGATGCGCCCACCCATCGCGTGGATGAGCCGGGCGCAGACGAACAGGCCGATGCCGGCCCCGCTCGCCCGCCCAGCCGTCGTCGGCGATCGGAAGAAGCGCTCGAACAGGCGGTCCGCTTCGTCGGGTGGGAACCCGGGGCCGGTGTCGACGATCCGAACGGTGACCTCGTCGTCGGTCGCCTCGGCCGCGACGTCGATCGTGACCCCGAAGCCGCCGTACTTCGCCGCATTTGACAGCATGTTGCGCACGACCTGCTCGACATAGGTCGGATCGGCGATGACGGTCGGAAGCCCGACCGGGACCTCGAGCCGGAAGGTCGCCGCGGGCCAGCGAGCCGTCTCGGAGGCGACGACGCCGGGCAGGATGCGCTGGAGGAGTACGGGCTCATCGCCGACGTCCCCGCCTTCGTCGCCGAAGCGCGTCAGGGCGATGACGTCCTCGACGAGCCGATGGAGCCGTTCCGCCTCCAGCCGGATGTCCTCGAACATCTCGCGACGGGTCTCGTCGGCGAGCTTGGACGAAGGCCGGGCGAGGACCTTCGAGGCCGCGTAGATCGTCGTGATCGGAGTCCGGAGTTCGTGTGACAGGACGCCCAGAAACGCATCACGAACGACCTGCTGGCGACGGATGACCGTCACGTCACGGAGGAGCACGATCGTCTCGACGCCGCGCGCGGATTCGGCATCCGGGCCGCCGACCGGGAACGTGCTCAACTCGAGCCACCGTTCCTGATCGCCGGCGTCGCGGACCCGGAGATCGAACGGCCCGGCCCGCGACCCAGGACTCGGTGCGACTCCGTCCGGGTCGTCGAGCCGCGCGACGAGCTCGGCGTAGGTGTGCGGCACGACACCGCCGAACAACTCCGCGGCGGCCGGATTTGACAGGCTGATCGTTCCGCTCGCATCGCACACGATCAGACCGTCGCCCATCGCCCGGATTACCGCATTCAGCTCCGCGGCCTTCGCGTGCTCCGACTCGGCAAGTCGCTGGAGTCGAACCTGGGCCTCCACCCGCTCGGTCATGTCGCGCGCGATCGCGACGATCCGCCCGGCGGTCCCGGGCAGGTCGACATGCTGGAGGAGAACCTCGACCGGGATGAGCCGGCCGGTCGCATGGCGGTGCGACACGGTGACCGTGCGTGACTCCACGGACCCCTCGATGAGCGGCCCGATCAGCGCGCGCAGCTGCTCCGTGTCGAGGTCGGCGATGACCTCCGCGGGGCCGAGCGCGACGAGCTCCTCCCGACTCCGCCCGAGCTGGTCGACCGCACCGTCGTTGACGTACACGTACTCGAGCGTCACCGGGTCGATGAGGAAGAGGGCGTCGAACGAGGCATCGACGAGCCGCTTGTACTGTCCGACGTCGCGGAACAGGCGCGCCCGTTCGACCGCCGCTGCCGCCCGGTCGGCAAGATCCTCGGCGAAGGCAAGATCCTCCTCGGTGAACCGCCGGCCGGACTCGGCTCCGATGAACGTGATTGCACCGATCGTGCGCTCCCCGGCGCGGAGGGGGACGCACATGTACGAGCGGATCCCGAGGCTGTGCAGCAGAGCTCGCTGATCATCGTCCTTGGCCGCCCGGTCGATCACGTCAGGCGGCAGGCTGGTGACCAGCTCGGAAACGCCGGAGCGGATCACGGCATAGGCGCCGGTCGGGGATTCCGGATCCGGTGGGTACTGCTCCGCGTATCGCTCGACGAGGGCGAGGCGCTCGGGATTGACGTGGGCGATCTTGATCCGGCGAACCGTGCCGTCGTCGCCGGTCAGGTCGACGACGCACCAGTCGGCAACGCGCGGTACGGCGAGTTCCGCAACCCGGGCGATCGTCTCCTCGTACTCGAGCGAGCTGCCAAGGATCTCTGCAGCGTCCGCCAGGAACCGCTGGTTCTCCTGGCGGGCCCGTCGATCCGTCACGTCGGACATCGTGCCGACGGCGGCCACGACGCGGCTCTCCCGATCCCGGATCGGGGCGGCATCCATGAGCAGCCAGCCGCGGCTCCCGTCGCCGCGCAGGAACTCGATCTCCTCGTTCGTGACCGTCTCGCCGGACGTCACCGCCCGGGCAAGGGGCCACTCCGTGGCCTTCAGGCGCCGACCGTCCGGGTGGAAGCCGCCGAAGGCCTCGTACTCCGCGATCTCGCCGGCGCGAGGGATCGGCCCGCGCCAGATGTGTTGGACCGCGGCGTTGGTCAGGAGCATCCGCCCGCTCGGCGCCTCGGCGATGATGACTCCGGCGGGCATCTGGCGGAGAACGGTCTCCAGCCGGCTGCGCTGTTCGTCGAGACCGGCCAGCAGCGCCTCCCGCGCCTCGGACAACGACACGCGGTCGAGCGCCTGCGCAGCGAGGTCGGCGTACGCAGAAATGTACCGTCGATCCTCCTCGTCGAAGGCGCGCGGCGTGGCGAACGTGAGGCCAAGCGCCCCGACCGCGCGCCCTTCGATTACGATCGGCACCGCGCAGGCGGCCCGGTTGGACGACGCCCGCCGGGCAGCGCGAACCTCGTCGTTACCGGATTCGTCGGTGGTGTAGTCACGAATCCACACCGGACCGCCATCCCGGACGGCGATCGCGAACGGGATGTCCTCATCGAGTGCCATCCGGCGCCAGCGATCGACGGTCACCGACGCAAGGCCCAGGCTCGCGACGACCTCGATCTCGGGGGCGTCCGGGTCGCGCATCACGATCGCGCCGCCCGACGCGCCGTTGCCGGCGATGCTGTCGTGGAGGATGACGTCGAACACCTCGTCGCGGGTGAACGCCCCGACCAGGGCGCCAGCGGCGCGCGCAAGCCGGTCAGTCCGTGCGGCGGAGTCCTCCGCGGACTCGCGGGCCACCTCTTGGGCGGCGTACAGCTGGGCGTTGGACGCGGCGAGGGCGACCCTGGCCGCAAACGTCACGGCCAGCTCGCGATCGGGCGGGGTGTAGCGCCGCCCCGACCGACCGGTCAGCAACTGGAGGACGCCGATCGTGCGATCCCGGGCGATGAGCGGCAGGGCGATCCCGCTCTGCGGCCCCAGGCGCCCGAGGATCGCGAGGTGCTCCGGGCTGCGCGCCATCCGATCGATGTCGGCGTCCTCGAGGTTCGGGACGAGGACGGGCTGGCCGGTTCGCAGGGCCTCCGCGGCCGGCGTCTGCCCGGCCGGGTCCGGCGGGAAGGGCAGCAGCTTGCGGATGTCGGCCTCGAGCCCCGGATGCCCGGCCGCAAGTGCCGCCCGGCGCAGGCTGCCGTCCGCCTCGACGACGTCGAGGAGCGCCCAATCGCCGAGGTCGGGGACGGCGGTCTCGACCGCGGCATCGAGGACCTCCGGCAGGCTGAGCGTGGCCTCGAGGCGCTCCGATGCACGGGCGAGCAGGCGCAGGCCGTCCTCCGCCCGCTTGGCGGCATCGATGTTCGTGCTCGTGCCGATCCAGGTCTCGATGGCACCGGCGTCGGTTCGGACCGCCACCGCTCGGAGCAGGTGCCACTGGTACGTGCCGTCCCGGCGCCGGAGACGGCACGCGGCCTCGAACGACTCACCCGCTGCGAGCGCCCGAAGCCAGCCCTCGGCGAGGGCCGGCCGATCATCGGGATGGACCCACCGATCGATCTCGAGCGTCTGTCCCGCGGTGCGCTTCTGGCCGGTGTATTCGGACCAACGCCGGTTGACGAGCACGATCGCGCCGGTTCGATCGGTCATCCAGGCGATCTGCGGCATCGCCTCCACGAGCTGCCGGTAGCGCGCCTCGCTGGCCCGTACGGCTGCCTCCATCCGGACCCGGTCCGTGATGTCGTGGAACGTGTTGATCGCGTAGCGAACCGACCCGTCCGGCCCGTGCATCGGCGTCGCCCGAACGGTCGCCCACCGCTCCTCACCGGTCGCCACGACCCTGAACCCGACCGTCGCTTCCGGCTCCTCGACGCCTTCGAGCGCGCGCCGGCCCGGAAGCGCCGAGACCGGCAGTCGCGTGCCTGCCTCGTCGAACAGCTCGAACCGGGACAGGATCTCCGCCGGCGAGGCGGCGAGGACTTCGTCGGCCGACGTGAAGCCGATCAGCCGAACCGCGGCCGCATTGGCATAGACCACGTGGCCGCTCTGATCCTGGACCGTGACTCCGTCAGCCACGGCGTCAAGGACCGCCCCGAACTGGTCGTCCAGCGCGCCGCCGGCAAGGGCCGTCCGGAGTTCGTCGCGCACCTGTTCGATCACGCTCGCTCGGCCATCCCCTCGCTGCGTCGCGGCCGCACCGTCCGCTCGACGATTGTGCGGGCCCTGTCGATCCGCCACACGCTGCAGCGCCACGTATCGGCATTACAGATCCCTTGCGAGCGAGGGTTCGGTCAGTGATCGGCACGGCTAGTCATCGTCGTCGTCGGGCGGGCCGCCACCCGGTGGACCGCCGCCGCCGTGGCCCGGCGGCTCGCCGCCGTGGCCGGGCGGAGGCTCCGGTTGTGGTGGTGGAGGAGGCGGCGGGCAGGAACCGACGAGCGCGCCACCCCAGGAGGACCATCCCCAGAAGTAGGCCGTGCGCGACCGGTGCGGGCCCGTGACTCCCGGGCCCCGCCGTGCCCGGGCAAGCCAGTCGGCGACATCCGCTCGCCACGGCTCCGGTCCGGGCTCTGCCTTGACCGGGTCCACCCGCCACTCCCCGCACGCCTCGACGTAGAGAAGCCCGGGTGGGTCGACGGCGCCGTCGGCACCCGGCTGCGTCCCGTCGATGAACCAGTCCTCGGTCGTGGCGCGCGTCCAGGCGCCGGGGAGCCCGCCGGACCACGCATCGGCCGGCGCTCGAATGACCCCCGGCGGTGGCGTGAAGCCGGCGACCGGCCAGGCGGCCGAGTAGTCGCGAACGAAGGCGCGCCACAGCGGCGCCGCAGCCGTCAACGACGTTGCCGGCGAGTCGGCCGCCGGCGTCGAGTGGTCGCTGTTGCCCATCCAGATGCCGACGGCCAGGGCCGGCGCCGACGGATCGGCGGGCGGAGCGAGGTAGCCGTACGTGGCGAGATCTCGGGCGTCGTTCGCGGTCCCCGTCTTGACCGCCGCGGGGCGATACGCGCCACCTGGCCCGTTGGCCAGAGCAAGCGGCTTCGCCCAGATCGGGTTCTGGGCCACATCCGTGTTGCCGGCGAGAATGTCGGTCACGAGGAACGCGGCGGCCGGGTCGATCGCCGCCTCGCCGGCCGCTGGCGGCGCCTGGTACACGATCTCGCCGGCGGGCCCACGGATCTCCAGGATCATCCTGGGCGCGACGCGCAGCCCGCCGTTGGCGAGCGCGCCGTAGGCCGCGGTCAGATCGAGCGGTGTGACCTCGACCGTCCCGATGGCGCCGGACAGCCCGGCTTGCAGGAACGCGTCGCGCCCACCGGCGAACCGGAGGCCCAGCCGATCGGCCGTGTCGGCGACCGCGTCGCTCCCCACCCGGTGAAGAGCCCGGATCGCCGGGATGTTGAGCGAGTATTGGAGCGCCCGCCGGACGAGCACCGGGCCCCGCTCGAGCTGATCGGCGTCGCGCGGCGCCCAGTCACGCGCCTCGTCGAACCGGGTCGTGACGTCGAGGAGGAGGCTGCCCGGAGTGAGCACCCGTCGTTCGAACGCGGTCGCGTAGACGAACGGCTTGAACGCGGAGCCAGGTTGTCGAGCCCCGTCGCCGGCCGCGTCGAATTGGGGCTCGAACTTCGGCCCGGCGAGGTCGGACCGCTCATAGCCGGCACTGCCGGCATAGGCGCGCACGTCACCCGTGCGGTAGTCGAGCGCGACGAGCGCTCCGTTGTGGAGGTCCCGGCCGCGCAATCCGCGGACCCAGCCGAGGTCCGGCTCGGGGATCTCGAGCGACGCAAGGAGCGCATCGGACTCCGCAGCGGGCAGGTTCGGCGAGACGGCCGCCGCGGCGAGCCAGCGCTCGGCGAGCTGCTGCCCGGCCCAGTCGAGCGTCGTCGTCACCGTGTAGCCGCCCGTCTCGACGGCTTCGGACGATCCGAGGATCCGATCGAGCTGGCGACGGACCTGCCAGCTGAAGTGGGGCGCACGCAGCGGTGGCGACGGGTCACCCGCGAGGATGACCGGCTCCGCGAGCGCGGCTCGGAGATCGGCCGGCGAGAGGCGGGTCCAGCGCGATGTCGCAAGGTTGCGCAGGATCCAGTCGCGTCGAACGACCGGGGGCGCATCGGACGGCACGACGAGCCGTCCGTCGGCGTCCTGGACCGCGTAACGGTACGGGTCCAGCGTCGTCGGCGACTTCGGCAGTCCCGCCAGCAACGCTGCCTGGGCCGACGTGAGGCGGGTCAGGTCGTCGACGCCGAAGTACGACCGAGCGGCCGCCGCGACGCCATACGCCCGGTGGCCGTAGTAGATCTGGTTGAGATAGGCCGTGATCACGCGGCGCTTGCCACCCTCACCCGGAAATGCCTCGGTCAAGCGGGCGGCCTGGATGAGCTCCTTGGCCTTGCGTACATACCGATCCGCACCGGGCTCGACGACGTCCGGCGGCAGGAGGCGCGCGCGGACGAGTTGCTGAGTGATCGTCGATGCCCCCCGATCGACGCCGCTGCCGGCGTTCTCCGCGGCTGCGGCGAGGATGGCCGCCGGGTCGAACCCGCTGTTGTCCCAGAACGTCCGATCCTCTGCCGTCGTCGTCGCGTCGAGTACGAGCTGGGGAATGTCCGCGTAGGCGACAACGCGGCGTTCCTCGCGCTCGAATCGGGCCAGCTCGACGGTTCCGCTTCGGTCGTACACGATCGTCGGTTGGGCGAACGCGAGCTGCTCCAGGCGGGCCGGGTCCGGGAGGCCGGTCGAGAGCACCTGCACCGCGGTGACGGCGGTCAGCCCGGCCAGGCCGGTCGCCGCCCCGACGGCCCCGATCAGCCCGACGATGAACGCCGTCACGACGCCGCCGGCGTGGGACGGCCGCGGTCGCGGTCGTCGGAGCCGGCGACGCGGCAACGCGGCGCGGGTTCGTCCGGACGTCGCCCGGGTTCGCAGGAGCGAGGCGCGCGTTCGCAGTGGCACGGGCGCAGCGTCGTGCAGTTCGCCTCATGGCCGGTCGACAGGACAACGGTGTCGCCTTGCAGCGCGGTGACAGCGCCTGCGCGGGGACAGCGCCTGCGAGGGGACTGCAATGCGGCGGTCGGGCCGCTTCGTCGTGGCTGTACCGCGCCGGTGCCTACGGTGCGCAGGCCGCCGGGACGACCCGAGCGGCGAGTCGGGGGCAATCCCTCGACGATGACGCTACCCAGAGGTGACCGATGCTGAGACGACTCCTTGCCACGCTCGTGCTCGCCGGCGCGCTTGCTGCCTGCCAGCCGGGCACCGACTCCTCGCCGACGCTGCCGACCGTCCCGGGTCCGGACACGAGTCCGTCGGGTGACCTGATGAGCCCGTCCGATGACCTGGCCAGCCCCTCCGACGAGCTCGAGTCGCCGAGCGAGAGCCCGGACGAGAGCTGATCGAGGAACGCAGCATTCGATGCGCCGGCCCGGCGGAGACGCCGGGCCGGCGTTTTTCTGTCCGTTCCGCGCGTCGCATGACCGGCCGTCGACGTTGCAGGCGGCTCTCGGACCCGTGTCCGCGGGCTGCGGTACCCTCCGGAGCGTGGCCCACTACGATCCGTCGACGGCGCTCGTGATCGTCGACGTGCAGAACGACTTCGCCGATCCCGGTGGTGGCCTGAGCGTGTCCGGCGGCGACCGCGTCGTGTCGGTGATCAACCGCGAGATCGCGACCGCGACGGCGGCAGGAGCGCCGATCGTCTACACCCAGGACTGGCACCCAGCGTCGACACCGCATTTCGCGAAGGACGGGGGGATCTGGCCGGTCCACTGCGTTGCTGATTCATGGGGTGCCGAGCTGCATCCCTCGCTCGTCGTGGCCGGACCCACCGTCCGCAAAGGCGTCGACGGCGAGGACGGCTACTCCGGCTTCACGATGCGCGATCCAGTGACCGGCCAGACGGTGCCGACGGAGCTCGAGACGATCCTCCGTGAGCGCGGGGTGTCACGGGTCGTCGTGACCGGCCTCGCGACCGACTACTGCGTCAAGGCGACGGCGCTCGACGCCGCCCGCCTCGGCTTCGGGACGACCGTCCTGACCGATGCGATCGCCGCCGTCGACCTCGTGCCCGGTGATGGCGATCGGGCGCTGGCGGAGCTGACCGAGGCGGGCGTGACGACCGTGTCGACCGGCGACGAGCGATGATCCGCGGCGTTCTCCGGCTCGCCGTCGCCGGCGCCCTCGTCGGCTGGTTCGTCGACCGCTGGCTGGCCGACCGCCGCGCCGGGGCCGCGCCGGAGCCGATCCGCAGCCTCGTCGTCATCGACGCGTCGATCGAGCGCGTCTGGGCGGCGCTGGCCGACATCGAGGGTCAGCCCCGCTGGATGCACGACCTGAAGTCCGTGCGGGTGGACTCGCCCGGGCCGGTCGGGGTCGGGACGCGGGCGACCGGCAGCGTCCGGATCCTCGGTATCACGGTCGAGGACCCGATCGAGATCACGGAGTTCGAGCCACCCACCCGGTACGCGATCGCCCACGAAGGTCGGTTCACGGGCTCCGGGCTCATCACCCTCGAGGCAGGAGCCGACGGGACGACGACGATCGTTCGCTGGGAGGAAGTGCTCGTTGCGCCGGTCCTGCCGGACCTGACCGACGCGATCCTGCGGCCGATCCTCGGCGACGTGTTCCAGCGTGATCTCGACCGACTGCGAGCCCTCGTGGAAGCCGGCTGAGCCGGGCACGGCAGCCGGAGCCCGATCGCCCGTGGATGTCCACCTCGTCGACGCGACGTACGAGCTGTTCCGGGCGCACTACGCGCCGCGTCCGCCCGTCATCGGCCGCGACGGGATCGTCCTGTCCGGGGTGTCCGGCCTGGTCGAGCAGCTCCTGTTCCTGCTTCGCGAGCAGGGCGCGACCCACGTCGGCTGCGCGACGGACCGGGTCATCGAGTCCTTTCGCAACGACCTGTTCGCCGCCTACAAGTCGTCGGCCGGGATGCCGCCGGAGCTGCTCGCCCAGTTCCCGATCGCGGAGGAGGCGATCGAAGCGCTCGGGATCGTGCTCTGGCCGATGGTCGAGTTCGAGGCGGACGACGCGATCGCGGCCGCGGCCGTCCGCTTCGCCGAGGACCCGCGCATCGAGCGGATCGTCGTGTGCACCCCGGACAAGGACATGGCCCAGCTCGTCCGGGACGGCAGGATCGTGCTCTGGGACCGGCGCCGCGAGCTGGTCTACGACGACGCGGCCGTCCGGGCCAAGTGGGGCGTGGCGCCGGCGTCGATCCCCGACTGGCTCGCGCTCGTGGGTGACTCGTCGGACGGCTACCCGGGCCTGCCCGGCTGGGGCGCGAAGTCGGCGGCTGCCGTGCTCGCCCGATACGGGTCGCTCGAGGGGGTCCCGGCCCGCGCGTCCGAGTGGGACGTTCCCGGGCTGCGCGGCGCCGTCGTCCTCGCGGCCACGCTTCGGGCGCAGTGGACCGATGCGCTCCTCTATCGTGACCTCGCCCGGCTCCGGACGGCCGACGACGGGGTCGCCATCCCGCAGCACAACGCGGACGAGCTGCGCTGGGACGGGGCGCCGCGCATCTCGTGGGAGGCGTTCTGCGACCGCTGGGGCCTCGGCCGACTGCGCGCCCGCCCTCACCGCTGGCGCGCGTAGCCGGACAGGGGTCGCGCGGTGGTAACGGCCGCGGCCTATCCGGTGATCAGCCGAAGGAGCTCCGGGAGGTGCGCCGGGGGCGCGGCCAGGACGCCGACGGTTTTCGGTGGCCGCGCGAGATCGAACCACGGCCCGCCGCTCATGTCGGTCAACGCGGCTCCGGCTCGCTCGGCGATGAGCCCGGCCGCGGCGACGTCCCACGGGGACAGGCCGCCCTGCTGGACCATGGCATCGAAGCGTCCGTTCGCGACGTACGCGAGCGACAGGGCGGCCGAGCCCATCTGGCGGGTAATCCGCACCGCGCGTCGAATGGCCCGGGAGCGCGAAGCGACCGACCGGCCGGACAACGTCATCGAGATGACGAAGTCGGACAGGCGCTCCTTCTCTGAGGCGACAATCGGGTGGCCCCCGAGGGTGGCCGGGCCGTCTGCGGCGGCAGCGAACGTGTCGTCGCGCATCGGGTCGCGGATCACGCCGACGGCCGGTCGTCCGTCGACGACGAGGCCCATCGCCACGCAGAAGAACGGGATGCCGTTCGCGTAGTTGATCGTGCCGTCGACGGGGTCGATGACCCAGGTCCGGTTCCCTGCCGCCCCGTCGTCGGTCGCCGCGTGCCCACCGCCCGCGGCCGCCCCGAGGTGGGCGCCGGACTCCTCGGCGAGGATCGCGTCGCCCGGGTACGTCGCCCGAATGGCGCCGATGATCAACTCCTCGGACAGGTGGTCGACCTCCGTCACCACGTCGCGCGCGCTCTTGTAGTCGATTCGCTCGACCCGCTCATAGCGTTCGGCGAGCACCCGCCCGGCTCGCTCGGCCACCTCGACCGCGAACGCGAGCTCGGCGGCGTACGCGCTCTCGCCCGGTCCCGCCGAGCCGCCTCCGATGATCCCGCCACCTTCGACCGTGGTCATGGCGTCGAGCACTCCGCGTTGAGCAGGCGGGGCTCCGTGCCGAGCTCGGTCACGGTGGCCGTGACCGTCAGGGTCTCTCCCGGATCCAGGTTCGGGGTCGCCACGAAGCCCGCCCGCGAGTCCGCTCCCGCGCGATCGGTGATCCGGCAGGTCGTTGCGCCGGCGCTCGAACCGTCGTTGCGGACCCGGAGCGTGACCGACAGGCCGCCCTCTGCGGCGGACACGCTCGAGACCGAGGCGCTGAACGGCCCGACGCCCTGGAGCGCGAGCCTGCCGGCGAGGGCCAGCCCCACGACGGCGAGCACGATCCCGAGGAACACGGTGCCGTGAGCCTGGCTCGATGCCGGTTGCGACAGGCCGAGCGGGTTGCACCGCTCGCACATCGCCACGTCGAGCGGGACGGGGGCGCCGCAACGGACGCAGGCGTGCGTCGGCGCCGCGGCCGGCACGCCGGCCTCGACGGTCTGGATCGGGGTCGTGGGCATGGGCTGCTGCGATGGTGCCACGCCGGGAACGGAAACGCCCCCGGCAAGCCGGGGGCGTTCGTCGACCGACGGGCGCGTCAGCGCGCCGTGGCGGACTCTGCGGCGCGGACGCTGGCCGCGCGGAGCCCCTTGGGGCTCGACTCGATTTCGAACTCGACGGCCTCGCCGCCGCTCAGGCGGTCGAAGTCGAGCGAGGCCTGGAGGCCGCCACGATGGAAGAAGTACTCCTTCCCGTCCTCGGCCGTGATGAAGCCGAAGCCGCGGTCAGCGATGACCTTCTTGATGGTGCCGGTGGCCATGGGGATGTCCCCTTTCCGATGTTCCCGAACGACGAAGCAGACGCACGGTCCGTTCGAGAAGGGGCCACGCGGAGCGCCGCGCCAAGGGGGCGCGACCGGACTAGGGTACCCGATCGGCCGCCGATGAGTTCGAGCCGGGGCCGGGTCAGCGTCCGTGCCGGCCCGTGTCAGCGCCGCGACGCCGCCTCGACGAGCGTGTCGACGTCGGCGTTCGTCCGCGCCGTGACGGTCACCTCGTCCGCTCCCGCGGCCTCCCAGCGCGCGAGTTCCTCTTCAGGTCGCTCCACCCACGGGCTGCCGCGGAGCGCGTCCTCCCCGGATCGACCGGCTCCGAAGCCGACGACCACGAGCTGGTCGCGACGGTCGCGGCCCGCGACGGCGAGCGCTTCCAGGTAACGTGGGGCAAGTCGCTCGAAGACGTCCGACTCGGCCGCCCACCCGTCCCCGGCGCGAGCCGCCAGGCGCACACCGGCCGGCGTACGAGCCCCGACGAGGATCGGTGGGGCGGGCTCCGGACGGGGATATGCGTGGGCCTCCGTGAGCGGGTAGAAGCGACCCGCCACCGTCGCCGGGCCCCCGGCGAACAGCGCCCGAAGCACGCCGATCGCCTCCTCGAGGCGCGCGGCACGCTCCGCGGCCTCGGGAAACGGGATGCCGTACGCCGCGTGTTCCGCCGCATGGCCACCGATGCCGATACCCAGCCGGAGCCGGCCGGCGCTCGCCTCCTGGAGCGTGGCCGCCATCCGGGCGAGGACCGCCGGGTGGCGGTTCATGACGTTGAGCACGAAGGTGCCGAGGTGGGCCCGTCGGGTCACCGCCGCCGCGGCCGACAGGAGCGTCCACGCCTCGAGCACCGGCGTCGTCCGATCGCGTCCCTTGCTGACGAAGTGGTCCCACGTCCAGATCGCGTCATATCCCGCCTCGTCGAGCCGGCGCGCGCTGTCAAGCCACCACGCGGCGTCCACGCCGATCGGCCCGAGCGTGACGCCGATCGGCAACCCGCTCACGGCGGTCCCGCCGATGGCGTCCCCGCTCGACATGATCACGCGCGATGCTGGGAGATCGGATCCCCGCCGGTCCGATCCCCATCCGTCCTATCCTGCCAAATTGTTGCCGGGTGACCGGTAGGCACGGTTCGGCCCTCAAGTTCGCCCCCACAGCGGCCAACATTAGCCGCCGACGGCAAACTCCACCTGCCACGCCGCCGACGCGGGGCCGGCAACAGCGCCCACCTGTCACGGGGCGAGAATCTGGCAAGGTGGAGGTCGGCGGCCGACCAACGGACCGGCTCGGACCATCGGACCGGACGCGGCCAACGGACCGACGGACCGACGAGGCGACCCAAGCTACAGCCCGGTCTCGAACAGGCGCACGTCCTCCGGCGAC
>Ga0326597_10005798_pt1 | contig 17062 bp, 10 predicted proteins | sample RVTome_12_FD_203789 | JGI IMG/M metagenome (GOLD analysis project Ga0326597, IMG submission 203789) | Soil microbial communities from uranium-contaminated site in the Upper Colorado River Basin, Wyoming, United States - RVT100D185 | ecosystem: Environmental > Terrestrial > Soil > Contaminated >...
AAACCGCACGTCGAACACTCGAAGGCCGTGCTCGCCAAACGTCGTTTCGAGCAATCGTTGCAACCGCTCTTCCAGCGTCGCGAGCTCGTCGGCCGCAAAGTCGCCGGCGATCGAAAAGTCGATGTCCATCGAGGCTCGATGGGAGACGCCGTGAATGAGATCGAGCGCGTTTCCTCCCTTGAGGACCAATCGTTCCATCAGCGAATCGTCTGAGACGAGCGAGATGATGGTCAGACGCTTGATTCTGTCGATGAGATCGAGATCCATTGAATGTCCAGGCTCCGAGCAGTGTTCATTGCCGTGCCGCGCGGCGAAGTCGATCGTTGATCGCCAGGCCCAGACCGTGCTGCGGAAAGCGGTCGGCGATGATCGCGTCGAGGCCGAGGGCGTCGAGACGGCGCATCGCGGCGAAGAGGCCCACCGCCGCCTCGCGAAGGTCGCCCGAGGGCGAGAGCACTTCAACGGCCCGCCAAACCTCTGCGTCGTCGGGCGTCGTGAAGCACAGCCGGCCGCAGCGCGATGCGACGAGACCAGCCGGATCGTTGCCGCGGAGATGCAGCGGCGTCGCCGTCGCGTAGTGCCTGTCGAGCATTCCGGGAGCGCGGGGGCGAGCGCCATTCGACCCCATCGCGTCTCTTGATTCCTTCGCGTCGAGGCGCTCCACCGGTCCGATCCACTCTTCAATGGCCTCGATGGGGAGGGCGCCGGATCGCAGGAGGGCCGGGCGGGCGCCGGCGAGCGAGATGATGGTCGACTCGACTCCGCAGGTCGCAGATCCGCCGTCGAGGATGAGATCGACCGCTTCGCCCAGCGACTCTCGCACGTGTGCAGCCGTGGTGGGGCTGACGGAGCCGAAGCGGTTGGCGCTGGGGGCGGCGATCGGCACGCCGCTGCGGCGGATGAGATCGAGCGCAACCGGATGAGCGGGCACTCTCAACGCGACCGTGGGCAGGCCGGCCGTCACGATATCGGGAATCAGTTCATGGCGCCGCGGCATCACGAGTGTGAGCGGACCCGGCCAGAAGCGTTCGGCCAGTCGCGCCGCGTAGTCTGGCCAATGAGCGGCAAGGGCGCGAGCCGCGATCGTGCTTTCCACGTGGACGATGAGTGGATCGAAGCGCGGCCGGTTCTTGATCTCGAAGATTCGCGCGACGGCGACGGGATTGGTCGCATCGGCGCCGAGGCCGTACACGGTTTCGGTGGGAAAGGCGACCACTCCGCCGCGTTGAAGGAGTCGAGCAGCATCGGCAAGTTCGGCGTCAGTCGGTGTGGCGCGCGGGGGTCGTGACATGAGGTCGACGAATCGTAGCGAAGCGCCGCGCGCGGGGAGAGAAGAACGCAGAGAGAAAACCACGAGATTTGAGCGAGCGGAGAACTCGCGAAGGTGCAAGCGGCGGAGGAGACGGTCCACAACTCGATGCCTCGATGCGAAGGCGCAAGCGGCGGACGTGGCGCGCCGCAAGTCGCTGCGTCAATGCCTTGATGCCTCGATCCCTTGATGCCTTGATGCCTCGATGGCTGTCCCAAAAACAACCTCACCCCCTTGCGGGGGTGAGGCGAGTGATCTCAGAGGAGATCGAGTCTCCAATTCGCGTAGGCCGAATCAGATGGGGCCGGCGACGTTGCTGGTGTCGCAGCTGCCGGTGTTGATGCACTGGACGAGCTTGCCGCAGGCGCCGCCGCCGACGGTGCCGGTGACCTGACCGGCGCCGCCCTGGGTGCCGATGACGTTGTAGAGCAGAAGGCCGCCCTGGATGCCGAGCACTGTTCCCTGGCACGGGCCGAAGGGAATGGTGGTGCTACCCTGGCTGTTGCCGACGACGATGCCCATCTGGCCGGAGCCGGCGCCGGTCCATGAAAGGGTCTTCGAGCCGGGGCAGGGGCCGGAGAGGGAGATGGCGAAGCCGCCGCCGCCGCCGCACACGAGACCGTAGGAGACGTCCCAGGTGCCGGCGCCGAAGACGTTCTGCGCCCCGGTCGGGAGCGGGTAGCCGAAGAAGTTCGACTGGAAGAACGCGTTGCCGTTGTTGCCCGGAGGCGTGCCGATGGCGCCGGCGCCGCTGGTGGTGACCCAGAAGCACTGGCCGTTGCCCTGACCGACCATGCGGATGCCGACGTGGTAGGTGCCGGCGGCGAGGTTGAAGGCGCTGCCGCCGAGGTTGGCCTCAAGGAGGTACTCGTCACGGCCGAACGCGTTGTTGCCGGTCAGCGTGAGGGTGTAGTCGGTCACGTCATTGACGCCGCCCATGAGCGTGCCGAAGTTGCCTTCGCTCATCCCGGAATAGACGATGATGTCGCACCCCGAGAACGTCGTCCCGATGTTCGGGAGGGCGTTGCCGGTGAAGCCGGTCACCGCGCCGCCGGGGAAGTCGACGTCGTCAAACGTCCATGAATCGGAGACGAGGGTGTTGCGCTCGCTGGAGAAGCCGTTGCGGAAGTCGAGCGTGCCGTTGAACCAGCAGACGCCGGCGGGCTGCACGATGCCGCCGCCCTTGGCATGAGTCCCACCGGTCTCCGCGGCGGTCATCGTCGGATTCTGGGCGATGGCCGTGCCGGCCATAAAAGCCAAGGCCGAAGCTGAAAGCAAAATGCGATTCATCTGAAACTCCTTCTCTTTGCGAGAAACGCGCCCCCGCGTTGACGTCGCGCCATGCGAACGCATTGCAGAGGCAAACTCCAAGTCTTGTCCCCTCCGGAACACCCGGAGACCGGACGTTTTTCAACACGTCAATTCAGTCCACCCACGTCGCGGCAGGCTGATCGCTCGAACCTCCGCGGAGTGTTTCATGCACAAACCGCCGCGCCACGCCGCAGCGTTTCACGATCTCGAATGAGCGAGCCGCCAGTGATCGACCGGCATTGAACATGCAGCATCAAACTCCCCAGCCCCCGCCCCGACGATCGTCGGCAGCGCCTACTCCAAGAGACTATACATCAGCCGGACCCGAATGCAAGCCCCGCTGGGGCGGGAGTCCAATTTTTTTTGCAATTCTCTTTTCTTCATCTCCCTCGCTTCGGACCGGATGAGGGGCCTGGATGACCGATCAAAAGACGAACAACCTTCTCTGCCTGAAAGCAACGATGCACTCAGTCCCGCCACGGTTGCCCACTCTGGACCCCTGCGGCGCATCCGGTCGACGCGGCGCCCGTCATGCCGCCCGAAGACCCTCCTCCGCCTTCGACGGGAGACGAAACCGGCTCTCCTCGCATCGATCGGGGGGCGTGCCAACGCGCTGGCTCGGGCATCTGGAGTGTCCGGACTCGTCGCTCATGCGTAGCGGCCGTCGGTTGCCCGGCCGTCGATTGCGATCTCCCCGTTATCGCACCCGCCTCAATTGCACGTCCAACTCGCCGGTTATGCGTGGTCTCACTCATGGCGACCCCAACATCGTCCGACATGGTTCAATGCGCGCCCGGCATCGGCTGGGCTGGATGGGATCCACCAAGTTTGTCACGATAACGGGAGGTCAGCGATGTCGCACGGACGCATGAATCAAGTTGTGGGAGCAGGACGGACATTGGTCACGGCAGCCCTGGTCGCGGTGGTGGGAATCACCATGCCCACGGGCTGCTCGACGACCGACTCGGCGAGCCGCAAGCCGATCATCAACGTGGGCGCCGGCACCGGCACCGGCCGCATGCAGGAGACCCGGACTTACATCAGCAGCGCGTCGAAGCAGTACCAACTGCCCGACAACTACGTGAGCGAAGCCAAGATTGGCATGGCGAACGTGGAGCGCACCCTTGCTGACGCCGACGCCACCGCGCTCCAGCAGGAGGCCTCGCAGCGCGAGGGCACGGCGCGGCTCCAGGCGCGCAAGCAGGACGCCGTCACTCGCGAGCAGATCGCGCTGGCGGAGGCGGACCGCCTCAAGCAGCAGTACGACGCCGAGCAGAACCGCATTTTCGCCGACATGGCCGCCCGCCAGCGCGAGATCGACGCCGCCGCGACGCGCGATGAGGTTCTCGTCAACGCGCTCACCAAAGAGCGCCAGACGATCCAGGATGAACTTCTCTCGCGCGCCAACACCGAGTTCACCGGGGCCAACGCCCGCCTCGACAAACTCCGCAACGTCCGCGAGACCACCAAGACCGAATCGCTCGCCGCGATCGAGGACATGCGAGAGACCGCCAAGGCGACGCGCTCGCGCGCCGAGGCGACGGTCAACGCCATGCGCGTCGAGGCCAACGCCGTCTCCGATCAGACCAAGGCCCAGGCGGATGAACTGAAGATCCGCATCCAGACCGTGGTGCAGCAGTCCGACGCGGAGTCCAAGCGTCTGGCCGCAAAGGCCGCATCGCTTCAGCAGGAAGCCACGGCCCAATCCGCCGAACTCAATGCCCGCGCCGACGCCCTGACCGCCCAGGCCTCGCAGGAGGAGTACGACGTCAAGGTCAAGGCCGCAGGCTCGGAGTGGGCGCAGGCGCAGTTCAACCACGAGCGCGCCGTCGTTCAATCCCAGTCGGACTACGCCCGCGCCGAGGCCCGCATCGAACGCCTCCGGGGCGACGCTCAAGTCGTTTCGCAGCAGGCCGCCACGGACTTCAAGCACGGCATCGACGAACTCGAGTCCTGGACCAAGGACGCCCGCGCCGAGATCAACAAGATCCGCATCCAATCCGACCGGCACGAGTCCGTCGCCCGCAGCCAATTCGTCAAGGCCGAGGCCGAGGCCCGGGCCAACGCCCTCCGCGAGACCGCGGCGCACCAGCGAGAACTCGCCGAGGAGGAGATGAAGACGATCATCGCCGCGGCGAAGGAAGAGGCCGCACGCGTCCGCGCCATGATCATCGACGACCTCGCCAAGCAGCAGGCCAAGGGAAGCGTCGAGACGACGGGCAAGACCGATCCCGCCCAGCCCCTGCCTGAAGATCTGCACAATGTTCCCAAGGTTCCCGAAGTCACCCCCGTGACGCCGCGCGTCGAGCCTGAGCACATCGCGGCCTTCCGCACCGCGCTGGCCGAGGTGATGAAGGACCGCTCCACGGCCGACGCCCATTCGCTCTCGCTCGAGGCCTCCTACGCGGAGACGAAGACGAATCTCGAAGCGGGCCGCAGCCAGCAACTCGCCGTCGCCACCGAGCAGCAGGCCATCGCGTCGGCGCTGGAGACCCAGGCGCAGGCGAAACTGGCGGAAGTGACGGCGCTGGCGACGGCGGACCTCGCCTTCTCGCAGAGCCGCCACCAGCGCGCCATCGTCGAAGCCGGCGCCTTCCGCAAGGAAGCCATCGCCCAGACGACTGACCTCCGCGCCCAGGCCAAGTCAACCTACGACGTGGCCGTCGCCCAGGCGAACCAGATGCGAGCCGAGTCGGACATGACGGCCCGCAACGGCAAGTCCGAGGCCATCGCGCTTCAGGCCCAACTCGACGCGATCAACCGCCGCGGCGGCGCCGAGTACAGCCGCCTCGTCGCCGAAGCCGACAGCGTGCATCAGAGTCAGACGGCCCTCGCCGGCCAGTTTGACGCCCAGATCGACGCCGCCCAGCGCACGCTGACGGCCGAACTCACCAAACTCGATCGCTCGATCGAGTCGCAGACGATCGTCGCCCAGGCGAACTTTGACGAATCGCTCGTTCGCGCTGAAGTCGTCGGCAAGCAGACCGAAGTCGAGATCGCCCGCATCCGCGCCCGCAACGCCCTCGAGCAGTCGCTGGCCGAAGCGGACCTCGATCGCTCGCGCACGCTCGTCTACACGAATCGCGTGAAGGGCGAGGCGGATGTCGAGCGTCTCGTGGCCAACGCCCGCGCCGAGAGCGAGCAGTCCGAAGCCCTCAGCGAGGCTGAGTTCGCTCACCTCCGCGCCGAGCGCGACATCGTGATGGCGCACGTCAACGCGAACCGCACCTCGGCGTTTGCCCAGGAAGAGGCGGTCCGCGCCCAGTTCGGCGCCCGCCTCGTGCAGGTCGATGCCGAGCGGGTGAGGACGGCGGCGGACATGTTCCGCAGCGAGACCTTCCGTCAGAAGAACCTCGAGACGACGATCGCCCAGGCGGAGGCGATGCGATCCGAGACGCACCAGCGCCTCGCCGCCCTCCGGTTGCAGCAGCAGGAACTCCAGTTGGCTGCGACGAAGAACTGGGATCAGCGCCTCGCCGAGTTGCGCAAGTCCTCGAAGAACTTCCAGACTGACTTCCAGGTGCCGCACCCCTCCGTCACGCCCCTCCAGGCCAGCCGCGAGACGGTGAAGACCGGCGACAAGGAGCAGAACGTCGTCGAGATCGCCGATGTCCCCACGGACAAGTAAGCGATCGACCGTCGAAGCCTCTGACATCGTTGACCCCCCACCGGCCGGGAGCCTCCTCCCGGCCGGTGGTGCGTTTTGGTTAGGAGCGCACGCCGCGGCAAAGGCTCTGCGTCGCGGCGGATTCCTTGTCTGCGGTCACTTACAGACTTTCGCCGATGACATCACCGGCCCATGAACCGTTATCCGCTGCAACCGAGGCCCCAGCGCTGGGAGGCGCGGCTCAGTCCGCTGGTGATCCGCCTCACGCGGGCGCTTCGCCGGCGGCGCGCCGCCACGCGCGAGCGCCTCATCGGCGTCGAAGTCCACGGAGCGGAGATCGTCCGCGAGGCCGTGCAGCGCGGCCAGGGCGTGCTCATCACGCCGAATCATCCCGGCCACGCCGACGCTTACATCATGTTCGAGGCCGCCGACGCGGCGGGTACGCCCTTTTACTTCATGTCCGCGTGGCAGGTCTTTGCCTTGCAGGGGCCGGTCGGCCGCTGGCTGCTCACGCGGCACGGCTGCTTCAGCGTCGATCGCGAAGGGGCGGACAAGGAAGCCTTCCGCACCGCCGTCGAGATCGTCCGCGCCAAGCGCGAGCCGCTGGTCGTCTTCCCCGAGGGCGAGGTCTATCACCAGAACGATCGGGTGACGCCCTTTCGCGAGGGGGCGGCGGCGATCGCGCTCTCCGCCGCGAAGAAGGCGACGCGCGAGATCGTCGCCATCCCTTGCGCCATCCGCTACCGCTACGTGCAGGATCCGATGCCGCAGATGCTCGATCTGATGTCGCGTCTGGAGGAGAAGGTTCTGTGGCGGCCGCGGCCGGACCTGCCGTTGCCGCAGCGGATCTACCGCTTCGCCGAGGCGCTGCTCGCGCTCAAGGAGATCGAGCACGTCGGGCAGACACAGGAGGGGACGCTACCGCTGCGGACCACGATGCTGGCGGATCACGTCCTGCGCGGCATCGAGGGGCGCTACGGGCTGGCGTCGCCCGCGGGGGGGTCGAATCTGGCGGGAAGCGTTCCGGTGCGCATCAAGGAAGCGCGGGCCGCGGCGCTCAAGAGACTGGCGGAACTGGATGAAGGCGGCGCGCCACCTCGCGAGACCGCAAGCGGCTCACTCCCCGAAGATGCAAGCGGCGATCCGCGCGCGCGGATCGCGCATGACCTCGATGACCTCTTCCTCGTCCTCCAGGCGTTCAGTTATCCGGGCGACTACGTGGATGAGCGGCCGACGGTCGAGCGCCTCGCCGAGACCCTCGACAAGTTCGAGGAGGACGTGCTTGGGGCCACGACGGCGACGGTCCGCGCCGACCGCCGCGCGACCGTGACTTTCGGCGAGCCGATCGCGGCCGGGGGGGCGGGGTCGGATGCGGGGCGGGTCCGGGCCGGCGACCTCACCGCCGCCCTGGAGGAGGCCGTTCAGAGCCTCCTGGACGCCGGGGGGTAGAAAATGTGAAAATCCATGCAGTCCGGGGTTGCAGTCGGCGACCTTTTTGTTATCCTCTTAGGGATGATCCCCGAGTCGGGTCACTCGATCCGGCGGGCGGAGGTCGTTCTCAACGTGGGCTGGTGATCGGCGGCCGAATCGGGCCTCTTGACAATCGAGAGTGGAAGGAGCGACTGACATGAAGCGCCAGAGGACTGAGGGCTTTACGTTGATCGAACTGCTGGTGGTGATCTCAATCATCGCGCTGCTCATCAGTCTTCTGCTGCCTGCGCTGGCTTCCGCGCGCCACGCGGGTCGGAAGATCCAGTGCGGGTCGAACATGAAGCAGATCGCGGCCGCCCTCCAGACCTACGCGACGGAGAATAACAGTTACGTCCCGCGCGAAGGGGACCAGAACACCGGCGCTGATCCGCCCCCGAACGGCCCGCGCAACTCGAAGGCGAACTGGGCTTTGGTATTCCGCCGTTACATCGACGCGAACTATCGCAGCAACGGCTACAACCCGCCACGCGAACTGTGGGATGAGTTCAAGCGGGTCCAGGTCTACAAGTGCCCCTCCCATCCCAACAAGAAGCATCAGATTCAGTACGTCAACAACGGCTTGGACTTCGCCAGCCCCAATCGCGTGCGCGAGGATCGTGACGGCCGGGTGGCGACGATGATCGAGCACATCCGCAATCCTTCGGAGATGGTTTACCTCTCCGACTTCACGGATGACGCCAACAACGCCTTCGCCAACATGCTCTACGGGACCGGGCAGACGGATCGCTTCATCGCCTCGTGGTACGACGTGTGGCGGGCCGTCCATGTGACCGGTCAGGATGGCAACACCGGCGTCGGTCGGCGCGTCGATCGCTGGCGGCATCAGACCGGATCAAACGTCATGTACGTGGACGGCCACGTCGAGTTTCGTCGGGACGAGTACATCTACGAACTCAAGAGTTGGGATGACGGGCTCTATCACCTTCAGAGGAACTAGCATCCAGCCGCCTGCCGCGGCTGGGCGGTCCGGATCGCGTCGTGGCCGATCCGGGCCGAGACCCAATGCGGAAGGAGCGACACCCATGAAGCGCGGGGCATCTCAGGGTTTTACGTTGATCGAACTGCTGGTGGTGATCTCGATCATCGCGCTGCTGATCGCGCTGCTGCTGCCGGGTCTCGCCTCGGCGCGCAATGCGGGGCGACGGGCCCAGTGCCTGTCCAACTTCCGCAACATCGGGCAGGCGACGCACCTCTACGCGACCGATCAAAACGGCTTCGTGCCGCGCGAAGGCAATGAGAACTACGCCGAGGAGCGCGGCGGCGGGCGCTACTGGACCGTCTCACATGTGACGTGGGCGATGGGGTTCAGAAAGTACGTCGCGCCGCGAAACGAGTATCTCAACAACTACCACAACCCGCCGCGCGATCGGGGGGATAAGTTCGTCAACGCCAAGATCTACAAGTGCCCCTCGCATCCGAATCCGGGGCACAACGTCTCCTACATCATCAACGGCCTGCGCTTCGACCGGGCCGGCATCGTCAACGAAGGCAACTTCCGCCACGGCAGCGGCCGCTACGCCCACCTCATCGAGCGCGTGGCGACGAGCAGCACAATGGTCTACATCACCGAGTTCGAGTCCGACCCCACGAACTACTTCGTCACCCAGTTGTACGTCACTTCCTGGAACAACTACGGCGACCGGGGACCGGCGGGCTGGCTCGACACCTGGCGGGCCGTCCACGTCAACGGGCAGTACCAGGGCACGAGCGGACGCCGCACCGAACACAATCGCCACCAGACGGGGTCCAACGTCGTCTACCTCGACGGCCACGCCGAGTACCGCACCGACGACTACATCCTCGAACTCAAGAACTGGGATGACAAGTTGTACCACCTCCAGCGCGACACCGATCGTTGAGCGGACGCGGCGAACGGGCTGCGTTGAACGACCTTCGGTCGGCGCTTGACCCCGCCCATCTGCGACCGATCATCGTGCATGGCGAAGAAACTCACCGGCACGCGATGCTGGCTCGTCAAGGCCGAGCCGGATTGCTACTCCATCGACGACCTCAAGCGCGACGGGCGCACCTGCTGGGACGGGGTGCGCAACTACCAGGCGCGCAACTTCATGCGCGATGAGATGAAGGTCGGCGAGGAAGTGCTCTTTCACCACTCGGGCGCCGATCCCGCCGGCGTCGTCGGCGTCGCCCGCATCGGCCGCGAAGGTTACGCCGACCACACCGCGCTCGACCCCAAAGCCGACCACTTCGACCCCAAGGCGAGCAAGGACAATCCCATCTGGTTCATGGTGGACCTCGAATTCGTCGAGAGGTTCCCCCGCGTGGTGACGCTCAGGGAACTCAAGGAGCGGCCCGATCTTGAAGGCATGCCCCTGCTCCAGCGCGGCCAGCGGCTCAGCGTGATGCCGGTCGATTCGAGGCACTTTGGAGTGGTGTGTCGGCTGGGACGAGGATAGAAGGGCATGGCCGGCGCGCCGCAGGCGGGGATGAACGCCGCTTTCCGGCGGTTGCCTTGGCGGGGCATCATCGGCGGCGTGGTCTATCGCGGCAACGCCAGGCCGCTGCTCAAGCGGCACTACTTCCACGCGGACTACTGCCCGGCCGAGGTCTGGTGGCTCAACTTCGACGGCAACACGATCATCCACAGCATCGACCACAGCGCCGAGATCCGCCGGCCCGACGGGCAGCGTTTCGGGGCGGTCTCGACCTTCGGCGTCGATATCGAGGGCGAGATGTTCGTCGTCGATCACCTCTCGGGCGTCGACCGGATCGTCACGGTGCTGAAGATGACCGCCCCTCCGCTGGTGGCGGGTCAGCGAGCCGACTTCACCATCACCGGCGCCCCGCCCGACGAGCGAGTCGGACTCGTCTACAGTTTCGACGGCGTCGGTCGGACGCGCATCGGCTACCTGGAGATCGATCTGGCGCTGCGCCGCCTCATGCTCGCGGGAGTGGCTCGGACCGACGGCAATGGACGGGCGACCTTCTCCATCAACGTGCCCCCCGCCGCCGCCGGCCGCGCCGTCTGGCTCCAGGCCGCCCACTTCGGCAACACGAGCAACGTCGTCAAGCGCGTCGTGGAGTGAGGAGATCAACTCCAAGCGGTTCTCGCTTCAAGAACCGGATAGCAGACTCGCAACGGAGTGAGCAGCCTCGTAGCAGGGCCGGAATGCTCGACCGAGATTGCATTCACGCCAGGCCAAGGCGCTGCCAGCCTGCTATGGTTGCATGGCTGTTCCGACGAACTCGATCGCTTCGGAATCCTTGCTTGGCAAGGGACTGCCCGGCGACGCCTGAGCATCGCCCAACATCGGCAGGCGATCGAGTCGATGCCACGAAGGCGCGAGGAGTTGGAGGGACTGACACTGGTGCATGGATGCCGCGATGACGATTGTCGCCTTGCGTGCGCAACCGCGCGGAGGCTGCTGGGTCCGGTGCGCCTGTTTGCAGAAACGGAGGAAGTGATGAAACTGACCGATCGGGCGACAGCCTCACTGGTGGCCGCAGCATCAATCTGTATGGCGTGCGTGCCGCCCGCTGCGGCGCAGCGGTTGACCACTGAACTCCTGACGAACGAGGTCAGGCTGCCCACCTGGGTCGGCGCTGCTCCCGAGGATCCCGACCGCCTCTTCATCGTCGAGCGTTCATCGGGACTCATCCGAATTCTTGAGAAGGGAGAGTTGCTTCCGGCGCCGTTCCTGGACATTTCACACAACCTTCGAGCACTGGGCGGCGGCGGGTTCATGTCCATGGCCTTCCATCCGGAGTTCCTCGACAACCGATACTTCTACATCTACTTCACAGACTCGAACGGCGATGCGGTGGTCGAGCGATACACCGTTTCGGGCGATCCAAACGTGGCCGATCCCTCCACGCGACTCGAGATCATCAAGGTGCTTCGCAACCCGCTTGACAACGAGCACCCGGGTGGATTCATTGGTTTCAGCCCGATGGATGGATACCTCTACATCACATGTGGAGACGGCGGGCCCCAGGGCGATCCCGACAACCATGCGCAGAACCGCCAACTCCTGCTCGGCAAGATCCTGCGCATCGACGTGGACGGAGGCACGCCCTACTCCATACCCCCCGATAACCCCTTCGTCGATGACCCGAACACGCTCGACGAGATCTGGGTGATCGGGTTTCGCAACCCGTGGCGAGCCGCCTTTGACCCGCTTCGGGGCGATCTGTACGTGGCTGACGTCGGCTTCAATCGATGGGAGGAATTGAGTTTCATCGCCGACGGGGACGGCGGGCGGAATTGCGGCTGGGCGATCAAGGAAGGCTCGGAGTGTCACCGACCTCGAAACAACTGCGATCCCAACAGTGTGCTGACCGATCCGATCATCGAGTACTTCCACAGCACCAGCCCACGGCGTTGTTCCATCATCGGCGGCGTGCTCTATCGCGGGGAGGGCATCCCCCTGCTCGGCGGGCGATTTTTCTTTGCCGACTTCTGCTCGGCAGAAGTCTGGTCCATTGAATTCGATGGTCGGCGCGTCCTGAGCATCAAGAACCACAGCGAGCAGGTGCGCCTCCCCAACGGCGAACGCTTTGCCGCGATCTCAAGTTTCGGCGTGGACCACCAGGGCGAAGTGCTCGTTGCGGACATGGGTTGGGGAATCCACCGGATCGTCACCGTTCTGCAACTGGACGCCCCTACGCTTCGTGCCGGCCGCTCCGTCGAGTTCACCGTCTCCGGAGCCGAGCCTGACGTTCCGGTTCGGGTGTTTTACAGCTTGGAGGGCCTTGGGCGGACTCCGATCGGGCTGCTCGATGTTGAACTCGCACTCGCCGACCCCAGACTCGCAGGGGTCGCCCACGCGGACAGCAACGGCCGTGCTGCCTTTACCGCGACGGTCCCTTCCGGTGCGCGGGGTCGAACTATCTGGCTCCAGGTCGCCCACCGCGGCAACACGAGCAACGTCGTCAAGCGCGTGGTGGAGTAACGCTCGCCTCCGCACCGCGAAGATCAAGCGGGGCCGATGCGCACAACTGAATGTGCGCGCGATCGATCCGTTTCTTCAGCGATCCGGCTCGCTTCAGTTCAGCGAGCGCGATTGTCTCCGCTCGCCTTCACCGGCTTTTTCGGCGGCGGCGGCACGTCAACAGGCTCCTCTTTGATGCGTTCGAGCAGGTGCGCGATGGCCGCGTCGAGTTGGGCGTCTGACCCGTTGAACGTTGCGTGCGGGAGGTTGTCCACGACGATGTCGGGATCGAAGCCGTGTCCTTCTATGAGCCATTCGCCGTCGGGTCCGTAGACGCCGTACTCGGCGGCGGTGGCGATGCCGCCATCGACGAGGACGTTGCTGCTCGATAGCCAGATCTCGCCGCCCCAGGTGCGAGTGCCGATGACCTTGCCCAGGCCGAGGCGCCGGAAGCCGTCGCAGAAGGCCTCGCCGTCCGAGCCGGTGTTCTGATCGCAGAGGACGACGAGGTGGCCGCGGAAGGCGTACTGCATGTTCCACGCCGGTTCGCCGAGGCGGCCGTGCCAGTACATCCAGGCGCGGCGGAGGAGTTGGCCGAGAATCCACGAGTCGATGTTCCCCCCGCCGTTGTGGCGCACGTCGATGATGAGTCCCTCGCGATCGAAGACGGGGAAATAGTCGCGGGTCCACTGGCTGATGTCGCCCCCGCCCATGGCGCGGAGGTGGACGTAGCCCAGGCGCCCGTCGCCCTTTCCCTCGACGGCGAGCCGGCGGGTGTACTCCCATTCGTTGTAGCGCATGTTGCGTTCGGCGGCGGCGGAGATGGGGGTGACGATCACATCGCGCTCACTGGCGTCTTCGCCTTGCCCGGAGCGCAGGCGCAAGCGCACCTGCCGCGCGGCCTTGTGGCGGAGCAGGGCGCTGAGGTGCACGTCGCCATCGAGGCGGACGCCATCGACCATGATGATGAGATCCCCGATGGCGGCCTCGACGCCCGGCTCGGCGAGTGGGCTGCGGCTGGTCGGCTCATCGGGGTCGGTGCGGTAGATGTGCTCGATGCGCCACCCGCCCGCGGCCTCATCGCGCGCGATGCGGGCGCCGAGGGTGGCGATGCCGATGGAGTCATCGCCGCCGCGGTGATCGCCCCCGCCGACGAAGATGTGCAGGGCCGAGAGTTCAGCCACCATCTGGCTGATGAGATCGCTCAATTCGCCGCGCGTCGTGACGCGATCGACGAGCGGGAGGTACCTGGCGAGCATGGCGTCCCAGTCCACGCCGTGCATCTCGGGGTCGTAGAAGTAGTCGCGTTCGAGTCGCCAGGCCTCGACGAACATCTGCCGCCACTCGATCTTCGGATCGAAGTTGAGAGCCCAGCCGGCGGTGTTGACCGTGTTCTCCGGCTTGAGCGAAGCGCTGGCGCCGACCTCGACGACGTGCAGGGCCGAGCCCTTGCGAAGGAGAACCTTCTTGCCGTCGCCGCTGAGTTCCGCCAGCGAGACGTCTTCGGCGAAGGTCTCGACTTTGTTGGCCGGCTTGTTGTTGATTGCGAGCGTCTGCACTTTGGGTGTGCCGCCGGGCCCGGGGCTCCGGCTCATCCAGAAGAGGCGGTCGCCCGCGAGCAGGAGGCCGGAGTAGTTGCCGGCTTCGACGGGCGCTTCGGAGAGGCGCTCGCGCAGGCCATCCCATTCGATCTTGACGATGGTCTCGGCCTTCTCCTCAGTTGATTCGTCCTTTTCTTCTGTCTCGGGCTTGTCCGCCTCACGAGGCGGCTGCTCCTCGGCGTCCACCTTCTCAGCCTCACCTTCGACATCATCACCTTCCACCTCCTCTCCATCCTCGTCGTGCTCAGCCTCTTCCCTTTCCTTCTTCTCGTTCTCCTCCTGCTTCTTCTTCTCGCGGATCAGCTCATCATCGGGCAGGAAGGGCGAGCGCTGATCGAGTCCCAGCGCGAGGTAGTAGACCTTCGTCGTCTCGGGGAAATACGGCTGGGGCGCGCGCGGGCCCCAGGGCGAACCCGTCCACGAGCGAAACGTGCGATCGGAGAGGAAGTAGAGCCACTTGCCGTCGCCGCCCCATGCCGGGCTGTAACTGTCGTAGCGGTCCGTCGTCACCGCATGCACCTGCTGCGTCGCCAGGTCGTAGATGCACACCTGCCGGAAGGTGTTGGGCGCCAGCGAGGTGTAGGCAAGAAAGAGGCTGTCGGGCGACCACGTCAGGTCGCCGAACTGGTCCCAGGAACTCTCGGAGATCTCATCGATGACGCGGTCCTCGCCGGATTCGATCTCGAAGAGCCAGAGTCGCTGCTTCTTGTCATGGTGGGCGATGTGCTTTCCGTCGGGCGAGGGCACGCCCTCCCAGCGAATGATCTCGGCGCCGCTGGTGAGTTGCTCGCCGTCGCCGATGCCGCTGGCGGGATAGGTCCAGAACTCGACTTCGCCGGTGCGGTCGCTGAGCGTGAGAATCTTCTCGCCGTCGGGCAGGAATCGCGCATCGCGGTAGCGTGTCGTCTTGTCGCGGGTGACGTTGATGAGGCGTCCGGGTCCGACGGGGGCGACGAAGACCTCGCCGCGCGCCGTGAGCGCGACGCGATCGCCCTCGGGGGAGACGTGCGCCGCGGTGAGATAATCCATCGGCGACGTCTGCCAGCGCTCTCGCTGCTGGTCGAAGTCGGAGGCGAGGCCGATGGTCAGTGAGCGATCGCCGCCGTCGCGCGTGTCGAGGAGCCGCAGGTCAGCGCCGAGTTGGTAGACGATGCGCGTGCCGTCGCTTTCGGGTTCCTTTACGTCCCAGCCGATGTGGTGCGTGTGCTGCTTGAGGTCGGAGCCGTCGGGCTTCATGGACCAGAGGTTCATGGTGTCGTCGCGGTCGGAGGCGAAGTAGAGCCGGCCATCGACCCACATGGGGTCGCGGCTGGTGCCGTCGTAGTCGGCGGTGAGGGGGGTGGCCTCCTGATCGCCGTTCATGTTGAAGCGCCAGAGGTTCTGGGCCGTGCCGCCCTTGTAGCGCTTGGTGTGGCTGCCCTGGAAGGTCAGCCGCGTGAAGTAGAGCGTGCGGCCCGCCTCATCGAACGCGCCCTGCGACGCCTGCGCCAGCGGCGCGAGCGTCACCTGGAGCGACTGCGGATCGACCATCGCCAACTGGTTGTTGGGAAGAGTCGAGTAGACGCTGGTGCGATAGAGCACGCGGCCGTCGCGCGACCAGCCGGAGACGAAGTTGCGCATGCCGTCGAAGGTGAGGCGTCGGGGCTTGCCGCCGGCGGCGGGCATGACGTAGACCTCGGCCGGGCCTTCGTACTGAGCCGTGTAAGCGATCCACTGCCCGTCGGGCGAGATGGATGGGTGCGACTCTTCGGCCTTGTGCGTGGTGAGGCGCTGCGCCCGGCCTCCATCCGCGCCGACGCTCCAGAGATCGCCCTCGGCACAGAAGACGAGTTGATCGCCGCGAATCGTCGGATACTGGTAGTAGCCGACCGGCGCGCCTTCGACTGATTCGGGCGCGGAGGTCACGGCCTGCGTCGTCGCGGCAGCGCGCTCGCGGACGGGATCCTGCGCCCCGCCCTGCCGGGCACACGCGACGTTGAGGACGAGAAGGAGGATGCAGGCCGCTCGGCGCAGGACGCGAGGTTGAGAATTGGACATGGATGAAACTCTCCGGACCAGGTTCAGGCGCTGCGTTCCCGCAGGCGCGGTGTTGTTGGGGTGCAGTCCATGATTATGGCACCTTCACCGGCAAGCGCTTCGGGCGGCGGCGCGCGAGAGGATGATCCATCCGCCGCGAGCCGGCGAGCGCGAGGCCGCAGGCCTCATCGCAAGTCGCCGGGAGTGAAGCGCCACCGTCCCGAAAATAGGGACGGGTCTATTTTTCAGACCCTGCAAAACAAGGGTCAGAAGATAGTGGTTGGTCTAGTTTCGGGGCGTGATGGTCGTCAGCCGCCCTGTGGTTGTTTGCTTGGGCGCGGCTGCCGCGTCCACCGCCAGGATGACCGCCTTCGGGGTCCAGGAGAATCCACGGCGCATCGACTCCGGGGGTGGCGATCGAAGCGCTCGCCACGCACCGGCTGCTGACGATCAGACCTTCGGTCTGCAAACCATCGCGCCGCGTTCCCCGACATGCCGCAAAAGTGAACTGCACCCGTGCCACTGGGTGTAGTCCAAGTTTATGGCACTTACGCGGCGCGGTTGGACCAGTAGGTGTCCCATTGGTTGGTGTGGATCAGGCTGCACAGGGCGGCCATGGGTTCGGTGTGGTTGGATTTCCAGCGGGCGGAGTTGAGTTTCAGGCGGCGGCCGATGATGGTCTTGCAAGCGCCTTCCACCTGGCCGCTTCCGATGGGCAGGCCGCCTTTCAATCGTTGGCCATAGGGCATCGCTTCGATGTGCGGCTGCAGATAGTCCATCAGCGCCGCCAGCGCCGCCTCCTGTTCGGGCTCGGCGCTTCGAGATCGCTGCTGAT
>Ga0326597_10005799_pt1 | contig 17058 bp, 9 predicted proteins | sample RVTome_12_FD_203789 | JGI IMG/M metagenome (GOLD analysis project Ga0326597, IMG submission 203789) | Soil microbial communities from uranium-contaminated site in the Upper Colorado River Basin, Wyoming, United States - RVT100D185 | ecosystem: Environmental > Terrestrial > Soil > Contaminated >...
CAACGCGGACCCCATGTGCTCCAGGTTGCCGTCCTCTCGCACCCGGAACAGCCCCTCATCGGGATTGTGCCGGACCTGGAAGACGGCCGTGACTCCGCCGTCGGCATCGTCATTGTCGGAGTCGATCAGCACGGTGGTCGTGGCGGGCGCCGAGATCTGGTTGGCCGCCATGCTCAGAGTACCCACCGCCGCCCCGTTCTGGAGTCCGAACGTGGTCCAGTCCGTGTCGCTCATGTCGAAGTCGGCGGCGACCAGGATCGCCTGCTGGATCTCCATGGTGGTGATGGCGCTGTCTTGAATGGCCGGCCCGTCCACCGCGCCGTCGGCCAGCTCGGAAGCCAGCACCGAATCGGCCGCCAGCGAGCCGGCACCCACGGAGTCGTTCAGCACGTTGGCGTCGTTGACGGTATCGGCCGCGACCTTCGCCGCGGTGACGTTGGCGTCCACGATCGCGGCTGTATCGACCGCATTGTCCGCCAGCTCACCGGCCAGGACGCTCTCCGCCGCCAGCGAGCCGCTGGTGAGCGCGTCATCCGCGACGGGAACGTCGTCGATCGTATCGGCCGCCAGCTTGAAGGCATTGATGCTGCCGTCCGAAATCTTGGCGCCGGTCACCGCGCCGTCCACGAAGGCCGCGGTGTCCACCGAAAGATCGGCCAGTTCGCTGGCCGCCACGGAATTGGCCGCCAGCGCGCCGGCGCCGATCGAGTCGTCGGCGATGTCTCCGTCAGCGAAGATCGCAGAGGCCATCTTGGCCAGGGTCACCGAGCCGTCCTGGAAGGCCGCCGTGTCGGCGGCGTTGTCGGCCAGTTCCGAGGCGGTCACCGAGTTGGCGGCCAGTGAGCTGTCGGTCAGTGAGTCGTTGGCGAACTGCGCGTCGCCGAGCACGTCCGCGGCCAGGTCGACGGCCAGAATGCCGCCGTCCTGGATCTTGGCGCTGGTCACCGCGTTGGCCACGATCGCGGTCGTATCGACCGCGCCGTCGGCCAGTTCGGAAGCCTCCACCGAGCCGGGCGCCAGCGAACCAGCGGTCAGACCGTCGTTGATGAAGGCCGCGTCGGTCAGCGTGTCGGCCGCGAACTTGACCGCGGTCACGTTCAGATCGATGATCGAGGCGGTGTCGACCGCTCCGTCGGCCAACTCACTGGCTCCCACCGAGTCGATCGCCAAGGAGATCGCCGTCAAGGCGTCGTCGATCACCTGACCGTCGCCCAGGGTGTCGGCCGCGAACTCCACGGCCGCCAGGGAGCCGGCCGGGATCTTGAGCGTGGTCACGGCCCCGTCGGCGATCGCCGCCGTGTCGACCGCGCCGTCGGCCAGTTCACTGGCCGCCACCGAGTCGGCCGCCAGCGAGAGCGCCGTCAGACCGTCGTCGGCGAAGTGCGAATCGTCGAGGACATCGATCAGACTGTACTTCGCCGCGGTCACCGCCCCGTCGGCGATCGCCGCGGTGTGAACCGCGTCGTTGGCCAGCTCACTGGCCGTGACCGAGTCGGGCGCCAGCGAAGCGGCGGTCAGACTGTTGTCCGCGAACTGAGCGTCGCCCAGCGAGTCGGCGGCGACATCGGCCGCCACCACGGTGCCGTCCTGGATCTTGGCGCTGGTCACGGCGCCGTCCTGGATGGCTGCCGTGTCGGCCGCGTTGTCGGCCAGCTCGCTGTCCGTGACCGCATCGGCCGCCAGCGAAAGCGCCGTCAGGCCGTCGTCGACGAACTGCCCGTCGCCGAGCGAGTCCGCTTCCAGCTTTGCGCCGGTGATGGCTCCGTCGGCGATCTTGGCCGAGGTCACCGCGTTGTCAAGGATGGCCGCGGTGTCGACCGCGTCATTGGCCAGCTCACTGGCGGTCACCGCGCCGGCTGCCAGCGAGAGCGCCGTCAGGCCGTCGTCGATGAAGTCGCCGTCTCCCAGGGCGTCGGCCAGGGAGTACTTGACGGCCGTCACCGCGCCGTCGGCGATCGCCGCGGTATCGACCGCGCCATCCGCCAGTTCACTGGCGCCCACGGAGTCGGGCGCCAGGGAGAGCGCCGTCAGGCCGCCGGCCGCGAACTGTCCGTCGCCCAGCGAGTCCGCGCCGACCTTGCCGGCCGTCACCGCGAAGTCGACCACGGCGGCGGTGTCCACCGCGTCGTCGGCCAGTTCGCCGGCTTCCACCGAATCGGGAGCCAACGACAGGGCCGTCAGGCCGTCGTCCACGAAGTGAGAGTCGTCCAGGGCGTCCACCAGACTGAGCTTGGCGGCCGTGACCTGACCGTCACCGATCGCCGCGGTGTCCACCGCGTTGTCGGCCAGCTCGCCGGCCTCGACCGAGTTCGGCGCCAGGGAAGCGCCGGTCAGACCGTCCTCCATGAACTGCGCGTCGCCGAGTGAATCGGCCGCGATCGCCAGGGCGCCGACCGCCAGGTCGGAAAGGGCCGCGGTGTCCACCGCGCCGTCGGCCAGTTCGCTCGCCGTCACCGAGTCGGGCGCCAGGGACAGAGCGGTCAGACCGTCATCCGCGAAGTGGGCGTCATTCAGGGCGTCCACCAGACTGAGCTTGGCAGCCGTGACCTGACCGTCACCGATCGCCGCGGTATCCACCGCGCCGTCGGCCAGTTCGCCGGCGGTCACCGAATCGGGCGCCAGGGACAGAGCCGTCAGGCCGTCATCCATGAACTGGGCGTCACCCAGGGAATCGGCCGCCACCTTGGTCGCCGTCACGCCGCCATCGACGATCGCGGCGGTATCCACCGCATTGTCGGCCAGCTCCGAGGCGGTCACTGAATCCGGAGCCAGCGACAGCGCCGTCAGGCCGTCATCCGCGAAATGGGAGTCGGAGAGCGCCTCGGCCAGGCTGTACTTCTGCGCCGTGACCTGCCCATCGGCGATGGCCGCGGTATCCACCGCGCCGTCGTTCAACTCGGACGCGGTCACGGAATCCGGCCCCAGCGACAGCGCCGTCAGGCCTTCATCCATGAACTGGGCGTCACCCAGGGAGTCGGCCGCCACCTTGGTCGCCGTCACGCCGCCATCGACGATCGCGGCCGTATCCACGGCATTGTCGGCCAGCTCCGAGGCGGTCACTGAATCCGGCGCCAGCGAGAGCGCCGTCAGGCCGTCGTCGGTGAAGTGCGAGTCGTCCAGCGTGTCCGCGAAGGCGTGCTTGGCGCTCGTGATCGCTCCATCCTGAAAGGCGGCGGTGTCCACCGACCAGTTGCTGAGTTCCGACGCGGTCACCGAGTCCGGCGCCAGGCTGAGCGCCGTGAGCGCATCGTCCATGAACTGGGCGTCGCCCAGCGAGTCGGCCACCAGCTTGGCCCAGCTGACCGCGCCATCGGCCAGGGCGGCCGTGTCGACCGCGGAGTCCAAAAGCTCGCTGGAGGTCACCGAATCCGCGGCCAGCGAAGCCGCGGTCAGCGCGTCGTCGATCACCTGGCCGTCACCCAGCGCGTCGGGCGCCAGCTTGGCCGCGGTCACCGCGCCGGCCGCGAAGGCCGCCGTATCGACCGCACCGGCCATCAACTCGCCGGCCGTCACCGAGTCGGCGGCGAGCGAAGCGCTGCCCACGCCGCCGGCCGCGAAGTCGGCCGGGCCCAGGGTATTGGCGGCGAGGTCGGCGGAGGTCAGGTCGTCGTCCGCGACCTTGGAGCCGTCGACGGTGTTGTCCTGGATCGCCGCCGTGTCGACCGCGCCGGCTGCCAGCTCGGCGGCGCCGATCGCGTCCGCTCCGATCTGGGCGGCGGTCAGGCTGCCGGCCGCCAGATCGGATTCGACCAGCGTGCCGTCGGCCACCTTCGGCCCGGTGACCGCGGCGTCCTGGATGGCCGCCGTATCGACGGCGTTATCCGCCAGCTCACTGGCGCCGATCGCGTCCGCGGCGATCTCCGCGGAGGTGATCGTGTCGAGCTTGAACTTCACCGCCTCAGTCTTGCGGTCCTTGAAGTCCTTGCCCTTGATCGTGCCGTTCTCGATGTCATAGGTGGTGACCTTGCCGCCCCACGCGACGGGCCCCAAACCCGGCGCGAGACAGAGCCCCGCCAGCAGCGCGATGACCTTCATGTGCTTGTGCGCATTCATCATGTCCCATACCTCCGTTCGAGCCGACCTGCGTCTCCCGCTTCACTCCGCGATCGACACCTGAACTGTTTCCTGTAATTCATTTCCGCTCCGATGAATTCGGGGACCGGGGAGGGCCGCGACCGACCCTCCCCGTGCCCGAAGGCTCACGACGTCAGAAGTTCGACACCAACATCAGGATCGAGCCGGTGCCGGCGTCGAGCGACTGCAGTGCCTTGCCGATGATGACGCCCTCGCCGCTGCCGGCGCCGGACTGGAACTTCATGGCGTGGCCGGAGGTGCTGGAAGTCGTGAGCAAGTCACCGACCTCGATGGGACCGTTCTCCGCGGAAGCCTTGACCGGAACGCGGCCCGCCAGGGCGACCGCGACCCGGGGCAGGGCCTGGACGTGGACTTCGATCTGCTCGCGCAAGGTCCGGGCCGTCTCGAGGTCGCCCAGCTCGAGCGATTCACGCTCGGCCTGGACCAGTTCGGGGAAGTAGACCTCGTCGGAAAACGCGCCGCCCAGGATGATGCCCGGTCGGGTCGTGACGACGCCGATCACGGAGGTCTGGCGCGGCAGGCTGGAGCGCGTCACCGAGCCCGGAACCGATGGATCGTCCAGGGCCACGACCACGTCGCCCGGCTCCAGCGTGTCGGAGGTCGGAAAGTACTCGGCGATGTCGAAGGTCTGGCTGCCCGACAGGGTCGTGCCGAGCTGGTCCAGGTCGCCGTTCTCCTTGACCCGGAACAGGCCTTCGGTACCGACGCCGGTGGCGTGGCGCACCTCGAAGGTCGCGGTGGTGCCGAGGTCCGAATCGTCGGCATCGCTGTCGATCAGCACTTTGACCGAGTTGGGACTTTGGATCGTGTTGCCGCCGATCACCAGGCCGCCCATGCGCAGGCCGTCGGTGAAGCCGGTGGTCTGCCAGCCGGAGTCGGTGGAGTTGACGTCCACCCAGCCGATCGTGCCGTCGGCGACCTTGGAGGAGGTCACCGCGTTGGCCGCGATGGCCGCGGTGTCGACCGAGTTGTCGGCCAGCTCCGAGGCGCCCACCGAGTTGGCCGCCAGCGAGGCCGAGGTCAGCGATTCGTCCACGATGAACGAATCGTCGATGAACTCGCCCGCCAGCTTCGCACCGGTCACGGCGCCATCCTGGATCGCCGCGGTGTCGACCGCGTTGTCGGCCAGCTCCGACGCACCCACCGAGTCGGCCGCGAGCGAAAGCGCCGTCAGCGCGTCGTTCACGATGTGCGCGTCGGTGATGACATCGGCGGCGAGATCCGCGCCGGCCACGCTTCCGTCGGCGATCTTGGCGGAGGTCACCGCGTTGGCCTGTATGGCCGCGGTGTCGACCGCGTTGTCGGCCAGCTCAGAAGCGCCGACGGAATCGACCGCCAGGGAAGCGGCGGTGATGCTGTCCGCGGCGAAGTTGGCGTCGGTCAACGTGTCGGCCGCGAACTTGGCGCCGGTCACCGCGTTGTCCACGATCGCCAACGTATCGACCGCGTTGTCGGCCAGTTCCGAGGCGGTCACCGAGTCGATCGCCAGCGAAAGCGCCGTCAACGCGTCGTCGGTCACCTGGGCGTCACCGAGCACGTCCGCCGCCAGGTCGGCGGCCACGATGGTTCCATCGGCGATCTTGGCGCTGGTCACCGCGCCGTCCTGGATGCCCAAGGTGTCGACCGCGTTGTCGGCCAGCTCCGAGGCGCCCACCGAATCGGCCGCCAGCGAGAGCGCCGTCAGCGCATTGTCGGCCACCTGGGCGTCACCCAGCGAGTCGGCCACGACCTTCAACACGGTCACCGCGCCATCTTGGATGGCGGCGGTGTCGACCGCGTTGTTGGAGAGTTCGCTGGCACCCACGGAGTTGAGCGCGAGCGAGGCCGCCGTGAGGCTGTCGTCGGTGATCTGCGCGTCGCCCAGCACGTTGGCGGCCACATCCGCCGCCACGATCGTCCCGTCGGCGATCTTGGCGCTGGTCACCGCGTCATTCTGGATGGCCGCGGTGTTGACCGCATCGTCCGCCAGCTCGGAGGCGGTCACCGAATTGAGCGCCAGCGAAAGCGCCGTCAGCGAGTTGTCGGCGACCTGGCCGTCGCCCAGGGTGTCCGCCGCCAGCTTGGCGCCGGTCACCGCACCGTTCTGGATTGCCAAAGTGTCGACCGCGTTGTCGGCCAGCTCCGAGGCGGTCACCGAGTCCGGCGCCAGCGAGAGCGCCGTCAGCGCGTCGTCCGTCACCTGACCGTCGCCCAGCGAGTCGGCCGCGACCTTTGCGGCGGTCACCGCTCCGGCGGCGATTTTGGCGGTGGTCACCGCGTCGTTCACGATGGCGGCGGTGTCGACCGCGTTGTCGGCCAACTCCGAGGCGCCGACCGAGTTGAGCGCCAGCGAGAGCGCCGTCAGCGCGTCGTCCGTCACCTGACCGTCGCCCAGCGAGTCGGCCGCGATGTCCACGGCGCCCACGGCGCCGGCCGCGATCTTGGGCCCGGTCACCGCGCTGTCCAGGATGGCCAAGGTGTCGACCGCGTTGTCCGCAAGCTCCGAGGCGCCGACCGAGTCGGGCGCCAGCGAGAGCGCCGTCAGCGCGTCGTCGGTCACCTGCCCGTCACCCAACGTATCCGCCGCCAGCTTGGCGCCGGTCACCGCGGCATTCTGAATGGCCAAGGTGTCGACCGCGTTGTCGGCCAGCTCCGAGGCGGTCACCGAGTCGGCCGCCAGCGAGAGCGCCGTCAGCGCGTCGTCCGTCACCTGGCCGTCGCCCAGCGAGTTGGCGGCGATCTTCGGGGCCGTCACCGCAAAGGCGGCGATCGCCGCCGTGTCGACCGCGTTGTCGGCCAGCTCGGAGGCGGTCACCGAATCCGGCGCCAACGAGAGCGCCGTCAGCGCGTTGTCGGCCACTTGGCCGTCGCCCAGCGTGTCCGCCGCGAGCTTGAGGGCGGTCACCGCCCCGTCCACGATGGCCAGGGTGTCGACCGCGTTGTCGGCCAGCTCCGAGGCGCCCACCGAATCGGGCGCCAGCGAGAGCGCCGTCAGCGCGTTGTCGGTCACCTGACCGTCACCCAGCGAATCGGCCGCCACCTTCATGGCGGTCACCGCGCCGGCGGCAATCGCCGCCGTGTCGACCGCGTTGTCGGCCAGTTCGGAGGCCGTCACCGAGTCGGGCGCCAGCGAGAGCGCCGTCAGCGCATTGTCGGCGACCTGGCCGTCACCCAGCGAGTCGGGTGTCAGTTTGGGAGCGGTCACCGCACCATCCTGGATGGCCAGGGTGTCGACCGCGTTGTCGGCCAGTTCGGAGGCCGTCACCGAGCCGGGCGCCAGCGAGAGCGCCGTCAGCGCATCGTCGGTCACCTGGCCGTCACCCAGCGAATCAGCCGCCACCTTGACGGCGGTCACCGCGCCGGCCTGGATCGCCGCGGTGTCGACCGCGTTGTCGGCCAGTTCGGAGGCCGTCACCGAGTCAGCCGCCAGCGAGAGCGCCGTCAGCGCGTCGTCGGTCACCTGGCCGTCACCCAGCGTGTCCGCCGCCAGCTTGGCGCCGGTCACCGCGAAGTCCTGGATGGCCAGGGTGTCAACCGCATTGTCCGCCAGCTCGGAGGCCGTCACCGAGTCGGCCGCCAGCGAGAGCGCCGTCAGCGCGTCATCGGTCACCTGCGCGTCACCGAGCGAGTCGGCCGCGAGCTTGGCCGCGGTCACCGCGCCGGCCGCGATCGCCGCCGTATCGACCGCATTGTCCGCCAGTTCGGAAGCCGTCACCGAGTCGGCCGCCAGCGAGAGCGCCGTCAGCGCGTCGTCGGTCACCTCCGCGTCGCCCAGGCTGTCCGCCGCCAGCTTGGCGCCGGTCACCGCACTGTCCTGGATGGCGGCGGTGTCGACCGCGTTGTCGGCCAGTTCCGAAAAACCCACCGAGTCGGCCGCCAGGGAGGCCGCAGTCAGCGCGTCATCCATGATCTGGCCGTCGCCGATCGAGTCGGCGGCGAGCTTGATGGTGGTCACCGCGCCGGCCTGGATCGCCGCCGTGTCGACCGCGCCGTCGGCCAGCTCCGAGGAGCCCACCGAATCGGGTGCCAGGGACGCCGCGGTCAGCGCGTCATCCGTGATCTGAGCGTCGCCGATCGAGTCGGCCGCGACCTTGGCGGCGGTCACCGCGCCAGCCTGGATCGCCGCGGTGTCGACCGCACCGTCGGCCAGTTCCGAGGCGCCCACCGAATCGGCCGCCAGGGACGCCGCGGTCAGCGAGTCCGGAGCGATGTCCGCGTCGCTCAGGCTGCCGTCGGCGACGTCGGCGGTGGTCAGGCTGCCGTCGGCGATCTTGGCGCCCGTCACGGCGCCGGCCTGGATGGCCGCGGTATCCACCGCACCGTCCGCCAGCTCGCTGGCCCCAACCGAGTCGGCCGCCAGGGCGCCGGAGCCGATCGAGTCGGCCAGGATGTGCCCGGCTCCGATCGAGCCGGCCGCGATCTTGGCGCTCGTCACCGCATCATCCTGGATGGCGGCGGTGTCGACCGCGTCATCGGCCAGCTCCGAGGCGGTGATCGCGTCGGCGCCGATCTCGGCCGAGGTCAAGGTATCGAGAATGAGCTTCTCCGCCCCCAGCTTGCGATCCTTGAGGTCGATCCCCTTGATCGTCCCGTTCTTGATGTCGGCGCTCGTGATTTTTCCCGCCTGCGCAGGCAGAGCGACGGCAACGACGATGGCGAGCAATCCCGCACCTCTGATCAGCAGTTTCTTGGAAATGTCCATTCCCGTCCTCTCAGTTCTCAAGACTTTCGGCGTGCAACATGTGATTCGTGTTCGGAGGGGTCCTTCGAAGGACCGTCCGGTCGTGTCCGTGCTTGAACCCGAGATCGAAGGAGTGAGGTCAGAGGTGAGCGGGTTCTTCTTGCCCTCGCGACTTCGTCCGCATCATCGGGAGAGCTTTACCGAATAATCCGAAAGTTGTTGCTCAGGTCCGCCGCTCGATCGGTCGATGCATTCACGGACCGCCCCCGCTTGAGGGGAATCGAGAGAATTCCGACGCAGATCACAGGAGGACGAGATGAAACTGCTCAGGATCGCCACGACCGCACTGGTCGCGATGTGCCCGTTCACGCCGATGAATGCGACCGAGTCACCGGCCCGCTCCTATCTCTCGGGACTGGCGATCGGCCAGGAGGAGGTGCTGCGGTTCCAGATCTCCTCGCCCCGCATGACCACGCGGGAATTCGACAAGGCGATTTCCGACGAGACCATCCGCACTGCGTTGAACCGGAATCACCTGGCCCGGCTCGGCGCGCTGCGCATCGCGCGGAGCGCGCTGCTTGGCGGGCAGCCGCTCGAGACTGGCACTTATGGTTTCGGCCTCGCGATCGGAGAGGAGGGCGCGTTCACCTTGTCACTTGCGACAGAGGGGCGGCAGATCGCCATTCCGCTGGAGACGGTTCGAGACACCAGCGGCGAGACCCCGCAGTTGACGATCAGTTTCCTGGCCGAGGAGTCGATCGAGGCGTTCCAGCTCGAACTGCGTTTCGGAGCCCTGCGTGGGACGGCGCCGCTCAGTTTCGCCCTGGACGAGGTCGCGGCCGGAATGAACAACCTGGCCTATGAAATCCTGATGGAAGAGGGCGAGCCGCTGGCGGCGCTCAGCCTGGCCAACCACGCCAATCAACTCACCGGAGGCCGGATTGCCGGCGTGCTGGACACGTTGGCGTTGGCCCAGTTCGCGAACGGCCGGACCGAGGAGGCCATCCGAACCCAGGTCCAGGCGCTGAACGCCATGGGGCCCGAGCAGGGCAAGGAACGGGTCCGCATGGAAGCACAGTTGCGCCGCTTCCAGGAGCAGCAGTCGAACCAGTGACGGTGCGGCGGCGGGCGGGTTATTCGCCGGCCAGCTTCAATTCCACCTGGACGCTGAATGGGCGGCCGTCGCGGATGGCCCGGACGTCGACGACGTCACCCGCTTGATGGCGATCGAGGATCGGATACAGGTCGTCCACCGTCTCGATCGGCTGGCCGTCGACCTCCGTGATGATGTCGCCGGGAATGAACCGGCCATCCTCGTCCCAGGAGACGCCGCGCAGTCCGGCCTCCGCGGCACCGAAACCCTCGCTCACTTCGCGGATCATGACGCCCTGGGTCCCGAACTGCTGCCGCGCCTCGCGCCCGAGCGTCTGGATCGTCACTCCCAGCACCAGCCGGGCGACCTCGCCCTTCGAAATCAGCTGGGGCACGATCCGATTCACCGTATCGACCGGAATCGCGAAGCCGATCCCGGTGTTCGATCCGGTCGGGCTGTAGATCGAAGTGTTCACCCCGACCAAGCGGCCGGCGCTGTCGAGGAGCGGACCGCCCGAATTGCCTGGATTGATCGCGGCGTCGGTCTGGATCACGCCTTCGATCAGCCGCCCCCGCAGGCCCTTGATCGAGCGCCCCAGGGCGGACACGACTCCGGTGGTGAGGGTTTGATCCCAACCGAACGGATTGCCGATCGCCAGGACCTGCTGCCCCACTTCCAGGTCATTGCTGGTGCCCACCGGCACGGGCAACATCTTGTCCGCGCCGGCCCGGATCTTGAGCACGGCCAGGTCATGATCGGGCGACCCACCGACGAACTCGGCGTCGTAGACCGATCGATCGGACAACTGCACCTTGACCGAGGAGACCCCGCGCACCGCCAGCACGTGGTAGTTGGTCACGATGTGACCGGCCTCGTCCCAGATGAAACCCGATCCCTGGCCGGCGTTGACCTCGGTCAGGCTGGTCCGGAAGTATCCGGTGCGCACTTCGGCCATGGTGTTGATGAACACCACCGAGGGAGCAACTCGCTTGAAGGTCTCGATCGTGGCGCGCTCATCCCCGTGCAGTTCTTCCCTGGGTTCGATGGGACGGGGCTTTGCGCTGACCGCCGGATTCCACCAGGCGTCGAGCCGCGGCACGAGGTAGCCGCCGGCAACCACGCCGAGCAGGACGGCCAATACGAGCTTGGACATGCGATTCATGCTGCTGATACCTCCTGGGCGGCCAGGCTGTTGGGCCGATCTTCCATGCCGAACAGGTCGATCCGGGATCTTCTCATCGAGCACCGATTGCATCTAGCCTCATGGGCCGCCACGTGCTCGGAGCAGGGAGAAAACGCTTCCCGCCGGGTTGCTGCGCCGGCCAGATCTTCTGCGCCAGCACGAAGGGCCAGGCGATCGCGGCTTCTGGACCGGGCGCGACCGGTCCGGCTCTGACCTGGATCGGCGCTCGCCTGAGCCGGCCTTGAGCGTTAGATTTCAACCCATGCGCAACCGCCCCTCAGCGGGCTCTCGGGATGTCTCCATGGAATTCATCGCCTGGATGCGGGCAAACCCGACTCTGCTCTGGTGGCTGGGGATCGGCTCGGTGGTCATGTTCCTGGCCGGGTTGGTGCTGGTGCCGCTCGTCGTGATCCGCATGCCGGCCGATTACTTCCTGCGTCTCAATCCGGGGTCGAAGCGCCCGCCCCGCCATCCCGCCCTGCGGGTCCTGTTCGTGGTCGCGAAGAATATCCTGGGGGCCTTCCTGGTCCTCGGCGGACTGCTGCAGCTCGCGTTGCCCGGTCAGGGCCTGCTGTCGATCCTGCTGGGCGTGTCGCTGCTCGATTTCCCCGGCAAACGCCGGCTGGAACTCTACATCGTGACCCGCAAGGTGGTGTCCAGAGCGATGAACTGGATGCGCGCCCGGGCCGGCAGGCCTCCCTTGCGCCTGCCGGAAGTCGACCACTGAAGTCCAACCCGCGATCCCGGCGGCGCCCCACCCGTAACTACTGCACTTCCCGTCGCACCATTTCCTCCCTCTTACGGCGCTCTCTCCACGGCGCCGGTTTCGGCGTATGGCTTGAGGCAGCCCTCGAACAGCAGCTTCCAGCCGGCCTCGAGCGACGCGCGGGTGTCCTCGTTGACCTTGCCATGGAGCGCCTGGTCGAAGCTGAGGCGGGTCCCATCGCCCTCGGCCTCGAGGCGCCAGGTCATGATGCTGCGATGCGGACCGCCCCACTCGGAGCTGGAATCGCCGACCACTTGAAGGAAGGACGGAGCGCTCAACCCATTGACCACACCCCAGATCTGGCCCTCGCCGCCACCCCAGTCCTCGTGCACCAGGCCGCCCAGCCGGCGTTCGATCACGAACCGGTCGGCGCCGGGCCTGGTGTAGAATTCCTTGTGCCACCAGAAGGAGGTCTCATCGACGAGGGCCTGGAAGGTGCGCTCAGGAGTGGCTCCGATGAGGATTTCCAATCGGACTTCGGCGATCTCGGCGGCGGCATCCATCGGCGGTGCTCCTCGGCGGCGAACGGTCCAACTCCTGCGATCAGTCCATCGAGACCTTGCGCGGCTCGAGGTAATGAGGTTTGCCCTTCTCTCCGGAAAGACGCTCGACTTCGGCTTCCGCCTGTTGCTTCTCCGGATAGGGGAACGTCTTCACCTGGTCGCCGAGGTGATTGCAGACGGCCCAGACGACCCGGACCCGGCCGGCGGCCTGCGCGGCGCCCGGGGTTCTCGACCGCCTGGGCCGCGCCGCGACCTCCTTCTTGCGCTGCTCGGCCCGCTCCTGCTTCTCGCGCGCGGCCGCGGCTTTTTCGGCCGCCATCCGCTCGAGGCGTTCGTTGTTCGACATTCTTCGCATGTCCCAAGCCTCCAGGATCCGACCCGAAATGTCCATCCTCCTTCGCCGGATCGCAAAGATCTTCGGATTGCAGCCTGGACCGCCGCGGGAAACTCGGCTAGAGTCGCGGCCTCGTGGGTGCTTGCGCCTGGAGCGATTCGTTACAGCTCGGCGGCACCCTCTTCCGATATGAGGACCTTCGAGGTCGTTCGCTGAATGGCGAATGCCCTCCTTATGGCGGCCTGAAGATGCCGCCGTCGTTCGCGGACAAGCGAGATCGATTTCCGATCTCCCCGCGAAACCGGACATCCTGATCCTGGATGACCCGATCACCGCGGCGAACTCGCCGCCCGCGCGCAGAGCGCGCAGAAAGCACTCCACACAACATGAACTTTGACACACTGGGACTCCACCCGGCGTTGCTCCGGGGCGTCCGCGACCTCGGCTTCACCGAACCGACGCCGATCCAGCGGGACGCGATTCCGATCGTGCTCGACGGGAAGGATCTGCTGGCCTGCGCCATGACCGGCAGCGGCAAGACCGCCGGCTTCATGCTCCCGATCCTCGACCGTCTGCTCGGCTCGAACGGCAATGGGCCGCGGGTCTTGATCGTCACCCCGACGCGCGAACTGGCCTCGCAGATCGCCGGCGACATGGCGAAGCTGGCAGCCCACACCCGGCTCTCCGGCGCGACGATCTTCGGCGGCGTGGGCATGAAACCGCAGGAACGGGCCTTCCGGCACGGCAACGACGTGATCGTCGCGACGCCCGGCCGGCTGCTCGATCACCTGCAATACTCCTATGCACGGCTCGACTCGATCGAGGTGCTGGTGCTGGACGAGGCGGATCGCATGCTCGACATGGGCTTCCTGCCCGACGTGCGCCGCATCCTGAAGCATCTTCCGAAGCGCCGCCAGACGCTGTTCTTCTCGGCCACGATGCCGCCGCCGATCGCGAAGCTGTCGCGCGAGATGCTCTTCGAACCGGTCTCGATCTCCGTCGATCGCAAGTCGGCGCCGGCCGAGGGGGTCAGGCATCGGGTCTTCCAGGTCGAACAGACCGAGAAATCCCGGCTGCTGCTCCAGATCCTGAGGCAGCACGAGGTCGGCTCGGTGCTCGCCTTCACGCGGACCAAGCATCGCGCCAACCGCCTGGCGAAGTTCCTCGAGCAGAACGGCGTGGCGGCCGAGCGGATCCACGGCAACCGCTCGCAAGCCCAGCGGGAGAAGGCGCTGGCCGCCTTCAAGCAGGGCCGCGCCCGCATCCTGGTCGCGACCGACATCGCCGCGCGCGGCATCGACATCACCGACCTGAGCCACGTGATCAACTTCGACGTTCCGCGCGCGGTCGAGGACTACATCCACCGGGTCGGCCGCACCGCCCGCGCGGGCAAGAGCGGCGATGCGTTCACCTTCGTGGCGCCGGACGAGCGGTCGGAGTTCAGGGTGATCGAGAGGTCGCTCGAGCAGGCGCTCGGCCGGCGGCTCGAGCGGGAGCGCCCGGCGGTCGCCGGAGCGTTCGCACCGAAGCGCAATCGGCGCCGCGGCGCGCGCGGGCGAACCGCGGTCGCGTAAGGGCCCTCATCACTCCTGGCCGCGTGCGCGCTTCCAGGAGTGGCGCAGATCCCTCGGCAGCGGCCGCTCGAAGAGAAGTGGCGCGCCGGTCTCCGGATGGCGGAAACCGAGCCGCTCGGCGTGCAGCGCCAGCCGCTTGAGGTACAGCCGCGCGGTCAGAGCGTCCCGTCCGGCGCCGTAGCGGCCGTCGCAGAGCACCGGATGGCCGCGCTCGGCAAGATGGATGCGGATCTGATGCGTTCGCCCGGTCCTCGGCCGGAGTTCGAGCAGAAGCACCGGACCGCGCCGCTCCAGCACCGCCACCTCCGTCACCGCCGGCTTTTCGCCGACCGGCAGATCGATCACGCCGCCTTCCAGCCCAGGCTCCCCCGCCGCGGCGAGCGCCAGATACTGCTTCTCGACTTCGCGGCCCTCGAACTGCGTGACCAGCGAGGCATGAGCGCGAGCCGTGCGCGCCGCGACCAGCAAGCCGGAGGTCTCCAGATCGAGCCGGTGGGCCAGACCGTGATTGCATTCCGGCCCGAGCTGCCCGCACTCCGGGTAGCGGGCGATCAGTCCGTTCAGCAGCGTGTCGGTGCCGTGGCGCGGCCCCGGATGCATCGGCAGTCCCGCCGGTTTGTCGAGCACCACGAACTCCGGATCCTCGTGGACGACCCGCAGCCGGATGTTGCGGTTGGCCGCCGGCGCGGGCCGCCCGCCCGCGGCTTTGCGCAGCAGGCGCAAGACCCCCTCGGCCGGGATCGCCGCTCCTCGCGTGAGGGTGACCTCTGCGCCCGGCGCGCCCGGCGCCACCGCCGGGATGAAGTGCACCCGTTGCTGCCGCAGGAGTTTCTGGACGTGGGCCGGATCGGCGTCCAGACAGCGCCGAACGAACCGTTCGACCGGCTGCCCGACCGCCTCGCCCTCGACCGGGAACTCCAACGGATAGCGTCTCAGCATGGAAAACTGATACCCTGCCGCCCCGGCTGGACGGCCTTCGACCGCCGGTACTCGATCATGGGATCGTCATGGACTTCATCTTCGAACAGATTCCCGCCGGGGGGGATCGGAACTTCGCCTACCTGATCGCCGATCGGGCCACCGGGGAGGCCGCGGTGGTCGATCCCAGCTACGAACCGGCCCGCTCGCTGGAGCGCGCCTCGGCCCAGCGACTGAATGTCTCCAAGATCCTGGTCACCCACGGACACCCCGACCACATCGCCGGCAATCGAACCGTCCAGCGGGAGACCGGCGCCGAGGTCTACGCCTTCGCGACCTCGCCGGCGAAGCCGGATCACCCGCTCGCGGACGGAGACAGCGTGTCGATCGGTTCGATCCAGGTCAAGGCGCTGCATGTGCCCGGCCACTGTCCCGACCATCTGCTGTTCTTCCTGCCCGACCAGCGGATGGCGCTCACCGGCGACCATCTGTTCGTGGGGAAGATCGGCGGCACCGGCAGCGAAGCGGATGCGCGCACCGAGTTCGATTCGCTGCGGAGGATGCTCGACGAACTGCCCGACGAAACCACCGTCTGGCCCGGGCATGATTACGGCTGCCGCCCTTCCTCGACGATCGGCCTGGAGCGGCGCAACAATCCGTTCCTGCTGGCCCGGGATCTCGAGGCCTTCCTCGAGCTGAAGCGCGACTGGGCCCGGTTCAAGGCGGCGCATGGGTTGAGGTAGGGCGACCGTCCACGCCCCCCGCATTCCATCAGGCGGTCAAGAATCAGTCCCGTCCCTCCCGGTGGTCAGGAACCGATCGACACCAGACGGTAGCGCCCCGACTGCAGCTGGAAGACCACATAGTCTCCCTCGACCCCGACATAACTGACCCCGACGGTGCCGCCCAGGAACGTGCCGTTGCTCCAGATCACCGTCTGGTCATCCACGATCACCGGATTCGCCAGCGCATCGATCGGGACGTGCACTTCCCCCTCCGTATTGACCGGGACCCGGACCGACAGGTCCACGCCGCTGCCGGTCTTGATCCATTTCACGTCGATGCCTCCCTTGAGCGTCGGAACGCCGCCTTCCGCGAAGGTCAGCCCGCCGCCCGTGGCCGGCCGTACCCGGAACGTCTCGAAGGCCGGGGCGGTCGGCTCGATCCCGAGGATTCCGCTCTTGAAGAACTTCATCGGATAGGCCGACCGGCCCTGGCAGAGCGATTGCAGCGAATCCCAGGCCTCCCAGGTCGTGGTCGCGCCCTCGGCCACCATCCTTCCCCAGTGGCTTTGATTCTGATGAATCAGATCATGGACGTAGGCGCCCTGATCGTATTTGTAGAGCATGTCGATCAGGTAGAAGCCGCCGTAGACCGACGGTTCGAAGCCGAGGCTCTTGACGCGATCCAGGACCGCCTGCTGCCGCGCGGCCGGCACGATGTCGAAATAGAGCGCGAAGACGCTGGGCAGCGAGTGGTATTGCGTGCCGCCCAGGGAATCGACGTAGCGATCGACGCCGTCGAACAGGTGCGCGTTGATGCCGTCCTTGACCTGGCCGGCCGCCGTCCGGTACGCGCCGGGCCAACCGGCGATACCCAGCGCCTCGGCGACGTCGGCGGCGATCATCAGCGTGCGGTAGTACAGGCAGTTCTGGATCGTCGACGCCGAACCGCTCTGATCGATGATGTCATCCGGAGCATCGCCGATCGACAACCCCGGCAGGTCGCTCAGGAGGTTCGTGCCGCCCGTGTCTCGAAACAGCTCGAAGGTGTTGATCAGGCTCTGCAGATTGGGGAACATCTCCTCGAGCAGAAGCTGATCGTCGTGGAACAGATATTGATTCCAGAGCGCGATCGGCCAGTGCAGAATCCACTCGGGGACGATCTGGCCGGTCTGGCTGGGATGCTTGTCGAAGATGATCCCGGCGCCCG
>Ga0326597_10005800_pt1 | contig 17057 bp, 10 predicted proteins | sample RVTome_12_FD_203789 | JGI IMG/M metagenome (GOLD analysis project Ga0326597, IMG submission 203789) | Soil microbial communities from uranium-contaminated site in the Upper Colorado River Basin, Wyoming, United States - RVT100D185 | ecosystem: Environmental > Terrestrial > Soil > Contaminated >...
GGTTCGACCCCAGCGCGGCGAGGAACAGATCGACGTCGCCGTCGCCGTCGTAGTCCGCGGCCGCCACGCCCGTGCCGTACAGCGTGACCGCGAGGCCGGCCTGCTCCGTCACGTCGTCGAAGCGGCCGGTTCCATCGTTGCGGTAGAGGGCCTGCACCGGCGCCGGGCCGGAGGTCTCGGTCCAGCCGCGGGCGTTCACCAGGAACAGATCCTGATCCCCGTCGCCGTCGTAGTCGAAAAAGGCGCAGCCGGTGCCCATGGCCTCGGGCAGCCACTTGTCGCCGGTGGCGCCGTTCTCGGGAATGAAGGTGATGCCGGACTCGACCGTGACGTCGCGAAAGCGCGGGCTGGCGATCTCCGTTGCGCGCGGCAATGACTCGATCCGGCCGACGTCCTTGTGGAGGACCGCCTCCGGCGCCGGCTTGCGCTTGAAGCCGAACTGGTAGACCAGGATCGAGGCGCCGATCAGCGCGAGCACCAGGAGCGAACGGCGGAAGGCGCGCCCAATGACGCGATCGTCCACGGGGACCAGCTCATCCACCATGGATTCGGACGGGGGCTCGGGCACGGTCTGTTTGCTCACTCGTCGATCCTATCTGCGCTCGCGTGATGCGCCGGCCGGCAGTTCGTAGGCTCCCGGCCGGTGCAGGTCGTAGATCACGATTTCGTTCGCCGCCTGGTCGGCCGCCGGATAGCGCCGGCGCGCCGTGGCGACCGCCTGGTCCCTGGCGTTGTCGTCGAGTTGATAGCGGGCATGCAGCCGCGCGTGCTCCGCGGCTCGTTCGGAATCGCCGAGCAGCGCATGGATCTGCTTCAGGTTGTAGTGGGCGGTCCGGTTCTCGGGATCGTACCCGAGCGCCTTTTCGAAGTGCGAGACGGCGCGGCGCAGCAGTCGTTCCTGTTCCGCGCGCCCCGCCTCCCCCCGTTCCTGCTTGGCCCTGGAGAAGCAGGCGCCTCCCAGCGCGTTCAGCAGCCGGTAGTCCTTGGAGAAGTCGAAGCCGCGTCCGGCGGCCTGCGCGAAGCCGCCCTCGAGGATCTGCTCGTAGTCGGCAATCGCCTCGTCGATCGCTCCGTTCTGCTCGTTGACGACGCCCGAGAGCCAGAGCACGGTCCACTCCGGGGCCTTGGGTTCGAACGCGCCGGCCCGGCGCAGGGCCTCCGGAGCATCCCGGGTGACGCGTCCCTCCTTGATGTACACGCGGGCCAGGTTGAGCGGACCATCCGGGCGGCCCAGCTTCTCGACCTGGCGGAAGGCATGCTCCGCCTGCCGCAGTTCGCCCTTTTGTCCCTTGCGCAGCAACGCGATGCCGTAGTCGTTCCAGCGCTGCCACTCTGGAAACTCCACCGGTCCATTCAAGGTTGGCAGCGCGTCGCTCGACGCCAGCGGAAACACGATCCGGTCCTCGGCGAGAGTCACGATCGGGAGGTCGTTGCGATGCTCCGGATCGTCGCGGGCGAGCCGCATGATCTCGGCGTCGAACTTGCGGTAGCGGAGCCTCGCGGTGACCTCGACCGGCGCGCTCAGGTCGGCCGGCAGCTCGAGCAGATAGTGTCCCACGTCGGCCGCGCCGGGAGGAATCTGGTGGGAATAGAGCGGAGTGAAGATGTCCTGGGCGTTGCGGCGGTTGATGCGCCGGCCCTCACGGTCGAGCACGAACGCGTTCACGAAGTGCGACCAGGGGTCGACCGCGAGATCCGATTCGCGCAGGCCGCCGCTCCTGCCGATGATCCGGCCGCCGCTCCTTGCTTCGACGTCGAGCCACAGTTCGTTCGAGTCGGCCGTCCCCTCGGTCAACAGGTGGCCCAGCTTCAGCGTGCGGATCACCACTTCCAGCAGGTAGCTGCCGCCCGGGGTCAGGCTCGGTACCTCCGGGCGCAGGGGCGCGATCAGGGGACTGTCGATTTCGGCGCCTTGCTCCCCGCCGGACTTGATGCCGAACAGGTCGACCCGGACCTTGCCGGAAAGGAAGTCGCGGTGGTTCCGCTGGGCGCGCTCGACCTGCTCCGCGGTCAGGTCGCCGCGCTCCTGGCCGAACAGCGGCACAGCGGTGTTGGCGCTCGGGAACTGGTGGTCGAGCGTCTTGCGCTCTCCGGAATCGTCGCGCACCCGCGCGGAGAAGTCCTCCGACGGGATCTTCGGCATGTGACAGTTGTTGCAGTTTTGTTCCGCGACTTCGGGATAGTAGAAGCTCGCGACGCCCTGTCCGGAGACGCCGCTCAGCCAGAAGCTGTCGTAATGGTTCTGCCCGCGCAGCCACTTGTAGTCGTTCAACTCCTCGGGCAGGTGCACCTTGTGGCAGGACCCGCAGAACTCGGTGGTTTGGTGCAGCGGCTTCAGGAAGGTCTTCTTGTGGAAGCCCGGCTTGGCCTTGATCAGCAGCTCGTTGACCCAGGCGAGCGCCGGACTCTCGCTCCCCGTGAAGGGATAGTGGATCGGCTCGTCGATGGTGTAGTCCGAGTTGCCGCGGGGGCTGTTGACGTTGGTGATCGAATGGCAGACGGTGCAGGTGATGCCCGCGCTGGCGGTGGGATCGCGCTCCAGGTCGTAGTCCGGGTCGTTGAAGGCGCCGCTGAAGAACGGGACCGGATCGTGGCACCCGGCGCAGAAGCGGGAGGCATTGACGTTGCCGTCCCGTTCGAGGGCCACTTCACGGGTTTCCTTGACCGACAGCAGGTAGACCGGGTTGTTGAACGAGCTGAAGCGGTGGGCGCTCGACAGCCAGCCCTCGTGTACGTCCTGATGACATTTCTGGCAGTAGGCATCGTTGCGCAGGACGTCGGCTGGAATGAAGTCGCCCGACAGGGTCCGGGCCAGGGACGGGAAGAAGTAGCGCACGCCCTCGGGGTTGCCGATCACGTTCCACTGGCGCGGGTCGCGGGAGTGGAGTCCGACCATCACCAGGGCGAAGACCCCGGCCACCACGGCCCAGCGGATACCGACCTTCCAGCGGATCCGCTTGCCCGCGAGACGATGCAGGACGAACAACCAGCCCAGAACGAGCGGACTCAGCACGTGGAACCAGTAGGCCGTGGAATGCACCGTGGGATCGGTGATCTCGAAAGTGCCGGGGATGCGGGTCAGCACGATGCCGGAGCCGATCAACACCAAAGTGGTGGTGAACAGTGCGTAGCCGGCCCGCACCGCGCGGCGGTTCGGCCGAGCGTGCGCGTTCCGAATGTGCAGGATTCCGAACACCACGACCGGAGCGATGAACACGAGTCCCAGCACGAGGTGCAACAGGAACATGTACTGGTAGAAGTAGTTCTCGAAGGTCTTCCCGGTGAAGCTCTGCGCCATCGTGACGGCGACCAGGTAGGTCGAGTTCACGATCAGGATCGAGAACAGGCCGAAGACCAGGCCGAGCAGCTTCTGCAGGCGCGGTCCGACCGCCGGTTCATACTTCTTGAGGCGTGTCGCGGATGGATGAGCCGTCGACTCGTGCGTATCGCTCATGTCAATTCTGGATCAATGGGGCCAGAAGGGGCCGAAGGCGGAACGTCAAACCAGAACGCGAAGGCGACCACACCATATGCGTTCGGCCCGGAATTGGGAACCGCTTTATTGCGCTGGCGCCAGGGCACTCGAGACCCCGCGGTTCATTGGCGGTCGCGCGGGATCCTCGATGCCGCGTGGCGGCGCGCGATCGCTTCCAGGTTCGTGCCGGGCGCGCGCGCGAGCGCCGCCAGCGCAAGGTCCATGGCGTGGCTCGCGTCCGTGTCGGTCTCCGCCTCGCGGGCCGCTTGCAGCACTTGACGGAGTTCATCCGACCGGCGCACGCCGATCAGCCAGGCGGCCATGGCCCGCACCGGCGGGGACGCATCTTCGAGCGCCGTGGTGGCGATCTCCGAGACTCCCATGTGCTGCTCCAGCGCGGCCGCGGCGATCAGCGCCTCGATCCGCAGGGCTTCCGGCCGGCCCTTCCGCGCCTGGGTCGCGATCAGCTCGAGGACGCTCTTGTGGGCGGGAGCCACCGCGGCCAGCGCCCGGAGCTGGGCGGCCTTGGCGGCCGGGTCGTCTTCCTTGCGGTACTGCCGGATCAGGTCGTCGAGCGCGCCGGGATGGGCCAGTTGCTCGAGCGCGACCGCGGCTTCGGTGCGGATCTCCACTCGATAGTCGTCGATCGAGGGCGCGACCGCGGTCCACCAGGAGCGCGGCGCCGTGCGTCCGATCAGATGCAGCAGCTCGGTCAGCTTGTAGCGGCTCTTGCGCTCCGCATTCCTGCGCGACAGCATGCTCTTCACGTAGCCGACCGCCTTTGGATCCTCGCTGAGCACGAGCGAAGCCACGTTGTCGCGGGCCTGCCGATCCCAATCGCCCTTGCCGGTGCGATGCAGGTCCTTCAGGATCCGTTCCAGCGACTCGGCATCCGGCGGCAGCGGAGCCGGCTGCCTTGGGGCGGCCGTCAGTTCGCCCTCCAGCAGTCGCAGAGGCGGCCGGACGCGCTCGCCGGTTACCCGGTCGAATTGTGGGTCGGTGTGCGCGATCGCCTCCGTCAGGCACCATTCCAGCTCGGCGACGGTGAGCCCGTACGGGACCGAGAAGAGGAGCTGTCCTTGCCCGTCCAGGAAGACGTGCTGGGGCGCGAGCAGTGTCCGGCCCAACGGGGGCTCGGGTGCTTCTCTCTCGTCCTTGCGCGGCTTCCCACCCTTGCCTTTGCCTTCTCTGCCTTCTCTGTTACGTTTGCCACCCTTGCTTCCTTTGCCGCCTGACCGCGCCGCACCCTTCTGATCCGCGAGGTGCTTCCGGACCGCTTCGAGGGCCGCCCGATGTTCGACGCAGGTGCGTCCCGGGACGCGCGCGCAAGCGCCGTCCGGCCGGACGTGCTCACCATCGGAGGCGAACAGGTTCACGGTCTCCGTCATGAGCCCCACGATCCGCTCGTCCCGGTAGTGCACAGCGAGCAACTCGTCGCTGACCATCTCGCCGGGCCGGTTCAGACAGACCACGATCGGGCGCTGGTCGCGGGAAGCCTGGGCCAGCGCGTCGGCCAGGGAAGCCTGCCATTCCGTGGAAGCGCCGGCCGCACCGGCGGCAGCGAACAACAACGGCGCGAGGCAAAGCGGCGACAACATGTTCTCGAACCTCCCAGGCGCTCTCGAACCGGCGGGCGCCTCGAAGGTCGCGCCCGATCGGGCGATTTCAACCTTTGAACTGGCGAACCGTCACTGTGCGGTTGACGTAGAAGGCGCGCTTCTCGGACTGCCGAGCGCCGGGCCAGGTGACGGTCAACCGAACCTTGCCGCGATACTCTCCCAGGCCGAAATGCACAGTCTGGCCGTCCTGGGATGAAGTGCCGCGGCCGCCGTCGAGCTCGCGCACGAGGCGGAGCGGCGGCTCGCCGGTGAGCGTCTCCAGTTCGACGCGGGCGCCGATGCCGAAGCGGTTGCCCTGCTTGCCGACCAGTCGGACCTCGAGCCAGCTGTTCTCATTGCCGCCGTTTCGGAAGTAGCGGCAGCCGGAGTTGGAGGCGATCAGCAGGTCCAGATCGCCGTCGCCGTCGGCGTCGAACCAGGCCTGGCCGAAGCCGTTGAAGGCCACCGCCCGGGAGCGGAAAGTGACCGGCGTGAACCGGCCCCGGCCGTCGTTCTGATAGAGGCTCGAGGGCACGCCCTCGTACACGCAGGTGATCGAGAGGTCGAGGTCGCCGTCGTTGTCGTAGTCGATCAGCGCCGGGTCGGAATGGGTTTCCTGGAACCGGATGCCGCGCGCCCGGCGCTCCTCGGTGAAGTGGAAGTCGTCCTCGGCGCCGCCGTTGATGTAGAGCATGGAGAGGTTCGAGAAACCCTGGCTGACATACCGGGGATGGGCCAGGTTGGCGGCGAACAGGTCGAGGTCGCCGTCGTTGTCCACGTCGCCGAAGCAGGCGCCGATGGTGTGCCCGTAGTAGGCGCTGTTGCTTCCCGGCAGGCCCCGGATGCCGAACTCCAGCGCCTGCTCGACGAAGCGGCCCTGCCCGTCGTTCTGGAACAGGAAATTCGGGTTCAGCCGGTAGTTGGCGATGTACAGGTCGAGGTCGCCGTCCTGGTCGAAGTCGGAGGCCGCGACGCCGCGCCCGCACATCGGCGCCACCTCGAGCGCGCCGCGGTCCCGCGAGACATCGGTGAAGGTGCCGTCGCCGTTGTTCAGGACCAGCAGGTCGGGGTGCGGATTCGACAGGCCCCCGCCCTCGTAGACCGCCAGGTAGAAGTCGAGCCATCCGTCGCCATCGATGTCGAGGAAGGCCGCCCCCTCGGGCGCCGCCTCCACTTCGAGCCGGTCCAGGCCGGCGGCGGCGGTGGCGTCCTCGAATCGGAAGCCGCCGGCCTTGCCGGTGTTCAACAGCAGATGCGGATGCCCCTGCGCCGGCAGGAGCAGATCGAGATCGCCGTCGTTGTCGACGTCGCCGAACAGCGCCGAGCTGCCGCGCGCCTTGAGGCCGGCCTCCTGGGTGATCTCCACGAACTCCAAGCCCCGATCGTTTCGGAACAGGCGGCCGGAGAAGCAGAGGTCCGGGTCGCCGTCGTTGTCGAAATCGCCCGCCGCGACGCGGCCCGCTTTCAACCCGGCGAGCCCGACGGCCTCGGTGAGATCCTCGAAGACCGCGCCTGGTTCCGCTTCCCGGGCGGCCAGCGGGTTGCGCTCCGGGTCGTAGGCGAGAGAGAGCACGCAGGCCAGGGCCAGGTCGTTGAACAGGTCGTCGCAGGCCAGATCGCAGTGCTCCCGCTTCTCGAAATCATCGCCGTCCTCGGACGGGCCCGCATAACCCCGAAACGCGGCCGCTTCGTTCCAGCCGATTTCGAACGCCTCGCGGGCCAGCGCGAGCGTCCGGTCGCCGCCCACGCCCGCGCGCACGTACGCCCGGGCGTACTGTCCGAGGACCGACTTGCGCCTCGGCGGGCTGTCGCCGGCCTGCTCCAGCAAATCGTCGAAGTAGATTCGGAAGCGCTCGATCTGGTCGGGGTCGTTCAGCTTGAGCGCCGCCATCAGCAGGCGCGAGGCCATCACCGAGGCCTGGGAGAATCCGGGAAAGGCGTCGAACAGACCCTGCCAGCACTGGCGATTGAACTCGGGCGAGAAATTCGCCCAGCAGTGCATGTAGATGACGTTGAACACCTCGACCAGCGGATTGGTGATTCCGCCCGCGGTCCGTTCGGCCGAGGAGTTCAGTTCCTCGAGCCGCTTCAGCGCCGCCACGCAGTCCTCGAACTTCTTCTGCCCGGCGCAGGCCAGCGCCAGGAAGGCCTGGATCGCGGGATCGTCCGGCTCGACTTCGAACTGCTCGCGGGCCGCCTGCTCCAATCCGGGCCAGTCCTCGGCCCGGCGCAGATCGTGGGCTCGGGTGAAGAAGTCCGGCTCTTCCTGCCCCCGCGCGGAGAGCAGGCCGCCCGCCGGAACGGACAGAAACAGTATGATCAGGGCGTGTCTGCAGCTCATGCCGGCTACTCTAGCGAAAACCGGAATGCGACCAGGAGGAACATCGTGAGCGGATTGCCCCGGATCCTCGAGCCGGAAGTGATGGAAAGCGAGGAAGAGGCGGCGGAATACGACGCCATGGATCACGGCGAGGTCAATCGCCTGTTCGTCGACCGGCTGTTCGAACTCGGCGCGGCCGGCCAGATCCTGGACGTGGGCACGGGCCCGGCCCAGATGCTGGTCGATCTCTGCCGGCGCTCCCCTCGCGAGCGCGCAGTCGGCCTGGACGCCGCGCATTCGATGTTGAGCATCGGGCGGCGGCACCTCGCGCGGGCCGGGTTGCTGAACCGGGCCCTGCTGGTTCGCGCCGACGCCAAGCGCCTGCCGTTTCCCGATCGGAGCTTCGATGCGGTCATGTCGAACAGCATCATGCATCACCTGCCGGACCCCACGCCGTGCCTGAAGGAGATCGCGCGTGTGCTCAAGCCGGCAGGAGTGATCCTGCTGCGCGATCTCCACCGCCCCGCGGATCTGTCCGAACTGGACGCGCTCGTGGAACAACACGCCGCGGGTGCCACCGACAACCAGCGCAAGCTGTTCCGCGATTCCCTGCACGCCTCGTTCACCTGTCACGAAATGCGCGACCTGCTGCGGGCCGCGGGCCTTCAGGGTCTTTCGGTCTATCGGAACAGCGACCGGCACTGGACGGCGGAGTGCCGGAGCCTGGATTGAACAGGTCGGCCGATCGCAACCGCGACGCACGAGGACTTACTGAAAAAAGTTCTGATTGTCTATATCGTTATACGCATTACATCGACGCATATGCTAAGGTGGTCATTCACGAGGTCATTCAGGCACCATAGGCCGACAGGGAGGATTATCAATGCATACGCAAGCGGACCCGGTCTCGGAACTCACGATTGAATTGGTCGAGGGACTGCCGCTCAAAGAACTGGAGCTGCAATTGTTCCACGCCTTCCGGGGCGGCGACCTCTTTCACCGGATGCGGGCGTTCTACCTGGTCGAATTGGACGAGCGCCGGCTGTATCAGAAGGCCGGATGTTCCAGCGCTGCGCAATACGCCGAGCGCAAGTTCGGAGTGCAGCGTCGGACGGCACGGGAGTTACTGGCGGTGGGGCGGGAATTGCTGGAACTGCCATTGGTCGACCAGGCCTTCCGGGACGGGGCCATCAATTGGTCGAAGGCGCGGCTGCTGACCCGCATCTGTGTCCCGGAAACGCAAGCGGCCTGGCTGGAGAAGGCGCGGGACCTCGGGGCGACGGAATTCGCCCGTGAGGTTGCCCTGTCGGAGAAGGGGCGGCTGCCCCGCGAGGACGGCAGGGGCCTGCCGAGGGTGAAGTTCAAGATCCAGGCGCGGGTCAGCGTCGAGGTCCATGAGTTGTGGGAGGCCTCCTTCCAGAAGTTCGCCGACGAGTCCGGGCAGGGGGCGAGTGAAGAAGAGGTGCTCCGCAGGTTGTGCGAGCTGTATCTCTCGACGCAGGAGAGTGGCTCGCCGGAGAGGCGCCAGACGAACAGCGAGTCGCTCTACCATCTGGTCGTTGACGTCAAGGCGTCGGGAGAGGCGACCCTGCGGACGGAAGACGGCCCGGTGCCGCTCGAGAAGAGCGTCGTCGAACGCATGGCCTGCGACTGTGCGGTGCACGACGGTCCGATTCAGGGGCAGGATCCCACAGCAAAAGCCACGCAGGGAACGCGGACCCGGATTCTGCGGCGGGATGGATACCGGTGCCGGAGCTGCGGGAGCCCGTATGGACTCCAGGTGCACCACATCGAGTGGTATTCACGCGGCGGGCCGACCGTCGGGGAGAACCTGCTCACAACCTGCAGCCGGTGCCACGCACTGGTGCACGAGGGGTTGCTGGTCGTGAGCGGGAAGGCGCCAGGTGAAGTCGTCTTCAAGGATGCACGTGGGCAAGGACTGGATCAGGGAGAGGCGGCCGCTTCGTGCCGGATCCGGATGGGAGCACTTCCCCAAAACGGCGCAGCTGCGCCGCTTCGTGAGTACGTCGACCTGGAGGATCTTCCGGAAGAGATGGATCACGAGACGTGGCAGAGGTATTCGCATCTCATTCGGCAGGACCCCAGGACCGGGAGGTTCCGGTTCACGCCGGGGTACGTCGAGCGGGCGCAAGGGTAACGGGCTCAGGAGCCCCGCCGCTTGCCTGCACGTTTCCCAGGGCTCGGAACGAGACCTGAGATTCCGCGAAACGCGGTCTTCCCGAGCTTGATTCAGGGTTTGAAAGGAGGCTCCTCATGAGCACGCAAACCCTGACGACCACCTTGATGTCGCTGACCCTCCTGGCCGCCAACAGCCTTGCGGGCGTCACCTGGAAGGTGCCCCAGCAGGTGAGCACGATCAACGGCGCCGTGGCGCTGGCCGGAAACGGTGATGAGATCCTGATTTCGAAGGGGGTCTACGACGAGAACGTCGTGATCACCTCGAAGTCCGATCTGACGCTTCGGGGCGCCGGGCGGGCGGTGATCGCTCCCGCGTCCGGCCTGGCCATTGATGCGTCCAACTGTCCCGGCCTGGTCTTGAAGAAGCTCACCATCAAGACCGTGGCCGCTTTCCGGTCGATCCAGATCGTGAACGGCGACGACACGCGGATCCAGTCCTGCCGGGTCGACGCCGACAATGGAAACAATTCACCCGCGATCTACCTCCAGTCCGGCACCGGCCACCAGGTCATCGGGAACCGCTTCGAGGGCAACTTCTATTCAGCCATCTCGCTCGCGGCCAGCGACTCGTTGATCTCGAAGAACAAAGTGGCCGGCGCGTACGCCGTCGGCATCCGGGTCAGCGGGGACGGCAACGCGATCCTGGACAATCGGGTGACCGGCGCCTCGTTGGGCATCGCTCTCGATGACGGCAGCGACCAGGTCCTGATCGCCGGCAACCGCGTCCTCCGGGCGACCGGCACCGGTGCCATCTTCGCCGACAACACGACGGCCACGATGATCATCGACAACAAGATCGTGAAGCCCGGCGGCGCGGGGATCTTCTCGGACGACCCGGGCGGACTGGTGGCGGGAAACGTGATCAAGAAGCCGGGCGGCCATGGAATCCGGGTTCGCACGAACGACACCGCGATCATTGGCAACCGGGTCGATCGGTCCGCCGAGGACGGGATTCACGTGTACACCGGCAGCGGCGGCCAGGTGCACCGGAACCGCGTCCGCCGCTCCGGCCAGAACGCCTTCTACATCAACGGCCAGAACCTCGACGTCACCGGCAACCTCGGCGCGAAGAGCTGGTTGCTGGATCTCTTGGAAGGCCCGCAGGCGTCGGGCAACGTCTACCTGGACAACCGGTTCGAGAAGGTCTCGCCGTGAGCGCAAGCCGGGGGTTTGGCTTGAGGTTCGACGCAGGGACTCCATAATCGCCCGCTCCGAGCGGCTGGCGAGATGACAAGGAAACCCATGACCCTGACGCGCACGAGGAGACTGGCGGGCGCAGGCTGGATCGCGCTGCTGGTCTGCTCCGGTTGTTCGGATCCGGAAGTGGATGCGGTTCGAGATGCGCCGGTCGCGCTGCAGGACGCCGGGCGAGAGCCACGGGCGCAGGTCGGATCGGCAACCGCCGGGACGGTCGAACAGAGCGTCGAGTTGACCGTCAAGATGTCGATGGGGGTCGACTATGGAGGGCAGTCGATTCCGGCGGAGACGATGCCGGCGGTGAGCACCACGCTCGAGTTCCAGCCGGGCCAACCGTCCGAAGCCGGCGGCGGCTTTGCCTGCCGTTTCGAGATCGCGGGAGCGTCGATCGTGGACTACGGTTCCGACATGGAACGGCTGGCGCAGGTCAACCGGGAGCTGACCCAACAGGATCCGGTCGGCCTCGCCGGCACGCTGGCGCGCTCGCGATCGGGACACGTGCGCGCGATCGACTTCGAGATCCCGCCCGCGTCGACCACGATCCTGCGGCACTTCCTGGCCAACTTGAAGCAGGCGCTCCAACAACTGAGCGTCCCGTTCCCCGGCGAGCCGATCGGCCCGGGCGCCCGCTGGAAGGTGTCGCTGCCGGTCGAAATCAGCGGCCTCGAACTGACCCAGGCCGGCACCTACGAGCTGCAGCGGATCGAGGGGGATCGCCTTTCGGTCGCGATCACCGCGAACCTCCTGGCGGAACCTCAGCTCTTCCAGTTTCCGAACATGCCGGCCGGCTCCCGCTGCGAGCTGATCGAGTTGAACGGCCGTGCGTCCGGCACGCTGACCGTCGACCCGCTCCACCCGTTCCCGGTCCTTGGCCGCCTGGAATATGGCTTCGATATGCGCCTGCGGGTGCAGAGCGAGGGCCAGACCAGCCAGCTCGATTCGCGCGTGGAGATGAGCTTCGACGTCCGCACGCCCTGAACGGCGGGCGGAGCCTCACTCGCGGCGAAGCGCCTTGCGGTAATCCGCGCTGGTCTCGCCCGAGACCAGCGGCGAATCGGTCCCGGTCACGAGGCGGTAGAGATCGGCCACGTCGCCTTGCGTCTCGACCGGCAGGTAGAAGGTCCGATCGCCCTGGGTCAGGAGCACGACCGGCCCCTTGCCGGTCGCCGGATTCTCCTGCACGCCGAACGCGCCGACCGTCCAACGCCCCCCGCCGATCAGGCCCTGGCGGTCCTCGAACACCCGCCCCTGAAGCTCGGCCAGCACGGCCTGGCCCCTGGCGGAGGGGTAGGAACCGCTGTAGACCGGCGCCGCGGGTTCGGTCCCGGCGCAGGAACCGAGCAGAAGCATCGCCGGCAGACAGACGTGGCGCAACATCTCGATGGTCCTCCTCGACGCGATGTTCTTTCGAGGAAGCCTATCAACTGTTCGCCGGGAGTTGACGCCCGCGCATGCAATCGCGAGGCTCTGGCCGAGAGATCCCCGTGGGAGCGACTGACGGATGAACATTGCCAGGGCGGTCATCACGGCCGCGGGTCCGGATCAGCGCATGCTGCCGCTGCAGACGCTGGTCGACCGCGACGGCCGCACCAAGTCGGCGCTTCAGATCATCGTCGAGGAAACCCTGGGGGCCGGGGTCGAGGAGATCGCCGTGGTGATCCACGAGGGTGACGGCCCGGCGTACGGCCAGGTCACCGGCGACGCGTCGGGGAGGATCCGCTTCCTGGAGCAGTCCGGTTCGCGCGGTTACGGCCACGCGCTGCTGACGGCAAGGGAGTTCGTGGGCGGCGAGGCCTTCCTGCACCTGGTCAGCGACCACCTGTTCGTGAGCCGGGAGGAGCAGCGCTGCACGCGGCAACTGGTCGAGACCGCCCGGGTGCATTCCTGCGCCGTGTCCGCGGTGACGGCCACCCGGGAGCGCACGCTGCCGCTCTACGGGGCGGTGGGCGGCCGGCCGGTCAAGGGCAGCCGGCGCCTGTTCGAGATCGAGACCGTGCTGGAAAAGCCGACGCCCACGCTGGCGGAGCAGCAGTTGATCGTGCCCGGCCTGCGCGCCGGCCACTACCTCTGCTTCTTCGGACTGCATGTGCTGACTCCCACGGTGCTGGAGATCCTCGAGCGGCAGCTTGCCGAGCTCTCAGCGGACGCGCCGCTCCAGCTCTCACCGGCGCTCGACGAACTGAGCCGGCGGGAGCGCTACCTGGCCCATGAGATCTCCGGCCAGCGCTACAACATCGGCGTGCGCTACGGACTGTTCCTGGCCCAGATGGCGTTGATCCTGGACGGGCAGGACCGGGAGGAACTGCTCGTGCAGATGCTCGAGCTGCTCGCCGCCCGCGAGCTGTCCTCCTGAGGCGGCGCATGAAGCCCGGTCGCTTGATCCAGATCATCTGCTCCCAGGATGCGGGGGATGCGGGGGATGCGGGGCTGCGCGATCTCGCGCTCGACGCGGAGTGCGCGGGCAAGAGCCTGGAGGAGCTGCTCGAGGACTGCGCGGAGCTCGACGCGTTCTGGCGCCGGGCCGACAACCTCTACGAGCGGGTCCGGGCGCTGTTCTTCCTGTGCGCCCTGCACCGCTACCACCTGCCCGGCCGGCTGCCGGCGCGGGCGGCCGGACGGATTCCGTACGAGGCCTACCGCTACCTGCTCGCCCGGCGCTTCGAGGAGAGCATCGACCTGCTGCTGCTCGCGATGCGGCGCGGCGGACCGAGCGACCCGCTCTCGAGCGCCCTGGCCGCGGCCTATCACCGGCTGGCGTTCCAAACGCTCGCCGATCAGGTCCGCCGGAGCGTCCGGTCGGTGCGCGGAAACCAGTGGATGTTCCGCATCGGCCACTCGGCCGATCAGCCGCTCTGCGTAGTGCCGCAACTGCTCGAGGCGGATCCTGAGAGCGGCCAGTTCCCGCTGCTCGCCGAACACACGCCGGTGCGCATGGACCTGTCGCATTCCGGCTGGTCGGACATCTTCTTCCTGGGCATGGACTACCCGGAAGGCGCGCGCGTGCTGAACGTCTCGATCGATCTGGCGGTGCGAGGGCGCGACCAGGCGCCCCGCCCGCCGGTCAACGCCTACCTCCGCGTGCTGGATGAACCGGTCCTGCGGCTGGTCAGCGTGGACCTGAAGACGCACGCCGACCTGCGTACCGTCTCCGAGGTGTTCGACTTCGCGAGCGACTACCTCGGGTTGCTGAAGGCGGCCGTGATCGCGTCCGGGTTGGTGCCGCCCGGCATGGAGGGTTCGGAACAAACGCTCGAGGATCTGCTGGGCCGCCTCGCCGGCCGGGGCCGTGGCCTGGAACTCGTGAGCCACGTGAACGGCATCCCCAAGGGATCGCGCCTGGCGGTCTCCACCAGCCTGCTGGCCTGCCTGATCTCGGTCTGCATGCGGGCGACGGGCCAGGTGGGCGCGCTCACCGGTCCGCTCGAGGAGCACGAGCGGCGCCTGGTGGCGGCGCGCGCGATTCTCGGCGAGTGGCTGGCCGGTTCGGGCGGCGGCTGGCAGGACTCGGGCGGACTCTGGCCCGGCATGAAGCTGATCCAGGGCCAGGCGGCCGCGCCCGGGGACGCCGAGTTCGGAATCAGCCGCGGCCGGCTGTTGCCCGGCCATCACCTGATGAATACCGGGGAGGTGCCGGACGGCGCCCGGCGGCGGCTCGAACAGGGGCTCGTGCTGGTCCACGGCGGCCTGGCCCAGGACGTCGGTCCGATCCTGGAGATGGTGACCGAGAAGTACCTGCTGCGCTCGGCCGCGGAGTGGCGGGCGCGGCTCGAAACGGCAGAGATCCTGGACGGCATCCTGGACGCGCTCCGCCGCGGCGACCTGCGCGCGCTCGGCGAGCACACCACGCGGAACTTCGAGGGCCCGATCCAGACGATCATCCCCTGGGCGGGCAACGCCTACACCGACGCGCTGATCGAGCGGGTGCGCCACGAATTCGGCCGGCGCTTCCTCGGCTTCTGGATGCTGGGCGGCATGTCGGGCGGCGGCATGGGCTTCATCTTCGAACCGGAAATTCGCGACCAGGCCCAGGAAGCGCTGGGTTCGATCATGGCGAGCACGAAGCGGAGCCATCAGCACGCGCTCCCGTTCGCGATGGATCCGGTGGTCTACGACTTCAAGATCAACGACACCGGCACCTGCGCGGAGCTCGCGCTCGGGCGCGAAGCGCTGTTGCCGCCCGCCTACTACGCACTGCTGGTGCCGCGCTGGATCCGCGTCGAAGCCCGCGATTTGACGCGCGCGCGCCGCGCCGAACTGGAGACCTTCGGCGCGGCCTGCCGGCGGCGGCCGGAGTTCGACGACATGGTCGAGGTGCTGTTCGATCACCTGGTGCCGAGGGCCGACCGCGACGCGGAGGAGAGTCAGTCCTTGAGCCAGCTCAAGCGCGCGCACGGCTTCGACGCCGCGCAGCAGGAGGCGATCCGCGCCGATCTGATCAGCGGCCGGCTCGGGCTGGCGCAGAACCGGCTCTCGGCCAACACGCTGATCGAGGACGTGACGCAGGGCGACGTGATCCGGGCGCTGCCCGGACCGGACGGAGAGCTCGGCGAGGACGACCGGCGGGCCGGGCTCGAGCTGCTGAAGGAGGGCGCCCTGGCGGTGGTCACGCTGGCGGCCGGGACCGGCAGCCGCTGGACCCAGGGGGCGGGCGTGGTCAAGGCGCTGCATCCGTTCGCCCGGTTCGGCGGGCGCTACCGGAGTTTCCTGGAGGTGCACCTGGCCAAGAGCCGCCGGATCGCAACGCTCTCCGGGCAGCCGCCGCCGCACGTGATCACCACCAGTTACCTGACGCACGATCCGATCGCCGAGGACCTGGCAAGGCGGAGCGCGGAACTTCAAGGCGGCGTGCGGCTCTCGCCCGGACAAGCCGTGGCGGTGCGCATGATACCGATGGTGCGCGACCTCCTGTTTGCCTGGAAGGAGCTGCCGCGGCAGCAGCTCGACGAGCAGTCGCAGAAGCTGCGCGAGAGCCTGCAGGAAGCCTTGATCGGCTGGGCCCGGGAGGCCGGCCAGGCCAGCGACTACACCGACAACCTGCCGCGCCAGTGCCTGCATCCCGTGGGGCACTGGTACGAGGTCGCGAACCTGCTGAAGAACGGCGTGCTGCGGGAGCTGCTCGAGGAGCATCCGCGCCTGAAGCACCTCATGCTGCATAACGTCGACACGCTGGGCGCCGACCCCGATCCGTCCCTGCTCGGCGCGCACGAAAGGAGCGGCGCGGCGGCGAGCTTCGAGGTGATCTCGCGGCGCGTCGACGACCTGGGCGGCGGCCTGGCCCGGGTGGACGGACGGGTGCGCCTGATCGAGGGCCTCGCGCTGCCGCGGGAGGAGCTGGAGTTCCGGCTGACCTACCACAACAGCATGACCACCTGGATCGAGATCGACCGGCTGCTCTCGGTCTTCGGGCTCGACCGGGACGCGCTCGGCGACGCGGAGCGGGTCGGCCGCGCGATCTTCGCGCTGGCCGGCCGCCTGCCGACCTACATCACCTTGAAGGAGGTCAAGAAGCGCTGGGGCCAGGGCCAGGAGGACGTCTTCCCGGTCTCGCAGTACGAGAAGCTCTGGAGCGACATGACCGGCCTGCCCGAGTTCGACTGCCGTTACTTCGTGGTTCCGAGGGTGCGCGGCCGGCAACTCAAGGATCCGGCCCAGCTCGACGGTTGGCTGCGCGACGGCTCGAAGGCGGCGATCGAGTCGCTGTGTGAATTCCCCTCGTGAACGCCCGCGGGCGCGGGTTCAAGCCTCCCGCTCGGCCGCGATGCGCCGTGCCAGTTGAAGGATGCTCCGCGGCGAAGAGCCCTCGGCCTTGTTGTTGACGATCACGTGGATCGGCTGGCCCGCCTCCGCGGCGCCGAGCACGAGGTGGGCGATCAGCTCGCGCGTGCCGGGGTCCTCATCCACCAGGGCGTCGAACGGCTCGTAGAGCTCCTGCGCCCGTTCGTAGTCGAGGTCCGGGTGCACCATCCAGCGCACCACCAGCGCCGGTGCGTTCGCGGCCCGGGCCAGGCGCCATTGTTCGTCGAGCGCCGGCATGCGCGCGAGGACGTTCAGGCAGTGCGCCGCGCCCTGTTCCTCGAGCGCCGCGGCGTACGACTCGGTCAGCAGTTCTCGATTGCGGACCTCGACCGCGTACAGCGGACCTCGGGGCAGCCGGCCCAGGAATTCGTACAGGCGATCGATGAAGGCGGCCTCGCCGCCGATCGATCGGAAACTCTGCGGCGCTACCTGGAACAGGATCGGCCCGAGCTTGTCTCCGAGCCCGGAGACG
>Ga0326597_10005801_pt1 | contig 17055 bp, 13 predicted proteins | sample RVTome_12_FD_203789 | JGI IMG/M metagenome (GOLD analysis project Ga0326597, IMG submission 203789) | Soil microbial communities from uranium-contaminated site in the Upper Colorado River Basin, Wyoming, United States - RVT100D185 | ecosystem: Environmental > Terrestrial > Soil > Contaminated >...
GCCGCGATATGGCGTGACGGCAATATCGATCCCGCGACGGGCAAACGCAGGCTCATCCAGCTTCTGCAGGTCTGCCACACCGCTAGGGATACGCTCAACCACGCGCACGTTTTTTGTCCGCATCCCGCCCATCATGGCCGAGCCGGCACGTTTGTTGAACCCTGTGGCAATCACGGTTACCATGATTTCGTCGGTCATATTCTCATCCACCACCGCGCCAAGGATGACGTTCGCGTCCTCGCCAGCTGCTTCGTGGATGATCTCAGTTGCCTCGTCAATCTCAACAAGTGACATCGAAAGGCCGCCGGTGATATTCACCAGGACGCCTTGCGCACCCGCAATCGAGACATCCTCAAGCAGTGGACTGGAGATCGCCGCGTGAGCTGCCTCCACTGCGCGGTTCTCACCGCTTGCAACGCCTGAACCCATCACCGCGTCCCCCATTTCGCGCATCACGGTCCGGACATCGGCAAAATCAACATTGATCAGACCGGGAACGACAATCAACTCCGAGATACCGCGGGTCGCACCGTGCAAGACCTGGTTCGCAACATCAAACGCTTCCTGAAGGGGAGTATTCCGTTCCACGATAGAGAGGAGCTTCTGGTTGGGGATCACAATGCACGTATCCACCTGCTTGCGCAACTCTTCGATCCCCATATCAGCCTGGGCCATCCGTTTCTTCCCCTCACAGTTGAACGGTCGGGTGACAATGCCCACAACAAGGGCACCGACGCTCTTGGCAATATTGGCAACAAGAGGCCCGCCGCCCGTTCCGGTTCCGCCACCCATCCCGGCAGTAACGAATACCATATCGCTCCCGGCCAGAGCGCGGGCAATCTCATCGCGGTCCTCTTCAACTGCGCGGTGGCCCACCGATGGATCTGCGCCGGCGCCAAGACCACGTGTCAGGTTCTTGCCGATCTGGATCTTGTTCGGCGCCTGGTTCCGCTCCAGCGCCTGCTTGTCCGTATTGACGGCAAAGAAGTCCACACCATGCAGCCCCTTGCTGATCATGCTGTTGACCGCATTCCCGCCGCCGCCGCCAACGCCAACAACCCGGATCTTGGCACCACGATCGAGATAGTTATCGAGTTCGATCATTGTTTGGTACTCCTTGTAATGTGTGGGATGGGATTTAACATTTCTTGTTGCTCACATCGCTCAGTCATGATCATAGCTGGTCGAACCACTCCTTCATCTTCCTTGCCATTGTGCCCACAGACTTCTCTCTTCCGGTATGCTGCGGCATCGCCCCCCTATCCTGGTGCTTCAATCCATGAATGACCAGACCCACGGCCGTAGAGTAAGCCGGGTTCTCGATCTCTCTGACCAGGCCCCCTGAGAAGCCGGCTGGTATCCCGATTTTCGCAGGCATGCCCAGCACCTCACGGGCAAGATCTGCAGTCCCTTTGATGAGTGCGCCACCCCCAGTGAGAACAACGCCTCCAGAGAGATGCTTCGAATAACCCGATCGCTTGATCTCAAGAGCAGCGATCTCAAAGATCTCCTCCATCCGTGGCTGAATTATCTGCGCGAGGAGTCGCTTGTCAATCTCGATGGGTGACCGACCGCCAACTCCGGGAAGGATGATTGGTCCGTCGTCCACGACGGCCGGGAAAAACGCAAACCCGTGCTCCTTTTTCAACTTCTCCGCCTGGTCGTTCAGGATACCGAGACCCTTGCGGATATCATCCGTGACTTTCTTTCCCGCAATACCAATTACCGCGGTGTGACGGATGGTGCGTTCCTCGAACACGGCGAGGTCGGTTGTCCCTCCGCCAACATCCAGCAGCGCTATCCCCACTTCCTTCTCCTCATCATCCAGCACCGCATAACTCGAAGCGAGTGGCTCAAGCACCATGTCGCTCACTTCGAGACCGGCGCGCTGCACGCACTTGTAGATATTCTGCGCTGCGCTAACAAGGCCTGTAATAATGTGGACGTTGGCTTCCATTCGCACGCCAGACATCCCGAGTGGGTCGTACACACCATCCTGCCCATCGATGATGAACTCCTGAGGTATCACATGGATGATCTTCCTGTCGGATGGAAGAGCCACGCGCTTCGTGTCCTCGATGAGACGGTCAATATCGGCTTGGGTCACCTCGTGATCCGGCCCGCTGATGCCTATAACGCCACGGCTTTGGAAGCTCTGGATGTGGTCACCGGCAATTCCTACGATGACTGATTTGATGACGACGCCCGATTGTGATTGCGCCTCGGTGACGGCGTTGCTGATCGATCGAATCGTCTTTTCAATATGTGTAACGACGCCGCGCATCATCCCCTCGGAAGGACTGCGCCCCACGCCGAGGATGTTGATCCTGCCGTTCTGGTCTGTACCGGCAACGACCGCGCAGACTTTTGTCGTCCCGATGTCGAGACCTACTATGATGTTGTCCATGGGTGTTCCTTCGTGGGAGTAGTGAGACGAACGTTTGTTTTCTTCGATTCTTCTCCGGTGTTCTTCCATCGGACGACCACCTGACCCTCGAACCGCAAGTCAATGTAGTGCAACTCTCGGACCCCGTGATGACGCACAACTTGATGCCAGAACCCATCAAACTTCACCATCTTTGCCGCGACGTCACCGCGTCCGAAAATGACGGGGACGCCGTACTCGGCAGTGTATAACACGATATCCTTCGCTCCATTGATGTGGACCTCTGAAATGCAACGATAAAGCTCATCGCCCACCTGTTGTGCAGTCTTGAGAATGACCAATGCCTCACGCACGATGCCGTTTGAGACCTGCCTTCCAGGCGCTAACTCCCCGCCGCGTATCGTGCCCGTAAGAACAGGAAGATCAAAGATGTTCTCGGATCTGACGGGGGGCAGAACGAACCCGTCCGCGTCAAGGTAGTACATCTGATCGAGGACTACGGCCGCCAGTGGGGAGCGCTCCTCGACGGTAATGCTGATTCCCCCGGGTACGTCGCGGTTGATTGCGGCGGCGCGTATGAACGTGTTCTTCAGAACACGTGCCTGCGCCGCAAACAGGTCTATGTCGAAAAGTCTGTCGTCTCGCTTGATGCCCGCAAGTGAGATGATTTCTTCACCGGGGATGATCTGATTGCCTTTCACCTGTACGTCAACAACTCTGAGATCGCTCTTCCATTTGTTCGCCAGTACAGCAACAGCGGCGCCTCCAACCAGGAGAAGTGCGAGCATGAGTATTGTGACCTTACTCCGACCTGGCCTTGCTGGCCGGTGACTGTTCCCATCACTTTGCACGTTGACCTCTGAGCCTGGCAATGAACGATTCCCCGTGCCGCCAGATATCTCCCGCGCCCATTGTGATGATAATGTCTCCCTTGTGTTTGATCTGCATCAGGAAATCCGGAATGTCCTTCTTGTCTTGAACATAGTGAACCTGCTTGTGGCCGAACTCCTTCGCGGTATTGGCGATCAGCTCCCCTGTGATCCCCTGAATGGGTTCTTCACGCGCGGGGTACACATCAGTCAGCACGAGCACATCCGCGTTGAAGAAGGCCCGCCCAAACTCCTCATAGAAATCCCGCGTGCGCGAGTACAGATGCGGCTGAAACACACATACAACGCGGCGACGCCACCCTGCTTTCGCGGCAGCGAGTGTTGCCTTGATCTCCGTCGGGTGATGAGCGTAGTCGTCGATCACTGTGATGCCATCGACCTCCGCCTTGAGCTCCCAACGTCTGAATACGCCTGCGAACTTCTCAATACCGGATTTGACCTTTCCGAACGGCATGTTCAGCTGCAGTCCCACGGCAATTGCCGCGAGGGCATTCTGTATGTTATGCTTGCCGGGAATCTGAAGCGTGACCGTTCCCAGGTCCTTCCCTTCACGTACGACGAGGAAGGTCGATGTATTCTCCTTGTGCACGATGTCCACTGCCTGCAGGTCGGCCTGACGGTTCAAACCGTATGTCGTGATCTTCTTCTTGATCTTCGGCATGATGTCCTGCAGGGCCGGCTCATCAAGACAGAGAACCACAAACCCATAAAATGGGACCTTCAGCGCGAACTGGATGAATGCCCCCTTGATGTCTTCGAGGTCGCGGTAACAATCCAGGTGGTCTGTCTCCAAGGTTGTGAGCACAGCAATCGTGGGTGTGATGGACAGGAACGACCTGTCGAACTCATCCGCCTCCACAACTATAAACTCCCCCTTTCCAAGTCGGGCATTTGACCCCGCTAGGCCATGGAGTCTTCCGCCAACAATGACCGTCGGATCGATGCCACCCTCCATGAGCACGAGACTTATCATGGATGTTGTCGTTGTCTTTCCGTGTGTTCCCGCAACGCCGATGCCGTACTTCAACCTCATGACTTCCGCAAGCATTTCTGCCCGCCGAATAACCGGGATTTTTCTTTTCAGCGCTTCAACAATTTCAGGATTGTCCGGACCGACCGCGGAGGAATATACCAACACATCCACATCGTCACGCACGTTCTTCGCATCATGACCCACAAAGACTTTCGCGCCGAGGGAGGTGAGCCGTTCTGTGTTATCGCTCGCCGCCTTGTCTGAGCCTGTTACGGCAAAACCCTGATCGATCAGGATCTCCGCTATGCCGCTCATCCCAATTCCGCCGATGCCAACGAAGTGTAATTTTTTGATCGATGAGAACATCTGTTCATTTGTCTGTGAACTTTGGCCTGCGCCACCTGGGGCGTTTCCTTCTGGGAACGTGTGCAGCAATCCGGTTCATTTCCATCACTAGTTCCCTATCCCTTTCATACCTGCCTACCCGAATGCGGAAGAGGCGTCGCCGGCCCTTCAGTTTAAACACAATCACTTGAAACCTACCGCCGGTTTGCACGCGAGCCTCGCGCCCCACATGCATCCACTCAATATCCTTGACATCAATGTGACGTTCGTGGAACCTGTTCTTGAAAATGATCGAGTCTCCGGCAATAATGAGCCTCCGGTTCCGGATGTGGTTGAGTGCAAGCGCACCAAACGACATAAGAACAAAGAAAAGTATGACATACATGATCGGATCATTCAGTACATACTCGAACTTTGCTTCCACAAAATTGCCGCGAATGCCGCCATAGAGGATCAGTGTCACAAGATAGATGAGCGCCGACTGGTAATAGAAATCAAGCTTGTACTTGAACACCTTCTCCTGCTCTGCCATCCTATACCCTCGCCAAGGCAAGTGCCGCACGCGCAAGCGTTTCGGCGGCATCGGGTTTGCCGAGCGTGAGAGCGTTCTCCGCCATTCGCTTCAAGCGTCGCGGATCGTTGATGAGCATCGCAATTGTGCTATGCAATTCCATCCTCAGGTCATTGTCCTTGATCATGACCGCCGCTCCACTGTCAACTACCGTCTTTGCATTTTCGGTTTGATGATCCGCAGCAGCAAAGGGGTATGGCACGAGTATCGACGGGGTCCCTGCTCTGGTCAACTCCGCAACGGTGGTTGCGCCGGCACGGCACACAGCCAGGTCACAGGCTGCATATGCATATTCCATTCGCTCGATGAACTTGCGAACCCGGACTGCCGCGGTCAATGCAACCTTCCCGCTCACAGTGGCATTTACTTCCTCGAAATCGCCTTCTCCCGTTTGCCAGATGACCTGAACGTGCATTCCAATCAATTGGTCCATGATCCTGCTAACGGCATCGTTGATCGTGTGCGCACCGAGGCTTCCCCCAAACACCAAAAGCGTCGGCAGTGCCGGGTTCAATTCGAAATGCGCAGCCCCCTCTTCCCTGGTAACGCTTCCAATTGCCGACCGCGTGGGGTTGCCGCTGAGCAGGAGGTTTTTCGCGCGTTTCAGATGCTTCTTCGAAGCATCAAAGGTCAAGTGCACCTCGTCCGCCCGTGTCGAAAGCAGCCTTGTAGTAATGCCGGGATAACTGTTCTGCTCCTGGATCAACGTTGGGATTCCAATAATACTTGCCATGAATACCACAGGCCCGCAGACGTATCCCCCGGTACCGACAACCACATCGGGTTTCACCTTCTGCATGACAAAGAACGACTGCACAAGCGCGACCACAATCTTGAGTGGAATCAGGATGCTGTCGATCGACCATCGTCTTCTGAACCCGCTTATCCAGATCGGGGCGAAGTCATAACCCCGGCGGGGCACCACTCTGGCTTCGATTCTATTTCGAGTTCCAACAAACGTGATCTGCGATTCCGGCCTGATCCTCCTGATCTCATCGGCAATCGCGATAGCGGGGAACAGGTGCCCCCCTGTGCCGCCTCCTGCAAACAATATGTTGGGTACTCTCTTCTGCACATTTCAGTCAGTATACTTTTCCCACGGCGGGAATTTGCATTGCATCCATGGGTCGCACACCCTCCGCGGCTTGCACCAGGCGCGGATGCATGTCCGTCTGCGATGAGATATTGAGCAACACACCGATCGCCATCGATGAGAAGAGCATAGACGAGCCTCCATAGCTCACAAAGGGCATCGGCAATCCGGTTGTGGGAAGGACACCGAGTGTAACCCCAGCGTTGACCAGAGCGTAGAGCGTGATCGCAGTTGTGATGCCAACGGCAAGGTAGCGGCCGAAATCGTCCCTTGCATACTTTGCGATCTTCATCCCTCGCAGCATGATCGTCAGGAAGAGAAGAACGATGAACAGCGTGCCGATCAACCCATACTCCTCTCCGACGATCGAGAAAACAAAATCGCCGTACGATTCAGGTAGGAAGAAGTCGCGTTGCCTGCTCTCTCCCGGTCCCACTCCGACAATGCCTCCATTCCCGAACCCGATGATTCCTTGCCAGAGCTGGTAGTTGGCTTTCCCGGACGAACCCCCACTGCCAAAGAAACTCATGATGCGTCGCATGCGGTACTCTGCGCTCATCATGTATGCAAACAGGAGCGGAATAAGGGCAACACATGTGAGTGCAACATGTGAGAACCGTGCACGACCGATAAAGAGCATAACGAGACTCAGGATGAAAATCATGGCGCCGTTGCTAAAGTTCGGTTGAAGCAAGACCAACAGCGTGACAGACCCAATCCAAAGGATCATAGGAACGAAGCCAGTCTTGAACTCTCTAATGCGCTCCTTCTTTTGCGAGATGAGAACACAAAGATGGAAGATGAGTGCATACTTGGCAAATTCCGAGGGTTGCAGACCAAAGCCACCAAGACGCAGCCACCTCGATGCACCTTTAATCTCACCACCAAGTCCCAGCGTGACGATAAGAACGAGGATCGTGACAATGAGAACCGGCTTCGTGATTTTCTTGTAGAGCTTATAGTCGACATGCATCAACACGAACATCGCCAGGAGACCCGCCAGCACCTTGATCACGTGGCTCCCGAGTAGCCGGTCGCTCTCTCCAAATTTCTCCATTGCCCACGTGGAACTGGCGCTGTAGACAACGCCGAGACTGAGCACCATGAGGATCAGCACGCTGATCAATGTCGTAAGGTCAATATGGTTTCGGCGTACGCTCATGCCCTCAGAGTTTCGCAACGAGTTCTTTGAACACACGTCCGCGGTGCTCGTAATTTTCAAACCAGTCAAACGATGCACAGGCCGGCGAAAGCAGCACCACATCGCCGGGCGCGGCAAGTCTCTGCGAAGCGAGGACGGCTGCTTCCATTGAGTCAGCCTTCACAATGGGCTTGAGACCTGTGAAAGACTGCGCAACCTTGTCGGCCGATTCGCCAATCGCAACAATGGCTCTGACGTTTCTTTGCACCAGCTCGTGCAAAGTGGAATAGTCGTTTCCTTTATCCCGGCCGCCAAGAATCACCACAATTGGTCTGTCGAAGCTCTGGAGCGCATACCATACCGAATCGACGTTGGTGGCCTTCGAATCATTCACATAACTCACGCCTTTCACATCCCGCACGAACTCGAGCCGGTGCTCCACTCCCTTGAAGTTCTTTAGCGTTGCACGGATGGAGGCGGCAGGTATCCCCATTGACCTGGCTGCCAGCGATGCCGCCATTGCATTGTACAGGTTGTGCTGCCCCCTAATGCTAATCTCGTTTGTCCTGATCAGTGTTGTTGCATTGTTGCCGATGCGTAGGGTAATCTCATTGTTCTTTACCCACGCCCCAGAAACCAGTTCAGCTTTGACGCTAAACGGTAGCTGCGTTACCAACGGACCCACCAAGGCATGAACGCGTTCACGGACGATTGCATCATCGTAGTTGTACACGAGCACGTCCCCCTCGCCCTGGTTTTCGAACACTCTGCACTTCGATGCAATGTACTGATCGAACGAATGATGGTACCTATCCAGATGGTCTGGGGTGACATTGAGCCAGACCGCGACCCCTGGCCTGAACGATTCAATGGTGTCGAGCTGGAAGCTGCTGATCTCAAGGATCGCGGTGCTGTCGGCATTCAAGTCTCCCAGCACCTCGGAGAACGCCTTTCCGATATTTCCTGCCACAACTGCTGACCGTTTTGCATCTGCGAACATTCTTCCCAGAAGACTCGTGGTCGTCGTCTTGCCGTTTGTTCCAGTGACCGCCATGATCGGCGCAACGCAGAACCAGCTCGCGACTTCAACTTCGCCGACAATTTTTAATCCTCTTGATGATGCCTCACGGACAATCGGGATGTCTGTCGGAACCCCGGGACTCAGGATCATGACATCTGCATCCAGTGACTTGGAGGTGTTCCCACCGAATTCGTACCCGACACCGTACCGCTTGAGTTCTGCAATCGTATCAGCCATCTTCTCTGCCGGTGCTTTGTCGCTCAGGAATACCTGTGCCTCATGTGCTCTCAACAACTTTGCCACCGCAACACCACTTCTTGCTCCTCCAATAACGCTAAACCTCTTGTCCCGAACCTCCTCCGGATGCAATGGCTTCTATCTCACCTTGAAGGTCGCCAGACTGAGAATCATCAACAGGACAGAGATGATGTAGAACCGTGTCACGATCTTCGGCTCAGGCCATCCCAGCATTTCAAAATGATGGTGAAGGGGCGCCATCCTGAATACCCGCTGCCCCTCACCATACTTCTGTTTCGTGTATTTGAAGTACATTCTCTGGATTATCACCGACAATGTCTCTGCAAGGAATATTCCTCCAAGCGTTGGAAGCAGCAGCTCTTTCTTGATCAGAACGCAGAGTGCGCCAATCGCTCCCCCAAGCGCCAGCGAGCCTGTATCACCCATGAACACCTGTGCCGGGTACGCATTGAACCAGAGAAACCCGAGCGCCGCCCCCACAAGAGCAGCACAGTAGACTGCAAGCTCCCCGTTCCCGCGGAGAAACGGAATCGTAAGGTATTCGCTGAGCACTGCATTCCCTGAGATGTAACTAATAATCCCCAGAGTGAATACAACAATCCCGACAGTACCAATCGCAAGTCCATCCAGGCCATCGGTCAGGTTCACTGCATTTGAAGTCGCAGTAATCACGAACACCACGACCGGTATATAGAGATAGGAGAAGTCGAACTCCAGGTTTTTGAAAAACGGGACTGTCGTGGATGTGTTCACCTTCCAAAGATCTGGATCAATCCAGTGTGGAAAGAAATAGATAACGCTGCCAACCACCAGCCCGACCACCACCTGCCCAACTATCTTATACCTGCCGATCAGTCCTTTCGGCTTCTTCTTGACAACTTTCAAATAATCATCAAGGAAGCCGACGATACCAAGCGTTGCCGTGACAAAAACGATCAGCACAACGTACAGATTCCCGATGTTCGCCCAGAGTATTGTTGGCACCAGAATCGAAGCAAGGACAATCAATCCACCCATCGTCGGGGTGCCGGCCTTCGTGAGATGTGTCTTTGGTGCATCGACTTTTGCCGCTTCGCCAATCTGCCGTTCCTTCAGGAAGTTGATGACTTTTGGACCAAGCCAGAACGCTATTACGAGCGCTGACACAGCCGCGGCGGCCGCCCGGAATGTGATGAACCGGATCAACCCGAAGCCGGGTGGCTGATATGTCTTTTCGATCAGTTCAAGAAAATAATAGAGCATCTCATGTCATCCAAAAGGCACCACAGCCGAGCGCAAACGTTCTTCCAGAAACGTGACCACGTCCTCCATCTTCATTCCACGAGAGCCTTTCACAAGAACGGCGTCTCCCGGCGCGATCAACTCCGCCAGATATTCCGCTAGAATGTTTTTCTGCTCGTAGTGGATACCAAGGGGAAGGCCCGCCGCTTCGTGGATCTTGCGCGCAAGTTCACCATACGTGAGCAGATACTCGATGCCTAACAACGCGACCTCGGCACCAACGCGTTCATGCTCTGTAACGGCAAGCTCACCGAGCTCCCGCATGTCCGCCAGTACAGCGATTCGTTTCCCGGAAACTGTTGCAGCGGCGAGCGTCCTCAACGCGGCAATTGTCGAGTCGGGGTTGGCGTTATAGGTATCGTTGAACACGATGACACCGCCAAGATTGAGCACTTCCATCCGTTTGCTTGCCGGATGAAATGTCTCCAGTGCTTTGCGGATATGCTTCGGTCGAACCTTGAATGCCAGTCCGACCGCAGCCGCGGCAAGAGCATTTTCGGCATTGTGTTCGCCCGGGATTGCGAGCTGTATCTCTATCGCCTTTTTCATTTTCTTGTTTCCAACGCTGACCCTTGCACAGCCCGATTCGTTCAGCCCCAAGACCCGGCCCCGCACATCGACGCGTTTTGTTTTCAGGCCAAAGGTGATTCTGTTTTTTATCCCCCTTGATTTCTCGACCACACGCTCATCATCGGCAGACACAAATGCCGTCCCCTTCTTTGTTCGTCTAAGCCTCTCGAACAGAGCCCCTTCTTCGTCTGCAACGCCATCCAATGAATGGAAGAACTCAAGGTGCTCTCTGCCAATATTCGTGATGACTCCATGTGTCGGCTCGAGTAGCTCGCTGAGATATCCTATCTCCCCGGGATGGTTCGTCCCAATTTCCACCACGGCAATTTCATGATTTTTCTGGAGACGGAACAGCGTGTGGGGAACCCCAATGTGGTTGTTGAGATTTCCCTCCGTACTGAGAACATTGTACTCGGTCGAAAGCACCCTGGCGATCATCTCTTTCGTGGTTGTTTTCCCATTGCTCCCTCCAACTGCCAGCACAGGGATGGAGAACTTCAAACGATAGTGCCGCGCAAGCTCAGCCAACGCGACGGTTGTATTCTCAACGATGAGAACCGGGACGTTCCCGGGGCTGGGAATGCCGACCGAAGCCTCCACAACCGCGGCAACGGCCCCTTTCCCAAACGCTTCACCAACAAACGCGTGGCCGTCGAAGGTGCCCCCCTTCAGTGCAAAGAACAGATCCCCGGCCTCCGCCGTCCTTGAATCTGTGGAGACCCCGGAGATTTTTTTCCCCTTCAACAGTTCTGGGTTCCGGAACTCCACGTGCCGAATCCTTGCCAGATCCTTCGCTGTCAACTTCATGGAGCATTCCGGATGAACGCTTCCACCTCTTCCCGGTCGTCGAAGTGTGTCCTTGTTTCACCAATCACCTGATATGTCTCGTGGCCTTTCCCCGCTATCAGAACGACATCACCCGGTGCAGCCATTTTGAGCCCGAGGACGATGGCCTTTCTGCGGTCCACTTCTGTCAAATACCTCTTTCCTTGCGCAACGCCCTGCACCACTTCATCAATGATTGCCTGTGGATCTTCCTTTCTCGGGTTATCCGAGGTAATGATCGTCACGTCACTCAGCTCTGTGGCGATCCTTGCCATCGTCGGACGCTTGCCACGGTCTCTGTTTCCACCGCATCCGAAAATGGTGATGATCCGGCTGGAACTGTCTGCGGGGAGAATTTCGTGGATTGCGCGTAGGCAATTCTCGAGAGCGTCTGGGGTGTGAGCATAGTCGATCACAGCTGTCCAGTCCTTCGGAGACTGGATTTGCTCGAACCTCCCGCGAACCCCCTTGAGGCTTGAGATACCCCTGGCAATTGTAGCGTGGGGAATACCAAGGGCAATCCCTGTTGCGTACGCGCCAAGGATGTTATGTACGTTGAATCTTCCAATGAGTGACGATTCAAGTTCATGCGTCGCTCCCTGATATACCACCCTGCATCGAGAGCCTGACATCGCCAAACTAATATCGGTTGCCGCAACTTCTGCAAGGGGGCTGGTACCGTAGCGTAAGACCTTCGCTTCGGTGTTGCCTACAATTCTCTCTCCATACAAATCGTTCAGGTTTGTGGCGGCCCATGCGCCGGGCGAAAGCATCTCGAAAAGGAGGCTCTTTGCTTTGAAGTATTCCTCCATTGAACCGTGGAAATCGAGATGGTCCTGTGTCAGGTTCGTGAAACCCGCGACCGCGAATTCAAGCCCGGCAACCCGCTTCAATGCCAGCGCATGTGAAGATACTTCCATGACAGCAGCACTGCATCCCCTGTCGACCATCGAACGCAGGAGCTGATTCAGCTCCAGGGATTCCGGCGTGGTGTGTGTCGCGGGAATTTTTTCAGATCCAATCATATGCTCGATCGTCCCGATCAGTCCCACCCGTTCCCCGTGTGCTTCAAGTATCGACTTGATGAGGTGTGTTGTTGTTGTCTTCCCGTTCGTACCGGTAATGCCGACGAGACGTAGTCTGCGTGATGGGTGGCCATAAAAATTCGTTGAAATCCGGGCCAGGGCCTCCCTCGAATCTCCTACCACAACCTTGGTGACACCGGCATGCATGAAGAAAGAGTCCGGTATGGCTGCGTCGTCTTCCACGACGACCACCTTGGCCCCCTGCTGAACTGCAACTGGAATGAACTGATGTCCGTCTGCAGCGCTCCCGCGGATGGCAACAAAGAGGTCGCCCTGATGTACTTTCCGCGAGTCATACTGGATTCCCGGAACTTCCACTTCATGCGTCACCACCATCTGGCCGAACGTGGTTTGGAACATTTTCGTGACTGCCACCCCCTCCAACACTTTTGACAGGATCATACGGGCTCATTCCCGGTTCCGCTGGAGGGTTCTTGCCTCAGCATACCTCAATTTTGTGCGAAACGTATTCCTCATAAACTCCATCCAGAAACCTCCGAAGAGCATCCGCCGTCTGCTGTGCAGCTGCTTCGACGGCTGACTCAAGCTCAAGGGGTGTGTTGTTTGCGATCATCTCGCGCTCGGAGCGGGAATGGTAAACATCCGCTTCCTCATGAACAGAAAAAAACTGAATGGCTCCGGCTTCGGTGACACCGTAGAATTGTTTCAAACCTTGAATTTTGGTCCGCGACACTTCCGGGATTTGCGCCTCATACGCGTAGAGCGCAGCAAGGCCTTCGAGGAATGTTCCTTTCCGGCACGAGGTCATCATCGCATCAACCAATGCTTTCGTCGATGGCAACGGCTCCGTATCGATGACTTCAGACGTTGGGGCACCCATTGCATTTGCAAACTTCATCCAGAGCGCCGGGTGATTTTCCGTTCCCTGTTCCTCGTCGATCAAATTTGCTAGCAACTCCTGACGGATCGAAATGTCCGGTGTGTTGGAATGCACCGCGCTGACCATCCGGGGAAAATCCTTGACAAAGTGGTGGTACTGACACGCATAGTCTTTCAGCATCTCCTGCGTAAGCTTTCCGGAGTTCCAGGCCTGGTAGAAAGGATGTTTCAGCATACTCTTTTGCTCAAGCATGCCGTCGATACGATCAATAAGAACAGTTGTCATGACACTACTCCTGAGTATTGATGGGATGAATAATGGATCTCTTCATCTAGTCGTCAAGCGCGACCATGGAAAGACTCTGGGGCGAGGCCTGGAGCGTGACCAATGATCCGGCTCTCAGCCGCTGTCCTCCCCGTGGTATCTGTTCCGTAACCACACCAGACCCGGACACGCGCACATCCAAACGGGCCAAGTTGAGCCGGTTAATTGCTCGACGAATCGTAAACCCTCGAACGTCGGGGACCGCCGTGTAGCCGGGAGGCAAGCTTTCCAAGGCCTGGTCGGTGGCCAGGTGAACCACTGTTCGCCGACCGGGGTTCGCTCCAGGGGCGGGGGATTGGCTGAGGACGACCTTTCCTTTGCCTCGTGTTTCAACCTGATACCCGTGAGACTCTAGTATCGTAAGTGCCACATCGACACCGAGGTTCATCACATCTGGCACAGCAAGCGGTTTGTTACCTGCAAAACGGATTTCCGGTTTTCTCGCAAACATGCCGGAAGTAGTGACGATCTTTTCCGCAATTGCTTTAAAAATCGGTGCGCTCGCGAGGCCGCCGGTGTATCCGCCGACCCTGGGGTTGTCCAGCATAACCAGACATACGATCTGAGGGTTCTCTGCCGGGAAAAAGCCGGCAAACGAAGCAGTGTAACTCCCCGCTTCATACTTTCGATTCACTACCTTTCTGGAGGTCCCGGTCTTGCCTGCTATCGTCACGCCTTCCAGCCGTGCGGTCACTCCTGTACCGCGCTGCACAACCCCTTCAAGGAATTGCGTCAACGTCTTCGCCGTTGCTTTCGATATGACGGTGCGGATTGCCTGCGGACGCGATTCAACGATGACCTCGTTGCGGTCATTCAGGACTTGCTTGAGTATGAACGGCTTCATCAGCACTCCGTTGTTTGCAACAGCCGCGTACGCCGAGGCAATTTGGAGGGGAGTGACTGCCACCTCGTACCCGAAAGCCATGGAGTTCAGTGTTGCACCAGACCACTGGTTCGGTTTCTTCAAATCGCCACTTACTTCTCCCGGCAGGCCTACACCGGATGGGATACCAAACCCGAAGTTACGTGCCATGGTGTACATGAACTCCGCACCGATCCTATCCGATACCTTCGCCATCACGATATTGCTTGACAACTCCATCGCCTGCTGAAACGAAATCATGCCATGCTCGTGCGTGTCGCTGATTGTCCGGACTTTGCCGCCCGACATCGCCACAGTGTACTTGCCGTTCTCAGCGAAGAACTTCTGATCTGGCAAAGTGACCTCATGCTCCAAAGCCGCGGAGGCAGTGACAATTTTGAACACCGATCCAGGTTCAAAGACATCCGTTATGGCCCGGTTCCTCATCAGTGACGGATCTGTGTCTCCAACATCGTTGGGATCGATATTGGGATACTGCGCAATCGCAAGGACCTCGCCGGTTGTAGGCTCCATTACTATCACCAGCCCACCCGCCGCCTTGTTCCGGTCGATTCCTTTGCGGAGTTCCTGCTCTACGATTGCCTGAATTTCCATGTCAATAGTAAGAGCCACATTGTTACCATTGACCGACTCTACACGTGGGTAGTCAAGTGCCGGTCGCTTCCTGCCGAGACCGTCACGCTGCATGACGACGTATCCGTTGATACCATTCAAGTATTTGTCAAGCTGCAACTCCATCCCGCTTAACCCGCGACTGTCGATATCGGTGAAACCGATCAGTTGCCCTGCAACGTGGTCATAATGATAGAGCCGCTTCGGTTCGTTTAGCTGTATCACTCCCTCCAAATCTGAAGCTCTCACGCGTTGGGCATAATTGGGATTGACCCGTCGCTCCAACCAAACAAACCGCGTATCTCTGGAGGCGAGCTTTTGGAAGTATACCCTTCGCGGTTTGCCGAAGATACCCGAGAACCGCTCAGCAACCACTTGGGCATTATTACCAACAATCAGGGGATCAGCTCCAAATGAGACATACATTGTGTTGGAGACCAGTATCCTCCCGTTGCGATCATAGATGGTCCCCCGAGTGGCCGGCAAAACGACCCTTGCTTCATATTGACGTCGCGCTATTTCCTGATACCTGGGGGCTTCAATCACCTGTATTTGTACGAGTCGCACAGCGATAAGAAGAAAGAACGTGAGGAGTGCAATCTTGAGCATAAGAATCCGCCCACGTGAACTCCGTATCTGCATGTTCGCAGGTAACTGACCCTGTGATATGTTATTCGGGGACCCGCTCATAGGATAAACGCGAAAACTACTCGCTCAGCAATTCCTCCAGTTTCTCAAGATCAATGTCAAACCAAATTGCTTGCCCGTTCGGGTATTTCATGCGAAGTTCCTCTGTTGCTATCTTTCCAATGCGCTCCAGGCTGGATTTCCGGCTTATTTCAGCGCGCAGGGCCTCGTTGGAATTCATGATCTTGTTGTGCCGTGATTGGAGTTGGTTTACCTCAAGGGCGAGCCGGTTCACTTCAATAACATTGCCGATGTATAGGATGATTGCGGCAGCACAAACGAACAGAGCAACAATCACGTTGAATGTTGAAAGCTTCCTCCGGACTCCACGCTTATTCGGCCGGACAACGTAGCCAGCAACTCTCTCCTGTGGGTCGCCACTGAAAATATATCGCCGTTCGCGCTGTGGTTCTACGACTGCTGAATCGGGACGGGCATGGTGCGCCTGTTCTCCGACATCTGGAACCTCCCTGATTGCCATTGTCGCTCTTTCCTTTTGCTTCATCACGATGCGCGGCGTTCAGCAACCCTCATTTTCGCGCTCCGGCTCCGCGGGTTCTCTTGAATTTCGACGGCCGCGGGCTTTATGGGTTTCCTTGTCAGAACCTTCAGTCGCGGCACCACGCTGGTGTCAGGGAGATACTTGCTCCCTGATGGAATGCTCTCCACCGAGTTTCTCTTGAAGAACTCCTTGACAATCCTGTCCTCCAGCGAGTGGTACGAGATAACAACCAGCCTCCCGCCAGGCGCAAGGACGTTAAGCGATGCCGTGAGTGCAGCTTCTAGATTGTCCGGTTCGTTGTTAACTTCCATTCGTATCGCCTGAAATACTCTAGCGAGAGACTTTGTCGCGAATCTCCCGCCAACAACGGATTTCACGACTTCAGCCAAGGCGCGCGTGGTTTCAACGGGACGAGATGCAACAATCCGCTTTGCGATCCTTCGTGCGTTCCGCTCTTCACCATACTTCCAAAGCAGTAGGGCTAGTTCCCGTTCCCCATAGCTGTTCACGACATCCCAACCAGTTAGCGATTGCCTCCGATCCATGCGCATATCGATCCTATCATTGCCACGGAAACTGAATCCCTTCGACGATTCATCAAGCTGAAACGATGAAACCCCAAGATCGAAAAGAATGCCCTGGATTCTGCTCACGCCAAGCTGCCGGAGTTCCACTTCGAGGTTTCTAAAATTGGAGTGAACAAACACAAGACGATCCTGGAATCCCACCAAGCGTTTTCGCGCTGCCTCTAACGCATCTTCGTCTCT
>Ga0326597_10005802_pt1 | contig 17053 bp, 16 predicted proteins | sample RVTome_12_FD_203789 | JGI IMG/M metagenome (GOLD analysis project Ga0326597, IMG submission 203789) | Soil microbial communities from uranium-contaminated site in the Upper Colorado River Basin, Wyoming, United States - RVT100D185 | ecosystem: Environmental > Terrestrial > Soil > Contaminated >...
CCCGGATGCGGCCGTGCTCGTCCAGGACGCGGGAGCGGGCGTTGGGCTCGTAGCACTCGGCCACGATCCGTGCGTTCCAATCGTGGAACGGCGCGGCGCTTTCCTGCCGCTCGATCTCCCCGGTCCAAGGGTTCTCGCGGGGCGGCTGGTAGAAGTGCCCGTGGATCACCAGATGGATCGCCATACTCTCGCCGCAATGAAAAATTTCAAACCGACAACTGACAATGCACAACCGACGACCCCGGTTGTCCGGTTGCCCGTTGTCGGTTGTCCGTTTTGCATTGTCATTCGGCCTTGCATCGTCGGTTGGCGGTTGTACATTGTCGGTTGTCGGTTTTCAATTGTTCGTTGCCGGCTATTCTTGCCGGCGCCCATCCTCCCGGGTGGAGCGGATCAGGCTGCGGAGCAGGGTGCTCCGGTTCGCACCGCGCAGCAGGGCCGACAGATCCTCGTACACCGTGGGATCCTCCAGCAGGGCGCCGAGCGTCCCCTCGCCCTGGCGGAGCCGGCCGGTGATCACCTGCAGGTCCGCCGTCAGAGTCTTGGCCGCCGCCGCCGCCGTCTTGATGTCCTCCATCAGCTTGGCGCTCTCCGGGTCAAAGAGCAGCGACGGGACCAGGCCCTGGCCCTCGCGGACCGACCGCACCAGCCCCTCCAGTTGCTCGCCGGCCCGGCCGAGGCGGGCGATGAGCTCGCCCCCTTCGGGGTCATAGATCAGCGCCCGCAACAGGCCGCGGCCCTCCCGCGCCTCGCGCACGAGGTCCTCCAGCCCCGCCAGGGCCCGCGTGAGCCGTCCCAGGGTCTCCTCCTGGGGGGTGTAGATCAGCGCGTGCAGGAGACCCCGCTCCTTCTCGACGGCCTGCACGACGCGCTCCAGGGACGCCACGCTGCGGTCCGCCCGGGCCAAGAGCTCGGCTCCCTCCCGCCCGTAGATGACATCGTGGAGCAATCCTTCCCCCTTCTCCACTTCCACCAGCGTATTCCGCAGCGATCGGATAGCCTCGTTCAGGTTCTGCTTGCCCGTGGCCGACTCACCGCCGGCCAGGAATTCATCCAAAGAAGCGCTGATCCGGCCCACGTGCTCCAAGATCACATCGCCCTTCTGCAGCAACTGGGAATAGTCGGTCGGATCCACACTGCCCAGTCGTCCCCCGGGCGGGAGCGGCGGGCGGTCGTGGCTCCCCACCGTGATGTCCATCACCTTGTCCCCCACGAGGCCGATGGTCCCGATGCTGGCCACCGAGTCCTCGCGGATCCGATCCTGGACCCTCCGCTCGACGGCCATGGTCACGACGATGCGCCGGTCCCTCGGATCGCGGCCGAAGCTGATCCGGGTGACGTTGCCCACGGGGACCCCCGCCAGCCGAACCGGCGCCCCCGCGGCCAGCCCCTCTGTGGAGATGAACGAGGTCCAGAGGGAGTACCGCTCCTCGAATAGCGCGCTCCGTTTTCCGATGGAGAGGACAAACCCCATGAAGAGCAGGATGGCCGCGAAGACCAGGATGCCGATCCGGACTTGCATCTGCCGTTCCGTCATGGTCGCCTCACCTTGAGAAGATTCACCGCCAAGACGCCAAGAGCGCCATTGGAAGTCAATCGGGCAATCCGGCAATCTGGCAACCTGGGGTTCCAAGTGGCCGAGTGCCCTCTGGAAACACCCAGTTGCCTGATTGCCACATTGTGTCTTGTCCCGCGTCTCGCGGGATTGGTGGTGAGATTTCCTGGCTCATCTCTCCACGCGCCCTTCGATGAAGTCCCGGATCAAGGATTGGTGGGTTGCCTGAATCTCCTCCGGCGTACCGACGGCCGCGATCCGGCCTTCGTGCAGCATGGCCAGCCGGTCGGACACCTTCAGGGCGCTCGGCATGTCGTGGGTCACCACCACCGAGGTCACCCCCAGCTTCTCCTTCAGGTCCAGGATCAGTTCGTTGACCTTCTCCACGTTGCTGGGATCCAGGCCGGTGGTCGGCTCGTCGTACAGGAGGATCCGCGGAGGATGGGCGATGGCCCGGGCCACGGCCACGCGTTTCCGCATGCCCCCCGACAGCTCCGCTGGTTCCACGCCTTCGATGTTCCCCAGTCCCACCATGTCCAGTACCTCCCGCACCCGGGCACGAATCTTCTCCTCGTCCCAGGCCGTGTGCTCCCGCAGGGCGTAGGCCACGTTCTCGCCCACGGACAGGGAATCGAAGAGGGCGGATCCCTGAAAGACCAACCCCACCTTCCGGCGCACCCGGAGGAGTTCCCGTTCCCGGAGGGGCACGATGTCCTGACCTTCCAGCAGGACCTGGCCCGCCTCCGGCCTCAGGAGGCCGATGATCAGCCGCAGGAGAACGCTCTTGCCCGTGCCGCTGCCCCCGATGATGGTGATGGATTCACCCGGCCGGACGGCCAGGTCCAACCCCTGGAGGACCTGGTTCCCCTCGAAGGTCTTGAATACCCCCCGGAGCTCCACGGCCGGCGTGGCCCCGGCGCCCCCCTGGGCGCCCGCCAAGCCGCCCGCCTGGGCGCCGGTCCCCGGCCGCGAGCCCTCCGCGGCGATGGCCCTGGACCCCACGCTCACCACCCCGCCAGCCACCAGAAGAACTTTGTCATGAAGAAGTCGGAGATGAACACCAGGAGCGAGGACGTCACCACCGTCCCCGTCGTGGCCCGCCCCAACCCCTCTGTCCCGCCCCGGGTCGTGAGGCCGTTGTAGCACCCCACCACCCCGATGAGGAATCCGAAGACCACCGTCTTCCCCAGGCCGTCCAGCATGTCTGCAAGCTCTACGTACTGCGTGATGGTGTTGTAGTAGTGATGGTAATCCACGTTGAACTCGTGCTGCGAGATCACCATGCCTCCGAGGATCCCCAGGGCATCCGCGATCACCGTCAGCATCGGCATCGCCAGCATGGTGACCAGCACCCGGGGCACCACCAGCTTCTTGATGTGGTTGACCCCCAGGGCCCGCATGGCGTCGATCTGCTCCGTGACCTTCATGGAGCCGAGTTCGGCCGTGAATCCCGAACCGACGCGGCCCCCGACGAGGATGGCCGTGACCACCGGCCCCAGCTCCCGCACCATGCTCAGGCCGACGATGATCCCCACGGTCCCCTTGGCGCCGAAGCGGCCCAGGCCGTAGGCCGTCTGGAGCGCCAGCACCAGCCCGACAAAAAGCCCGGCGACCCCGACGATGGAGACCGAGCGCACGGCGATCTGGTCCATCTGGGCTACCAGCAGCCTGGGACCGTACGGCGGGGTCACCGCATCGTAGATGGTCCGGCCGGCCAGGAGGGACATGCCCCCCAGGTCGGTGAGGAACAGCTGGACCCGCCGTCCCAGGTCCTGCGGGAGATCACTGATCGCCGCCATCACGTTCCCACCCGATCCGCAGAGGATAACCGGAATCCGCAGTCCCGCCCCGGGGCGGGATCGCAGATGACGCAGATTGCTTCGAAATGGTCCCCCCGACGAATCTGCGTAATCTGTGTAATCTGTGGATAGCTATTAGGTCGTCCCCCGGGCTTTTGCGGTTCTCTGTGACTCCCTCACGGTTCGGCAAGGGGTGACCAGCTTTCCACGAAGGTCTGAAAATCAGACCGGCCCCGGGCAAAGGCGGCCGGTGGCGCGACGTACATGAAGTCGTACAGGCACTCCCCGCGCCGCGCGGTGACGCCTTCGACCGCCACGGGTACGCCATCCAGCTCGGCCACGAGCCATGTGCGGACGCCCTCGGCGCCATGCAGGGAAACCTGCTCGCGCCTCTGGATCCGTTTCTCCCGCAACCCGAAGAACAGGTGGCGGGCCACCCAGGGGACTTCCCCGAGCTCTGACGAGGTACACTCCACGCTGAACGCTATAGCCGCCTGGAGAGCCGGCTGCCGGAAGGACAACGCAGCGCCGTCCAGGGAAATGGAGATCCAGGGCGCAGCGGGGAGGCGAATCTGGTAGCGGTTCTCAGAATCAAGATACATTCCCTGGACGACCCGCGCACCAGCACATCCGGCGCCAAGCCAGAGCATACCGACCAGCAGGCCGCCAAACAGCCATGCACGCGGGGTACGAATCCTTTGGGTCCTCCAGGGTGGGCGACTGGAATACGCGCACAAGTGCCTAAATCCTACTGGACCCGTCCCGTGGCGTCAAGGTAACCCCGGCCCCCACGACCACTCCCAGACAGCGTCGGAGCCCACGGCTCGCCTGGCGCGAGGCCCGGCCCAGGCGGATCAGGGTTCGTCGTCGTTTGCCGCTCGCGAGCAGGCTGGCGAGGACACCGCGCCAGCGGATGTCACCCCGCGGCCCCGTGCAGCCGGCCATGAACTCTGGCAGCGGGTCATCCACGCCGTCCACGATCGCCTTGATGGCGAGCCAGGGAATGCGGAGCTCCCTCGCGGCCTCCGCCACGCCGGCCGCTTCCATATCCACCGCGACAGCCCCGGTGCGGCGGTGCGCCTCCCGTTTCGCCTCCGGCGTCCGCACGGGAGTATCCACGGTCAGGACGGCCCCATCGCGGCATGGAATCCCCGCCGCGGAAAGGGCGGCCCGGACCTCCGCATGGGCTGGGGCAGCGGGGAAGGATCTGCCGGTGAGGCCGTCGTCGAGCAGAAGGATGGAAGGGCACACGAGCTCACCCGGGTTGATCTGGTCCGTGAGACCCCCGGCAAAGCCCAGGGACCACGCGGCGCAGAACTCCAGCCAGTGCGCCGCGGCCAGGAGGGCGCGGCGGGCAGGCTCCCGACCGATACCTGCTTGGATCAGGACGACGGCATGTCCCGCGGACCGACCCGAAACGGCGTGGAACCCCTCGCTCCACCAGTGGAGCGGAGACGTCAGGGCAGGCTGGAGGGCCCGGCGCTCCTCCCCCAGGGCCACCACGATGGCGATCGGGTGCTCCACCGACGACCTACCCAGCACCGTCGGCTGTAGGAGACCTGGAGACCAGGGGAACGGGCCGGTGCGCCCAGGAGCGTTCCGTCGGAGAGTGCTGAACTGGAAGGGGCCAGAGGATGGAGTCCCTCCTCGACCTTCAATTGAAAACCGACAACCGACAGCCGTGATGTGTGATCTGTGATTGAGGATTGTGGATTGATAAGGAAATCACCGATCTGCAATCATCAATCGAAAATCCGTTGTCGGTTCTCAGTTGTCGGTTGCGCGCCTGCACGTTCACCGGCGCAGGTCGACCGCCCGGAGGCGGGTGACGGATGCCTGGCGGGCACCGTTGTTTTGCAGACACCGCCGATACAGCGCCAGGGCCCAGAGGGGAAAGTATCGGGCGTAGCCGTGATACCGCAGGTAGAAGACCCGCGGAAATCCCGTGCCCGTGAATTCCCGCTCGTCCCAGAGTCCATGCGGCGCCCGGGTCTCCAGCAGGAATCGGATCCCTCGGACGACGGCGGGGGATCCCGCCTCGCCCGCGTACAAGAGGCCCATCAGGGCCCACGCCGTCTGCGACGCCGTGCTCTTGCCCATGCCGGCGGTTCGGGGATCGTCATAGGAGTAGCAGGACTCGCCCCATCCGCCGTCGGGATTCTGCCGGGTCAAGAGCCAGGCTACGGCCTTGCGGACGTAGGGCGCCTCTAGGTCCTCACCGACGGAGGCGAGACCGGCCAGCACCGACCAGGTGCCATAGAGGTAGTTGCCCCCCCAGCGGCCGTACCAGGAGCCGTCCCAGCACTGGCGCGCCTTGAGAAAGGTGAGGGCTTTGGCCGCCGCCGGCTCGTCCGGGCGGAAGCCCAGGTATCCGAACGCCTCCAGGACGCGACCCGCCAGGTCCTCGGTGCTGGGATCCATGAGGGCGCCATGGTCGGCGAAGGGGATCCGGTTGAAGACCATCCGGTCGTTGTCCTTGTCGTACGCCCCCCACCCGCCGTTGCTGCCCTGCTGGGCGAGAACCCAGTTCAGCCCGCGGGCGATGGCGCGGGTCTTGGCCTCCTCGTCCGCGACCCGGATCTTCCGGAGCCCCATCAGCACCACCGCCGTGTCATCCACGTCGGGGTAGAACTCGTTCTCGAACTGGAAGGCCCAGCCGCCCGGCTCCGTCCCGGGCGATTTCAGCCGCCAATCCCCCGAGCGGTGCGTCTGCTTGGCGAGCAGCCATGCCCCTGCCCTGACCAGGGCCGGATGATCGGATGGAAGGCCTGCCTCGATGAGCGCGTTGATGGTCAGGGCCGTGTCCCACACCGGCGACAGGCACGGCTGCACCCGGAGGGTGTCGGCCGTCTCGATCCGGAGCGCATCGATCTCCGCCAGCGCCTTGCGCACGGCCGGATGGTCCGGGGGATACCCGAGACAGGTGAGGGCGATCACCGAGTTCGCCATGGCGGGGAAGATGCCGCCGAGGCCTCCCTCACCCTGCATCCGCTCCAGCAACCAGCGGGTCGCCACCTCGATCGCGGGCCGCCGGAATGAGCGGGGCACGAAGCGATCGTGGATCCGCAGGAGGCGGTCCACCACCAGGAAAACGTTCCGCCAGGTGAAGATCTCGGGGTCCCGCGGGAGGGAGTAGGTCGCCAGATCCCGGGGCTCCAGGTACAGCTCGTCCAATCTGGCGAAGCGCGGGACGGGCCGGACCGGCCGATGGGCGAAGATGATCAGCAGCGGCACCAGCACGGTCCGGGACCAGTAGGAGATCTGATAGAGGTTGAAATAGAACCACCGGGGGAGCAGGCAGATCTCCACCGGCATGCAGGGGACCCCCTGCCAGTCGAACTCGCCGAAGAGCGCCAGGAGGATCCGGGTAAAGACGTTGACCTTCGTGATCCCACCCAGCTCCAGCACCGTCTGGCGCGCCCGGAGCATCTCGGGGGCCTCGGATGGCACCCCCGCCAGCTTCAGGGCCAAATAGGCCTTGACCGTGGCGCTGAGATTGGCCGGCCCGTTGTGATAGATCGGCCAGCCCCCGGCGGCAAGCTGGACGGCCTTCAGGTGCCGGACCGCCTTGGCCTCGGTTGCCGGGTCGGCGATCCCCAGCCACCGGCGGAGCAAGAGGTACTCCGAGGTGAGGGTGGCATCCGCCTCCAGCTCGTGGACCCAGTAGCCGGCCGGGTCCTGTTGGCTGAGCAGGATCTCCCCCACCTCCTGAATGGCGCGATCGAGGGCGGCCTCCCCGGCGGGGGCACCCAGCCGACGGGGGGGCACCCAGCCGACGGGCGCACCCGGCCGACCCGCCGAAGGCCCGGGATCGGCTGGGTCCCGGCCCGGGATCGGCTGGGTCCCCGGCGCTCTCGCCGGGTCCGGCGCCGGGTCCGGCCCGACGTCGGCTGGGTCCCCGTGGGGCCGTGGAGTGGTCAGAGCTCGCGAGGTCATGCGCTCTCCTGGTTGCAGCGGGAGCCAGCCTGTCCCGCAGGATTGCCGGCGCTGAGGGTGGAACGGAGGGTCATCCGTCCGCCGCCCCGTGGCCGGTCTTCGGCCGGGCGCCTTCCGTTCGTTTCCGCTCGACCCAGGCCTCCCACGATTTGCCGGAGGCCATGTCCTTCCCGGTGAACAGGATGTTCCGGATCTCACAGTAGGGGATCCGGAGGGGACCGTTCCCGTCTCTGTCGAACATCTGGATGAAGGGCTCCGGCACCTCGGTGACCCGGTTGAAGATGTAGCCCTCGATCTCCGTCCCGTCGACCTTCACCACGGTCGTGTTTCCCCGGTAGTCGAAGGCGAGATCGATCACCTGGGTCAGCGTGAGCTGCGTCCCGACTTCCGGCACCCAGCCTTCCAGCGTCACGGCGCTTTCCGCTCCGATCCCCGCCCCCCTCGAGCCCCGGGGACGCTTCTACAGCTTTCCAGTGATGGTCGCCACCAGGGCCCCCCGGAAGCCCTTCCACGCGCGGAAGGTCTGGTCCACCGCCGTGGGCTCGAAGCCGCAGTGGACCATACAGTCGCGGCACTTCTCGTTTCCGCTCTTCCGGCCGTACCGCTCCCAGTGGGTTTCCTCGATCAACTCCCGAAAGCTCTGGGCATAGCCCTCTTGCATGAGGTAGCACGGTCGCTGCCAGCCGAAGATGTTGAAGGTGGGGTTGCCCCAGGGGGTGCACTCGTAGTCGTGCTTGCCCATGAGGAACTGCAGGAACAGCGGCGACTGGTTGAAGCGCCAGTGCTCCTTGGGATGGGAGAGAATCTGCGAGAACAGATTGGTGGTCCTGCTCCGGCGCAGAAAGTGCTCCTGATCTGGGGCCTTGGAATAGCTGTACCCGGGGGACAGCATCATCCCTTCCACCCCCAACGCCATCATCTCGTCGAAGAAGGCGCGGACGCGGAGCGGGTTGGCGCCGTCGAAGAGGGTCGTGTTGGTGGTCACGCGGAAGCCCCGTCGTAGCGCCTCGCGGATCGCCTGCACGGCGATGTCGTACACACCGTCCCGGCAGACGGCCTCGTCATGCTCCTCGCGCAGGCCGTCCATGTGGATGCTGAAGGTGAGGTACTTGGACGGCTCGAAGATCCCCTTCTCCAGCTTCTCCGTCAGCAGGACGGCGTTGGTGCAGAGGTACACGTACTTCTTGCGCTGCACCAGGGCCTCCACCAGCTCGTCAATCTGCGGGTACATGAGGGGCTCGCCGCCCGGGATGCTGACAATGGGCGCCCCGCACTCCTCCACCGCCTTGAGGCACTGCGCGACGGTCAGCTGCTTCCGGAGAATCTGCGCCGGGTACTGGATCTTGCCGCAGCCGGCGCAGACGAGATTACAGCGGAAGAGCGGCTCCAGCATCAGCACCAGCGGATAGCGCTTCCGGCTGCGCAGCCGTTGCGTGATGACATAGGAAGCCACCGTCCACATCTGAGACAGGGGAACACTCATGGGTAATCGATCCTATAGCTTCGAGGCCTCCGGACCCAGCCAGCCCTATGCCCGGGCACCTCGGGCGCGAGTCCCGGCCGCCCGCGGCCACCAGGCGAATGCCCGCGGACCCACGAGGCTACCAGCCGTCCACAGGAGGACCGGCAGGGTCAGGGCGACCCCGGAGAGCAGGAGCCCCCATTCCCCCAGAGCAGCCGTGACGGCCAGGTTGAAGGCCAGGACGATGAAGTACAGCCCCGGGCACAGCAGTGCCCGGCCGGCGAACCGCCGGGGCGCCGTCACCGGGAGCCGACGCTTCCACCCCAAAGGTGTCTCGAAGAGACGCCGTTCCATCCCCAAAGGTGTCTCGAAGAGACGCCGTTCCATCCAATGATACAGCGCCGTCGCCGTCGCCCCCACCACCCCCCAGCCCAAGAAGTTGGCCAGGGGGACGCCGAAGTACAGGCCCGGCTCGGGATAGCCATACACCTGACCCAGAAACCATCGGTCGCCCCGCAGGGCCACCGGATCAATCACGATGTCAATCAGCACGAAGAGCAGCGAGGTCAACACCAGGTGACGCACCCGCCCGGGACGCGACCAGACCCCCGGAACGGCCTCATTCCCCTCTGGGGCAATCCGGTCCTCGGGGCGGCCCGCCTGGAGGAACCAGGCCAGGCCATAGCTGGCCACCAGCAGGAACGAGAACGACAGGGAATCGAAGAAAGGCACCCCCGCGATCCACAACTCCCGGTCGGCCGTCCGGGGAATGTAATAATACCATCCGAAGGGGATGCCGGTCCGGATCGAGCTGTGCTCCGCCACGAGCGCCACGCCCCAGGTCACGAGCGTGAAGACCGCCGTTCGCCGCCAGCCGAGGAACGCGCTCGCCCCCAGCAGGTGCAGCAGGAAGAAGCCGAACACGTAGGGGCGTAACACCAGGCTCCCCAGGAGGAGCCGGGGAACGTCCATCAGTTCCATGGGGCGCTCGCGTCACGGTCTCTCGGTCTCCGGGTCCCCGTGTCCCCCGGTCGTCGTCTACCGGCTGGGCGCATACCCACGCTCCCGGAACCACCGGACGGCCCGGGCCAGCGCATCTTCGATGGGAGACTGGGGAAGCCCCAGTTCCCGGATCGCCTTGCCGCCGTCGAAGAACATGGTCTTCCTGGCCATCCGGACCGCGTCCACCGCGATCAGGGGTGGTCGGCCCGTGAGGTGATCCGCGACCCACTCCGACACCCAGGCCAGAGGCAGGATCATCCCCGCAGACACCTTCACGCGGGGCGGCCGGATCCCGGTGAGTCGCCCCAGGACCTCGAAGATCTCTCGGAGCGTGAGGTTCTTTCCCCCCAGGATATACCGTTTGCCGATCGTTCCCCGCTCGGCCGCCAGCAGGTGACCCGCAGCCACATCCTCCACATCCACCACGTTCAGACCAGTCTCGAGATACGCCCACATCCGGCCCCGGAGAAAATCCACGATCATCTGCCCGGTGGGAGTGGGCTTGATATCCCCGGCGCCGACCGGGGTGCTGGGGTTGACGATCACTACCGGAAGGCCCTGGCGGGCGAAATCCCGGGCCACCTCCTCTGCCAGGAACTTGGATCGCTTGTAGTCCCCCACCATGTCTTGCAGGCTGGCAGGTGTCTCCTCGGTCCCGGCGCTGCCATTCGTGGGGATGCCCAGTGCGCCCACGGTGCTGGTGTACACCACCCGGGTCGCCCCGGCGTCCGCCGCCGCCCGGAGGATGCGGCGCGTTCCCTCGACGTTGATGTCATAGAACTGGCGGCGATCCCGTGCCCACAGGCTATAGAATGCGGCCACGTGGAACAGCCAACCACATCCATGCAGGATGCGCCGCAGAGAGATCGGATCGGTCAGGTCGCCGTCCGCGATCTCCACGGGCAGGTCGGCGAGCAGGCGCCGGTCGCTCCCGGGGCGGGCCAGCGCTCGGACGCGGTGTCCACCGGCCGCCAGGCGCCGGACCACCGCGCTCCCGATGAAGCCCGTCCCGCCTGTCACCACCGTCACGTCGCCCATGGACTCCCCTGGCGGGGACGACGGCAATCCCCGACATCGTCCGGTCCTGGGCCACCGCCAAAGTAGCGTGCTCTTGTATCACAGGACCCCCGAAAAATCAAAGAGTTTCCCCCGGGCCCCCCGGGGTGGCCCCACGTCTCCGGTAAAGCCTTCCGACGAAAAAGGTGCCAAAAAGGTTGACATTTTCGAGTGGTCAGTGATATTGGATACCGATTCGCAGCCCCCCGGAGGGGGCTGCCAGCGGTCCCAGGGAGGATGACGATGGCCATTGATGAAACCTCGGTCAAGATCCGGGTCGTGACCTTGGCGGGCGTGCTTATCGGCAGGATGAGCAAGCCAAAGAACATCCGGACCCTCGACGCCCTGAACCTCAAGGGAGACTTCTTTGCCCTGACCGAGGCCTCGACCGAGGGGGATCCCCAGAGCCGGATGAGTTTCCTGGCGATCAACAAGCGTCAGGTAATCTCCATGGAAGAGGTCGAGTAGCAGCGCGCGTCCTGCCCCGCCCACTCCTTCCCGTCCTGCCCCGCGTCCGAGCAGGCTCATCCCATATCCCCTCGGGCCTCGAGGCGGCCCACGAAATTTAGGAGCCGCGGCCCGGAATTCCCGCCGCGGCCAGGCGACGCCCGACCGCGTGTCCCATGGATGGGGAGAGGTAACAGGAGGGAGTGGCCTATCCGACCTACGAGGGGGATGAAGCCGCGAGAGCCTCTCGGATCCTCCGGAGGATTGCCTCTTCCTGCTCGATCTGCCAGGCAAGCGTTCCGTCGTCCAGCCGGTCGGCCACGGCGATGACCGTTACCACGCCGTGGGCGTGGCCGTGAGGATACAGGGCGAGGCGCACCCGTTCCTGGGTGCCGGCCCAGAGTGTCATCACGCTCGGCCGGACCAACCGCCAGGCGGTCACCAGGCTTCGACCCTCCCGCCGCTCCTCGATCTGGTACCCGGCGCCACGGATCGCGGTGATTGCGGCGGTCCACACCGCTTCCCGGCTGGCCGGATAGTGGGCGCGGCTCACGGGCCGGCCGGGAAGGCCTGTGTCCACGAAGTAGGCATCCAGGACCCCCGGGGTGTCACGCGCGATGGCCACGGCGCGAGCCCGCTGGGCCTCGTTCTGGACCAGCCCGGAGATGAACACCTCCCGGCGGTAGGTCTCCACCGTGAGGCCCAGGGGCGCCAGCAAGGGGTCCGCCTGGTAGCGGATCTGGACCGTGTTGCTGGCGCTGATGCCGTGGACCGCTTCGCCCACGGACTCGCGGCTCGATCCGGAGGTGACCGCGCAGCCCGCCAGCCCCGTCGCCAGGACCAGCAGGCAGGCCGAACGCCCTCGCCTCATTGCGCGCGCTTCTCCCGCTCGATCTCCACGATGGAGGATGCGATATCCAGCGGCCCCTTGCCCCGGAGCTGCAGGAACGCCTGCAGGATGTCAGTCTCGGTGATGATGCCGCAGAGGTCCCCCTCCACCACCACGGGGAGCCCCCCGATCCGGTGCCCCAGCAGCAGCAGCGCGGCGTCTTCCACCGTCTGGTCGGGCCGGATGGTGACCACCTGCTTGGTCATGATCTCGCGCACCGTCACCTTTTCCAGGATGTAGTGCAGCTCGTGGATGCTCAGGCTGGTCGCCCCCGACGGGGCGGCCTGCCGCAGATCCCGGTCGGTGACAATTCCCACCAGCCGCTTCCCCTCCACCACCGGCAGGTGCCGGATCCCCTTCTGGCGGATCAGGTGCATGGCGGTGCGGAAGCTCTCGTCGGGCGTCACCGTCACCACGTCCCTGTTCATCCATTCTTTGACCTGCATCTGACCTCCTGATTCCACTCCACGTGGATTATCGTTCTGGGGATGGATCTGCCTTCCCCGTTCGCCGGCGTGTTGATGTCTTGCGGGATTCCCGGCCCCTCAGGCAAGCTGCAGCGCCTTCAGGCGCTCCTTCGTCGGGGCGCCTTTCTCGTCCCAGCCCCGCAGCCGGTAGTACTCCGTCAACATCCGCTCCATGCCCTGGGGGGTTACCGGGCCGATGTCGTCCCGCTGGGGGACGCTGAGCAGGCGCTTGGGCAGGGAATCGTCCTTGCGGGACAGGCCCCGGGCCACGTTGATCAGCCGCTTCACGGTGAAGATCCGCTCGGCCGTGTGCATCAGCTCGGCGGGCGTCACCTTCCACCCCGTGCAATAGTTCAACCACTCCGCCATGATCGTCGGGCCGTAGGAGACCACGATGTAGAACTTGCAGATCCCCAGCCCGTCGTACAGGACCATGAGGTCGTGCATCTTCACCGCCAGTTGGGCCTTCCCGTCGGTAATGTAGGGGTCCATGGGCACCGTGTACCCCAGGTCCGGGAAGGGCAGGCCGCTCTCCACGGTGAAGGTCACGCCCTCCATGTGGCAGGCCCCGCGGTTGGCCACGGCGTAGTTGACCGCGTTCGACCAGTAGGCGCGGGGATCGTGCATGGGGATCTCGACCCCCTTGACCTCGACCACCATGTCGCCGAAGTGCTTCCCCAGCCGCTCGGCCGCCGGCCTGGTGCCGTCCGCCAGGACATCGCCGATCCCTTCGCGCCGCCCCATCTTGTGGAGCAGGGCGATCATGGCGTCGCCGTTCCCCCACGTGAGCCGGATCCCGCCCAGGTCCGCCTCGCTCAGGAGTCCCTTCTCGAACGCCTCCATGGCGAAGGCGATGGTGTTGCCGGCCGAGATCGTGTCCAGACCGTAGTCGTTGCAGAGCTCGTTACACCTGGCGATGACCTCGATGCTGTCGTTCTCGCACATGCTGCCGAAGGCGCCGATCGTCTCATACTCGGGGGCATGGCCGACCCGGGTCCCGGGGACCTCCACCACCAGGGTGCAGTTCGAGGGGCACGCTAGGCAGGAGCGCTCGTGCTTCCCGTACTTCTTGAACATGGTCTGGCCCGAGATCCGCTCGGCCTTCTCGGTCCAGCGCCCGCCCATGAAGTTGTGGATGGGCATGTCGCCGACGGCCTCGACACCCATGACCCCACCGGCCGTCCCCAATTCGAAGTTCCGCTTGAAGCGCTGCTTCTCTTTCCCCCCGTAGGCTGCGGAGCGCCGCATCAGACCCGCGGGATCGGCCACGGGGACGCCGCCGGTCCCGCGTACCACCACCCCCTTCAGGTTCTTGGAGCCCATGACGGCGCCCATGCCGGTGCGACCGGCCGCCCGGGCATACTGCCCCTCGAACATGACGCAGGCCATGCGGGACAGCTTCTCTCCCGCCGGGCCGATCGCGGCGACGATGGCGTCCTTGTGGGTCTCCTGCAGCAGGCGTTCGTCCGTCTCGAAGAACCCCTTGCCCCACAGCTTTTCCGCGGACCGGATCTCGACGTGGTCATTCTCTATCCAGACGTACACCGGCTTCTTGGCCTTGCCGGTGAAGATCGCGCCGTCATACCCCGCGTACTTCAGCATGGGCGCCCAGGCACCCCCCGCCCTGGCCTCGCCCCAGGCGTTCGTCGCGGGCGACAGGGCACACACCATGGTCCGGTTCGCCCCCGGCACCACCGTGCCGCAGAGGAGGCCCGGCAACATGCACAGGAGGTTCCCGGGATCCAGTGGCCCCTTGACGCCTTTCAGCCGGTCATGGATCAGCTTGGCCCCCAGGCCGCTTCCCCCCAGGTAGTTGCGTGCCATGGCCTCGTCAAGGGTCGTGGTCGAAACTTTTCCTGACGCCAGATCCACCCACAAGAGCTTCCCCAGGTATCCCTTGGGCATGGCGGTCTCCCTTCGGTCGTCAGCCGTCCTCTGTTCTTGCCATCCGGGCCCGATTCCCGGACCCCCCGTGCAGTCCGGATTCTTGCAAAATCGTCACGGCAGTGCAAGCCAAATTCCCCGACCATTGCGGGCCGCGTCGCTATCCCTGTCCCCGCCTGCTCCGCAACGGCGGGCAGGCCTGTCGCTGTCGGCATTTCCAAAGACAAAGCCGCCTGCCCCGACATGGAGCAAGCGGCGTCTTGCGGTTCGAACGACCGCGGATTACTGTCCGGTGATCCCGAAGTGGCCCCGGCGGTTCCACTTCCAGGCGCTCTCATCGTGGCCCAGGACGAAGGGACGCTCCTTGCCGTAGCTGATGGTGGCGACGCGGTCCGCGGCGATCCCGGCCGCCACCAGATAATCCTTCACCGCCTTGGCCCGGCGCTCCCCCAAGCCGAGGTTGTACTCGGCCGTGCCCCGCTCATCGCAGTGGCCCTCGACCGTCATCTTCACCCGGGAATTCGCCTTCACCCAGGCCACGTTGTCGTTCAGCGCGGCCTTCTGATCGTCCCGGATGTTCGACATGTCGAAATCGAAGAAGACGTCTTTCAGCGGTGACGCGGCGGGAACCGCTCCCGCTGGCCCGCCCCGAGCGCCTGGGGCCGCCGGGGACGGCCGGACCGGGGTCTCCGTCGGCGGCGCCGGCCGGGTCACCGGGGTCTCACCAGGCCGAACGCCGGGGGCACCGGGAGCACCAGGGGCGCCCGCCCCAGGCCCCACGGCCCCGGGGCCGGCCGAGGCGACCTCGGGCCGCTTGGGGCAGCCCAGGAGTGCCAGAGAGCCCACCAGCACACCCACCGTGAACAGGATGCGCACACTTGACCGCTCTCGCATCAGATGCCTCCTTTCTCAATCCGTTGCACGCCTAGCGCGTATGAATTTCGGGTACAAGCTTCATGCGACCCTGCTCAGCATATTCAAGATGTTCTCCTGGTGCAAGAAAAAAAAGAAGCCGGGGGCCGGGAACGGTTTGAAGTTGCGGGACCAGTCGGGAGTGGTATGATCCGGGCGGAGGGCCCAGGGTTCCCCCAGGCCAGCTAAAGCGCTGCCTGGCGACGAGAATCATGGCGCCTCTGCGAACATGGGAGAGGCGGTGACCGCCGCTGAAGTGCGAGAAGGGTCTGAGAATCGAGGTGCGGGAGCCGCGGAACTCCCGCAAGGTCCCAGGGGTCTAACCGGAGAGAGGCAGCCAGCCGAGGTCCCCGCTGCGATGGACGAGGATCGCAGCCTGGTGGATCGGGCCCGAGCGGGAGACACCCAGGCCTTCGAGACACTGGTCCGGCGGTATCAGCGCTGGGTGTTCACCCTGGCCCTGCGCATGTTAGGGGACCGGGCAGAGGCCGAGGACATGGCGCAGGAGATCCTCCTCAAGGCCTACCGCGGCCTTGGCAGGTTCAAGGGGGCCTCCCGCTTCTCCACATGGCTGTACAGCATTGCCAGCCACCACTGCCTGAATTCCCTTCAGGCTCGACGTCGCCGGCCGGCATCATCCTCGGGCGGGGCGATGAGATCGCAGGCCAGGGTAGAAGAGGACTCCCCAACGGCCGTGGACCAGCTGGCAAATGGGGCGCCCCGGGCCGACGCGATGCTGGAGCGGGCGGAGCTGGCGCGGGTCGTCCAGGCGGAGCTGAGGAACCTCAGGGCGGACCACCGGCTGATCCTCATCCTCCGCGACATCCAGGGGCTGTCGTACGAGGAGATCGCAGACGCCCTGCGGCTGGAACTGGGCACCGTTCGGTCGCGGCTGCACCGTGCCCGGATGGAGTTGAAGACGCGGCTGACCCCATACCTGAAATCCGAGTGACCCATGAAGTGCGACCAGGTTCGCCAGGCATTTTCCGACCTGTATGACGAGAGACTCTCCGGCCCTCCGCTGGTGACGATCACGCAGCACCTCGCCACCTGCCAGGACTGCCGGGCGGAGTGGGCGGATTTCCGCAAGGCGATGCTGGCGGTTTCAGATCTGGGACGAGCCGAACCCTCTCTCGGGTTCGCGGCGCGGGTCCGCCGGCGGATCGAGACGCCCACGCGGTTCCAGCGATTCCTCCACGGGTTCTTCTTCCCGATCCGCGTGAAAGTGCCGATCCAGGCCCTGGCCCTCCTGCTTGTCGCCTTTGCAGGAGTGCTGCTGTACCAGCGCTCGCCAGAGCTTCGCCGGGGGACCGACCTCTATTCGGCCCCGGCTCCTCCCGTGGGACGCGAGGTTCCTGTCACTCGACCAGCCCCGGCCGGCCCGCCGGTCACGAAACCTCCGGCCGAAGAGCGGCTACAGGCCAGACCCTCCGAGCCCGTGCCTGCGTCACCGCCTCGGGCAGCCCTGGAAGGTGAAAGGGATCGCGCGGCCCCCGCCTTCCGCGACGAGGTGAAGCCGCTGGAGAAACCAGCGCCTCCAGCCGACGTCCCGAAGACCGAGGAGACAGCCCGGGAAAGCCGGGCCAAGACCGCGGAGCCGGACGTCCCCGTCGGGCGCCTCCGGCAGGTGGCTCCGCCCGCGGC
>Ga0326597_10005803_pt1 | contig 17050 bp, 19 predicted proteins | sample RVTome_12_FD_203789 | JGI IMG/M metagenome (GOLD analysis project Ga0326597, IMG submission 203789) | Soil microbial communities from uranium-contaminated site in the Upper Colorado River Basin, Wyoming, United States - RVT100D185 | ecosystem: Environmental > Terrestrial > Soil > Contaminated >...
CCGGCCCGACGAGGCGTTGACCGAGCAGATGGCCGTACTAGCCGAGTTCGAACAATACGGCGACAAACGCGGGATTGGTCACGCGTTGATGGCGATTGGTGATCTGCACGGAGAGGCTGGCGACACTTCCACTGCGCTCGAGTACCTGGATCGGGCATCCGGCCCTTTGGATTCAGCCGGTGATGAGGTGGGGCGCGGTGTCGTCATGAACCTCACTGGCATTGCTCTTAGCCATGAGCAGCGCCACGCCGAAGCGGCCGCGCTCTTTGGCCAGGCCGAAGATGTGTTTCGCGACCTCGCCGATCCGCTTCGGGTCTCGATGACAAAGCTCAACCGAGGCTTCGAACTTCTCGCCATGGCCACAGGACCACTTGCAGACGACACCGATCTCATGGCCAGCGCCGAGCGGATTGCCAACGAAGTGATTGTCTCGGGCATCTCCATGGGCGAGGACGGACGAAGCACAGTGGCACATGGCCGGTCGCTGCTGGCTCGTGCTTATGCCGCCCGCGGAGAGTGCGATGCGGCGTTGAGGGAAGCGGAAATGGCCGAGCAGATGGCTACGACCGGTGGGTTTGACACTCTGGCAGTCGAGGTCGGGCTTGATCGGACCGCCTGGCTGACAGAGGCTGGACGGAATGAAGAGGCACGCGGCCTGCTCGAGAAACTATCTGCGATCAGCTCGAGGACTGACAACCGCAGGGCGCTGGCCAGGGTATCCGAACTCCGGGCAGCGCTGCTGGAAGGGATCGGCGACCATCATGGAGCTCTTCTCGCATTTCGCGAGTTCCACCGTCTTGACGGGGAACTCCACACGGACGAAGCCGAACGACGTGCTCGCCTCACATCGGCCCGCCTCCAAGTAGAGGGGGCCCGTCGCGAAGCTGAACTTGCCCGCCAGAGAGTCGCCGAACTAGAGGCCCTCGATCGGGACAAGAGAGACTTTCTGGCGAGTGTCAGCCACGAACTCCGCACGCCGTTGGCGGCCGTGCTCGGATTCGCCACAGAACTCGCCGAAGCATGGGACCGATTCGATCCGGAGGAGGCACGAACGCTGGTGGCCCTGATCGCCCGCCAGTCCGCCGACATTTCCAGCATCGTCGATGACCTGCTCACCATCACCAGAGTCGAAGCCGGCACCATGAGCGTGCATCTGTCAGCGGTCGATGTCGCTGAACAACTCCGGGGAACCGTCCAGGCCCTGGGTCGAGAGGCGGGTTGCAGCGTGGACTTTGCAGGAGAGGGGGTGGTCTGGGCCGACCCAACGCGGCTTCGCCAGATAGTCCGCAACCTCGTCACCAATGCGTTTCGCTACGGAGGACCGAGGGTTCGCGTCAGCGTCAAGGATTTCCATGGGCTGGTTGCGATCGAAGTACGAGACTCGGGCGGTCCGATACCGGCCACTCGTGTGTTGACAATGTTTAACCCGTTTGATCGCGGGGATGGCGGGCGCACTCCCAACTCGGTTGGACTCGGCCTGGCCGTGGCTCGCAGCCTTGCTCGCATGATGGAAGGCGAACTGGTCTACGCCTACGAGGACCCGGAGTCTGTGTTTCGACTCACCCTGCAGCATCCGCCTCGCTAGATCCCAGCTCACTCAGGCGGCGGAGCAGGTAGCGACGCTCGGCTTCGTTCTGGGGCAGCTCGAGCGACATCCGGTAGGCCGCGACTGCCTCGGTTCGTCGGCCCAGCCGGCGCAACAGATCCGCTCGGGCCGCGTGGAGGAGATGATGGCCCTCAAGTCGCGTATCCGTAGATAACCGATCAAGTTCCTCGAGCCCTGACGAGGGTCCGTCTCTCATCGCCAGGGCAACCGCGCGATTCAAGGCAACCACCGGCGATTTGGAAACCGCCAGAAGTAGATCGAACCAGGTGACAATGGCCCCCCAACCGGTTTCGCCAAATGACCGAGCTTCGGCGTGCGCGGCGGCAATCGCGGCCTGGATCACATAGGGACCGAGCAAGGATTGCTGAAGGGCCCGCCGAACGCGTCGCAGTCCCTCTGCAATGGCTTCGGAGTCCCACAGAGTCCGATCCTGGTCCTCGAGAAGAACAAGATCGCCGGCGAGGTCGACCCGGGCACTTCTTCGAGAATGGTGGAGCAGCATGAGACTCAACAACCCGAGAGGCTCGGCCTCGTCGGGCATTAGCTCAACAACGAGGCGCCCCAAGCGGATCGCTTCCCAGCACAACCCGGTCCTTATCAAGGCGTCGCCCGATGTGGCCGCGTAGCCCTCAGTGAAGATCAGGTAGATGGCCGCCAGAACGGAACTAAGTCGATCGGTGAGGGCATGATCGGGAGGCACCTCAAACGGAATGCCAGCAATCTTGATTTTGCGCTTTGCCCTGACCAGCCGCTGACCCATGGTCGCCTCGGGAACCAGAAAGGCGGCGGCGATTTCCGGTGTGGTCAAACCTCCCAGCGTGCGAAGAGTCAAAGCCACCCTGGCTTCCGGAGCGAGGGCAGGATGACAACAGGCGAACATCAACCTGAGCCGGTCGTCGGTCAGAGCCGTGTCAGAGAGTTGCTCAAACGGATCGGGACTCATGTTGTGGTCGACCAACAGGTGCTGTTTGGCCTCAAAGGTCTTCTCCCGCCGTAGGCGATCGATCGCCTTGTTACGGGCCGCCGTGAGGAGCCAGGCGAGCGGGTCGCGAGGGAATCCGTCGGATCGCCAGCGACCCAGAGCAACCACCCAGGCCTCCTGGAGGGCATCCTCGGCCTGGTCGAGGTCACGAAGCTGGCGGACCAGAGAAGCTACGGCCCGGCCCCAGATCTGGCGGTAGAGCCGAGACGCCTGCTCCTCGAACGTGTCGGTGCTTGGCGTCGTCTCAGGTTCCGCCGAGACCGGCTCGCTCTGAGATTGCCTGCTGATACTCAGCACCCAACTCCTGGATCGGCCGCAATTCGATCGAACCGGTCCGTGATGCCGGACAAGCCGCGGCGATGGCGATCGCCTCGTCGAGATCCTTGACGCGGAGGACGTAGTAGCCACCCAGGACCTCTGCTGTCTCGGCAAATGGCCCATCGGTCGTCAGGACCTCTCCATCTCGCAGCCGGACCGTGGTGGCCGTCTCGGTTCCTTCGAGAGCTTCCCCCGCATCCATCACATCACGTCGCAAGAGGTCTGCGGTGTAGTCGGTCCATTCGTTCATCGAGGCGGCGAGCTGCTCGGAGGTCGCCTGTGACGGGTCGAAGTTCTGGCCGTAAATCAGCAACAGATACCGCATGACTCTCCTTCGTTGCGTGCGTCCCCTTCGAGGGGGCCTTCAGAACGAGGACGAACGATGACAGCTGATTTCGACATAGTCCAGCGAGAACCCGTCGGTATGGTGGCGCCGAGTGCAACCATCGGTTTTCGTCACCGGAGGATCGGGCTTCGTCGGTGGAGCCGTCATCCGGTCGCTCACCGAGGATCACCAGGTGAAGGCCATGGCCCGTTCAACAACCGCCTGTGATGTCGTCTCAAAGCTCGGGGCCATACCCGTCGCCTGCTCTCTCGACGAGGTCGAAGCTAGACACCTCGAGGGATCCGAAGTCGTGATCCACTGCGCGGCCGAAGCTGGTGAGTGGGCACCTCCAGGCCGGTACTACCAAACCAACGTCAGGGGAACGAACAGGTTGCTGGAGGCGGCTCGTCGGGCCGGCATCCGCCGTTTCGTCCACATCAGCACGGATTCGGTGCTCCTTACCGGCGTACCTCTGAGAGACGTGAACGAGTCGTTCCCCATTCCCGAGACCACTCCCCATGACTATGCGGCCACCAAAGCCGAAGGCGAACTAGCGGTGATCGCTGCCAATGATCCTCCCAAGTTCGAGACCGTAGCCATTCGGCCGTGTCTGGTCTGGGGTCCCGGTGACACCACCATCCTCCCCGAGATCAAAGAAATGGTGACCAAGGGTCAATTCCTTTGGCTCAGCGGAGGACGCCAGACCATCAGCACAACGAACATCCGAAACCTGACCGCGGGGATCCGGCTGGCCATGAACGGGGAATGTTCGGGCGAGGTCTTTTACATCACCGATGAGGAACCGGTGCAGATGCGGTTATTCCTCGAGGGCTACATGGGCGCCAACGGCGTCGATCTTCCCGCTCGCTCCGTCCCGGCACGAGTGGCGGCGATGGCGGCCCGGGTGATCGAGGGGATCTGGCGGAAATTGCGGCCAGACCAAAAGCCACCCCTCACCCGACTAGCGGTTGAGTTGCTCTCACTGGACCACTACATCACAACCGACAAGGCCCGTCGCCTGCTCGGTTACAAACCCACCGTGACGATCGCATCCGGCTTCGAGGCCATCAGGTCAGCGATCCTCTGAGGTGGGTTTGGGTTGATTGGCCCTTTCGCCCCGGGCGGCCAAGGTAGCTGTTTCAGTCACGCGCCGGGCCCTGGTCTCGGGTCGCTTGGCCTGGACGATCCACTCCAGAATCGCCCGCTTGACAGACTTGGGAAATGCCTCCCAATGATCAGCGGAACCAGGGTTAGTTGCGAAGGCTGCCGCGAGATCGTCCGGGACGATCAGATCCTCCACTGCGTCGAGAAGTTGCCAGGTCCCGTCCTCCTTGGCCGCTTCGATCACCTGGCGGCCGGCGGGAGCCATTCGACCTTCGCGTTCGAGCCGCTCGATCCGCCCTTTGTTGGTACGCGCCCACCCGCTCCCCGGACGACGGGGCGAGAGCCACTGCATCGCCCTCTCCTCGTCGAGTCGAATGCCCTTGCTATCGATCCAGCCGAAACGCAAGGCCTCACAAACCATGTCCTCATAGGCGATCGAGGGCTTACCGGTGGCCTTGGTCCAGGAGACCAACCAGACCCCCTCCCGGCGACCATGATTGGCTTCAAGCCAGTCGGCCCATTGCTCGACAGTCTCGATCAATATCCGTTCACCTTTCGGCGACATCCCAGATTCACTCGATCGAGCGGTCAAGCAGGTGCCCCGGCCTTAGGACGGCTGACTCCAACTCCCCCCTGAGTCTCGGCTCCGTACTTCTCGATCTCTGCCGCCAGATCAAGACGGCGCGAAGTTGGAGTCGTGTCGTGTCCGAGACGATCGGCAGGAACCAACCAGCTGATCTCGAACTCGATCCCATCAGGGTCTTTGCCGTAGAGCGCTTTGGTACTGCCGTGATCAGTGGCACCGACTAGCGCCCCGGCTTCGGAGAGCACTCGCGCAAGTCGCTCGAGATCAGCGAGGGTGTCGACCTCCCAGGCCAGGTGGTAGAGGCCAACGGCGCTGCGGCCGGCAGGCGAGTCGGCCGCCGCTGCGCCTATCGAGAACAGGCCCAGGTCGTGGTCATTGGTCGAACCCTCCGCCTGGAGGAAAACAGCTCCTGGAAAAGCCATGGGAAGAGCGCGAAAACCGAGCTTGTTGGTATAGAACTCGGCTGAACGATTGGCGTCTCGAACATACAAGACGGCGTGGTTGAGGCGGTTGATAGGCATCCATGATCCTTTGTGTGTGTTGCGAGGTCCAACCGGTCGCGGCTGCGTGTCATTCCAGCAAAGGAGGCGATTGGCTGCGGTGTTGGAGGGTGTGGTGGTAGCGGCAGAGGAGTTTGAGGTTCGATAGGGCGGTGGGGCCTCCGTCTGCCCAATGCTTCACATGGTGAGCGTCGCAGAATTGGGCGGGTCGGTCACAGCCGGGATGCCGGCAGTGACGATCCCTTGCGATTAACGCTCTCCGCATCGATAGTGGTATCGACGCCTTGCAAGGACAAGGCGGCGGCATCCACGAAACCGCCTCCGGGCAGGTGAGGTCGGTGAGGACCAGGACATGCGGCTTCTCCGACCCGGCTGCTTGTCCCGAGTCCAAGAAGGTGCGGGCCAGATCGGTGAGGGCGTCGGCTCGCCGCTGTCGGGGAGTCCGCAGGTCGCCGTCCCGGCGGGGTGGAGTGGCCGCCTGCAAAGCGGTCATGACCAGATCCCCTGCCACCGGGTCCAACAGACCATCCGATTTGATCATCCCGTCCCACGTTTTCGACCCGAACAGATACCTGCGGTCAAACAGTTCTGCGGTAGCTTCGGTGCCGGGTCCGTCCACCGCCGTCTTCCAATAGTCAACCACCCGCCGAGTGTCTACCACCGATAGGGCTCCGACCGTGTTGACCAGGGTCACCTCATCCCTAGACAATTGTTCGGAGAGCCGCTCGGGAAGTTCGGTCAACACCCGGGCCTGATCCAACGACAAACCACCCGACTCGACAGCCTTCCCCACAGACGGAAGCCCGGGCAGCCGACATCCGACACCGGTCCTTCAGAAAGGCGGTAGAAGAAGGATGACCCGACACTTCCGGGTGCAAGACAGCTACCCGGCGGGTCCACTCCAACTCGAGCAGATCCAAATCGGCCCGCAGCTCCACGACCGTATCCGCTAGACGCTCAGCAGGAACAGCCGCAAGACCTCAGATCTGAGAGCTTCGATTACCTGACCCAGTGCGCCCTTGCTCGACCTAGAGAGGGGAGCCAGTCTGGGCGCTGGCCGTCTTCCTAACCGCCAGCGTAGCGAACACACGTTCGACTGTCAAGTACCAAGTCCGTATCCGTGACTCAACTGACTTTTTGCCCTCATCACGTGCGTGTTAGCGGGTGCGAACCTTGCCGGGCTCCTAGAAGTCGTCGAACGGCAAGTTCAAGGGCTTGAACCGCCAGGTCAACTTGTCCAGGTACGCGGTTAGATGCTTCTTGGCCGACGATCCGCTCATAGAGTGAGGGCGGGAGGGTCGTACTTCGGCTGGTAGAGCATGATCTCAGGACCACCGGGAATTTGGAGTTGAATAGCCAGACCGAATCCGAGGTCAGCTACCTCACCTGAGAACTCTGCTCCCCGGTCTCTCAGCTCCGCCACGGTTACTTCGATGTCGTCGCAGACCAGCGAGATCTCGTGTTTCTGTTCGGTCGACCAATCCTCGTGGGAGGTGGGATGCACACCCAGCTCCGAGGGTCCCGACTTGAAGATCAGCCAGCCGCCCCCCGTGTCGATGTTTGGCCATCGCAGGACGTCGCGGAAGAACAAACGCGCCGCCTCAGGGTCGTCGGCATATATCAGGGAGTGCAATGCGGTGATCATTAACACGAAGATACCGGCGCATCGCTTCCAGCGACCGTAGGCATGGCGACGTAGCATCCGGTGATGGACCAACGACCACCAAAGGGAGCCGGTGGCACCCGGGGCGGAGTGGGGGCCTTCCTGCTCGGGGCAGCAATGACCATCGCCGGCGGCTATCTGCTCCTCACCTCGCTGCATGTGGTCAACGGTTTTGGAGGCGGACTGTTCGGCTTCGGTGGGTTCCGGGTGACTGGTGGAATGATCATGATCGTCTTCGTCATCGGAATCGGCATCGTCTTTTACGACTCGACCAAATGGTACGGATGGGCTCTGGCGGGAGGCTCACTGCTCGCTCTGATCGTCGGGGCCATCGCCAGTGTTCGTTTTTCCTTTGATGGGATGACGGCGTTTGATTTCATCGTGATCCTTGTTCTCCTCTTTGGAGGAGTCGGGTTGGTACTTCGCTCGGTCAAGGAGAGCCCCTCGTAGCTCCCGCGACTCTCAGCCGGAGAGCTCTCAACCGAGCCACCCTCGAGCGTCAATGGCTTCTGCAGCGACAACCCAAGCCACCTGCGGAGGCAATCGAGCACCTGGTTGGCATGCAGGCTCAGAACCCGCTCGACCCCTACTACGGCCTGGCGGCCAGGCTCGAAGGTTTCGATCCTTCGGAGTTGGCCGATCTCGTCCAGGAACGGAAAGCCGTACGGGGCGCCCTCATGCGGGCAACGATCCACCTGGCTACCACCAGAGACTGGCTCGAGCTGCGGCCGGTCGTGGGACCGGTCCTGACCAGGACGTTCGGATCCACCCAGTTCGCCAGAAATGTAGCCGCAGTGCCGATGGACGAGCTGCTCGCCTACGGTCGCAAGCTGATCGAGAAGCAGCCCCGAACGCGGGCCGAGCTGCACCCGCTTCTCTCACAGCGGTGGCCCGGGAATGAGGCGGCGTCACTCGCGCAGGCAGTGACCTACCTCCTCCCGGTGGTCCAGGTGTCTCCCCGCGGAGTGTGGGGCAAGACCGGCCCGGCTCGATGGACTACCACCGAGGCGTGGTTGGGTCGGACAACCACCACGACCGGCTCGGTGGAGTCACTGATTCTTCGATACCTGGCCGCATTCGGCCCGGCCTCGGTGAAAGACATGCGAGTGTGGTCCGGTTTGGCCGGCCTGCGGGCGGTGGCCGAGTCCCTCCGGCCCCGGCTCCGGGTCTTCAATGACGAGTCTGGCACCGAGCTGTTCGACCTTCCGGAAGCTCCCCACCCCGATCCCGAGGTGCCGGCGCCGCCTCGCTTCCTCCCAGAATACGACAACCTCCTGCTGTCACACGAAGACAGGTCACGCTTCTTCGCAGGTGACCTGGTTCCGCCAGGGTGGGTCGGCAACGTCCTGGTCGACGGTTTCTATGCGGGCTATTGGAAGATCACGCAGAAACGCGAAACAGCCACTCTCAACGTCTCGTTGAGGAGTCTCACCAAGGCTGAAACGTCCGATCTAGAGGAAGAGGCCGGACGTCTCCTCACATTCGGTGCCGCCCCGGGCCTGGCCAGGGATATTCAGGTGACCGAGCTTGATTGACAGGCAGAAGTCGGCCCTATTCTCAGTCTCCATCACAACCTCGAGGCAGCCCACGATTGGTTCATCAGACACACGATGCGTCCTCGGCGATTGAGATGGCATTGATCGTTGAGATCCCAGACCCGGGGCTCGGCAACACTTCCTATCTGGTCGACCTGGGTGATGGATCAGGCCTGGTGGTCGATCCTGAACGCGATCCCCGTCCCTACCTGGAGGAGGCGCGGGCACAGGGGCTAAGGATCCGCTACGTTGCCGAGACGCACCTCCACGCCGACTTCGTGTCGGGGGCCCGAGAACTTGTTGCTGAAGGTGCCTCACTAATTGCTCCGCGCGAGAGCCGTCTCGCGCATGCCCATCAACCCGTCGGTGAGGGCGACGAACTCAGGGTGGGTGACATGACGATGCGAGTTTTCGAAACGCCTGGCCACACGCCTGAACATGTCGCCTATTTGTTGTCCGACGGGACCCGCCCGCACGCATTGTTCTCGGGAGGCACTCTCATGGCTGGCGGGGTGGCGCGACCTGATCTCATCTCCCCCGAACTCACCGTGCCTCTGGCACACCAGGCCTACGAGTCGGTGCGACGGATGCTGAGCGCATTTCCCGCCAACGTAGAGGTTAGACCCACGCACGGTGGGGGCTCCTTCTGCGCCTCCGCCGGCGTTCCGCGCCAGGCTGCAACAAGCGTCGGATCCGAAAGGCGTACTCATCCGGCGATGATCACGGCCGACCCTGACCGGTTCGTCGAGGATCTGCTCTCAGGCCTCGGAACATATCCGCCCTATTTTCTCAGGCTGCGGGAGGTCAACCGACAGGGCGCCAAAGTCCTAGGTGCCGACCTGGCACCACTCGTTCGCATCGGTACTAGCCAACTCGAAGGCAAGACCGTCGTGGACGCTCGACCAATCGATCGCTTTGCGAGGGGTCACATCCCGGGCTCGGTTTCCATCGCTTTGAGCGACCAGTTTGGAACGTGGCTGGGCTGGCTCTTCGGACCGGATGCGCCGCTGGTGATCGTACTCGACTCCGATCAGGACCAGCGAGACCTCATGCGTCAAGCCCTCAATGTCGGATGCGATGACATATGCGGGCGTGTCGACTTTGACGAATGGCGGGCAGCTGGAAACGCCACTTCAACTATCGACCTGATTTCCGCTCGTGTGATCGGACCCGACGCTCCGATTCTGGACGTCCGACAAACGAGCGAGTGGGTAAGTGGACATGTGCCAGGTGCTAGCCATATCGAACTCGGCGCCTTGTCCGATGCGGGCCGGATTGCACCAGGAACCGTCATCCACTGCGGACACGGAACCCGAGCGATGACCGCCGCCAGCCTCCTCGCAAGGGTCGGTAACTCGATAACAGCGGTGACCACCGGCGACCATTCCCAGATCACCAGCGCCACCCGGACGAGATGACTTTCCCTGTGCGTTTAGGAATCAGGGCGAATCTCGGCCAGTTCGCACTGTTGGTGGCGATCAACGCCCTGGTCGGAGGAATGCTCGGTCAAGAGCGAACACTGTTGCCCCTGTTAGCCAAGGATGAATTTGGCCTTACCGGATTCACCGCCGCGCTGACCTTCATTGTTGCCTTCGGGGTGGTCAAGGCCGCCACAAATCTCATCGCAGGAACCCTGTCCGACCGGTACGGACGCAAACCGGTCCTCGTAACCGGATGGATTATCGGACTCCCCGTCCCTTTCCTCCTCATGTGGGCACCAAGTTGGGGGTGGGTGGTGGCAGCCAACGTCCTTCTCGGCATCAACCAGGGGCTCACCTGGTCAACCACGGTCATCATGAAAATCGACCTCGCCGGCCCGGAGAGGCGGGGACTGGCCATGGGACTCAACGAGGCTGCCGGGTACCTGGCGGTCGCCGGAACGGCGCTGGGGACCGGCTATCTCGCCGCCCGCTACGGACTTAGACCCGAACCCTTCTACGTGGGGCTGGCCTTCGCCGGCCTTGGATTGGGCCTCTCAACGTTGGCTGTGCAAGAGACGCGGGCACATGTCCATCACGAGGTCGAAACCGGCGGCCACCGCCACGAAGCTTCGGCCATGAGTTCCAGGCGCGTGTTCGCCGAGACGAGCCTTCACAACCGATCACTGCAAGCAGCCAGCCAGGCGGGCCTCGTCAACAACCTCAACGACGGAATGGCCTGGGGATTGTTGCCCTTGATCTATGCCGCGGCCGGTCTGACCGTAGCCCAGATCGGCATCCTTGCTGCTACCTACCCGGCGGTCTGGGGTCTCGGCCAGCTGGCGACTGGGGCGTGGTCCGACCGAATCGGCCGCAAGTCCTTGATCGCCGCGGGCATGTGCATCCAGGCGGCAGCAATTGCCGTGATCGCCATTGGCGATTCTTTTACAACCTGGATCATTGCTGCGGCCGCCCTGGGTATCGGCACCGCCATGGTCTATCCAACGCTGCTCGCCGCAGTCGGCGACGTTGCGCACCCAGATTGGCGGGCATCGGCAGTCGGCGTGTACCGGTTTTGGCGCGACGCCGGGTTTGCCCTCGGCGCCATCCTCTCCGGAACCATTGCCGATCTGGTCAACCCAAGAGCCGCAGTCTGGGTGGTGGCCGCACTCACCCTGGCGTCAGGAGTCGTGGTTGCGACCCGCATGTCTGAAACCCATATCCGAGCCCGCAACCCCCAAGAGGTTTGAAATGAGAGCTACTCCGAAGGGACTCTCTTGAAAATCGTCCTGCTGTAGACGGAGAACTCCATGCCAGGCCTGGCCAGTTCGAACGTCTCTTCGAATTCGTCATCTGAGATGAAGACGTAGGTCTCGCGCGCTCTCCAACTGCTATCGAAGTTTTCGAAACCCTCGCTTTCGAAAACCACGCGATCTGGCCCACTCACCTCGGCGTTCACCTTGTACTGGTTTACAAATCCTTCCTGGTGAAATTGCCGCAACACCAGGGTCTTTCGTCGGCGGTCGTAACTGAGAAAGCTCCAGTGTTCGTGCACCTCGCCGGCTTGATCCGCTAGCTGAGGCGGATAGGTGGAGACATTGCGCTCGTGCAGGAAGCCGTCGTTAAGCACAAACACGTATGTGCGAATGGCGGTGCCCCGCCCTGGCTCACCCTCGGACTGACCCTCCCAGGAGCCCGTCAATCGACGGATAGGCAGCCAGGGATCGGAATCGGTGGTCATAGCCCCGACGATACCCGGCCGCATTTGGTGGGTCCCCCTAGGCTCGCCTCCGATGGGATTCACGCGCGCCGAGTTGGAGGCGGTCCGCGGCAGGAGTGTCCCCGACCTTCTGGGAGATGATGTCCGTCTTCTCTTTGTCGGCATCAACCCGGGCTTATGGACGGCGGCGGCTCAAGCTCACTTCGCCAAGCGCGGGAACCGCTTCTACCCGGCTATGTATCTCGCCGGCCTCAGCCAGCGACAGATCGATGCGTCGGAGGGGATGACGCCAGAGGATGCGAACGATCTTCGGGATCGGGGAGTTGGTATCAGCAATCTGGTCAACAAGGCAACTGCCAGAGCAGACGAACTGACCACGCCCGAACTCGAAGAGGGGGCGGCTCAACTCGGCGCCAAAGTTGGTTTGTTGCGACCGCGTGTCATCGTCATGCTGGGGTTGACCGCCTACCGAGCCGCGTTTGCGCGACCACGGGCCACGATGGGTTGGCAATCCGGTGGTTTGGCGGGCGCCGACCTCCTTCTTGCCGGCAATCCCAGCGGCCTCAACGCCCACCAATCCACCACGAGCCTGGCGGCTGCCTTCGGCGTGGCTGCCGACCGGGCAGGGATCAGCAGGCTCAGGACACCGGAATCCGCTTCTCGGGATCAACAAACGGCATCGGATTGACGACGCCCGTTCTAATCCCCCACTCGCTCTCGACCATAACTGCTTGACCGGCTACGGACAGAGCGGTGGGCAGCCAGGCATACCCGATGTTCTGGGACAGGCGGGGCGAGTAGATCGCAGAAGTGACCTTGCCAACCGGTTCTCCTCCGGCAAGCACGGGCCACTTTGTGTTGTTGAGGTCGGGAAACGGATCACCATCTAAAACGACCCCGTTGATCCGACGGCTGACACCCTCGTCCCGTATACGCCGATAGGCAGCCAGAGAAATGGAGTCAGAGTCAGCCAGGCCAAAATCGACGAGCCGTTCCAGACCCATTTCGAATGCGTTGTTCTCATAGGTCATGTCGGCACCCCAGTTGAAGATGGCGCCTTCAATGCGACGAATGTCCGAGGGCCCTGTGGGGCGGACTCCGTGTGGTTCGCCGGCCTTCATGATTGCCTCATACACGTCGCTGCCCTTGGACGAATCGGTCAGATAGACCTCATAGCCGACCTCTGATGTCCAACCGGTCCGGGTGACAACGACGGGAGCGCCGGCGATGGTGGCCTTCGTCCAGTAGTAGTACTTGAGAGCCCTGATGCCATCGCCGAGGAGCGCGGTCATCAGATCCTTGCTCTTGGGTCCCTGTATCTGAAGTGGTGCTACTTCGACCTCTCGTATCGTCGCGTTTAGATTCGGATAGGCGTTCTTGAGGCCCCGGGCAAAGAGAAGGGCGTCAGACGAGGCGAGGGCGAACCAGAACGAGTTTTCGGCCATCCGGGTCAACACCGGATCGTTGACGATCCCGCCATCGGCGTCGCAAATCAACACGTACTTGGCTTGACCAACGGAGCACTTTGAGAGATCCCTGGGGGTGAGTAGCTGGGCGAACCTGAACCCGTCGGGCCCCGAAATCTCGAGACAACGTTCGACGGCGACGTCCCAGACAGTCACCCCGTTGAGCAGAGCATCAAATTCGTCTTCGAACGAGTCGAACCGAATCGGGAAGTACATGTGGTTGTAGACGGTGAACCCCTTCGGACCATATCTCTGGGTCGCTTCGTAATACGGTGTCCTGCGGTTGCGGGCGCCACGCTGCACCAGGCCCATGTCAAACGGCTCGGTCAAGGGTTACCTCCGCGGCCATCGTAGGGGGACACCTTCGGATGGTGCCCAGGCCTGGTCTTGTGCAACGAATAGGGACCTGCTGGTGTTCATAGACCTATGACCGCTCCCACCGCTAGCGCTGTTCGTTCCGACCGGGAACCCTTCGGACCGACCGAATGGGCGTTGTTCGGCGCAGTGGGGCTCATCTGGGGGTCATCGTTTCTACTCATCAAGCTCGGCCTCGAAGCCTTCCACCCCGGCCTCATCACCTGGCTGCGGGTGGGTCTGGGAGCCTTGATCCTTCTCGTGCTACCCGCCGGACGAGCGCGGATCACCGGGGAGGACAGGAGGCGGGTGCTCCTGCTCTCGATCGTCTGGGTGGGAATTCCGTTCACACTCTTTCCACTGGCGGAAGAGCACATCAACTCGGCGGTTACCGGACTTCTCAACGGCGCCACCCCCCTCTTCACTGGACTGGTGGCTGCTCTCTTCTTCAATCGCACTCCGCGGGGACCCCAACGGCTTGGCATCGCGATCGGCTTCGTCGGTGTCGCCCTCGTCAGCGCTGGGTCCAGTGCCGAGGGGGGTACTGCGATTGTGGGCGTGTTGATGGTTCTGGCAGCGACCGTGTGCTACGGATTCGCCACCAATCTCGCCGGTTCTGTTCAGCGGAAGTACGGCTCGGTGACGGTCATGGCACAGATGCTGGCTCTTGGAACCTTGTGGACCACACCGTTCGGCCTCTATGGCCTGGCGCGCTCTGACTTTGCCTTGGGCCCGGCTGTGGCGGTTGCCGCCCTCGGCTTGGTCGGCACCGGCCTCGCGTTCATGTTCATGGCATCTCTGGTCGGAAGGGTCGGAGGACCCCGCGCTTCGTTCATCACATACTTGATCCCGGTAGTTTCGCTGGTCCTCGGGGCTGTCTTCCTTTCCGAGTCGGTGGTGCCCCTGGCTCTGGTGGGTGTGGTGCTTGTGGTCGGCGGCGCGGTGCTCGCTTCTCGGAAGGAACACTGAGCCTCGATGGCCTCCCGCTGCGACACCTTCAGGTCCCTTCACGATCAAGGCCTCTTTGTCATGCCAAATCCGTGGGATATTGGATCGGCCAGGTATCTCGAGTCTCTTGGGTTTGTGGCCCTAGCGACAACCAGCTCCGGTCACGCGGCCACCCTGGGCAGGATTGACCAGGAGGTGTCTCGGGACGAGATGTTGGCCCACGTGGCCGGGATCGCCGCGGCGATTGCCGTTCCACTCAATGTAGACGCCGAATACTGCTTCGCTGACGACCCCGCCGGGGTGGCCGAGACCGTGGCCCTCATCGCGCAGGCCGGAGCCGCGGGCTGTTCGATCGAGGACTTCAATCCTGCGACCGGAACGATCGACTCGATTGAGCGAGCGTCGGACCGGGTTGCCGGGGCCGCGCGGTCTGCCCGCCAATCAGGAATGGTCTTGACCGCTCGGGCGGAGAACCACTTGCATGGTGTCACAGACCTGGACGACACGATTAATCGGTTGTGCTCTTATCGCGATGCCGGCGCCGAGGTGGTCTATGCCCCTGGGTTATCGGATCTGTCCGAGATAGCCCGCGTCGTCGATGAGGTGAAGATTCCTGTCAATTTCCTCCTCCGATCCGATGGCCCCAACGTGTCGGAGCTGGGCTCAGTAGGAGTGCGCAGGGTGTCGACCGGAGGCAGCCTTAGCCGCGCGTCTTTCGCTGCACTAAAGATCGCCGCCTTGGAACTGCTCGATCTCGGAACGGCCACCTTCAGTGCCATCCCAAACGCCGAGCTAGCGGCCGTATTCCTTCAGAGTCCTGGTCCTGGTTGAAAGCCGCTCCCTGCGACCCGCCCGGCTCGGTAGCGAGGGCGGCAGCGATATCTGGGGCCAACGACCCTCGTTGCGGTCCCTCAGGAAACAAGATCCCATCGTCCAGATCCTCAAGAACGCCCCTGACTCAGTGTCAGTTGACGGAGCCAGCAACATGATGACGTCGTTTGTCTCCCCAGGCTCTGTTCGGGTCGAACGGCACCATCACCCGGCCGGCGCCATCTGACACCATGACCGCTATGAAGGACTTCTGACTCTCGTTCACAGGATGTCTGACACCCACTGACCCTTGATTGGACGGTAGTCCCGGCGCTGAACGCGCCGGGACTACCGGTTCCCCCCGGTCGAGAATCTAGATGCCCCAACAATCGAAGTGGCGTCTCTGAGTCTGCTCAGAACTTCTCAGGGCTACCCGATTAGCCATCGTTCATACCACGTCGAACTCATTGCCCTCGGGGTCGCGCATCGCCACGAAATAATGATCGACCTTGGGCGCCTCCACCGCTCTGATCACCGTCGCTCCGGCTTCGAGCAGCTCGGCCACCGCGGCATCCACCCTGAGTCGTCGCTCCGAGATCGGAAGTGATCGGCCCCCACCAACGAGGAGATCGAAGTGGAGACGGTTCTTGATGGACTTCTTCTCGGGTACCTTCTGGAACCAGATCCGGATTCCGTCACCTGAAGGATCAACGATCGAGTCGTATCCGTCCTCGATCTCGTCATCCGGCAATCCGACGCTCAGCCAATAGGCGCGCCAGGACTCGTGGCCTTCCGGCGGAGGCTGGAGGACAAAACCGAGCGCTGGTGCCCAAAAGCGGGCCAGAAGATCGGGGTCCGAACAGTCAACGGTGATCTGAAACTTCGCAGGCATGTGTCGACGATACGACTACGGGGCTTGCTCGCGGCTAGAGGTCCGAGGACTTTCGAGCAGATCTAGGGGCAGGCCTCACGGTGGGAATTGTCGCATTACCGCTGTCGATTGCCCTGGCCATCGCCTCGGGAGCGCCTCCGCAATGGGGTCTCTTCACGGCCATCGTCGCCGGGTCGTGGTGGCCTTGACTGGTGGCTCGATGCACTCGGTGACCGGACCAACGGCCGCCTTCGTGGTGGTTCTCGCCCGATCACCCTCCGGTTCGGCCTTTCCGAGCTGCTGGTAGCCACTGTTATGGCGGGCCTCATCCTTTTCGCGATGGGTCTCCTGCGCTTCGGACGGTTTATCCAGTTCATTCCTTACCCGGTGACCACCGGCTTGACCTCTGCACTGGCAGGACCTCGCCGGGTGCTCTCAACACGGTGACCGGTGTTGTCCGCACGATCATCATCGATCTCGAGGATGTCCCCGCCTTTGATGCCACCGGCATCGTGGCTCTCGAGTCGATCATCGGGCACCTCAACAGCTTGGGAATCAAGGAGGTGCTGACAGGCGTTCAGCCTCAGCCCCGTCGAGCATTTGCCCGCGCTGGATTAGTCGACGTACCAGGCAAACTTGAAATCACCAACAATGTGGGCGACACGATCGAGCGAGTCATCTCAGGTGTCAGAGACGACCCAGCCTCCCGCTAATTGCTCAACACATTTTGAGTCACTATTGTCTGAGTCATGGACTTAGACAAGCGAGCCGAGATTCACGCGGCCCTTGGTAACCCCGAACGGCTCAGGATCGTCGACGATCTAACTCTGGGTGATCGATCGGT
>Ga0326597_10005806_pt1 | contig 17046 bp, 17 predicted proteins | sample RVTome_12_FD_203789 | JGI IMG/M metagenome (GOLD analysis project Ga0326597, IMG submission 203789) | Soil microbial communities from uranium-contaminated site in the Upper Colorado River Basin, Wyoming, United States - RVT100D185 | ecosystem: Environmental > Terrestrial > Soil > Contaminated >...
TCAGCCACTGCCTCGAACTCGGCGCGACATCGTAGAGTCCGAGCGCCGACAGCACATACCAGCTCGACATCTGCCCGCAGTCCTCGTTGCCGATGAGACCGTCGGGCATGGGCGTGTAGAACTCCTCCAGAATCCGGGAAACGCGTTTGGCGCTCCGCCCTGGTCTCCCGGTGAAATGCGAGAGCCATGCGACATGGTGGCTGGGCTCGTTGCCATGCGCGTACTGTCCAATGCGGCCGGTGATGTCCGCCTGATCACGCCCGGTCGTCGCGCTGTCCGTCGTGAAGAGCGAGTCGAGAGCCGCCTCGAATGCGTCGTCGCCTCCGAAAGCCTCCACCTGTTCGCGCGCGTGATGGGGCGCGGCGAATCGATATTGCCAGCCATTCGCCTCTGTATGATGAAAATCCACTCGCCGCGGGTCATATGGCTCCATCCACTGCCCGTTGCGTCGTGGGCGGAAGAAGCGACTCTGGGGATCGAGCAGATGCCGCCACGCCTGCGAGCGGCGATCGAATTGCTCGGCAATCTCGCTGCGGCCCATGGCCTCGGCTATACGCGCGATGCAGGCGTCATCGTAGGCATATTCGAGCGTCTTGCTGACCGATTCGCCTTCCTGATCCGCGCCGATGAAACCGTCGCGCTGAAAGGCGTCGAGCCCGAAGTGGTCGAGAGTGGCGCTGTGCACCATGGCATCGAGTGCGCTCTCGGCATTGAACTCGCCGATGCCCTTCAGATAGGCATCCGCGATCACCGAGACGGAGTGATAGCCGATCATGCAGTCTGTCTCGTTGGCGGCGAGTTCCCACACCGGCAGACGACCCCCCTGTTCGAATTGCACCAGGAATGTCTGCACGAATTCGTTCGTGCGTTCGCGTTCGACCAGCGTGAACAGGGGATGGGTGGCGCGATAGGTGTCCCACAGGGAAAAGACGGTGTAGTGATTTCTGTCGCCGGCGTCGTGGACGGCGAGATCCATTCCCCGGTAGCGTCCGTCGACATCGCTGAAGCGGTTGGGTGCGAGAAAACTGTGATAGAGAGCCGTGGCAAAGACCGTCTCCTCCTCGTCCGAGGCGCCTTCGATCTGGAAGCGGTCGAGGGTTTCACTCCAGGTGGCGCGAGCCTGATCGCGTGTCTTCGTGAAATCGAAGTCCACCCACTCGGCATCGAGATTTTTTTGAGCGCCGTCCAAATCCACCGCTGAGATCGCCAACTGGACGAGCACTTCGCCCCCGCCATCACCGAAGGATAGGATGCCCTTCACGCTCCGTACGGACTCCTCCACGGTGCCGCTGATGATCTCGGTCGCCTCGAAGGGCCGCGAGAAACGCGCGCGGAAATAAACGACCTGATCGCGCGCCCAGGCACTCGAGCGCCGGAAACCCTCGATCGTGTCGTCACCAACGATATGTAGACCGGATTCCAACAGGTGGTCGCGATGCTCGAGGTCGATGAGAACATGGGCGTCTCGTCCCTCGGGAAACACATAGCGATGCAGCCCGGTCCGCGACGTCGCGCTCAGTTCGACGTCGATCCCATAGTCTGCGAGATGCACCGCGTAGTAGCCCGCACCGGCCCGCTCGCTCGACTTCGCGAAGCGCGAACCGTAGCCTTCGTCCACTCGATCCGGGTAGCCATTCTCCAGGAGTGGCTTGCCGGTCACAGGCATCAGCAAGATGTCTCCGTAGTCGCTGACGCCAGTACCGCTGAGATGTGTGTGCGAAAACCCGTAGACTACTTCGTCGCTGTAGTGGTAAGCGGAGCAACCGTCCCAACCAGTGAGGCGTGTGTCCGGGCTCAGCTGCACCATGCCGAAAGGCAGGGTCGGCCCGGGGAAGGTGTGGCCGTGTCCACCGGTGCCGATGAAGGGGTCGACCCGATCGACCAGGGCGGCGTGAGCGATTTGCGTGAGGAGAAGGACGAGCGCGATGGCCGGCGCACGCCTCATGTGTCCTCGCCTCCATGGGCGAAGTGACGATAGAGCAACCAAGTGGCAACGCACGCGATCGAAAAGATTGCGATGGGCACGACCCAGGTCCAGAGGGGCCCGCTCAGCGGCGATTCGACCGGAAGTGTTTCGTTCATGATGCGTCATCCTTCCCGTGTCGCTTGCGCCAGCTCCACCACGCCAGGCCCAGTCCGAGCAGCGAAGCCACATAGGCGATGCTCATGCCGATCAATGTCACGAGTCCGCGATCCATCTCTAGTCGCCCCCTACTTCCTGCCAGCGCAGGCGGCTCTCGAGCTCGGCCACATAGCGCGCCTGTTGATTCTCGTATTCGACCGACACGGCTCGCAGCTTCGGATCGATGACCCAATAGATCAGCAGCGTTCCGACGACGGCGCCCGCGACGAGCAAGATCCCGCCGGGCTGGAGGAGTAGGATCTTCGTGACGCCGATCATCAGCGCTGCGAAGACGAGCGGCGATAGGATGATCGCGATCCAGTCTTCACGTGTCCAATCCTCGGCCTGCTTGGGCGTCCATGAGCGCCGGATCAACGGTCGCGCTTGTGCTGGCGTCTCTTCTTCGTCGACGATGAGCCCACGCCGTATGGCCTCGCGATGGACCGGCTGCCACCAGCCGATGGGCCGCGTCATGACATAATAACGAACCAGCTTGTCCATCTTCTCGGGTTTCGTGAGCAGTGTGACGGGGATGAAGACGACCGCTCCGAGGGCGAGCAGCAGCCAGAACTGCAGATGATCCGGCAGCTTCGGAATGACGCCGAAGGCGGGGAGAATCCACACGACCAGCCAGGAGACGCCGAGATTCGCCATCCAACCGGCGAGATATCCCCACGCGTTGAAGCGCCACCACACCACCTGCAGGATGTTGGGAAGCCAGACGCCGGCCATCATCAGCCACAGCGCGAAGATCAACCATCGCGTGATCTCCTCCATCATCAAGCCGTAGAAGAACGAGCCAAGCAGCAACACGAAGGTCGAAGCCCGCCCGACCCAGACGAGCCTCTTCTCCGAGGCATCCGGTCGAATGTAGCGCTGGAAGAGATCGCGCGTGAAGTAGAGAGCGCCCAGATTCAAGTGGCTGGAGATCGTGGAGAAGTGAATGGCGAGGATGGCTCCGAAGAAGACACCCACGAGTCCGGTCGGCAATAACTCGAAACCGAGCCGGAACCAACCCAGCTCGTAGTCGGCGGCATCGGCGATGTTCGGAAGCATGGAGAAGAACGCGAGGATCCCGGCGGCCCAGAAGCCGTTGCGGATCAAGGTGACGGCCCCACCGGCCCACAGTCCATAGGTCGAGTCCCGCACACTCTTCGCAGACTGAATGCGCTGCGCCTCGACATACCAGTCGATGCTCGTCCCCATGCCAAAGCCCCCGAGCACCGAAATCACCAGCATGGTGAGCCACCAGACGATGGGGAAGTCGCCGTCGAGCCATCCCGTGAAGGCGAAGGCATCGAGTCGCCACTCCTGTCCCAGCGCGACGATGCGTTCGGTGACCCCGGTCGGGCCGCCTGCCGCGCTGACGCCGACGAGCGACACGAGCACGATGGCGAAGACTGCGACGATTCCCTGGAGGAAGTCGCCCATGACGACGCCCCAATAGCCGGCGGCCAGCGTGTAGAAGGCGGTGATCAGACTTGGCAGCACGAGGCCGACCCAGACCGGCCAACCGAATGCGAGCGCGCAGACCTTGCCCATGGCGATGCCCACCCAGCCGAGGATGAACATGTTCATGAAGAGCTGCCATCCGGCCATCCAGCCGCGCAGCAGTTCCGCGCCGAGTCCACCGAAGCGTTGGGTCTGCCACTCGGCCTGTGTGTAGGCGAGGGAGCGGCGAAAGATGCGCGCGGATACGAACGCGCCGATGGCCGTCCACGCCGTGAAGAAGGTGTACCAGAGGCCGCGCAGACCGTTGGCGTAGATGACGCCGGTGATCCACATGGGCGTATCGGTCGCGGTGTGTGTGCTGAAGACAGAGGAGGCGGGAAGCCACCAGGGCAGCCCGCGGCCGGCGAGGAAGAAATCGCTCTCGGAGCGGCGCGCGAGTCGATAAAACAAGAAGGCGCCGCCGACCATCAAGAGGAGGAAGGCGACGGCCCAGAAGATGTCGAGGGCGGTGAAACTGGCCATGCGACCGATCATAGCTGGGCTCCGGCGCACGGCCCATCAGGAACACCCGGCCCGCGATTGCGCCCTTGCAGCTATGTTAGAAATACAGAAGAGGAAGATCCCCATGACTTCATCCCGGAAAGCGACCTATCTGGCTATTTTCATGACAGTTAGCTTCGTGTCCGGCTTGGCCGCCTGGTTCACGAACAGCGAGGCCATCCCGACCCCGAAGATGGTCCTCAGCGTCGTCCTGGCCGGCGCGCGCGCGTTCTATTTGTCGCTCTATCTGTGGGTGGCCATCTTCATGTTCAATTCGGTCTTCGAGGACGCGGAGGAGATGCTGGGGTTCGGCATCCTCGGCTCGGCCGCCCTGTACGGTCTCGCGTGGTTTCACCTCGAGCAGTTCGGACACGGCAGTGCGGACCAGGATTAAGGAGCTGCGCGCCCGCGATGGACTGACGCAGCAGGAGCTTGCGACGCGCGTCGGCGTTCGGCGGGAGACCATCGTGTTCCTCGAGAAGGGGAAGTACAACCCATCGCTGGCGCTGGCGCACAAGATCGCTTCTGTGTTCGGACAGCCGATCGAAGTGCTCTTTTTGTTCGACGAGGATGAGGGGCCGGTTTCTTGAGAGAAGCAGGGTCGAGGCCGCCAGTTGCCTGCGATTCGGCCGGCCGGCGGAACTGTCGCGTCACCGAAATCTCTACCGAATCGAAGCTCTAGATCACAGCCGCCTCATCCACCGCACGCATCGTATCCATCAACAGCTTCGTCGTACTGACATGAATGTCGCGCTCGACATCAGGCATGCCCTGGTGGAACTTGAAACTGTTCGGCCTGGCCTCCACGAGCAGGCGGAAGGCATCCTCGCCGCGCAGCCTCCCCATGCGGACGGAGATCACCTCGCCGATGATGATGTCGATCGCCCCTGCGACGTCGGAGAGTTCGAGTGTCCCGCTGCATTGACGCAGATTCAGCGCCTGGAGAAGATCGGCGAGGTGGAGAACTTCCAGACTTCCAGCGAGCCCCTCTTCATCCGACTGCTTCGACTCGCCGACCCGCGCTCCCCGCGCGCGCTCGGCGATGTAGCGGGTGATCTGGACGCTCAACTCGGCGGAATTGTGCAAGAGTTTCTCGAAGTAGTTTCCGTGGACGCGAGCCAGGCGACACGAGTCCATGGCGACGAGATTCGCAGCGAGGCGATCGCGGGTCATGAGTTCCATCAGGCCGACCCCCTCGCCCTGGTCGAAGTAGTCGCCGGAGCGATCACCCTCGGCCCGCACGCGGCCGTCGAGGATGAGAAAGAGATCCTTGACCTGGGAGCCGGCTTCGACAACCACATCTCCCTTGCGATATTCGAGGATGTCGGCCTGGGTGAGAAGCTCATCCTGCGTGATTTCGAGGAGCTGTCGCAACAGCGTGCCCTCCTTGGCGGCCTCTTGTCCCAGATCTTCTTCGACCAGTTTGAGACTTGGCTCGAGCGTCTGCAGCGCCTGACGGAACATCGCTTCGGTGAATGGCTTCATGAGATAGCCATCGACGCCCGCCTCGAGGGCCTTGCGCATGTTGCTCTCGTCGGCATGGCTGGTCACCATCAGCACCGGGATCTTCGCGAGCTGCGGATGCCCCTTCAAGACGCGCACGAGACCGAGACCGTCCATGCGGGGCATCGACCAGTCGGTCAAGATCAAGTCGATCTGGAACTGGCACTCGTGTAGCCTCTGCAGAGCGCTGACGCCGTCACTGGCCTCGTGAATCGGCGCATCGCAGACGGCGTCGACGATCTGCCTTTGGAGGCGGCGAATGACGCGGGAATCGTCGACGAGTAACACACCCATGAGCGCGGCCTCTCTAGATCGAATCGGGGTCGAGCAGCGGAATGCGCTCGCTGTGAGCGAAGGACAGAGCGAATCCGAGGATCCCCTCTTCGATGAGTTTGCCGCTGCTCCTTACGACGAGCATCTCCTGTGCAGGAGCAATCGAGTCGACCCTCATGCGCGTTTTGCCAGCCTCGCCCGTGATAACGAGTTCGGTGCCCGGCTTGATCGAATCGCTCTCGGCGCCACGCACGCACTCGGCCGAGAGGCAGAAGCGCCCGTCGGCGGACTGGATGACGCGGCAGAGTTGGCTCCTCAGGCCTGACATCGAGATGCTCAGGATCAGCGACGACTTCTCCGTGCGCACAGTGCCTTCGAGATCTTCCAGAAACTCGAGTGAACTCTGCATGCGAACGCGGTCCAACGCGCTCGTGCGGTTTCCCTTGCTCAAGCCGGAGAGGCAAATCTCGAGCCTCTCGTTCTCGCACGAGGAGGAAATCTTCCAGTTGATGGCGGTTTCACCATTGCTGATGTGGACGAGGCGCAGGTGCACCAACTCCGTGAGAAGATGGCGCAAGAGATGTCCGAGTGCGGGCAGCACGCGTAGCTCGCTCTGTTCCAGCTTGGAGATGATCTTGAGATTGAGTGCCGCAGCGAGTATCTCCGCGTCCCTGATGACGCCACGAAGATACTCGTCGATTGGGCGTGCGCCGTCCGTCGCATCGCCACTGAGTTCTCGCAGGAAGTTCTCGACGTCGCCGAGTACATGGACGTCGACGCCGGTCGTGGCCAGATGACGTCGGAATCCGGAGACGGTCTCGACGAGGGCCGCTGCGCGTTCAGTCAGGCCGTGCTCCCGCTCGGGCTGTTTGAACTCGATGCGAGGGGGATCGGCCGAGTTGCCGTCCAACCGCGGCGGGGCCTCGGCCCCCGGGATGAGTCGGCGGACGTCTGGATTGATTTCGGGCACGGATGACAGGATGTCCTCGACGCTCAGTTCGTTCGCCTCCAGGACAATGGCGACCGCGGGCGCGGTCACCGGATGTTCGGCGGCGAAGGTGACGCCGTCGTCGGCACTGGTGAAGAAGCCGTCCCCCGGCGTCTTCTCGTTGCTCACGAGCATCAGATACTGGCGGCATTCGACGAGAAAGCGCCAGATGCGACCCAGGCAGCTGGCCGAGGGCGTTCCCGAGTGGCCCTCGCTGCGCACCGCCTGAAGCACCTTGGACGAGGCCGCCGACAGCTGCATGAAGCCCAGTGCCGCAGCGTTCCCTTTGATGGTGTGCAGGCCGCGGTCGATGGTTGCAAGTTGCGCGTTGGGTTCCGTACTGGAGGACAATTCGCCACAGGCCGTCCCGAGGTCCGCGAGTAGCTCGAGGGACTCTTGGACGAACTCGGTGAGGAGGGCGGCTTCGAAGCGTGACATGGAGCTCCGTCCAGCAATGACGGGACGTTCGGTGATCTGAATTCGTCCACTTCGACCGGGCAGAGCGCGGTTTCGACCCCACTTTCAACGCGGCCAACCATGGACGGGCGTGGCTAGCTCTTTCAACACCCGTGCCTCACGGTCGCGTCGATGTACTTATCTGAAGAAGTCAGATATGCCGTACAACACTCCCTGGGGTCTTCTTTTTGCTGCTAAGCCTGCGCCTTGTCTGCGTACCGCCGCTGTAGGAGACCCCATGATCACCAATCTGCTGACGAGCACCGTGCGTCGCCCCCACCTCGGAGTACGGGTCGTCTCACTGGTGTGCACGGTCACGATCGCCATCCTGATGGCAGCCATCGTCTCCAGTCTCCAGCTGGCATCCCGCTCTCTGCAGGACAGTCTCGCGGTTCGTCTGGAACTCCTCAGCTGGGAACTTGCCCGCGAGGCCGGCAACAGCCTCAGTGCGGGCGACCGTGGGGAGCTCGATCGAATCTCGAACGCGTTTCTGAAGGAACACGGCGAGATCTCAGCGCTTCGGATGTCCCCAAGCTCCACCGGTGATGTCTGGTTTCAGACAGACGGATGGGATCGACTCGGCCGCAAGCTCTTGTATGGTGATCAGACAGCCGTCGCGGTCGCGGCCCACGGAAGCAACCTGCGGGCCCTGGCGCGCGTGTGGCGGAATGACGAGATCGTCGGCCACGTCGGAATGGAGTTCGACCTCAGCGAGGTGGGCACGCTCCGCACACGTCTCGCCTGGTGGCTCTCCGGCCTCGGCGCCTTACTGCTGGGAATCGCTGCGCTCGTCGTGACGGTCTACATGCGCCGCAGTGTCACGGCACCGCTGCGGAATTGCGGCGAAGTGCTGACCATCGCCTCGGCTCGACTCTCGCGCATCAGCGACGACATGCTCGAGATCTCCAGCGGGACCTCCGAGAAGGCTCGGGTCGTCAGCGAGACCAGTCTCAACATGAGCACGCACATCCAGTCGGTCGCCACCGCCGTGGGCCAGCTCAGTGCCAGCATCTCGGACATCAGCGAGAACGCAGCCGAAAGTGCCCGAGTAGGAGATGCTGCGGTCCAGATAGCCAACGAGACGAACGCGACGGTGGAGCGCCTTGGGAAGAGCAGCTCCGAAATCGGCAGTGTGATCCGGATCATCAATTCCATTGCCGAGCAGACGAACCTCCTGGCGCTGAATGCGACGATCGAGGCGGCGCGCGCTGGGGACGCCGGTCGTGGATTCGCCGTCGTGGCCGCGCAGGTGAAGGAACTCGCGCGGGCGACATCCGATGCCACAGAGGACATCTCGAAGCGAATCCTGAGCATCCAGGAAAATACCGGCAGTGCCATCAAGGCCATCGAGGAGATCAGCGAAGTCTCGGGCCGCATCGAGCGAATGCAGACCAGCATCGCCGCGGCCGTGGAGGAGCAGGCCGTCACCACGTCCGACATCGACAACAACATTCGGCAGGCTGCGGATGGCGCCGAGGACATCGCGCTGTCGATTCGAGAACTCGCGCAGGCCGCAGAGGGAACCGCGGTCACGCTTTCGGCCAGCCAAGAGGCTGCCGACCAATTGAGCGAGATCGCAAGTCAACTTCGCAATCTGGTCGGGTAGGCGGAGAAGCGGCCCTTGAGCATCAGCCCTCCCACCCTGCCGAAGCTTTCGGTCCTCATCGTCGACGACTCGCGCGTCGTGCGGAAGCTGGTCGCCGAGATCTTGCTCGAGGCGCCGGAGATCGAAACCTGCGTGGAGGCCGAAGATGGCCGGCGTGTTCTCGAAATGTGCGAGCGGGTGGACTTCGACGTCATCGTCTTGGATTTGACCATGCCAGAACTCGACGGCCTGGCGACACTCGAACTGCTCAAAATGAATGGCAACTACCCGCCCGTCGTCGTCTTCAGCGCGTGCGCCGAGCGCGGGGCGCAGGCGACGATTCGGGCACTCTTGGCCGGCGCGAGCGACTACGTGACCAAACCGGTGAGCGATGACCTCGACGCGGCGCGTGCCCAGATGCGCCGTGAGCTGCTACCGCGTGTCGTCGCTCTCGGGCTGGACAACGCAATGGGCCAGACGAGCGTCCGCGCCAGGAGCAGCGAACGGCGTGAGCGCCTCGGTGCGTCCGGCGCCATCAATCCGACGGGCCAGCTCCGCACTTTCGACATCATCACCGTCGGGGCTTCCACCGGCGGACCCAATGCCCTCGTCCAATTCTTGTCGGCCTTGCCCAGGCCCCTGTCGGTGCCAGTGGTCGTCGTGCAGCATCTGCCGTCGACCTTCACGCCGGCCTTTGTCGCCAATCTCGCTCGCCACACCGGCCTGAACGTGCATGAGGCCTACGCAGGGGCGGAGCTCGACGCAGCCGACGTGTGGCTGGCCCCCGGGGGAAGGCATCTGATGATTCGCAGCGAAAAGTCCGGAAATGAGTTGGCGTTCTCGGATCAGCCGCCCGAGAACGCATGCCGCCCTGCCGTCGACGTACTCTTCCGATCCGTCGCCGCCTGCTACGGCGAACGTGCCGTCGGAATTCTGCTGACGGGCATGGGCCTCGATGGCCTGAACGGATCCCAGATCTTGGCCCGTTCCGGTGGGACCATTCTAGCCCAGGACCACGCGAGTTCGGTCGTGTGGGGAATGCCGGGCGCCGTAGTCGATGCGGGATTGGCGAGCTATATCGGCAATCCGACCGAGTTGGCCAAGTGGTTGAGATCATGCCTCAACAACAAGCCACATAAAATTCCTCAACCATCCTGATCAGCCGGAGGGCGACTGAATGAGCACCATACTCATCGTCGATGATTCTTCGACCATGCGGAAGATCATCGCGATGCATCTCTCGCAGAGCGGTCTCGAGATCGACCGCGTCGTCATGGCCGAGAACGGTGTCGAAGCACTCAAGATTCTCGACAACGAGAAGGTCGACCTGGTCCTGACAGACATGAACATGCCGGAGATGGGCGGGCTGGCCTTTCTCTCCGAGGTGCGCGACGGCGACAGGCATTACAGATCGATTCCGATCGTCGTCGTCAGCACCGAAAGCGAAGCAGGGCTGGTCCGCGAGGCGCTGCGCATCGGCGCGTCGCAGTACGTGCAGAAACCGTTCACAGCCGCGAAGCTGGCCGAGAGCCTCGGGCCTCTTCTCGCTCACGCCTGTGAGATCCCATGATTACCGTCGAAGCCATCCTGGTCGATGCCGTGCGACAAGTCTTCGGGACCATGTTTGTGTCCGATGCGATCCCCGATGAGTCGGGAGACCTAGGCGCGGGCCAAGAGGCGATTGGGATGGTCCAGATCTTTGCCGGTGATGCGAGTGGCAGCATCGCCGTTGGCGGTCGCCCCGAAGCCGTCGCCGCCATCTATGAGCGCTTGCTCGGCACGCCCATCAGCGTCGAGGAGGAAAGCGAGCTGCGGGACGCGCTGGGCGAAGTGCTGAACATGGTGGGGGGCCTCTGTAAGGCGCGTTTTCTCGCCCAGGGGATGAGGATTACGCTGAGCCTTCCATTCGACGTGCATGGCCTGATTCGCAGGCATGTCGCGGAACCAGGCAGCATGCAGTACACGCTCGTCGGCTTCGATCTGAAGGGGCTCGAGCAGCGGCTCGTGTTCCGTTTGATCATGGAGCGCTGAGCATCCGTCGAGAAAGTGCCATGGAAGAGATCGTCGTCGAATTCATCAACGAGAGTCTCGAGAGCCTCGAGTCTTTCGATGAAAGCGTCTTCGCCATGGAGAATGGCGGAGAGGACGCCGCCGTCCATGTCGATTCGCTCTTCAGGGCGATCCATACCATCAAGGGAACGTGCGGTTTCCTGGGCTTCCGAAATCTCGAGTCCCTGTCGCACGCGGGCGAGAGTCTGCTGGCCGACTTGCGCGAGGGAAGGCGCCCGGTCGAAACCTCGGTCGTCAATGCCCTTCTCGAGCTTTCGGCGACAGTTCGCCGAATTCTCGACCAGATCCAAGAAAGCGGACGCGATACTGATGACGACATGGGAGCGATCGTCCAGACGCTCCAGGAGCTACAGGACGAACGTGCGACTCCGGACTCGATCATCGCGGAAACGACGAAGAACAGCGCGGCCCAGCCCGAGCGAACCACGAGCAATCTTGCGGAAAAGAGCATTCGAGTCCATGTCGAAACGCTCGACGAGATCATGAACCTGGTGGGAGAGCTCGTTCTCACACGCAACCGCCTGCTGCAGATGACTTCACTCCCGGCGAACGGCGAAGAACACGATGCGCTCCACCGCCTCAGCGTCTTGACCTCGGAACTGCAGGAGCGGGTCATGCATACGCGTATGCAGCCCGTCCGGGGCCTCTGGCGCTCGATGCGGCGCATCGTTCGCGACCTCGCGGAAAGCTGTGGCAAGAATGTCGAACTCATTCTCGAGGGTGAAGGCACCGAACTCGACAAGTCTCTGCTGGAGGCAGTGAAGGATCCCCTGACGCATCTGGTCCGCAATGCCATCGATCACGGGATCGAGAGCGCCGAGGAGCGTGAGGCGAATGGGAAGCCCCCCGGTGGCCAACTGATCCTCCGGGCCTACCACCAGGGCGGACTCGTGAATCTCGAGATCTGCGACGACGGGGCGGGGATCGACACGATCACACTGCGCCGACGCGCGGTGGAGGAGGGACGTCTGCGCGACGACGAAGCCACGGCCATGGATGAACTGCGAGCGCTTCAACTCATCTTCCTTCCCGGAATGAGCACTGCCCGCGAGCTGACACAGCTTTCCGGGCGCGGTGTGGGGATGGATGTCGTCAAGACCAATATAGAGCGCCTTGGTGGAACCGTGAGCATCGAGAGCGCGCCACGCGTCGGCACGACGATTTCGATTCAGATTCCGCTGACTCTCGCCATCATCCCAGCGCAGATCGTCGGGGTCGGTGGGCGACCTTTTGCAATTCCTCAGGTCAACATCGTCGAGATTCTCAGTCTGCGGGAGACCGATGTCCTCGAAACGGTCCATGAGAGCCGCGTCTTCCGCCGCAATGGTAAGCTGATTCCCTGCCTCGACCTGCGTCAGGTTCTCGCGCTGGGAGGCGACGGCTCTATCGACCCACTTCGGACGAATCTCGTCCTGCTGCAGGCGGGCGCACAACTGGTCGCCGTGGTCGTCGATCGCATTCACGACACCCAGGAGATCGTCGTCAAGGCGCTTCCAGCGGAACTGCGGGATCTGCCGACCTTCGCCGGAGCGACAATCCTGGGCGACGGAAGCATCTCGCTCATCTTGGACGTTCTCCATCTCGCTCGCCGCTGCCGCGTCATGGAGGAGATGCGCGGTGATCTCGGACTGCGAGTGAGAAACGTTGCGTCTGTCATCGAATTGCCGAACGAGACGCATCTTCTCCTGCGCACGTACGACCGTGGATTGAAGGCGCTCGCGATGCCCCATGTCGTTCGTGTGGAGCGCTTCAAGGCGGCAAGGGTCGAATGGACCGGCTTTGGGCCGGTTTTGGCGATGCAGGATGGCCTACTCGGCCTGCGAGATCTCGAGGACTTACAGCCCGCCCGCTGGATTCAGGGACTCAAAGAGGATGACGAACTGCATGCAATCGTCTTCGACGCGGCGGAGCGCCGTATCGGGCTCTGTTTTCTCGGCGAAGTGGATATCATCCACGATTTCCTCGACGTCGATTCAGGGACAGCACATCGCTTCTGTTTGGGGAGCGCGCCGATTTCCGAGGGTATTGTCGATCTCATCGATGACGCCGCCATCGTGCGCGAAATGAGTCACCGCCCCGAGCCGGAGGCCGCGTACGCATGACGGTCTCGGCTCCCGAAATGGTTCACCTCTGCAGCTTTCGCATCGACGAAAGCTGGATGGGACTCGAACTGTCGGCTGTGCAAGAGCTCCTACCGCTCAAGCACATCACCGAGGTGCCGTTGGCCGCGCGGCATGTCACCGGGCTCATCAATCTGCGCGGGCAGATCGTCGCCGTGGTCGACCTACGCCCCCTCTTGGGGTTTCCCGTATTACGCCGCTACGAGACTGGAATGCTCGTCGTGATGCGGCGCGCCGACAATCAGGTTGCGCTCGTCGTCGACCGAATCGGTGACACCATTCGATTCGATCCAGAGGAAAGACTCCCTGCTCCGGCGAATCTCGCGGCTCATGTCCAGCCGCTCGTCCGCGCCGTCTATCCGTATGACTACGAGTTGCTCATGCAGCTCGACATCGATCAACTCTTGCAGTTGACAGGACCAGAAAACTCCGCAGAGGAGAGAAAATCATGAGAGATTCACATGCGCTCATCGTCGACGATTCCAGCACGATCAGGACGATCCTGGCATCGCAGCTGGAGCAGCTCGGCTTCGAGACCGTGGGCGTGGGGACGGGCGAAGAAGCCCTGAGCGTGCTGCGCCAGGGCTATCTTCCCGCGCTCATCGTGACCGACTGGAACATGCCGATCATGTCCGGTCTCGAGTTGGTAGCGGCCATCCGCTCGGAGCCGAAATTGAACGAGATAAAGATCCTGATGGTGACCTCCCAGAGCTCACTGGATCAGATTGCGGCGGCGCTGGACGCTGGGGCCGACGAGTATCTCTTCAAGCCGTTCGACGAGGAGATGCTTCGGCAGAAACTCGAAATCATGGGCCTCCTGCCGCTGACGATCTAGGCTCTTGACCCAAGCTCTTGCAACCGAAGCGACCATCGAGGTCTTCCGCCGTTTTCTATACGAGCGGGCAGGCATCCGTCCAGCACGAGATGCCGTCGTAGAGTCCTGCTTGCGGTCGGTGGTCCGCGTGCTCGGCTGCGCGGATCTGCAGGAGCTGGCGCGACGCCTGGGGGAGGATCCAGAGGGAGAGGCGGCGGCGCGCGTGCTCGACGCGCTCACGAACCACGAGACTTCGTGGTTTCGTGGCCGTTCGTTCTTCGACGTTCTCGAGCAAAAGATCATTCCGTCGCTCGTGGCCGATCGCATCGGCACTCGAAAGCTGCGCATATGGTCGGCGGGCTGCTCAACGGGGCAGGAACCGTATTCGCTTGCCATGATGATGGATCGGCAGTTCCCCGGCCTACGCTCGTGGGATCGCCTGCTCTTCGCGAGCGATGTCTCGGCTCTCGTTGTCCGCCGTGCCCGCAGCGGCATGTTTTCTCAGCACGAGTTGAATCGCGGTCTGTCGGCGCGAGAGCTCCGCTGTCATTTCGTGCGCGAAGGAGGACTGTGGCGCCTGCACCGGGATATCCGGGAGCAGGTGCGCTTCCAGAGTTTCAGCCTCACCGATGGCTGGACCCTCATGGAGCAGTTCGACCTCATTCTTCTCCGGAACGTACTCATCTATTTCGACGCCGACATTCGGGCGTCCGTAATTCGTCGTATCCGGAGACACATGGTGCCTGGCGCCTATCTCTGCCTCGGTGCATCCGAGGTGTGTGGTGAACTGGAGCGTCAGGATTTCGAAGTCGTGAAGTTGGGTGGGCATGTGCTGCTGCGCAAGCCCGTATAAGAGGAAGTCCCATGTCGTTACACCCTCAAAACGTCCAAAACCTCCTTCAGTCGGTCTGGCAGCTGCTCCTAAAGAGCCCGTTGGAAGACGGCCACGGGGTAGTCGCTACGGCGGCCGAAGATCCCGACTTGCTGCGATGCGTGGCACGGATCACCGGTGAATGGAATGGGCGCGTGATTCTCGTCTGTGGCCGCGCACACGCTCGGACGCTTCTGGCCAACGCCCTTCGCATGAAGGAAGCCGAGGTCGAAGGCGACATGGTCGAGGATCTCGTCGCCGAGTTGCTCAACATCGTCACGGGCAACCTCAAGGGGGCGATGCCAGGCGATACGATCCAGTCGACGCCCGAGCTGATCAGCAGAGCCGACGCGAGGCCGCAGCCGAGCGAAAAGTGCATCCTCGAGCTGGAGTGCCAGAGTGGTGAACACCCGGTATGGCTCTTCGTGATGGAGGCGGGGCACTCGATCAATTAGAGAGATGTTGAACCAAACGGACCACGGTGAAGGAGAGCACCGCCATCAGGGTACCCACGATGAGCCAGCCCAGCCAGGCCTCCAGCACATAGCTGCCCAGGGAGGCCGCGTCGAACTCGCGCGGGATGGCGGAGAATGAATTGCCCCGCAACATGGCTCCGATTCGTACTTCGAGAATTGTCAGTGGAATGAATGTGATTGGATTCGAGAGATTGCTGCCCAGGACCACCGCGAGCGGCGGTAAGCGGAGTAAGAGAGCGCTTGTCACTGCCATCCAGGTGTGAACGCCGAGAATCGGTGTCGCGCCCAACCAGGCGCCCAGAGAGAAACCGAACGCGGTGCGCATGGGCTGCGCTGGATCGTGGACGAGTTCACGTAGGCGGGAGCGATAGCGGCGGAGCGGAACGCGATACGCGCGAACCTGCTGCGACAGCCTATTCGACATATCCAAGACTGCGCAATGCTTCGGCGGTGTCCTCGTCGAGTGGTCTCTCGTCGGCGTGCTCTGTGGCGGAGGAGTGGATCGCGGCCAGTGTCTCCCGAAAGCGGACGTAGATCGCCGCATCCGTCGGAGGATCTCCATGGCAGAGATCGTTCTTCTCGTCGGGATCAGAGTCCAGGTCATAGAGTTCCCAGCGATCAGTCTCGGGCGTCCAGATGATTTTCTGATCGTTGGTACGCAGGGCGAATTTCGTGCGCTTTGCCTCGGGCGTATGGGTTTCGAGAAACACCGCGGCTTCACGTCGCGCAGCTTTATTGCGTGCGAAGAGGTTCTCACCACGCATGCTTGAAGCGTGGGGGGTGCCGAGATTCTGCAAGATCGTTGGCGCGACGTCGATGAGGGAGCACACATCCTTGCGTCGCTTCCCGCCACGAATCGGGCTGGAGGCCGGCGGTTTGATGATGAGCGGAACGTGGGTGAGACAGTCGTAGAGGTTCTGAACATGCCCAATGTGGTCATGGCAGCCGAGGCCCTCGCCATGATCCGACGTGAACACGATCCAACTTTCCTCGTAGAAGCCGGCTGCCTTCAGTGAGTCCAGGATGGCACCGACCTGCCGGTCTGTGAATTCGACCTCGCGTTTGTAGCGTTCGAGAAGCGTCCCGTCGTCCATGCGATCATGGAGCCCCACGGCCAGCGTGACCTTGCGGTCACCCGACGCGCCGATCTCGGTCTCGAAGTGATGGGCGGGCGCGTACGAGACGATGGGGGGCGACAGCTTCGGCCGACCGGAGATCGGCCCCAGGAAACCCGCGCGTCGCACCAGGAATGCGTCGTCCGACTCGAAGCGGAGGATGCTCGCGCGCGAGGGGAGATTCAGCTTGATCTCGGTGCTGCTGTATTTCGTCGTCTCGACGTTGGCGATCACTTCGCCATCCAGCAAAACTCGCGCGTGCCGCTTGACGAGTCCATGGGCATCGTAGGGTTCGTGGGGATCGCTGAAGTGTGACCAGAAGAAGAAGGGCGTGCCGAGGCCGGCGACCTGCTCGACCGCGCGTTGCTTGATAATCTCACCCGGGACGATCCAATTGGAACCCATCCGGTCGTCGTACGCATCGAATCCCCGTTCGAATCCCAGACCGCGTCGTAGTGGGTCGATGCTGACGATCGCCGTGGCGCGATAGCCGTGGCCCCGGAGAAGCTCGGGAAGCGTTGGAACTGCCTGGGGAATGGCAAAGCGAAGATTGTTGAGCACGCCCAGCTCAGATGGCGTCCGGCTCTGCAGAAGGCTGGCATGGCTCGGCCCCGTGATGGGAATGGGAGCGAAGGCATTCTCGAAGAGGACGCCGTCGGCG
>Ga0326597_10005807_pt1 | contig 17043 bp, 17 predicted proteins | sample RVTome_12_FD_203789 | JGI IMG/M metagenome (GOLD analysis project Ga0326597, IMG submission 203789) | Soil microbial communities from uranium-contaminated site in the Upper Colorado River Basin, Wyoming, United States - RVT100D185 | ecosystem: Environmental > Terrestrial > Soil > Contaminated >...
GACGCACCGAGAGCGGGGCGAAGATGGCGATGATGATCGCCACCCAGATCAGGGTGTAGAGCACCGGGTTCTGCAGCGGCCACGAGGTCGGCTCGGGTGTGCCGGGTGGGATGTTCCCGAACAGCTCTGCGGGCGGCAGCGGATCGGGTGTCCCCGGTATCCCCACACCCTGGTCCACGAGGGCGGATGGATCCTGGCCGGGACCCCGGGCGACCTCCACTTCTTCCGACCCAATGGCAGCGAGCTCGGAGCCGATCCTCCGCCACGACCCGCCCACAAGCGCTACGACCCTTCCGACCGACCCATCACCTTTCCCCAAGACCTTCGCGCCGTCCTCGCCGACTTTCCTCGGGCCAGGCCGCCGTGATCAGACGGGCCGGTGGGCACGTAGCGAGATTCACACCCGTTAGCCGACCACGGTCACGCAGTGGCTAAGCGTCCACTTCCAGCTTCGACTCGCTCCGTCTCGGCTTACTCCAGGCGAGCGCTTGATCCCAGGTGAGATGGATCTCCGGGATTGGACCCTGTCTTGCTCATGGTTGGGTAGTTTCATGTGCCCTCGCCAACTGGAGAATGTGATGTGCTACGACGCTGATGCCAACCCACCGATAGACCCCATCGACGGTGGTGCTTCTGGTCACGAGGACCTCACCTTGACCGCCGCCGACGGCAATCGGTTCGCCGCCTTCGAAGCAACGAGCGCCGAGAGCAAGGGCCCGGGGGTGGTCATCCTCCCCGACGTCCGCGGGCTTCACCACTTCTACGAGGAGCTGGCCCTTCGCTTCGCCGAGCACGGGTACGACGCGGTTGCCATCGATTACTTCGGGCGAACCGCCGGGGTGAGCAAGCGAGACAACGAGTTCCCCTACCAAGAGCACGTGCCTCTCACCACCCTCGACGGAGTCACCGCCGACGCCGCTGCTGCCGTGGCCCACCTTCGGAAGGGCGATCCCGATCGGTCGGTTTTCACCCTCGGCTTCTGCTTCGGAGGCTCCAACTCCTGGCATCAGGCGGCCGCCGGCCACGGCCTGGCCGGGGCCATAGGTTTCTACGGCAACCCGAAACGGCCGCCGTTGGGGCCGATCGAGAGGGTCGACGATTACGCCTGCCCCATCCTGGCCCTGATGGGTGGTGACGACCCCAGCATCCCCAACGACGTGGTCGAGGAGTTCCGCCAGGCTCTCGAGGCGGCGGGCGTCGAGAACGAGGTGGTGATCTACTCCGATGCCCCGCACTCGTTCTTCGACCGGCAGCAGGAGAGGTTCGCCGCCGAGTCGGCGGACGCCTGGCAGAGGGCGCTGGATTTCATCTCGAGTCACAGCTGAGCAGTGACCCGACTGTCGTCAGTCGATTTCCAGGGCGAGCTGAATGATGAAGAACGGGGCACCGTAAGGATCGGCGAGAGAGGCGATCACTCCCACGCCTTCGGCCTCCCTGGCCTCACGAAGCACCGTCCCCCCGCCGGCCCTGGTGACTTCGATCGATTCCGCCGCGTCATTCACCGCGAAATAGACCTTCCAGTGATTGGGGATATCCGGCCGAGATTTGACCGCGCCTCCGGCGATGCCCCGATCCGCCACCTTGAACGTGGTGTAGAGGTGACCCTCGCCCCAATCAGCGATCTCGCTCTCCCAGCCGAGGACCGTCTCGTAGAAGTCGGTGACTCCCTCCATGTCGTCGGTGATGAGCTCGTTCCAGTTCAACCCGCCGTGCTCGTTGACGATGGCGGCGCCAAAGTGCTCTCCCGCCTGCCAGATACCGAACGACGCGCCGGTGGGGTCGGAGGCAATCGCCAGTCTCCCCTGGTTCCCGACATCCGACGGAGGGCTGAGGATGGTGCCTCCCGCCTCGCCGATCCGGGCCGTGGTCACATCGGCGTCGTCTACGGCGAAATAGCTCGTCCACGTCGTCTCCGCCCCCTCTTGGAGGGTCCCGATCCCGGCCGCAGGCAGGCCCTTTCTCAGGGCGATGTGATACCGGCCGGAGCCGGTGTCCTCCTCCCTGTAATCCCAGCCGAACAGGGCGCGATAGAAGGTCTTCGCACCCTCGACATGCGGGGTCCCCAGGTCGACCCATGAGGGAACGCCCTCGGCGTATCCATTACGTGTCGGCATTCTCGAACCTCCTGCCCGGCCACCACAACTACGTCGCCAGGGCTCTGTTCATGTCATCCAAGGAGCGCTTCACATCCCGGAGAGGTGAGAATCGCCGGTCGATCCTCCGATGACCGAGACGGACACTCTGTCGGTTCCTGCCTCCCTCGCCTCATAGCTGACCGGTACCGGCCCCCGCCGTCAGCGAGCTCATGTAGTCGGCATCCTGGTAGCGACTCAGCAGGAAAGCCCCTGCGTGATCGGGTAGATCGGCTCCGATGACATGGCGGGCCACCAGATCGCCGGCGCCGGCGGCGGCCATCACCCCGAATCCCGACATACCCGCAGCGAGATGGAGCCCATCCGGCCCGGCCGGGCCGAGAAGAGGCCGGTTCTCGACGGTCTTGGTGTAGTAGCCGCCATCGACCACAGACCGTGGCAGGCGGTCGGCGTACGCCCGCAGCCCGGGGACCATGGTGGTCAGGCCTCGCATCACGACCTCTGGGTAGAGCGGGTCGTCGGGAAGGGGCCACACCGGGTCCTGCACTCGACCGTGGTACTCCCACAAGGCAAGAAGGTACGGGGACTCGGCGCCACCCTCGGGGCGACCGTGGCAGAACACCGGCATCTCTCCGAGCAGATCGGCTCTCCCCTGCTCGGCCAGGGCCGCTCGCTCCTCCTCGGTCCACTGGAGGTGCTGTGGGTCGCTCCAGATGATCATCGGGGCGTGGCGGGGAATGACGTCGAGGTGGTCGCGGAAGGCCACCTTGAGGTGGAGCTCGGAGAACAGGGGCAGGTCGACCCCGGCCATCGCCGCCACCGACCCGGACATCGGCCCGGCGGCCACGACCACAGCTCCGGCGGCGATTGTGCCTCCTCCGGCCAGAGTCACGGAGCGGACCTCCTCGCCGGCGACCTCGATCCGGGTCACCTCGTCGGCGATGACCTCGAGGCCTCGTTCCCGGGCCTGGGCCAGCATCCAGGCGCCAAGCTGTTGGGCACTGAACCAGCCGGCCCTCCTCACGTGGATCGCCCCTGTCGCCCTGGCGGTGAGGTAAGGGAAGTGCTCCAGAACCTCCTCCGGACCCACCAGAACATCGGCCCCCTCCGGTGCCCCGTCGAAGCCTTCGCCAGGGGAGTGGCGATAGGCGATCGGCCCGGGATGGAGACGGACCGGGCCCGCCCCCAGGGCGGAGATGTGGTGAGCCTCTTCGACCATCCGGTGGAAACGCTCGTCGTCCCCGGTGACGAACAGATAGCCCCGGCGATTGAGCTCGAAAACGTTGCCCGAATCGGCCGCCATCTTCTCCAGCAGGTCGATCGAGCGGTTCATCAGCCCGACCATGTCCCTGCTCGGCCACCAGTTCCGGTAACACTCGGTCGACTTGTCAGAGGTGAGGGTCAGTGGGGGGCGGGGATCGACGAGAACTGCCCTGTTCACCCCGTGCTTCACCGCCAGGTGATAGGCGACTGACACCCCGGCGATTCCGGCGCCGATGACGACGACATCCGCCCTGCGGCTCACCTCAGCGCGTCAGGTGGTCCCGGACCCGGGCCGCCACTGCGGGCCCGGTGAAGCCGAGCTTCTCGGCGATGACGGTGTCGGGGGCAGAGGCACCGAAGTCGTCGATGCCCAGGATCAGGCCGTCATCGCCCACCATGCGCTCCCAGCCGAAGCTGACCGCAGCCTCGATGGCCAGCCTCGGGGCCGTGCCCAGCACCTGGGTTCGATACTCCTCCTCCTGAGCCTTGAACAGCTCCCAGCAGGGGAGGCTGACCACACGTGCCGAGATGTCATCCCTGGCCAGCGCGTCCGCCGCCTCCATGGCGACGTGCACCTCGGATCCTGTGGCGATCAGGGTCACGTCGCTCCCTTCCCGCAGGATGTAACCGCCTCGGGCCACGCCCTCCCGATCGGTGGCGAGGACGGGCAGGTCCTGCCGGGTGAGAACGAGCCCGACAGGGCCGTCGCTGCGGTTGAGGGCGATCTCCCAGGCCGCCACCGTCTCGTTGGCGTCTGCGGGTCGGATCACCCACAGGTGGGGCATCGCCCGCAACGAGGCGAGGTGCTCTATCGGCTGATGGGTGGGGCCGTCCTCGCCGAGGAAGACCGAGTCATGGGTCCACACCCATATCGAGGGGGCCCGCATGAGCGCAGACAGCCTCACCGCGGGCCGCATGTAGTCGCTGAACACGAAGAAGGTGGCGGCGTATGGCTTGAGCCCACCGTGCACGGCCAGCCCGTTGGTGACACAGCCCATCGCATGCTCCCTGACCCCGAACGGGATGTCACGCGATTCGGGGTTGGCTTCGGAGAATCGGCTGGAAGAGTCGATCACCGTCTTGGTCGAGGCGACGAGGTCGGCCGAGCCTCCGATGAAGCCGGGCACCTTCTCTGCGATCTCGGCAAAGACCATGCCCGAGGCAGATCTGGTGGCCAGCTTGTCACCGACCGTGAATCCGGGCCCGTCCAGCCGGACCCTGGCCGGGGAGTGCAGTTGATCCCACAGCCGGCGTTCCTCGTTGTCGGCGGCTTCCAGTCGTTTCTCCCACCGTGAGCGTTCCTCCTTGCCCCAGGCCATGGCACTCTCGAAGAACGCGTAGACCTCGGGCTCGACGTGGAAGGGAGGATCGATGGGGTAGCCCATCGCCTCCTTGGCCAGCCTGACCTCCTCGTCGCCGAGGGGGGAGCCGTGGGAGGCGGCAGTGCCCTGGGCGTTGGGCGCGCCATGGGCGATGTGGGTGTGGCACACCACGAGCGAGGGACGGTCCTCGAGACCGATGGCTGCCTCCAAAGCCTCGGCGATGGCCTCGAGATCGTGGCCGTCGATGTCTTGGGTGTGCCAGCCCTGAGCTTCGAACCGCTTGACCACGTCCTCGGAGAAGGTGATGTCCGTCGACCCGTCGATCGAGATCTCGTTGTCGTCGTAGAGATAGATGAGCCGGCCGAGGTGAAAACGGCCGGCCAGAGACCCGGCCTCGGCGCTGACCCCTTCCATGAGGTCGCCGTCGCTGACGAAGCCAAAGGTCCGGTGATCGACCAGATCCTCGCCGAGACGAGCCCGGAGGTGGGCTTCGGCGATGGCCATCCCCACACCCGTGGCGAAACCTTGACCGAGCGGGCCGGTCGTCATCTCGATACCAAGCCCGTGATCTATCTCCGGGTGCCCGGCCGTGTGGCTCCCCCATTGCCTGAAGCCACGGATGTCGTCCATGGTCAGGGGAAAGCCACAGAGATGGAGCATCGAGTAGAGAAGCATCGATCCGTGCCCGTTGGAGAGGACGAAACGGTCGCGGTCGGGCCAGTCGGGCGCGGTCGGGTCCACCTTGAGGAAGCGGCTCCACAAGGTGACCGCGATATCGGCCATCCCCATCGGCATGCCGGGATGACCGCTGTTCGCCTTCTGCACCGCGTCCATGGCCAATGCCCTGACCGTGTTGACCGCCAGCCGCTCGATACCGTTGCTCATCGAGGGGCGAGGGTACCCGGGACCTGCCATCCCTAACCAGTCTCTACCCTGGCCGGCACTGCTCGCACGGGCGGAAACCCGCGGAACGCGCCTTGGCAGTCGAGGTGAAGTCGACCACGTTCCACTGCCCCGAGCCCCGGATGACGCGACATGTCGGATGGCAGTAGACGCCGGTCGCGGGGTCAGCCTGGACCCGCACATGGTGTTCGGCCAGTTCTTCGAGGCGGGCCGGCTCCACCCCCTCGTGGCTGAGCAACTCCCACTTGTTGTGCGGCCCGCCAAGGGAGTACTCGCCGAGGTGCCCGTCGGAGCGAACCACCCGATGACAGGGGATGATGAGAGGGATCGGGTTGCGGGCCATGGTCGATCCCACCGCCCGCGCCGCACCGGGCCGATCCGCCTCGCGCGCCAGCCACCCGTAGGGACGGACCTCGCCCCTGGGGATGGAGGCGGCGATGCGGAGGACCCGGGCCTGAAACGGTGTCCTCGCCCTGAGGTCGACCGGGAGCCTGCCCGGAGACCCGGCCTCCATCGCCTCCGGGATGTGCTTGGCCCAGGCCGACGGTGGATCGGCCCGGAACAGCCCTCGACCGTGCCGTTCGGCGAATCGGCCCCGGTATCCCTCGGTGGCCAGGTCGACCGAGGAGACTCCTTCGATGTTGAAGGTGACCACCACCTCGCCTACCGGTGAGGGGTAGAGGTCGAACCCGTCGGCGAGCCCGGTGCCCAGCGCCACCCCCTCGGTGATCCCGTCGGGCAGCCTGGTGACCAGTCGTGAAAGTTGGCTCTCGATGCTCATGTCTCCTGCTCCATCACCCTTCTCAGTCGGTTCAGTCCGCGATGGATGTCCGCCTTGACCGTGCCTTCGGGACGCCCCGTGATCTCGGCGATCTCGGAGATCCCCATCCCGACCACGTGTCTCAGGACCACCGCTCTCTGCTGGCTGGTGGGCAGCGAAGAGAATCTGGCGTCCCAGGCCGCGATGTCGGGTGGCTCCTCGTCGTTTCGACCGTGGTCGCCCAGCTCGACGAGGGTCGGTCTTCTCGATCGATTGCGCAGGTGGTTGCGTCCCAGATTGAGGGCGATCGTCCACAGCCACGGCGACAGCTTGAGCTCCTCGAACCTGTCCCGATCGAAGTCACCCAGCGCCCGATAGGCGCGGATGAAGGTCTCCTGGGTCAGGTCCTCGGCTTCCTGATGGTTCCGGCAGAGACGACGCAGGCCCCAGTAGAGACCAGGCCCGGCGCTCTCGACCAAGGAGGGAAACGCCCCGTCGAGGTCTGCGGCCAACGCGGCGATCATTTCATCCATCGCGTGGGAGAACACCGTAAGGGATGAGCCGGTTGCATTGTCTCTGTGAACGGAAACGGACCGTACTTATATATGTCCCATGGAGGCGAGGCGGATCGAGGAGATACTGGAGGCAGCGGAGAAGGCGGTGTCGACCGGCTCGCCGCTGGCGCCCACCGGGTTCTGGAAGGCGGTCACTGCCGTGAAGCGGGACCCAGCCCTCGTCGAGGCACATGCCGACCGCATCGCCCGCATCGACCGCGCCTCGCTCAAGGCCTGGGCTCTGGTCATGGTGCCGCTCTGGCTGGGGAATGTGTTGATGATCGGGGGCACTTCTATCGGCCTGGCCCTCGTCGCCTGGGCCTATTACCTGGAGAGGACCGCTGCCGGGGTGGTGTTCCTGCTCGGCTTCGGGATTCTGCTGGTGACGACACATGGACTGGGTCATCTCGTCGTGGGGAGCTTGATGGGGATGAAGTTCACCCACTGGTTCATCGGCACCCTGAGCCAACCCCAGCCCGGGGTCAAACTCGACTACGCCACCTACCTGCGGGCACCGGCCGTCTCCCGGGCCTGGATGCACGCCTCGGGGGCGATCGTCACCAAGACGGTGCCTTTCCTCTTCATTGGTGCGGCAATCGCCGCCGGGGTGTCTGGATGGGTGGTCTGGGCCCTGCTCCTCATCGGTGTGGCCCAGATCGCGACCGACATCGTATGGTCGACCAAGGCCTCGGACTGGAAGAAGTTCCGGCGGGAGATGGCTCTTGCTCAGACGTCGCTCTGATCGGCCATGGTCGGGATCGAACCGTCGGTCTGATGCATCTGCTCGTGGGTGACTACCAGCTCCTCGAAGTTGGGCGGATTCTCGACATCGACCGAGATGAGATGCCTGGTCACAGGGCCCTCGGCCCGGTCGAACGAGCGGGCCCGGGCGATGACATCGGCCGAGGCGTCGTCGATGCGGCGGTGCTGGGCCAGATGCTCCTCCCAGGAGCCGACCGCGAACAGCTCGGTGAGCCGTGTCGGATCGCTGACATTGCGTAGCAACCGCCAGCGATAGGCGCCGGTCCGAAGCCTCACCAGCCGAACCAGGTTCATCACTGCGGTGAACTCCTCGAAGTCACCCTGGTCGATCTTCCACGTGTTCAGGATGAGTACAGGCCCGCCCTCGACCGTCTCCTCGTGCAGTGGTGCGACACGCTCACGGCTGAACTCAGGAGACTCGATCTCGTCGAGGGTCGGGATCTGAAAGAACGGGACCAGGGTGCCGAGGACCACTGAGGTCGAGCACAGGGCGATGATGGCGGGACCGGTCCCGACACCGTCGGCGAGGATCCCGGAGAGGATCGACCCGATGGGGAGGATGCCGAGGAAGGCGAAGCTGTAGAGCGACATTGCCCGGCCTCTGATCCACTCAGGCGCCATCAACTGGGCCGTGGCGTTGAGATTGGTCAACGTGAGCACCCAGAAGGCGCCGGAGAGGAACATGAAGACGGCGGCGATGGGGATGCTGGTGGCGAGCCCGATCCCGATCCCGGCCAGACCGAAGAGGGTGATGGTCAGCATCGGGGCGCGCTTGCGTAACCGCTCCATGAAACGTTGCCTGACTGCGGCCCCGACCAGCGCGCCGGCGCCCATCGCCCCGAGCAGGATCCCGAGGGTGGTGGCGTCTCCTCCGATGCTCACGTTGTGCCCCGGCAGCACCGACTGCACCACGGACGATGTGATGGCAAAGAGCGATACCAGGAGGAGCAGGCGGCGGAAGACCGGGGTGAACCTGGCGTAGCGGATGCCAAGCAGGATCGCCGTGCCCAGAGGGGCCGGATCGCGTTCCCGTTTCTCGAACGTGTGTCTGACCATGAGCAGGGCGGCGATCACGAAGCCGTAGGTGAGGGCGTTGATACCGAAGCCGACTGCAGCCCCAAAGACCGCGTAGACCAATCCGCCCAGGGCGGGGCCGAGGGCCCGGGCCACGTTGAAGGCGGCGGATTGGAGCGCCACAGCCGAGGCGATCAATCCGCGCGGCACCATGTCGGGCAGCAATGCCTGCCCGGTAGGGAGGTTGAGGGCCACCCCGGTGCCGAGGACGAATCCGAGGCCGAGGAGGAGTCCCGGTGTGATCGCCCCGCTGCCGGTAAAGACAGCCATCGCCAGGGCGGAGCCACCCATGACCCCCTGGGCCAGGAGCATCAGCTTGGCCCGGTCGAACATGTCGGCCAAGGCTCCGGCCGCCAGCGCGAAGAAGAGAAGGGGAAGCGAGGTCGACGCCACCATCATCCCCACCCAGGTGTTGGACCCGGTCAGGTCGAGCATCAACTGGGCCGAGGAGAGACCCTGGATGAATGTGCCGAACGCCGACAGCATCGACGCCACCCAAAGCGTGCGGAATGAGCCGTATCGGAGAGGGGCGACCGCCGAGGTCATCGGGTAGAAGCGTAGGCTCGGTAGGTTCCTGTCGTGGTACGCGACCTCGCCTACTTCATCTCGGGCAACCCGGGTCCCGGTCCCGGAGTCCTGGTCCTCCACTCTTTCTGGGGCCTGACCCCGTCGGTAAAGAGCCTGTGTGACGACCTGGCCGATCACGGGTTCACCGTCCTCGCCCCCGACATCAACTTCGGTGAGTTGCCCGGATCGCAGCAGGAGGCGCTTGATCATCTGGGAAGGGCCGATCCCAACCGTCTTGCCTCTCTCGTGCTCTCCTCCGCCAAGCTGCTTCATGAGAAGTCGACCGACGGCCCGATCGGGATTGTCGGGTTCGGGATGGGTGGCTCACTCGCCCTGTGGGCCTCGGTCCGCCTCGCCGATGTGGTCGGCGCAGCAATCTCGTTCTACGGCAGCCAGCAGATCGACTTCGCCGGGGCCAGGGCGGCGTACCGGATCCATCTGGCCGACGAGGACGAGTACGTCTCGGACGACGAGGCTGCCTTCATGGAGGCGACGATGCGTCTCGAGGACCTCGATGTCGACGTCGCCGAGTACCCGGGCACTCGACACGGCTTCGCCGAGCCCGACGGGGACACCTTCGACCCCGACGCCTTCGACCGGGCCTGGGCGAGGACCCTCGGGTTCCTCGACGAACGGCTAAGGCGCTAGCTGCACCTCATCCCCGGTGCGCACCGGGCCGCCCCGGAGGACACGGGCATAGAGCCGTGATGATCCGGGATAGCGCTTCTGGGACATCCTGGTGAAGTCGCCCTCTAGGAACCATCCCGCGTTCTTCTGACATGGTGCGGTGTACCAGGTCAGCTCGATCTCGACCTCGGGGCCGATGCGGAGCCGGGCCCCCGGGGCAAGGGTCGCCCAGTCGAGCCCGCTCAAGGTGAGGTTCTCGCCCGCCGACCCGGCGGCGATGGGATGGCCCTCGCGCTGCAACTCTTCGATGACCTCCAGGGAGTAGAGACACAACGCCTGGTCCGGGCTCCCGTGATGGACCCGATCCGCCTGGAGGTCTCCGACCACGCCTGACCCGTCGATGACGGCCTTGTCGACCGGCAGCTTGGGGACCCCACCCTTGGAGATGCTTATCTGATGGACCCGGGCCATGACCGTTCGAGGGTAGAGGTCCCGGCCGAGTCGGGGCGCGAGACCGCTGTTTGGGCGGGTGGGGCTACGTGGGGCCGGGGCCCCCGCCTTCGCCGTTCTCGCCGCACCCGTCGTCCTCGTTCCAGACGACGTCTTGATCCCCGGTCTTGTGGTTCACGTGATGCTCCGGGCTGTGGCCGACCTGGCCCTCGGCGTGCCAGGCGGCGACGTCGATGGTGATCACAACGAAGGGGTTCGACGCAGAATTGGTGACGTGGCAGATGGTGATCTTGTGGCCGTCGTCGTTCCCCGGTGGTGTGGCCATGGCCGGCCCCACGACGCTCAACATCAGAAGTGCGATCGTGGTTACGAGCGTGATTACGCGTCTCCGCATTGGAATCTCTCCCTTTTCTTGGTGTCGGCATCACAGTCTACGGCGCCCACTCCCTGTGTCCAGTGAACGCGCTAAGTGGCCAGGCGAGGGCGGCAGCTACCGCTCCGACATTTCGGCGAGGTCCGCCTCCAGGACGTCGCGGTCCTCGGAGTCTTCGATCTCGCTCAGCTTCTCCTTGGCCGCCTCCAGGTGCTCGGTGAACGTCTCCACGTCGTCGACCTCGGCGGCGGCGCGGGCGATCGCCTCGTGGGCGAAGCCGGTGACGAAAGCATCGAGATCGTTGTCGAGGCAGACGGCGAGAGATCGTTGGCCGAAGCGGAAGGCGAGATCGGCATAGCCGAGTACGGCGGCCACTCGTGAGATCTGCCAGTCGGCGATGGCGCGGTGGCGGGGGTTTCCCACCGCGTACCAGTGATAACGCTGGGCGAAGGCGGCGGCCAGCATGTCCTCTTCCTCGTTCCGGGTCGGATCGGCGATGTCGAGCAGGCTCCAGGTCTCGTTGAAGGCCCTGGGGGCGAAGGTGAGATGCCAGGTCTCCAGGTCCGCGGCCGAAGGGTCTGGCACCGGATCGGTCATGGTCCTATCTCGGCAGGGTTGGGGAACCATCGGAGCCGTTCGCCGTCGGGCCCGAGATCGGGCGAGACGCCGCCCGGATGTGGCTCTTCGGCCAGGATTCGCTTCGCTTCGGCGAGATACCCCCCCAGCTCCTCGATCGGGGCGGTCAGAGGCGGGGCCATCTTGGTGGCGGTGAAGACGAGATCGTGGAGAGACCTGGGCGGTTTGGGAAGACCGTCCTTATGACGCCAGAGGGCGGTCTCCGCCTCGTAGGTGTACAAGGGGAGCAGACGCCAGCCCTGGTCGGCCACCAGGTGGACCGCCTCCAGGATGTAAATGAACTCCTCCTCGGCGATGAAGTAGTTGAAGTTGACCCGGACCCATCCCGGTTTGATCACTTCGCAGCCGGTGGCGATGACCTGCTCGAACTGGGCACTGGTGTCGAGGTCGATCCCGAGGAGTCGATGCCCGTAGGGGCCGGCGCAGGAGCAGCCGCCCCTTGCTTGGATGCCAAACAAGTCGTTGAGCAGGGCCACCACGAAGTTGTGGTGGAGGGTTCGCTCGCCGTGGCGGACCAGGAAGCTGACGATGGAAAGCCGGTCGGCCCCGGGGTTGCCCAGGATCGCGATGTTGGGGTTCTCCGACCACGAGACGATGGCACGGTGGATGAAGTCGTGTTCGAGACTGCGAATCCTCTCCACACCCACCGTCTCCTTGAGGCGGAAGGCGAGACCGGCCCGGATCGACTCGACGATCGCCGGCGTGCCTCCCTCCTCCCGATGCTCGGGGTCACGTATGTAGCTGTGGTGATCGGGGGAGACGTACTCGACGGTGCCTCCACCCGGGACGACGGGCACCTCGTTGCGGAGCAGATCACGTCGGATCACCAGCACACCCGGTGTCCCCGGGCCTCCGATCAGCTTGTGTGGGGAGAGGAAGATGGCGTCCTTGTAGTCACCGGTGTCATCGGGCGCCGAGCCCATCTCGATCTCGACGTAGGGGGCGGCGGCGGCGAAGTCCCAGAAGGAGAGGGCGCCGTGGGCGTGGAGCAGGCTGGAGATCGTCGTGGTGTCGGAGATGATCCCGGTGACGTTGGACGCCGCGGAGAACGAGCCGACGAGAAGGGGACGCGAGCCGTGCTCGACCAGCTTGGCTTCCATGTCGTGGATGTCGATGTGACCGTCCGCGTCTTCCTTGATCTCGATCACGTCGGCGATCGACTCCCGCCAGGGGAGCTCGTTGGAGTGATGCTCGTAGGGCCCGACGAACACCACGGGGCGATCGGCTTCGGGTATCCGCTCCTCGAGGCCGTAGGTCTGGCTCAGCGCTCTCGGGATCCGGATCCCGAGCAGGCCGACGAGACGGTCCACGGCCCCGGTGGAGCCGCTCCCGGCGAAGATGACCGCGTGCTCCTCCCTGCTCGCCCCGACCGAGCGTCGGACGATCTCCCGTGCCTCCTCCCTGAAACGAGTGGTCTGGAGACCGGTCCCCGAGGTCTCGGTGTGAGTGTTTGCGTAGAGGGGGAGGACCTGGTCCCGGATGAAGTCCTCGATCATGCTCAGGGACCTGCCCGAAGCGGTGTAGTCGGCATAGGTGACCCGGCGCAGCCCGAAGGGGGTGTGCACCGCGGTGTCCTTCCCGATCACCGACTCCCTCACTGTCTCCACCAGGCCCATCGGGGTCGCCCTTCTCGCCATGATTCTGTGAACCTGAGTGGGTCCTATAGGCACATTTAGGTTCACAGAGACAACCTTAGGAAGTCGATGAGCGACGAGACGACTGTCAGCGTGGGCGGTGAGGAAGTCCGGATCTCGAGCCCGGGCAGGGTGATCTTCCCCAAGCAGGGGTGGTCGAAGCTCGACGTGGCCAATCACTTCGCCCTGGTGGCGGAAGGGGCGCTCCGGGGTGTGTTCGGCCGTCCCACCATGCTCAAGCGTTACATGGGCACGGTCGACGATGACCCGATCTATCACAAACGGGCGGCCAAGAACACACCGTTCGAGACGGTTCAGATCAGGTTTCCTTCGCAGCGACCCGGAATGATGAACGTGCCCCGCACCGAGGCCGACATCGTCCGTCTGGTCCAGCTCGGCTGTCTCGACTTCCACCCCTGGCCGGTGCGGGCCGAGGACATCGACCATCCCGACGAGCTTCGCTTCGATTTCGATCCCACCCCCGGCTTCGGCTTCGACAAGGTGAAGGAGGCGGCGGCCGGGATGAAGGGCCTGCTCGACGAAGTGGGCCTGGTCGGCTGGCCCAAGACCTCGGGGAGCAGGGGGATACACGTCTATGTCCGGATCGAGCCGCTCTGGGACTTCTTCCAGACCCGGCGGGCTGTCCTCGCCGCCGCCCGCGAGCTGGAGCGGCGGATGGACGGGCTGGTCACCACCAAATGGTGGAAGGAGGAGCGCAACGGCGTGTTCGTCGACTACAACCAGAACGCCCGGGACAAGTCGGTGTGCTCCGCCTACGGGGTTCGGCCGACCGGCTTCGTCTCGGCCCCGATCACCTGGGACGAGCTGGCCGAGGTCGCCATCGAGGATTTCCCCTTGGGGTCGTTCGCCGAGCGTTACCGAGCGGTCGGCGACCTCACCATGGGCATCGACGAGTCGGCGGGGCGAATCGATACCCTGATGGAGTGGGTGGCCCGGGACCAGGAGAACGGCCTCGGCGACGCCCCCTGGCCCCCGCACTATCCGAAGATGCCCGACGAGCCGCCCCGGGTCCAACCCTCGAAGCAGCGCCGCGCCGACGACGAGTACTGAGGGGGCTACAGCGCGTCGCGCTTTTTCAGTGCCCAGGTGAGGACGCCGAACCCGATCAGGACGGCGACGGCGAGCTTGGCCATCCCGCCGCCGACCCCGGTCGTGACCGGCCCCAGGTTGTCTCGGGCGACGTCTCCGAAGTCGTCCTCGAGGCCTCCGTAGATGGAGAGGGCAATCCTCCAAATCGAGAGCTGGGCCAGACCGGTGACCACATTGGCCAGGATGGTCTCCAGGACGATGATGTAGCCCAGCCCCACCAGCAGTGACCGGGGGGCCAGATAGCCCAGGGGAACGAAGATGCCGGCGTATCCGATGCCGGCGGCGACGTAGAGGGAGAGCGAGGGCAGCGGCAGTGAGAGGCCGGCACCCAGGGCGAGAGAGGCGAGCACCGAGGCCAGCCAGCCGCCGACGCCGATGACGAGGGCGGCGGCGGTGCCCGCCAGGATGGATTGGGCAGCCATGTTGCGCCTGACGATGGGTCTCATGTAGATGTAGGGCAGGGTCCCGCTGTCCTTCTCGTCACGCAGGGTGGCCGTGGTGAGGATGAGAGCGGCGATGGCGTAGGTGTACCCCACCGAGGAGATGATGTCGGTATAGATCTCGCTCAGCTGCCCTTCGTCGGCGTCGAACCCGGCGAGCCAGACCACCAGGGCGGGGACCGAGGCGAGGGCGAGGAGCGAGATCACCCTGCCCCGGCGCATGATCCTGCGGTAGAGATGGAGGGCGAGGGCCACTATCGGCCCTCGACCAGGTAGCGGAAGACCGATTCCAACGACTCGTCGACCGGCTCGATCTTGGAGATCCCGATCGAGTGCTCGACGGCGATGGCAGGCAAGCGGCGGGCCAGGTCTGCCGGGTCGGAGGTCTCGATGTGGACCGTCCCGTCATCGACCTGTACCCCGAGCACGCCGGGAGTTGAGATCAATGCCGAGGCGAGACGTCTCGGGTCGCTGGCATCGACATAGACCCGGCGTGGCTTGTCGGTCATGGCCGCCCTTATCGTGGCCACATCCCCGACCGCGGCGAGCCGGCCATCCACCATCGCCACCACCCGATCCGATACCCGTTCCACCTCTGCCAGGACATGGGACGAGACCAGCACCGTCCTCCCCGCCGCCCCCAGCTCCTTGAACAAGGCAATCAGCTGTGCCCTCTGCACCGGGTCGGCGCCATTCAATGGCTCGTCGAGTAAGAGCACCTCGGGCTCGGAGACCAGGGCTGCGGCCACCTTGGCCCTCTGCCTCATCCCCTTGGAGAAGCCCCCAAGAGCGCGATCGGCGGCAGCGACCAGACCCACGGTCTGCAACGCCATCCCGGCCCGATCCACCGGGTGGTCGATCCTGGCGAGACGTGCAGCCAGTTCGACGAACTGCCGCCCGGTGAGACGCTCGTAGACCGACTCGTCCTCGGGGACGAGAGAGACACGGCGATAGATCTCGGCGTCCTGACGCGGGTCGACACCGAGTATCCGCACCTGACCCTGAGAGGGCCGTTGCAGACCTGCGATGACCCTGAGCAGGGTGGTCTTGCCGGCTCCGTTGGGCCCGAGCAAACCGGTCACGCCCGGTCGGAACCCGATGCTGAGCTCGCTCACCGCCACCTTGAGGCCGAACCACTTGGAGAGGTCGGTGACCACGATGGTGTCGGTCACGCCAGCCTCCTGTAGCGACTTCGTATGAACCAAGCCGACACCGCGAGCAGCCCCACGATGACCACCACCGACACCCACACCTCGAAGCCGGCCAGCTCCGGGGCGTAGTCGACGGTATCCCCGAGCAGGTTGTCCCTGATGATGCGCGGGTGATGATCCAGGGCGAGCAGGGAGGCGAATCTTGCACCGGGGAAGGCCGCCTCGGCCACCCGGCCGGCGATGGCACCGCCGGCGAACAGGATCCCCAGGAACGAGGCGGCGGCGATCCCGGTCCGATCGATCACCGAGGACAGCGCGAACACAATCGCCCCGTGCAGGGCGATAAAAGCCAGAGTCGTCACAGGGACCTTCCACAGGATGTCGAGATGGCCGCCCAGATAGGGGAGGAATCCCTCGGTGGCGATCAGGGCGAGACCGAGATGGAGCACCACCTGGGGGACGAGGTAGATGGCACCGACCACGGTGGCGAATGCTCCCATCTTGGCGGTGAGGTACCCGTCCACCGTGAGCGGCCGGGAGAAGTACACCGAGAGCACACCCTTGGTCCGGTCCGGGATCAGCAGTTGCGGGCCGGCCAGGGCGATGAAGAGAAGCGAGATCCCCGAGTAGAAGTCGAAGAGGCCGCCATAGGTCGGCGCCCCCTCCCGGAGACTCTCCTCGATGTTTCCGATCGCCCAATGGATGCCGATGAACACAGCAGCGGCGATGAGGGCGATGGCGATCAGGCTCCAGGGGAAGATCTTCAGCCGCGCCTTGCGACCCAGGCCCAGGACCCGGCGCACGCCGTCCTTGTACACGGCCCGGCGCGCCCCACCGGGCCCGAGGCGGGGGCCGTCGTAGGTGCGATAGCCGCGGTCGTAGATGACCTGGTCGGTCACGAGGCAGGCTCCGTAGTCATGAAGAGGTCTTCGAGCGATGCCGAGCCGCGGACCATCCTCACCAGCCCGGATCCGGTGGCGGCGGCAGCGGACACCACCATTGGCTCGATGCCGTCGTCGCCCGGGCCGACCACGAGGCGACGGCCATCGACCACGACCTCCAATCCCTGGTCCCTGATCCGCGCCGCCACCCCCTCGGGGTTGTCCAGCACCTCGACCAGGACCGTGCCCAGCTTCTCGAATCCCTGGAGCGGGCCGGATCGGAGGAGACGACCGGCATCGAGCATGACCACCCAATCGCACGTCTGTTCGATGTCGGTGAGCACATGCGAGGAGACGATCACGTTGACGTCGAAGGCGGCCAGCCTCTTGATCAGGTCGAGCATCTGCACCCTGCCCTCGGGGTCGAGGCCCGATGCGGGCTC
>Ga0326597_10005808_pt1 | contig 17038 bp, 15 predicted proteins | sample RVTome_12_FD_203789 | JGI IMG/M metagenome (GOLD analysis project Ga0326597, IMG submission 203789) | Soil microbial communities from uranium-contaminated site in the Upper Colorado River Basin, Wyoming, United States - RVT100D185 | ecosystem: Environmental > Terrestrial > Soil > Contaminated >...
CGGCTGGGCATCGCCCGGGCCCTCATCGTTCTCGATCCCGAGCTTCGGCCGATGCTCAAGAAGGCCGGCATGCTCACCCGCGACGCCCGAGTCGTCGAGCGCAAGAAGTACGGCCTCCGCAAAGCGCGGCGGGCCCCGCAGTACACGAAGCGCTGACGTTGTCGAATCTCCGTCGTCTCCTCGACGATGGGAAGCCCATCTTCGGAACCGACGGTGTTCGAGGTGTCGCCGGCTCCGAACTGACACCCGAACTTTCTCTTGCGATTGGGAGGGCCGCGGGATCCCAGCTCCGGGGCGGGCCAGTGGTCGTGGGGAGGGACACCCGGCGATCGGGCGAAATGCTCTCTTCCGCACTCCAGGCCGGTTTTCACGCCGTGGGGATCGACACCGTCGACGTTGGCGTTCTACCGAGCGGTGGCATCAGCTACCTGACGGCAACCTCGGGAGCAACCATGGGGGCGGTTGTCTCTGCCTCGCACAACCCCGCCGAGGACAACGGGATCAAGCTGCTGGCGGCCAGAGGCACCAAGCTGCCCGATGAGGAGGAGCGTGAGATCGAGGGCAAGTTGCGATCCTCAGGATTTCGCTCCGCTTTCGGCCCAGCCATCGGCACCCGCTTCCAAGACACCGATGCCCTCGAATCCTATGTCGCCCATCTCCTGACTGTCTCTCGTTACAAATTGCGCGGGCTCAGGATTGCTCTGGACTGCGCCAACGGCGCGGCGTACAGGGCAGCCCCGTTGCTCTTCGAGAGGCTCGAGGCCGATGTTGCGGTGTTCGGCGATGCCCCCGACGGAAACAACATCAACAACGGATGCGGGGCTACCCACCCCGAATACCTCGCCGAGCACGGAGTCGGTCGAATCGGGCTCTCTTTCGATGGCGACGCCGATCGTCTTATAGCGGTGGATGAGGACGGTCGCGTGGCGAACGGCGACGTGATCATGGCGATTGTGGCCCGTCATCTGAAGGGCCAGGGGAGACTGACCAAGAACCTGGTGGTGACGACGGTGATGTCGAACCTCGGCTTCCGCAAGTCCATGGCTGAGGCCGAGATCGAGATCATCGAGACCAAAGTCGGCGACCGCTATGTCATGGAGGCTCTGATCGAGAGTCAAGGTCTGTTGGGCGGCGAGCAGTCGGGACACGTCATCTTCCTCGACCAGGGTCAAACCGGGGACGGCCTCTTGACGGCGGTGCGGCTTCTCGATGTCGTTGCGGGCACCGGCAAGGAGCTGCGCGAGTTGCGAGCCGAGGCGATCGTCGAGTACCCCCAGATTCTGACCAGCGTCAGGGTGGAGCGCACCGTTGACCTCGATGCCGATCTGGGGTACTGGAATCAGGTTCGGGAGTTGGAGGAGGAATTGGGCGGGGAGGGGCGGGTCTTGGTCCGAGCGTCGGGCACAGAGCCCGTGATCCGAATCATGGTGGAAGCCCCTTCCGAAGAGGCGGCAAGGCATTACGCTGACCTTCTACTGGAAATGACCGAAAGCTCATTCGGAAAGGGGTGACCTAAGGCAACACACCAGCATTTGCGTGCGACACAGACAAAGCGCCAGGCCTCGCAGCTGCGAGGTGACGAGGAGGAAGGTCATCGAGAAATTCGGCGGATGCCTTCCCGGCCAGCTCAGGTCGACAGGGATGAGAAGAAAAACCGGGAGCAATCTCGGAACAGAGACTCACCCTTGAGCGCCGGTCACCGGCTCTTTCGCACGCCATCCCCAGGCTCGTAATTGGGACGATCAGGGTCGTATGTGACCCCTGTGCATCCCAATTACGTTGATGATTAAAAGGAAGAGATATGTGCGGAATTGTCGGTTATGTGGGCCCACGTCAGGTGCTCGATGTCTTGATGCCCGGTCTGGCCCGGCTCGAGTATCGGGGCTATGACTCCGCCGGGGTAGCCCTCAACCACGGAGACTCCATCACGGTCCTGAAACAGGCCGGGAGGATTGCGGACCTCCAGAAACTGGTCGATCGGGAACAACCCGCAGCCGCCCACACCGGAATAGGCCACACCAGATGGGCCACCCATGGGGCGCCCAACACCGGCAACGCCCATCCCCATCTCGATTGTCGTCGTGAGGTCGTGGTGGCCCACAACGGGATCATCGAGAACTGGATGGACCTCAAGGACAAGTTGGTCCAGGGGGGCCATGTCTTCGAGAGCGACACCGACACCGAAGTGGTCGCTCACATGATCGAGGAGATGTCCGATATGCCGCTCGCGGATGCGGTCCGACGCGTGATGAACGAGGCCGACGGAGCCCTTGCCCTGGTGGTGATGCGACGTTCCGAGCCGGACCTCCTGGTTGGCGCCCGACGGGGGTCCCCCCTGGTTGTGGGTCGCGGCGTGGGGGAGAACTTTCTCGCCTCCGACATCCCGGCCTTCCTGGAGCACACCAGGGAGATGGTCGTGATCGAGGATGACCGGATCGTCGAGATCCGCCCCGGCTCGATCGTGTTGTCCGATCTCGAAGCCAACGAGCTCGAGTTGGACCAACGGACCGTCGAATGGGATCTCGAAGCCGCAGAGAAGGGCGGTTACGCGACCTTCATGCTCAAAGAGATCTATGAACAGCCCCACGCCATCATCGACACTCTGGCGGGCCGGGTCGTGGCGCCGGGGAGGGTGGTGCTCGACGAGTTGAGGATCGAGAATCGCCGGCTTCGCGAGATCGACAAGGTGTTCGTCATTGCATGTGGGACCTCGTATCACGCAGCGATGATGGCCAAGTACGCAATCGAGCGCTGGACCCGGCTTCCGGTCGAGATCGACATCGCTTCTGAATTCCGGTATCGGGACCCGGTGCTCGACCACAACTCCCTGGTGATCGGGATCAGCCAGTCGGGTGAGACCATCGACACCTTGGCTGCGATTCGGTACGCCCGGGCCCAGGGCTCGACTGTGATCGGCGTGTCGAACGTCGTCGAATCGGCCTTGGCCCGAGAAGCGGACGCGGTGCTCTACACGAGAGCAGGCCCCGAGATTGGCGTCGCCGCCACCAAGACATTCACGACCCAACTCGTGGCCATGCAACTGCTTGGCCTCTATCTGGCTCAGGTCCGGGGGACTCTCGATCCGGGTGCGATCGAATTGCTGGTCAAGGAGATGATGCGTCTCCCCGAGCAGGTCGAGAAGGTGCTGTCACGGGCTGACGAAATCGCGGAGCTGACCGAGCTGTGGGCGAACACAGAGGACTTCTTCTTCCTCGGGCGCTCCGGTGACTTCCCGGTCGCGATGGAAGGTGCGCTCAAGCTCAAGGAGATCGCGTACGTGCGAGCCGAAGGCTATGCGGCCGGCGAGATGAAGCACGGCCCCATCGCCCTCATCGAGCCCGGAGTGGTGGTGGTGGGCGTGGCCACGGACAGTCATGTCCAGACCAAGACCCTGTCCAACATGGAGGAGATGAAGGCCAGGGGTGCGACCATCGTCCTCGTCGCCGAGGAGGGCGATGACGTGGGTCATGTCGCCGATCACGTGATCCGGGTGCCTGCCGGGCCCGACCTGCTCTGCACGGTGACTGCGGTGGTGCCACTGCAACTGCTCGCCTATCACCTGGCGACGGCACGGGGGATGGATGTGGACAAGCCACGCAACCTGGCGAAGACAGTGACGGTGGAATAGCTGCCCTTAACTGATTCTGGCGCGGAGATATCGACCTAGGTCGATGTCTCCGCGCCAGAACGAATGCAATCCAACCGGCCGGCAATCAGGCCTGAAGACCGGCCTCGACGTCGAACTCGAGCTTGAACTTCTCTGAGACCAGAACTCCACCTCCTTCGAGGGGAACGTTCCAGGTGAGACCCCAGTCCTTGCGCTCGATCTCGCCGACGGCCGTGAAAGCCGCTTTGGTATTGCCATAAGGGTCGGTCCCCATGCCCTCAAAGGTCATGTCGAACGTCACCGGTCGGGTGATGCCACGGATGGTCAGGTCGCCGGTGAGCTTCCAGCTGTTGCCTTTGGGGGCGAGACCGGTCGAGGCAAAGGTGACCAGGGGGTACTGCTCCACATCCAGAAAATCGGGGGAGCGGAGGTGGTTGTCCCGGTCAGGTGTTCCGGTCGTGACCGTGGCTGCTTTGGCCTCGAACTCGACGCTCGACTGGGTGGGGTCGTCGGTCACGACGATGGTCCCGCTGAACTCGGTGAAGGTGCCACGCACTCTGGCAACCATTAGGTGGCGCGCCGTTATGCGGAGATCACTGTGAGATTGATCGATCTGCCAGGTCCCGGCTGTCGGGACATTGGTCTTCTCGACCGTGTTTGCGATTGTCATCGAACGTCCTCCTTGAATAGAGATTGTTGAACTCTCAACCACACCGTACACCCGTTTGCTTGAACTGTCAACTATTCGAATTTCAACCAACATCGGGGTATGATGTCGAGAGTGAGCACGCCACAACCCGTCACTCTCGTTGGCCGGCAGCAGGAGACCTGGCAGGCGTTTCTCGATGCCACCAGACTGCTGCTCGACGAGCTCGACCGCCGTGTCAACCAGGACGCCGGCATCTCACTCGCCGATTTTGGTGTGCTTGCACGCTTGGCCGACGCGGACGAGTGGGGGATGCGAATGAGCGAGCTGGCTGATTCGACGGTTTCGTCACGAAGCCGGATGTCACATGCGGTGGACCGTCTCGAGGCCCTCGGCTTGGTCGAACGACGGGCCTGCCCCACGGATCGACGAGGGAGCTACGCGTCATTGACCGAGGCCGGGCGCGAGAAGCTGATCGAGGCGCTGCCCGGGCACGCTGATACGGTCCGACGACACCTGTTCGATCAGCTGACCGAAGAAGAGGTCGACGGATTCCGGGTCTCGATGACCGCCGTGAAGTCTTCGTTGCAGCCGGAGGCCGATCCCGCCATGTCCGTCGGCTCGACCGAGGGCTCGACCCTGCCCCGGTAACGTGATCTCGTGCGCATCCTCGGTTTGGGAGTAGATCTCGCCGATATCGATCGTGTTGAGGGGGTGCTGACCCGGTACCCGAGGTTCGCCGAGCGCTGCTTCACCGACCACGAGCGCGAATACGCCTCCCGATTCCCGAATCCGGCGCGCCGTTTCGCGGCGCGCTTTGCCGGCAAGGAAGCGGTGATGAAATCTCTCGGCACCGGATGGCGCCGCGTTCGTTGGCAGGACATCGAAATCACCGGAGGCGGAAAGCCAACAGTTCGGATGACCGGGACCGCGGCGAAGCGGGCCAACCTTCTGGGGGTCACGGAGGTCCTGGTGACCATCACTCACACCAACACTTCGGCATTGGTGATGGCGGTCGCCGTGTCCGAGCAAGACTGAGTATGCAACCGGCCCCCCAGAGCGAACCGGTCGCGCGCCGCGTCTTGATCGTCACGGCAACCGATCGCCGAAGGGGGGCCGAAGTCTTCACTGTGCGACTGGGAGAAGGTCTCGCCGGACGAGGTTGGATCGTGGACACGGTGAGTCTCACCACCTCACGCGAGACCCGTCGGGTCGAGGTCGACTGCCTGACCGATGTGGACTCGGCTCGCCCCGGGCGGCTCAATCGACGAATTGCCGGCGCTCTGAACCAGAGGATCAAGGACTTCCGACCGGACATCGTCTTGGCCAATGGCGGATCGACCTTGCGCTACGGGGCGTTGGCAACCGTGCGGTCGGACATTGCGCTGGTCTACATCGCCATCGGCGAGCCCGACTTCTGGATACGTTCGATGTCGTCGCGGATCGCCAATCGATGGATGCTCGGCCGCACGACCAGGGTCCTGGCTGTTTGTGACGCCACGAAAAGGCAATTGCTCGAACTCGATCCCTCACTGGCGGGGAGGACTCATGTCACCTACACCGGTGTCCCTGACGAATTGTTCATGGTCCGGCCTGGGGAGGATGACGGAAGGCCATTGCGGGTGGTGATGGTCGGGAGTCTCTCCGACGAGAAGGATCCCCTTCTGGCTTTGCGGAGCGTGGCTCGGGTGCCCGGTGTGGTGTTGCGGTTTGTAGGGGCAGGTCCCCTGATCGATGAGATTCGCGGCGAAGTGCATGCTCTGGGCGTCGAAGGCAGGGTGGAGATGGTCGGCGCGGTCGACGATGTCATCCCCCATCTGGCTTGGTCCAACGTGCTGCTTCTCACCTCGCGCACGGAAGGTCTGCCGGGGGCCGTGCTCGAGGCCGGGGCCGCCTCAGTGCCCGCTGTCGCTCTGGATGTCGGTGGAGTCAGCGAGGCGGTCAGCGACGGGGTGACTGGGATCGTGGTCGATCGCAGCGACGATGACGGCCTGACACGCGCCCTGACATTGCTGGCGACCGATCCGGACCTGGTTCGTCGCCTGGGTCGGGCGGCGCGCCTTCACATCAAGGAGCGTTTCGCCATGGATCACATCGTCTCTGGATATGCCGCACGTCTCGCCGAGGCGCTCGAGTGAAGATTGCGCATTTGACCACGGTCGACATGAGTCTTCGCTACTTGCTTCTACCCCAACTCGAAGCGGCGACTGAGTTTGGCGAGTCGATCGGGATCAGTGCTGCTGGTGATTTCGTCCCTGATCTCGAGGCGAAGGGCATCCGGCACATCGCGCTTGCCTCCTCGACCCGCGGCATGAATCTCCTGGCCGACGTGAGGGCCATCGGTCAGCTCTGGAGCGTCCTGCGTCGGGAGCAGCCCGACATCCTGCACACCCACAATCCCAAGCCCGGTGTCTACGGCCGGATCGTGGGCCGACTCGCCGGTGTCCCGATTGTGGTCAATACGGTTCACGGTTTGTACGCCACCCCCGAGTCATCGCTACTGAAGCGGATCATCGTGTACACCTTGGAATGGGTCGCATCCAGGTTCTCCGATGCCGAGCTCATTCAGAGCCCTGAGGACTTCGAGCTCTTGTGGCAGCGAAGGATCATGCCCCGATCCAAGCTGCGGCTCCTCGGCAACGGCGTCGATCTCGATCGCTTCCGACCCGACCCGGAGCTGAGGGCTCAGGTTCGAGACGAGCTGGGCCTCACCAAGGGACAGATCGCAGTGGGGCTGGTCGCCCGGCTCGTGGAGGAGAAGGGGGTCCCTGAGTTGATCGCCGCCGCCGAGCGACTTGACGACCGGTACGTGGTCTTCATCGTTGGGCCCAAGGACCATGAGAAGGCGGACGCCGTGTCGGACGAGCTGCTGTCCCGGGCCGAGGCAAACGGGGTTCGCTTCCTGGGAATGCGCAAGGACGTGGAGCGGATCTACCAGGGTCTGGACGTCTTCGTGCTTCCCAGTCATCGCGAGGGGTTTCCCAGAGCGGCGATGGAGGCGGCAGCCTCAGGTCTTCCCGTGATTGCAACCGACATCAGGGGTTGTCGTCAGGTCGTGGAAGCCGGGGTGAACGGGTTCTTGTTCCCGGTCAGGGATGTCGACGCCCTCGCCAAGGCGATAAGTCGGGTCGGTGGCGACCCCGGGATGAGATCGGAGATGTCGAGGGCCTCCGCGGAGCGGGCTCGCGCCCAGTTCGACGAGCGGGAGATCGTCAACCGGGTCATGGGCGCCTACGCCGATGTGGCGGCGCGCAAAGGGGTCTACCCAGCTCTCGTGGAGAGGTGGGGCGGGTAGCCGACTTGGCTCAGGCCTCGCCGCTCTCGGGGGTGATTGTTATCTGCACCCGATACCGACGCCCTTCTACTTCAAAGTAGGCCGCTTCCCCCACATCGTTGGTGGTGAGAGCGCGAAGAGTCCGAAGAGTGTCCTTCACCGGAACAGTTGCCTCGAGATCCAGCCGGCGGATCGAATCGGAGGCGAGTGCAGCTCGGACGTGGTTTGTCCCCTCGTCCCTGGCCTGAGGCTGACGTGGTGGGTTGCCGGATGCCAGTAGCGGCCATGCCTCCCGAAACAGCTCCACCTCGAGCTCGAGCAGGCGACCGTACAGGGTGTGTGCCGTGTCTTCAGGACGGATCTCGAGCTCGGCCTGGGCCACTATGTCACCGGTGTCCACCCCGCTATCCATGAAATGGAGGGTGGCCCCGATCGGCGTCTCGTCGAGGATTGCCCAGTTCGGGGTGTGCCATCCCCGGTTGTGGGGCAGGAGCGCAGGGTGGAGGTTGAGCACCCCGATGCGAGGAATCCCGAGAACGTCTCCGGGCACGATGTAGGGGAAGTGCACCCCGAGGATGTAGTCGAGGTTCAAGGATCTGAGCACTTCGATGCCGGCAGGTTCGAGAAACTGTCTGCCGACAAGGACGTGATCCGGGTCGAGCCCGGACATCTCGCGCAAGACCTTGTCGTGGGTCGCCAGCTCTGGCGATGAGACCAAGAGCGCTTGGGGCTGGACTCCGGCATCGAGAAGAATGGCAAGACACTCCACGGCCGATTGACGGTCCCCGGCGAAGGCGATACGCGTCATGATCCCGAGCCAGTGAAGTACTCGACCGTTGCCTGACCCTCCTGGGTGACACCACTGCGTCGCAAGGCACGGGGGAGGGTCAAAGCCAAGATCTTGAGGTCCAGCCACAGCGACCGGTTCTCGACGTACCAAACGTCCATCTCGAGACGATCCGGCCACGGTGTCGCATTACGGCCGTTGATTTGGGCCCATCCGGTGACTCCGGGTCTCACCTCGTGGCGACGCGCTTGTCGTTCGGAATAGAGCGGCAGATAGTGCATCAGAAGCGGTCGGGGCCCCACCAGGCTCATGTCCCCTTTGAGGACATTCCACAGCTCGGGAAGCTCGTCGAGGCTGGTGCTTCGAAGTCTGGCTCCAAAAGGGTCGAGGCGATCCTGGTCGGACGAACCGTCGACCGGGTCGACCGGGGCGTCACGCATGGTGCGGAACTTGACCAGCGTGAACGGCTGCTCGCCGAGACCGGGTCGCTCCTGGCGGAATAAGATGGGACGCCCCAGTCTCCACCGGACCATTGCCGCGATGCTGAGGAAAAGTGGCGACAGGATGACCAGCGCCAACGCGGAGACCGCAAGGTCCAACGTCCGTTTCACCGATCGACAGCCGTCCCAGTGAGCTCAGGTTGGAGCGGAATCGACTGCACGGGTATACGCCCACGGGTGACTTTGCGGGTTTCTTTCCACCCGAGCCCGATGACCACGGCGAGGAAGAAAGCAAGGACCTGGCCGCGTTGACGAGCGATGATCCCCAGGTTGCGGACCACACTGAAGGCGACCGCGAACGCCAAGGTGTAGAGGGTGCAAAACACCAGATAGGCGTTGTTACGCCATCCCCTCCAGTTGCGAAACATCGCCGGCAGCTTCCATGCGAAGAGCAGCAGGATCAGGGTGGTTTCGGCGGCCGCCAGGTAGTGCTGTAATTCAGTGGCCTCGAAGAGGAACGGCCTGAACAGAACCAGAGCGACGGCATCCGGCAGGTCGACGATCGAGCTCACGGCATTGCCCGCCGCGACTGTGCCATCCTCGGAGGTGCGTCGTGTTATCTCCGTGGTGAACGGGCTCAGGTCGTCGAAATCGCTGAGCTCGAGACCGACGATGTCCGGGATGAGGGTGACAGCGAGAACCAGGGCGGCAGCCGCACCGAAGAAAGTCAAGAACTTCCGTCCCCTGGCCAGGAAGCCGGCGCCAATCCTCAGCTTGGAGACGAGCAGTGCTCCAACCAGAGCGAGGGAAACCAGCGCCGCGATGTGGATTCGGATCAAACCAAGACCGGTCAGGGCCAATCCGAGGGGCAGGATCCACCGCAACTCGAAGCTCTCGAGAAGGCGGGAGATGAAGTATGCAGCCAGCCCGAGACAGAGGACGACGAGGGCGTCCTTCCCGATGCTCGACGGCCAGAAGGCGTACGTGGGCAGGAACATGACCAGGAACGCATAGGGCTTGAGTTGATGGGGTTTGGCCCAACGGCGGAAGGCGGCATACAGCCCTAGCTGGCCGAGGAAAGAGAGCATGCTGAAGATGACGAACCCACCGAGCAGGTCGGGCGTGAAGATAGCGAACAGGCCGCCGGTGAAAGTCTCCACGACCTGGGTGCCAAAGCCGCCACCTCCCCCTGCGGAAAGGGGTGGGATCGTCCCCGACCTCCATATCCCGGCGAGGTGGGTCCCCGCGGTGTAGTAGCTCAGCGAGTCACCAGCAGCGTAGACGTGTTGCACCATGTAGTACCGCGCGTACGAGCCGAGGATCTTGGCAACGAAACCGAGTGTGACCCATCTCGTGAGCCAGGAGGCGTCTACCGGACGGCGCAGCGTTGAGGCGACCCCGGCCATCAGGAGTGTTGCCAGGATCGCCATCAAGACCACGCCGGCACCCGATGCGCCGAGGGCCACCAGCAGGCCGAGCCCTACTGCGGACAGGCCGGCCAAAGCCCAGAACCAGCCCTCGCTATTCACAACAACTCCAAATCACTGGTGGCGATGTCCCAGGAGCGTAGATCGAAGGGATCGGTATCGAGCTCCGTGAGTGGCAATGCGACGAGTTGGAGCGTCTTCAGCCAGGGCACCGGGAGCATTCCCCCTCTGATCGCCGCCGAGCGCTCAGGCGAACCCTTGGAGAAGAAGCCGGCGAGATATGAGCCGCGGTTGAAAGTACTGGCCCGAGAAACACCAGGGCGACCGGCGCCGCCCAGAAGGTCGGAGAGAACCAACTCGGTGCGCCCGCCACGTACCCCGACCCGGACCACGGCGGCTCCCTCACCGTCTGGAACGCAGCCATAGGGCACGGTGGGGTGAGATCCGAATCGCCAGCGCTGGTACTCGACGGTCCGTGGTGTCCTCAACCCCCGGGGTGGTCGGTCGTGTTTGTCGATCGGGCGAAACCCCGACGCCCCCGGAGCCACTGTCTCCAAGGATGGGGCGTCTTGCCCGTCGGGGCGGACGGTGGCGCCGATTCGCGGGCGAGCCAGTACCCCAATTGCACCCACTTCCCGCCAGCCCATCGACAGGTAACCGGCACCGGAGCGAGGGTTGGGGGTGTTGAAGATGAGATCGATGCCTGTGTCCCGGGCCAGCTCCACCGCTTCCAGAGTTAGCGCCTTGAATACGCCACGTCGCTCGAAATCAGGGTGGGTGGCGGTGTCCACCGGCCTCACACATCGCACCTGCTGGCCTTGCACGGTGAAGAGGTCCCAGCGCATCAGGGCGCGCACGCCGGCGATCCGATCCCCAAACCAAGCGAGGAGCACGATCGATGGCCCGAACGGGTTGACCTGGTGTTTCCAAGCCCAGAGCTCAGGTGTCCGTTTCAGCAGGGCGGTCTCTCCCAAGGCGGCACCGAGAACCTCGAGGATCCCAGGCACATCCTCCGGGCGGGCCGGCCTGATCTGCATCTCAGGCATCGAGCACTGCCCGGTAGAGCTTCTCGTAGTCGGCGATCATGCGGGCGATCCCGTACTCGGACAACACCAGGTCCGCTCCCGCCTGACCCCAGCCTTTGGCATCGGGAGATTCCAGAGCCTCGAGAACCCCGGCCGCCAATGCCTCGGGGTCACCCGGCGGCACCAGGAGCCCGGTCACCCGGTCGACGACCACGGCCGGCACCCCGCCTACCGCGGTTGCCACCACCGGACGGCCCAGGGCGAGAGCTTCGAGGATGGCGAGGGGTAGGCCCTCCACGTCCGCCGGGTTGACGACAACGTCGGCGGCGGCGAGGAAGCTTCGGGCATCCTCACGCCGACCGATGAACCTCACATGGTCCGAGACACCTGCGGAGACAGCCGATTGGCTCACTCTGGCCAGATCGCCTTCGTGTTTCTCGGCGCCGACGGAAACCACCAGCACATTCGGGTTTTTCGCTATCAGGAGGGCGCTCGCGGCGATCAGGTTCTCATGGCCCTTGTGGGGGCGAATGTTGCCAACGTGAACCACCAACGCATGGCCGGGTTGTATGCCCAACTCGGTCCGGACCGTCTCGATCTCGGACGGGCTCACGGAAACCGATACCCCGTTTGGTATCACCCGCGGGGTGGGACCCGGGAATCCGGCCAGACTCTCGGCGACCGCAGCGGAGACGGCAATGACCGCCGTGTTGCGCCCATATGTGAGGCGGTTGACGAGACGGGTTGGCTGCCGATAGGAACTCGAGATGTTGTGCTCGGTATAGACCACCGGCCTTGCGGTGGCCAGGCGGGCCAGGATCCCGGCGGTGGGCAGGTGGCAATGCACGATGTCGGGCTGCCACTGCGAGATCAATGACCTGAGTCTGCGGTAGGCGGTGATTCCGAGGCCCCGATCCGACCCGAGACATTCGACGGTGATTCCCCGTCCGGCGATCTCGCCAACCAATTGGTCTTTCCAGGGCAGGAAGTAGGCGACGCGATAGTCGATCCCTTCACGATCCCAATGTTGGGCACCCTCGGCGATCAGACGCTCGGCACCCCCGATCCCCAACCCTTTGATCAGGACCAGAACGCGTGTGCGATCAGCTGGCGTCGACGAGACCATTGATCAGTTCTTCGAGGCCCTTGTCGAAGGGCATCTCCGAGCGCCAGCCCAGGACCTCCTCGGCCCGTTTCGCCGACACCGCCGCCGGTGGCACCTCTCCCGGTCTCGGCTCACCGAAGATGAGCTCGGTCGGGAAACGCTTCACGATCTTCTCCGCAAGCTCCCTGATGGTGACGGTCTCGGAAGCCACGGTGTTGATGGCCATGCCCGACGCCTCAGAGCTTGCGGCGAGATGGAAGGCCCTTGCGATGTCCGAAGAGTGGGTGAACTGACGTCCTTGCGATCCGTCGCCCTGGATGGTGATCGGCTGACCCTGCCGGGCGCGGTCGATGAAGATCCGGAAGACAGAGTTGGGTCGGAGGCCGGACCCATAGGCGGTGCCGAGGCGGAGGGCAAGAGCGGAGAGCGAACGGAGGTGGGTGGCGGCCAGGACCAGGGACTCACCGCCAAGCTTGGTGATGCTGTATGGGTGGTCTGGCATCGTCGGGTGCTCCTCGTCGAGCGGCTCGTAGCGCGGCTCCCCGTAGACCTCCCAGGTCGAGGCGTACACCAGACGCGCGTCATGGCGAATCGCTGCTTCGATGACGTTGGCGGTCCCCAGCACGTTGACCTCGGCGGCGAGAGTCGGCTGCTCTCCGGCGAGATAGACGTCACCGATGGCACCGACATGAGCGACGACGTCGGCGCCGGCGACGGCCTGATCCACCGAGTTGCCGTCGGTCAGATCACCCTGGGCGAACTGGATCCCTTCTCCATCGAAGGGAGCCACGTCGAAAGCGGTGACCTCCCAACCGACGTCGCGAAAATTTCGTGCGATGTGCCCGCCGAGGAAACCCGCAGCACCGGTCACCACCACTTTCATCTGTTCCTCCCAAAATCTCTGTTAAACCGGGCGTGATCGATCGTATTGCGACCCGGTGACTTCCCCAACCTCTGGGTACATACTCCCACGACCACGGCCAGCGTTCAATTGCCACTTTTGGCGACGGGTCTAATGTGATAGTTTGTTGGTCTGGGAGGCTCTGCCCGTACGGCTGAGCCGTATTTGGGAGGCGTTGAAGTTGTTGGGCGGAACAATCAGTGGGGAGACTACGGCGACGCGCGCACGGCGAGCCGTTTCGGGGGCGGCGGCGAGGGTTCGGGCCGACATAGCCTTCGCTTTCATCGACGTATTCATTGTCATCGCGGCGTACACCACCGCACTTGGCATCAGGATGCTCGACCCCTTTGGGGTCGAAAACCCGCAGTCGTTTGCCAGCGACTTCGCCCAGGTCATCCCGATGATCGTCGTGATCCACATCGCGGCCAATGTGATCGCCGGAGCCTACGGCCATGTCTGGGAACATGCCTCCACCGACGAGGCGATGAAGGTGGTCGTGGCCAACTCTGCGGCCGGGACCCTGGTGCTTGTCATGTCTTACTTCCTCAAGCTTCCAATCTTCGGCATCGTCCTACCCGTGGCAGTCGTGGTCATGGGGGCCTTTCTCTCTCTGGCAGGAATGGGTTTGGTCCGATTTCGCTCCCGGCTCTTTTCTTTCAGGAAGACCGGAGGGGGAAACCGGATTCTCGTCGTGGGCACCGGTCGTGACGCAGCAGCGTTCGCCCGTCAGGTGCCAGAGCTTTCGGACCAAGGCGTGGCCGTGGGCTTCATCTCTGACGGCCATTCCGGGCCGGAGTCGGTGCGAAAGCTGGCCGGGTTGCCGATCCTCGGTCATATCGGTGAGATCGCCGACGTGGTGCGGGAGCATGAGATCAATGAGGTTGTCGTGGTGGGCACGGACCCGGTCCGTACCCGCGAGGTGGTCGACCTTTGTCTGGAGGTCGATGCTCGGCTTCGTATCCTTCCTGCAGCCGGCGATGTCATGGAAGATCGCTCAGGAGCTGTCGATGTCCGCGACATCAAAGTCGAGGACCTGTTGGCCCGGCCCCGGGTCGCCACCGATCTCGAGGAGGTGGCGGGCCTGTTGAAGGGCAAGAGGGTTTTGGTGACCGGCGCCGGCGGGTCGATTGGCGGGGAGATCGTGGCCCAGGTGCTGGGTTTCGAGCCCGCCGGGGTGTGGGCCCTGGACCGTGACGAAACCCTCCTCCACGATGCATCGTTGGGTTGGAGTGGTGAGGCTCACATCGTTCTCGCCGATGTGAGGGATGCGGAGAAGACCCTTCGCACCTTCGAGAGGATTCGCCCTGACGTCGTCTTCCATGCCGCCGCTCTCAAGCACGTCCCGGTGCTCGAGGAGTTTCCCGACGAGGCGGTGTTGACGAACGTCGTCGGCACTCGCAACATCATCGAGGCCGGCTCCCGCGCCGGGATGAGCCACTTCGTGCTCATCTCCACTGACAAAGCCGTCGACCCAGCGTCGGTCATGGGGGCGACCAAGCGGATAGCCGAGTTGATGGTCCAGTTGGGCCAGCATCGAAACGATGGCTGTCTCTATACCGCGGTCCGATTTGGCAATGTCCTCGGAAGCCGGGGAAGTGTGATCCCGACTTTTGTCGAGCAGATCAAGATCGGAGGCCCGGTCACGGTGACCGACGCCGATATGACCCGCTATTTCATGACCGTCGACGAGGCGGTGCAGTTGGTGCTCCAGGCATCTGCCCTGGCGGAGGGATCGGAGGTCTTCGTGCTCGACATGGGCGATCCGGTGAGGATCGTGGATCTTGCCCGCCGTTTGATTCGATTGGCCGGCCTCACCCCTGGTACTGATATTGCAATCGAGTACACTGGGCGTCGGCCAGGGGAGAAGCTCAACGAGAGCCTTTCGACCGACCCGATGGCCCTTACCCGCAACCCACAGATCTTTGAGGCTCGACTTGGCCACCCCACTGCATATGTTGTACTCGACAGCGTCGCCGATCTCGAAGACGCCGCCCACGCGGGAAATCAGGAAGAGGTGAGACGTCTGCTCTCACATCTGGCCAGTGCCGCCATCGGCGTCGAGACCGAAGTGAACGCGTCCGAGTTCGCACCCCAATGGAGCTGAAACGACTGCTTCGGGTCCTTCGTGACCGGTGGTACGTAGTTCTGGGCGTCGGGCTGCTCGGGTTGCTAGCCGGATGGTATTTCACCACTTTGGCCAATGACAACCGCGAGGAACAGATTCAGGCCACGATCGCCATTCGCTTCGAAACTCAGGAGGGTCAGACCGCCGACGCTTTGGAGACGGAGCGGGACACCACCCTGCAAATAGCACAACAGGCAGCCGGAGACATCCTCGTCAACGATCTGACTTCCAAAATCGAAATCGACCTCGTCACCGGCCGCCTCGCCTTCCGTGCCATCGGCAACAGCGAAGAGGAAGCCAATGAGAAGGCTAGGGCTCTGCTCGACGCCTATCGCGCCGTCGACCCGGCAGCAGGCGGATCCCTTGAGACCCGACTCGAAGATGTCCTCGAAAAGGCCGACATCATCGAAGCCCAGATCGCCGAGCTGGAGCTATCACTCACTCCAGAACAACAGGCAACTGTCGATCGTCTTGCATTTCTCGATCAACAAATCGTCGCCACCAGCGAAGCACTGAGCCAAGCTCTGGTCGATGAAGAAGCTGCATCACCGGTGGAGCTCCCGGAGGCCACGAGACGACGTCAGAATCTTGAAGATGCCTTGGCAGAGCTCGAGGCAGAGAAGGCGTCGCTTGGCGCCTCGCCCGTGACTGCCCTCAGTGTGGCCGATCAGTTCCGACTCAGCTCGTTGCAGAACGGCTTGGCCCTTCTGGGCGCCGAATACGAGCAGCTGAACCTGCGGTTGCTGGGCATCATCGACAGCCGGACTATCGATCCGGTCGCTTTCGACGATCTGACCGGGGCCCCGGGCAAACCCATCATCAATGGGTTGATCGGGCTCCTTGGCGGTATCGCCCTCGCCATGTTCGGACTGGTCTTCATCACCAGGGCCACCAAGCCGGTATGGCTGCCCGAGGATCTCGAGATTGCATTTCTCGGAGAGGTCCCGGCGAGACGCGTTGGATCAGGCGTTGGCGAAGCCTGGTACGACACCACCGAGGGTGGGGCCCGCAAACCGGCGATTCAGGCGTTGCGCTCCGTTGTGGAGGCTCAGCTTCCCTCGACGGGGGCCACTCTGGCTGTCACCGGTCACAATGTCCCCGCCCAAGGTGTGCATGCCCTGACCACCGATCTCGCCGTATCCATGGCCAGCGCCGGGTCATCGGTGCTACTGGTTGATGCCGATTTCGCCAGCGACTCCGCCATGGGCGAGTACAAGGTCGGTGGCTCCTCCCTTGCTGGTGTGCTGGCGTTGAACCCGGAATCGCTCGGCTTCGAGCGGGCCGTGGCGGCAGCGATATCCAGCTCACTATTCATCCGCCCCGACCTCGCGGTTGTTCCTGCTGGCCCACCCCCGCCTTCACCTGGTGACGCCCTGGCCGGACGCCAGTTCCGAGCTTTCATAGAGGAGGCCTCCCGGCATTTCGACGTGGTTGTGGTGGCGGTGGGTGACATCGGTACTCCGGCGGCCCAGGTGGCGATGCAGAGGCTGCGTCGCAGCGTTCTGGTGCTGAGCCCGGGTCGGTCGACCATGCCCCAGGTCAACGGCCTGGTGTTCGATGTTGTGCAACGGCAGGTCTCGATTCTCGGTGCGGTGTTCCTCCAGCGCTCGGAGCGGGCGGTATGGGGGATGGGAGAACGACGTGTCGAGCACGCGGTCACCGAGACAACGACTCATATCGCGCCTGTTGCCTCACCAATGT
>Ga0326597_10005810_pt1 | contig 17034 bp, 16 predicted proteins | sample RVTome_12_FD_203789 | JGI IMG/M metagenome (GOLD analysis project Ga0326597, IMG submission 203789) | Soil microbial communities from uranium-contaminated site in the Upper Colorado River Basin, Wyoming, United States - RVT100D185 | ecosystem: Environmental > Terrestrial > Soil > Contaminated >...
CGTGTCGCTCTTCGTCTCGGGGGGCCTGAGCGGGCCGTTCCTGGGGCAGGCGTCGCTGGACCTCTATCTGCACGACACGTATTTCGTGGTAGCCCACTTTCACCTGGTGATGGGGGTCGCCGCCATCTTCGGCATGTTCGCCGGGACCGCCTATTGGTTCCCGAAGATGTTCGGACGCATGATGAGCGAGGGGCTGGGCAAGCTGCATTTCTGGATCACGTTCGTGGGCGTGTACGCGATCTTCTTCCCGATGCATTACATCGGGATCGCGGGCCATCCGCGGCGCTATGCCGAGACGTCCGGGGTCGATTATCTGGCATCGCTGCAGCCGGTGCACGAGTTCATCACCATCGCGGCGATCATTACGATCGCGGCGCAGATTCTGTTCGTGATCAATTTCTTCTGGAGCCTGCGCAAGGGCAAGAAAGCGCCGGAAAATCCGTGGGAAGCGACCACGCTCGAATGGACCATTCCTTCCCCGCCGCCGCACGACAATTTCGGCGGCAAGATTCCGGTCGTCTACCGGGGGGCGTACGAATACAGCGTTCCGGGCGTGGCGCAGGATTACATCATGCAGACGACGCCCGAGAACGAGGTTGTGAAGTCGAAGTAACGCGATGGCGGAAACGGTTCTAAAGCGGGCGCCGCAAGCCGCCGGGGGCGGAGGCGGAGACCACCTTGCCGACGGCGGTTTCGGCGACGACGGGCGTGGCGGGCTCCCGCCGGGGACGGCGCGGCGGACCTATCGCACCGGCATGCTGCTGGCGCTGATCGGCATCTCGATGCTGTTCATCGCCTTTACCAGCGCCTACTTTGTCCGGGCCGGGCTCGGAGACGACTGGGTCCCGATCGGACTGCCTCCGCTGCTGTGGTGGAACGCCGGGCTGCTGCTCGCGAGCAGCGCTACGATCGAGCTGACCCGCAGAGCCCTGAACCAGGGGCTGCGGGCGCGGTGCAACTCCTGGCTCGGGCTGACCGCTTTGCTCGGCGCGGGCTTCCTGGCGGGGCAATTGATCGTCTGGCGGCAACTGGCGGAGCGGGGAATCTTTCTCGCCACCAACCCCAGCAGCTCGTTTTTCTATCTGCTGACGGGGGCGCACGCGATTCATCTGTTCGGCGGGCTGGTGGCGCTGCTTTATATCGTCTGGGAAGCCTGGCGCTACCGTCTGGGTCCGGCCAAGCGAACTTTGGTGGAAGTCACGGCGATTTACTGGCATTTCATGGATGGGCTTTGGATTTATATATTGCTGCTGCTTTGGTACTGGAGGTAAACAATCGTGCAGAGTCATGGAGCGGGAGAAGTCGGTGCTTCTTTGTGGAGCGGCGGAGTGGCTCCTTTCGCAATCCCGTCGAAAAAACTGGGGATGTGGCTGTTTATCGTCTCCGACGCCATCACGTTTTGCGCCATGCTGATCGCGTACAGCTACGTGCGCGTGGCGAGCGTCGAGTGGCCCAAACCGTTTCATTTTTACCCGAGCATCATCGTTTCCTCGGTGATGACCTTCTGCCTGCTGACCAGCAGTATCACCATGGTGATGGCCGTTGCGGCAGCCAAGCGGGCGGACGTCGCGGCCGCGACCAAGTGGATCTACGCAACGATGGCGGGCGGGATCGCGTTCCTGGTTCTGCATGCCAATGAGTGGATGACCCTGATCGAGGAAGGATTGCGGCCCACTTCGAACGCCTGGGGCGACACGCCGCTGTTCGGCGCCACGTTCTTCGCGCTGACGGGACTGCACATGACACACGTCACCATCGGCGTCATCGTCCTTCTCGTGATCGCCATCGGGCACAAGAACGGCCGCTATCCCGCCGATTACGTCGAAATCGGCGGCCTCTACTGGCACTTCGTCGATCTGGTCTGGATGTTTATTTTCCCGCTCGTCTATTTGATGTCAGTCGCGGTCGAGCACTAAGACGGAGGAAACGAAATCATGAGCGCCAACGCGCACGGGCATGCTGAAAGCAATCGGCTGTATCTGATGGTATGGGGAGCGCTGCTCTTCATGACCATTGTGGAAGTGGTCCTGGCCTATATTCAATTCGCAACGGGTCCGATGCTGATCACCTTGATGGGGCTTTCCCTCGTCAAGGCCGGATTGATCATCGCCTATTTCATGCACCTCAAATTCGAGGTGGCAACCCTGTTCTGGGCGATGGTTCCGATGTGGGTCCTGGTGATGGTCCTGCTGTTCGTGTTCTTCCCGGACAGCTTCCGAGCCTTGCACCTTCGATTTCCGTAGTTCCCGCGATGGGGGGCGTTCGCGTGGCGCAATTGGTTCGAACTCGCTGTTGGATTTCGGCATTGCTGACGGTGGGGATCGTGCACTTCCTGACGGCCGCCCCGGCGGCCGCGCAGTGCATCCTCTGCTACGTCAGCGCCGCCGGATCGGGAAACCGAGGCATCCGCACGATCCAAATCGGCATCCTTATACTGATGATCCCTACGGTGGCCATTCTCGCCGGCTTGGTCTGGATGGTGGTTCGTCGCGGGAAGCGCGACGCCGCCCTGACCGATGGCGCAGAGCCGGCCTGGGCCGGTAGCGCAGAGAAAGACCCAAAGTGGGAAGAAGAACTGGCGAATCTGAGGGTTTCCCCGGAGCCGCACAGCCTCTCCCCTCGCGTTTAAGTCTTTTGACATCAGGGAGTTTCCATGCCGAAACATCGTCCAAGCCAGCACAATCCCCTCAAGAGGGTATCGGAACCGCAGCTTCCGCTGAGAATCTTCCTGCTGCTATGGGCCGCCTTGACGCTGGCGGTGGGAGCGGCTACCGCCAATATCAGCGGAGACCGCTGGCTGGAGGACGTCAAATACCTCTCTAGCGACGCCCTGAAGGGCCGGGGCTCCGGATCTACGGAGTTGACGCAGGCCGCCAATTACATCTCCGAACAGTTTAAGAAGATCGGCCTCGAACCCTTGAGCGGCACCTATTTTCAGCCGTTCGAAGCGGTGGTCGGGTCCGAGATGGGGCGGAACAATGAGCTGGCTCTCGCGGGAGCCTCCCGGCGCTCGTACCGTTTGCGGCAGGACTTCATCCCCCTGAGCTTTTCCGCGGCCGCCGAGAAATCCGCCGGCGTGGCTTTCGTGGGATATGGAATCACCGCTACGGAATACAACTATGACGACTACGCCGGGATCGACGTGACCGGCAAGGTGGTCCTGGTGCTGCGCCACGAGCCGCAGGAGGAGGACGAGCAGAGCGTGTTTCGCGGACGGCAGATTACACGCCACGCCGGACTCGTCAACAAGGCGATCAACGCGCGCAACCATGGCGCGGCGGCTATGGTGCTGGTCAACGACCCGGTGCCGCACTCGAACGACCGGCTCATTCCCTTCGGGCGCATTGACGGGCCGAGCGATCTCGGCATTCCCGTCCTGCAGGTCAAGCAGTCGGTGGCCGAAAATTGGCTGCAGAGCGCAAACCGCGGCCTCGACGATCTCCAGAAGGCGATCGACAGCGATCTGAGCAACCGGTCCTTTCTGCTGCCTTCCGACGTCGAGGTGCAGATCCGCACCGAAGTGTCCCAGAAGAAGAGCGTCCTGCGCAACGTGATCGGGTTCCTGCCCGGCACGGACCCTGCGCTGCGCGACCAGGTGATCATCATCGGGGCGCATTACGACCACCTGGGCCTCGGCGAAGAAGACAGTCTGGCGCCGACCGCCGTCGGGCAGATTCATCACGGCGCGGACGACAACGCTTCCGGGACGGCCGGCATGATGGAGCTGGCGCGCTTCTATAGCGAGCCGGAAAACCGGCTGCGGCACTCGATGCTGTTTATGGGATTTTCCGGCGAGGAGGTCGGCCTGCTCGGCTCGGCCCACTACGTCGAATCGCCGCTCATTCCGGCCGAGCGCACCATCGCCATGATCAATCTCGACATGATCGGCCGCGTCAGCCGGAACCGGCTTTACGTTGGCGGCGTGGGAACCTCGCCCGAGTTCCGGCAGTGGATTCAGGAGGAAAACCAGTCGGGCGAGTTCCAGCTTGATTTCTCCGACTCCGGCTACGGCGCGAGCGACCACATGTCGTTCGTGCGCCGCGACATTCCCGTGCTGTTCTTTTTCTCCGGCCTCCACGCCGATTACCACAAGCCTACCGACACCTGGGAGAAGATGGAGCCGGAGGAAACGGCAAAGGTATTGAACCTGGTCAGCCGCGTCGCGAAGAGGATTGACGCGGCCAACGAGCGCCTCGAGTTTGTCCGTGTCGAGCGGCGCGACCGGGACCACGGAGATGCCGCCCCCGCTGAGGCGGGCGATCCGGGAGAGGCGGGCTACGGCGCGTACTTCGGCTCGATTCCCGACTTCGGCGAGCTCGAGCGCGGCGTGAAGTTCGCCGACGTCCGCGAGGGCGGCCCCGCGGCCCAGGCCGGTCTGCGCGCGGGCGACATCCTGATGACGTTCGACGGAAAAGAGGTCCGCAGCCTCTACGACTTCACCTACTATCTGCGCGAGCACAAGCCCGGCGATGAAGTCCCCGTCCTGGTCGTGCGCGACGGCCAGGAACTGCGCGTCACCGTCAAGCTCGGCAGCAGGCAGTGATCCTGCAGATAGTCGAGACCAAACTTCCATAGAATCTGTTAGATACTGACAGTAATTGTACGGTATATCTTTGCCTTGACATACAAATGGTACCCGGTTAATTTGTTACTCACAGTGGCACACAGGCGTTAATCACGCTCAGTGGCAGACTCCCGTAAAGGGTCGCGACTTCTCTACTTTTTGTGAGCGCGGCGGTCGGCGAGAATGGTTGGCAGGGTGGCGATCAGCATGAAGGCAATCAGCCCGATGAAGAAGAGTGCGATGCCCAACATCTTATTCGTCCTCCCGCTTGGAAAGCGGTCTTAAAAGATAATTCCCTATAGCATATGCTAGCACAACTACGACGAATCCCAGCGCGAAGAGCCACGGGCTGAATCTGCCGCTGAACGCCTGCCCAAAAATCAGCGCGGTGGCTGCGAGGTGCGAGAGATCGCGCAAACCATGAGCCCAAAATAGGCGTTGTTCGTTGTTCAACGAAGGCCCCCTCCGAACTGGCTTCGCGGCCTACCACTGTTTTTCTGTGCGACGGCATTGTATCATTGCCCAATGAAAAACAGCCGTGCCTTGGCAGAGTGTTGAGTTTTGCCCTATCAATGGTAAGGAGACAAGCGATGGTGAGAGAATTCCGTGCGAGGTTTATTCTCTGGTTCGTACTCAGCACTTTTTTGCTGGTTTGGACCGTTCCGGGCGCAAGCGCCCAGGATCGCCGCGGGGTTCCCGCCGAAGCAAAGAACATGGAACTGGTGGGGATGAGCGACCTCCAGGGCCGCCCCGCCTACCAGCCCGTGATCCACCGCCAGGGGAATCGCTTTGTCGCTTACGTCGGATTGCACCGGGGCGCGGCGCTCAATCCTCTGAACGGCAGGATGGAAGGCAACGGGACGATGGTGGTGGACGTAACCGACCCGCGCAGCCCGCAGGCGCTCGCTCACATCCCCGGTTTCCATGACAATCCCGAGCGCGAATCGCAGGCGCAGATGGCCCGCGTCTGCGATATTGCGGGGGGAACCTACCTTCTGCGCGCCGCCGGAAACAATTCTCTGCACGATCTCTGGAACGTCACCGACCCGGCCAGGCCGCAGTTCGTCGCGGTGATCGTGGACGGCCTCAAGGACACCCACAAGAACTGGTGGGAGTGCGACACCGGAATCGCGTACCTCCCTTCATTTGACCCGGCGTGGCGCACGCGCATCACGAAGATTTACGACCTGAGCAATCCGGCCGCCCCGAAGCTCCTCCGAGACTTCGCGCTTCCGGGGCAGGAGGCAGGCGCGACGGCCGAGCCGATTCCGCCCTCGCCGCACGGCGCCATCTCCTACAACGGCCGCGTCTATTTCGCCTACGGCACATCGCGCAACGGGATCGTGCAGATCGTGGACCGCGAGAAGCTGCTGCACGGCGATCCTTCTCCGACCCCGGCGAATTTTCTCGCCCCGCAGATCGGCCGTCTCGACATGCCGCCCGACTGGGGCGGACACACCGCCTACCCGATGCTCAACATGCCCATCCCCGATTGGGATGGACAATCGACGGGCAAGGTCCGCGACATTCTCGTCGTGACCTCGGAAACGGTCCGCAACGAGTGCGAAGGCCCGCGCCACCCCCTGTTCCTCTTTGATATCACGAACCCTGCCACACCGTTTCCCATCTCGAACTTCCAGATCGCCTCCGGCGATTTCTGCGAGCGCGGCGGGCGCTTCGGCGTGCATTCGGTGCAGGAGTCGTTCTCGCCGATCTACCACAAGAAGATGCTCTTCGTGTCGTCCTTCAACGCCGGCGTGCGGGCCGTGGACATCCGCGATCCGTTCCACCCGGTGGAGGCCGGATACTTCATTCCCGCCACCACCGAGCGCACCCGGCCGTTCTGTTCCGGAGAAGGCGCCGAGCAGCGCTGCAAGACGGCGATCCAGACCAACAACGCTGAAGTGGACGGCCGCGGCTACATCTACACCGCCGACCGCGCCGGCACCGGTCTCCATATCCTCGAGCTTTCCGGCGAAGCCCGCGCGATTGCCAACTCGCCTTAGCTCTTCTTAGTCATCCCCCGTGGAATCAAAAAAATCAAACTTCTCTCTTGCCCGCTTCCGCCGCTGCTCGCCGATTCGATACGCTATAATGACAGTGCCCGGAAACTTTTGATCCGCTCCAGGCGTGCCGACGGAGCCGCATGGCGCGATCTGGCGCCCCGAGGGACGACATTTCTTCTTTCTTTGGATTCCCGGAAAGGCTCACACGCTGGCAGCATGTTCTGCCGTATGCCCTGCTGCTGAGCGTCACCTTCGCGCTGTACGGCGAGTCGCTTTACTTCAATTTCGAGTGGGACGACGTTCTCTACATCCAGCAAAACTTCTGGATTCGCCAGCTCTCTTTCCGGCATCTCGAAGCCATTTGGACGGGCACGTTTCTCGGCCATTACGCTCCCATCACGCTTTCTTCCCTGGCGGTGCTCTACCACTTTTTCGGCCTGGAGCCATTCGGTTTTCACGTGGCACAGCTTCTGCTCCACGCCGTCTGCGTCGGCCTTCTTTTCGACACGCTGCGCAAGCTGGAATCGCCCCGCGTGGCGCTGCTGGCCTGCTTCCTGTTCGCCATACATCCCGTCAACATTGAGACCGTCGCCTGGATCGCGGAGATCAAGAGCACCCTGGCGTTTCTATTCTTTCTGCTGTCGTTCCGGGCCTTCCTGCGTCTCCGCTCCTCCGGCCGGCCCATTGACGGCGCCGTCTGCGCCCTGTTCCTGCTTCTTTCGCTGCTATCCAAAATCAATACCGTTGTGGCGCCCGCCGTTTTCCTTCTCTATGACTACCGCCAGCGGGTTCCGTTCACCCGGAGGAATCTCGCGATTCTCGGCGGCTTTTTCCTGATCGCCGGCCTGTTCGTGCTCGTCCACATGTCCAGCTTTTTCTTCTCGTCCAACTCCCTGGCCAAGGAGTCCCTGGGAGGCGCTTACTACGGCGGCCTCGGCGTGCACCTGCAGAACATCCCGTTTTACATCTGGTTCTACATCCGCATGACGTTGTTTCCCTACCCGCTCACGGCCTGGCACATGTTCTTCGTGCATGCACGGTTCGACTGGATGGTTGCGGGCGCATGGCTTGTCCTGGCCGGGGGCGGGTGGCTTCTCCTGCGCCGCAGCCGGAACACGCAATTCTGGATTTTGTGGTTTGTGGTGTTTCTGGCTCCGGTGCTGCAGATTGTTCCCAATCTGACGTGGGTCGCCGAGCGCTATCTCTATATTCCCGCCATTGGAGCATTCGTGCTTCTGGGAAGGGCCTTTTTCCACGTGCTGGACCGGATTCAGCCGGTGGCGCTTCGCTGGGGCTGGGAGGCGGCAATGGCCTCCCTTCTGCTCGGTCTTGGATGGTACTCCGGGACCTATTTGCCCGTGTTCCAGAACAACCTGACCTTGTGGGAGGCGACTGCGAGAACCTGCCCAACCTCCGCAATCTGCCACGCGGGCTATGGCTCCGCTCTGCTCGAGGAGGGGCAGATCGAACGAGGCATGCAGGAATTGATCCGGGCAGTCGAGATACGGCCGGTTCCGGAAAATCTCGAACGGCTCGGCGATGGCTACAGCAACTACGCCCGTGATTACCGCCAGGCGGCCATCGCCTACAACCTGGCCATCGAGCAGGCAAACGGCTCATCGGCACAAGGCGCCTCTTCCGAGCTCTATGCAAAGCTCGCCCGGGTCCATCTGATGGCCGGGAACCGCGAGCTGGCAACCCAGGCGCTCGAGGCCGGCCGCGAAGCCGACCCGCTCGACCCGTACGTGCTCGTGGCCGATAGTTTTTACCAATCGACTCAGGGCGACCGCGAGAAATCTCTCCATTCCTTGCAGACTGCTCTCGCCATCACGGGACATGCGCCTACGGCCGGAACCACCGGCGTGCCGCAATTTCTGTATGGCTATTGGGGCAATGCCGCCGACGTCGGACGGCTGCTCGCCTTCCTGACCGCGGAGCCCGGCCCGACGGCGGCCAACTGAACGGGAACGAGTGGATGCCCAGTGACGCGCGCGCCCGGGCGGCAAAATCCGCAGCGAAATACTACGACGCCAACCCGGTCTTCCCGGACGATATCCCATTCTATAAAGCCCGGATTCCGTCGCCCCGGTCCCGCATTCTCGAGCTCGGCTGCGGCACGGGGCGCGTGCTCGTCTCGCTGCTGGGGGCCTGCGGCTATATCCACGGCGTGGATCAATCTGAAGAAATGCTGGCTCTCTGCCTCGCCAAACTGCGCCAGCGCGGGGCGACACCGGAGCAGGCTCGCGCCGAGTTGGGCGACATCACGAACCTCTCGCTCCCCCTGCAGTTTGATTTCATCATCGCGCCGTTCCGCGTCATCCAGACGCTCGAACGCGACGAGCAGATGAACGGCCTGTTCCGCTCCATCCGGCAGCACCTGACTCCGGGCGGAAGCGCAATCCTGAACGCCTTCAACCCGCAATACGATCCGCAAGGGATGCTCAAGAACTGGGTCTCCGACGAGGCAATGCTGGTCTGGGAGGCGCCCTACGAGGGCGGCCGGCTGACGTGCCTTGCCCGCAGGCTGCGGTTTGACGCGGATACGCAAACGGCCTACCCGGAGCTGGTTTATCGCTGGTACGAAGGAGATAGGTTGCGGGATGAAGTCGTGCAGCCGCTCGCCCTGCGCTGCTATTACCCGGACCAGTTCCTGCGCCTGATCGAGAGCCACGGCTTCCGCCTGATCGCCCGCTGGGGCGGCTACCACGGCGAGACATATGGCGAAGGGCCGGAACTGGTGGCGCAGTTCAAGCTGCGGGATCGCTAAGGAACAGTCAGGAGAAGGAAAACTGCTAGAATGGTGGGGAAGGACAAAGCAGAAGTATGTCCACGACGAAGATCCACCTGACGGCGGCGGTAAAAGCGGCGGGCTGAGCGTCGAAGCTCAGTCCAAAGGTTTTGGACGCCGTGCTCGGCAAGCTGCCGAAGGGAAACGACGAAAACGTCCTGGTCGGCTTCGACAAAGCCGACGACGCCGGCGTGTATCGCCTGACGCCCGACCTCGCGCTGGTCCAGACGGTGGACTTCTTCACGCCGATTGTGGACGACCCCTATACGTTCGGCGAGATCGCCGCCGCCAACTCGCTGAGCGACGTCTACGCCATGGGAGGCAGGCCGCTCTCGGCGCTCTCGATCGTCGCGTATCCGGCCAAGGGCGACCTCGAAACGCTCGAGCAGATCCTCCTCGGCGGTTTTGCGAAGATGCAGGAAGGCGGCTGCGCGGTGATCGGCGGGCACAGCATCGCGGACGACGAGATCAAGTTCGGCTATGCCGTCACCGGCACGATTGACCCGGCGCGCATCCTGACCAACTCCGGCGCCCGCCCCGGTGACGTTTTAATCCTCACCAAGCGCCTCGGCACCGGCGTCATCGGCACCGCGCTCAAGCGCGGCAAAGCGTCCGAGGAAAGCGTCGCGGCGTCGGTCGAGTCCATGCGCGCGCTCAACCGGCGCGCCGGCGAGATGGTCGTCGAGTTTTCGGCGGAGCACAGCAGCGCGGTCCACTCCGTAACCGACATCACCGGCTTCGGGCTGATCGGCCACGCCCGCGAGATGGCGCTCGGCAGCAGCGTCACGATTGAGCTCGACCACGCGCGCATTGCCCCCCTGCCCGGCGCGCTCGACGCCATCCGCGCCGGCTGCGTTCCCGGCGGCCTCAAGAACAACATTGAGTTCGCGTCCTGCGCCGTGTCGCTCGCCGCCGGCGTTCCTGCGGAGTACGAAACCCTTCTGTACGACCCGCAAACCTCGGGCGGGCTGCTGATTTCGCTCGCCGCCGCCCAGGCCCCGGCGCTCGAATCCGCTCTGCGCGCCGCCGGCCTCCCGGCCTCCATCATGGGCCGCGTGCTTGACCGCGGCGAGCATGCCATTCTGGTTAAATAGTGAGGTGATCCGATGTGCCGATGTGACCTGGACGGAGGAATTGACGTTCCGCTGATCGTGCATGAGAAGCCCGAGGGCGGCTACTCCGTTACGAGCCCTGTCTTGCCGGAATTGAAAGCGGAAGGCCCGACGCACGAAGAAGCCCTCGCCAACGCGCAGACCGCGCTCGGAGCAGTGCTCGATCTGTACGAAGAGCAAGGCCGGGATTTACCCGGCCATTTTCACTAATCGCGCGCGCCAACCTGCTTGGCTGGTGGAATTGGCTTGTATCACTCAATGATCCCTCGAATCCTTAGAGCGCAAATCTGGCATTACAAGAGCTTGGCGCAGGTTAACGTCGAACTGGAACCTTTTTGCGCTTTCATAGGCCCGAATGGATCGGGGAAAAGTAATTTTATTGATGCATTAGCCTTTGTGCACGACTGCCTTTCCGGATCGGTCGAGCTGGCGTTTAAGCACCGGGGGGGGATTCGTGCCGTTCGCCAACGTTCTGCCGGGCATCCGACGCATATTGGCATTCGCCTCATCCTCGACCTCGGCGATGATCTAACAGCAGATTACGCTTTCGAAATTGCGGCCAAGCCAACCGAACAATTCAGCATAGCAAGGGAACGATGCGTGGTCGGGAAATTCATGGAAGAAACGCATGTCTTTGAGATAGAAAGAGGCCATTTCAAGAAGCCGATCGAGGGCATCAGGCCCCGCGTCTCGGCCGATCGTCTTGCACTCTTTGCTGCCTCGGCGACGGAAGAGTTTCGGCCCGTATATGATTTTCTCACTTCGATGCGGCTGTACTCTATCGTGCCTGTTACTCTCCGCGAGTTACAGGAACCCGACCCGGGGGAATTCTTGAAGTCCGACGGCAGCAACGCCGCCGCTGTTCTCCAGCGGATTCGAGACGAGAACGGGGGTGACGAACGCTACGATCGCCTTTGTAGGCTACTGTCTAGAGTAGCGCAAGGGGTCAAGAAAGTGGAATACCAAGCGGTCGGACAGAAAGAGACGCTTCAGTTCAAGCAAGATGTTGGGCTGGAGTCTCCTTGGACGTTTGAGGCGCTGAACATGTCCGATGGAACCTTGCGCGCACTGGGTTTGCTCCTCGCAGTGTACCAACCGGGTCGTCCCAAGGTAGTATTGATTGAGGAGCCGGAAGCTACTATCCATCCGGCGGTAACCGAATTGATTGTTCAGGTGCTTGTGGATGCTTCTCACGAACGTCAAGTACTTCTGACAACCCACAGTCCGGATATCCTCGACTACAAAGACTTGAGGGATACTCAAATCCGCGTAGTGACAATGGATCGGCGGAATACTACTTCCATAGCGCCGGTCTCCCGCGAAGGGCGGGAGGTGATTCGTAAACGCTTGTACACGCCTGGTGAGCTGTTTCGGTCGGGCGAGCTCAATCCTGATCTTGACGAAGCCAAGCGTGCGGCTGACCAAATGGCCTTGTTCGGACCTCCATTCCCTGACAGATCGAATTCACACTAATGGCCGCTATCGTACCCATTGTCGAAGGCTTTGCGGAAGTCGAATCCATACCTGTCTTGTTTCGGCGGATTCTCGCACAGCGAAACATACATAACGTCTCGATCGCGCGCCCATTTCGCGTCAAGCGCAATCGCGTGGTTCATCCTCAGGAATTGGAACGAGCCGTCACGCTGGCCATTAGTGACCGAACTGGTGCAGCGGGAGTTATCGTAGTTTTGGATTCGGATGATGATTGCCCAGCCCAGTTAGGCCCTAAGTTGCTAGCCCGTGCAAGAGAAGCAACAGATTTGCCCGTCGCAATCGTTCTGGCACGGAAAGAATTGGAGTGCTGGTTTTTGGGGGCTAAGGAATCGCTCCGTGGTACGAGAGGAATCAGCACCGACAGCGCATCTCCTCCTGACCCCGAAGAGATACGGGGTGCGAAGGAACGGTTGACAAAAAACATGAGTGGCGGTCGGCGGTATCTCGAAGTAGACGATCAACCTGCCTTTGCACACGCTATGGATTTGGACCAGACCCAAGCGCGCTGCCCCTCATTCGCAAGGCTTGTCCAGAAGCTCCACCTTCTCTGCCGGACGATCCTGCCCAATCACGTCTGATCCGCGAACCCCGCTACTTTTGCAGCACCGATTCGACCGGCGATTTCTGGAGCGACTCGACGTAGACGGTCACGTTGTGCAGCCGAATTTCGCCCAGCTCATAATCCCGGTCGGCCTGCCGGAAGATCGGTCCCCAGATCGGCATTTCGCGCGACCCATGGGACAGGATGTAGGCCTCGCCCGAGATATAGTTCTTCACTCGCTCCCGGGGAAAGCTGCCCCCGTTCCTCTGGCTGATCCGGGTTAAATCCGGCGGCGCTTTTTGCATCGCCCCGGCCGCCGGTCCGTTTCCCGTCGCGTCCCTGCCATGGCACGTCGCGCAATACTCCTGAAACAGCTCCGCGCCTTCCACCGGCACCGCCATGTAATTCTTGTCCGCCAGCCATTCCTGCTCGCGCTGCCCGGCCTGTTCGCGCTGCCCGGCTAATGGGGTCTCCCAGGCCAGCACGACGGCCATCGCCGCTATCGCGGCCATCCCGGCTCCAAGCCCTCTTCTCTGCCTACCAGTCATTTTCCGCCTCCCCAAATCATTCGTCTCAGAACGGTCTTCCACGTCCCCATCATGAGAAGGAGTTGCACATTCGGTGCCAAGCCGGACCTCGGACCGAGGCGCAGCAATGCCAACACAAACTATTGATTGATAGATGGTTACTTGTAACAGCGCCGCCGCAACCCTGCCGAGCCGGACTCGCCGCGCGTCGTATTCCGCAGCTAGAGAGACATTTGCCCCCATCGGGAGGGCATTCATTTCACTTCCTTGTAATGGCTCTCATAGCCGAGAGTCTGTCCCCGCTTTGATATGACTCCCAGTGTGTTTGTAAGGGAATCGAGCGACTCGGGAGCCAGCAATTGGTAATGAATCCGTCGAGGGTGCTTTACCGACCGGATGGCTGCCGAGTCGCAGAAAACCAGGTCGGCCCCCTGGAGAACTTCGCGGCTCTCCAGCGGAAGGCGGAACAGCGCGAGGGTGTGCCGCGCGCCGAGCGCGGGCGCCAGCACGGCTTGGGCGGTGCGCAGGAAGGTCTGCGAGATGGAGACGACGGCGATCACGGACGGCTCTTCCAATCGCCCGATCCTCTCCAGGTGCTCCTTCGCGGTTGCGAACTGAACCGAGACCGCCTGCCGGGCCTTCGAAAGGCAGGTATTGATCTCCGCCAGCGCATACGGCGTCGCCACGGTTAGGGCGCCGATGCAGACCTCGTGATCGCTGCGCAAATCATCGAGCGAGCAGCTTTCGACCCGCCGCCGCGTCGCACTGCGAATTTCTTCCACCAGCAACTGACGCAGCCCCGGGGCCTGCTCCACGAGGAGAATGTGGTCCGGAGGCTCGGCCAGCAGGCGTTCGCGGACGCGTTCCCGCAAAGCCTGGTCCGAGAAACCCAGCCGGCGCGCCAGGGCCAGGGTTGCGTTGATGAAATCGTCCAGGTCATCGGTGTTCAGCGGCTCGCCCGTCTCCGCCGCCGGGCGCACCGTGAGCCGGGTCCCGCGGCGCCCTTCCAGCCACTTCCGCCGGACCAGCTCCTGGTAGGCTTCGCTCACCGTGTTGTGATGGATCTGCAGCTTGCGGCCCAGCTCCCGGACGCTCGGCATCGGCTGTCCCGGCTTGATCTGCGCAGTCAGGATCAAATACACCACCTGCTCCACGACCTGATCGCGTACCGGGACATCGCACTCTTTGTTGATTCGAAGCTCCATTTTCGCCAAGGCCGTGCGAAGACGAACCACCACGGCCGCCCGCTGCGACATTCTATCGCCTTTTGGGCGTGACAGCCAGGAAACTGTCATCCGGGGCGATGGCGGCAATCCATGTCAGTGGGTTTTCGGGAGGATATGGCTACGCGCTACGGAGCGCTCCGGCGAAGATGGGCCTCCTCGGAAAGCTCCCCCATCGCCCGGCGCAGGTCCAGTTCCGACTGCGGGCGCGTCGCCAGAAGGCGCTTGAGCACCGCCACCGCTGCCCCCGCATTCGTCATTCCCGCATCCGTCTCTCCTACGTCCGTCGCTCCCACATCCGTCGCTTCCACATTCCGGGCGCGTGATGCCGCAAGCTCGTAGAGCATGGGATAGTAACGGGCATACGTCCTCTCAAACGCCAGCCCCGCGTTATTGCCCGCGCCGGGGCAGGGATTGAACGAGGCCGGGTCGGGCGCGATGGCCGCGCATTCCCGCTCCAGTTCGGAGAACAACTCAGCCTTGCGCTCGAGCGCCTTTGCGCGGCTGATCTGCTTGGCTCGAAACGCACTGTACACGCCGCTGACCCGGCCGAAATACGCATTGACGATTCGGGCCTTCTCCAGAAACAGGCGCGGCTCCCGGTCCAGACGCTCGAAGGTGTCGGAAGCCGCCCCGTATTTCCCTTTTGCGAACTCGCCCGCGGCCAGGAACCCGATCAGCGTGGACGCCGCCTCGGCGATCTCCGGCGCCGCCCGCTCGGTTTCCTTCTGGTTATGGAAATCCTCATGCGGCACGACGACCAGCAGGCGTTCGAGCGGCGCCTCGGCCAGCGCTTCGGTCACCGGGGCGTCGCCGCTCGCCTCCGCTTCCATCTCGTAGAAGAACACGTCGTACTTCTCTTCATCCAGGGAGCACCCGGCCGCGCTTCCTTCCTTGAGCTGCAACTGCCCGTACGACTCCGGCAAATCCAGCTTCCCGGTGTAATAGCAGCGATAGAGCGCCCGCTGCTTCTCCGAGTAGCTCTGGAAATTCCCGTCCTCCTCGAACCCCAGCGTCTTCTGGAAGCCCTTGATCTCCGCGATGAGCTCCTGCCGGGGATAGGGGGCAAGCGCCGCCGCCGGGGTCCGCCTCATGATGCAGCCCGCGGCGATGGCCACCAGCGCCAGGATTCCGGAAACGAGCAGTTTTCGGGACATCTGTTTCCACCGGCAAATGCAAAATCCCCCCTCGCCCCCTGGGGACAAGGAGGGATTTTCAGACCGTTGCCTCTTGCCTAATAAATCTGCACCTTCACCATCTTCGACGGCGCCCGGTACGTCGGGATCCAGACCGTCGGCCGCTCGGCCGCCTCGTCCACCGTCATGTCGCGGATTTCGTACGGCAGCGGCATGTAGTACTCAGTCGGCTGGCCCGTCTTCATGTCGATCTTGTAAATCCGGCTGCTGTTGAAGTCGTGCGTCCAGACGATCTGGTTCTTGTCGTCCACGGCTGCCGAATACGGGGCCGCGAAAGGCGCTCCGAACGGTTTGCTGTCGGGCACCAGCGGAAACTCCTTGATCTCGCCCGTGGTCGGGTCGAAGCGGGCAAGCCGTCCCGCCCAGTATTCGCCCACCCACGCGCGGTCCTGCGCGTCGATGTCGCCGCGCCGCGGTCCCGCCCCCGGCGTCGGGGTCGGGTACTCCCGGAATTTCTCCGTCTTCGGATCGAACACCCCCATCCGCCCGTCCCGCCAGCCGTTGTAGATGAACCGCCCCTGCGAATCCGACTCCACGTCGTAGACGCCCTTGTGCGGCGGGGCTTGCCACTCTTTGCGCTCGCCCGTCGCGGTGTTGAGGAAGTGCACGGAGTCGTCCATGTACCAGACGTTGCCGTCCGGAGGCAGCCCGATCATGGCGTCTCCGGGCGTCCAGGTCTGGAATTTCCGGGTCTTGGGATCATATTTGATGATCGCGCCGCCCGCTCCGATCACCACCCGGCCTTCGCGGTCGATCTTGATGTCGTGGGCGCCGCCGCCCGGATTTCCCGCGCGGCCTTGTCCGGCCGGCCCCGCCATGCCTTCGCGTCCGGCTCCCCGGGGAATCTCAAACGGCAGCTCGTCCACCGCGCCCGTCTTCAGATTCAGCCGCCCCAGGTTGTAGCTGAAATGGTCCGTATAATAACCGTACTGCCGCTCGGGATCGATCACGATGTCGTGGGGCCACACCACCGTGCGGTCTCCGCGAACCCGGTAAATATTGAACTCTCCGCCGCGCGGCACGTCATACTCGGTCACCACCAGCCGCGTCGAGGCCTCGCTGGTCGGCCGCGGCCGCAGGTTGTACGGAATCTCGGCGGAAGACTGCGGCCCACGAATCGAGGCTAGATAGTCCGCCACCGGCTCCAGGTAAGGCTTCTGGTCAAAGGCTCTGGATCCGGGCGCGACTTCGTTGGTGCGCCGCGTTCCGGCCATGCGTTTGACCACCCGCAGCCACTCTTCTTTGGTCCGCCCGCGCTGCAGCGCCCACTGCAGCGAATGGCAGTTGCTGCACTGCGAGAACAGGAACTTCTGCTCTTCCGTTCCGGGCAATCCCCGCAGGATATCGGTGGTGCGCAGGAGTTCCTTCGGCGGCGTGCGCGACGCGACCGTGAAGTCCACCTGCTGCGCCTTCCCCGCCGTCAGCGCTACGCCTTCCTTCCTGACGGGCTCGAAATCCGGCAACTCGATCGACACGGAATAGGTTCCCGGCGCCACGTCCGACCATCCCGGATAGGAGTACTCGCCGCTGCTGTTCGTGTAGACGCTCACTGTAATGTTGCTGCTATCGCGGTGCGCGCGCAC
>Ga0326597_10005811_pt1 | contig 17033 bp, 9 predicted proteins | sample RVTome_12_FD_203789 | JGI IMG/M metagenome (GOLD analysis project Ga0326597, IMG submission 203789) | Soil microbial communities from uranium-contaminated site in the Upper Colorado River Basin, Wyoming, United States - RVT100D185 | ecosystem: Environmental > Terrestrial > Soil > Contaminated >...
GATCCAGTGCGGGATTGTGAAGACGGCTATTCCTTCGTCAACCTCGAGCTCCTCGATCGCGCCAGGGAGTCGCTACCGCCCGAGGCCGCCGAATCGCTCGCTCGGACCCTGGTGCCCCTCGCTCGAGGCTCCGTCGAGCGATCGACGTTCGACTCGGTGACCTTGCTGGGCGACCACTACCGGATCCTCAATGCGCCCAAGACCTCCTCGCCAACGTTCGACCGGCAAGTCGACCTGGTCACCTCAACGGGTCAAGACACACTCGCCGCGATGAGAATCGCCCTCGTCGGTGCGGGAGGGACCGGTTCCCACATCGCCGTGGGCCTCGCCTACTTGGGATGCCGTGATGTCGTCGTGTACGACGGCGATGTGATCGAGATCACGAATCTCAACCGGACGGTCACAGCCGACCCCGCCGACCTGGGGACTCCGAAAGCCCTGGTCGCTCAACGCCGAATGAGGGAGATCGCGCCCGACATTCGGGTGGAAGCTCGGCCGGCAATTACCGATACGACGCCCAAGACAGAACTCGCGAACTTCGACCTCATCATCGGCTGCGTGGACCATGACGGCGCCCGTGACTTTCTCAACGACGTGGCGGTGACGACGGCGACCCCGTACTTCGACATCGCCACCGGGGTTGATACGGATCTCACACCGCCTGTCGTCGGTGGCCATATCGTCCTGGTCCGACCTGGTCACCCCTGCCTCCACTGCCACAGCCTCCTTGATCCGGTGGAAGTCGGTCAGTGGGTCAAACCGCCGCATCAGCAAGACCTCGATCACCAGCACGGCTATGGCACCGGAGTTCCTAACCCGTCGATCGTCTACCTCAATGCGATTGCGTCGTACACCGCGCTGGCCGAACTCGCAGCCTGGGTCTCAGGCGTCCGTCCCCCTGCGCAGGTGTTGCGCGTCGACCTGAGCGGTTACCTCACCAAGCCTGGCGCCCCGCTCGGGCCACGCATCGTCGTCGATACGCCGGCGCGACCCGACCCTACGTGCTTCGCCTGCGGGCGAGCGTGATACGCACTCCCCCTCCAGGCGCACATCAGAACCTCAGATGCCGCTATCCGTAGCGAATCACCGGCATCTGCATGGCGAAGTTAGGTCTGCCCGACAGCTCTCGGTAGGTGTTGCACCGCTCTGGTAGTTTCGCCCACCATGGGAGGCGCGAAGCAATCGGATAATGGGGACGCGCCGGCGAAGGCCGACACCGCTCATCCCCGCGCGGCGGGGCAGGCACTCGTCGCGCTCGTTCTTGGCCGGAGGCAGCTCGGTCGGCTGCTCGATCTTGACCTTCCGAAGGGCACTGAGCTTCTGACGCTCGCCATCGGAGACGACACCCAGGAAGCGCTTCTTATCGAGTCCACGTCACTCCTGACGGTCGGTCAACTGCGGTCGATCCATCGGGCGCGCGAGGCCGGATCGAACGTTCCGCTCGTCGTCGCTGCGGTTGCCGATGGGGCGGTGCGTCTTCTCGGTCCCGACTCGGAGGCAGAGCCGACGGGCCCGCTCCAGGTCGAGCATGCGTCAAGAGTCATCAACGCGGTCCTCGGCGAAGACTCGGCGTCGGCAGCACGGCGTCGGCTGTCGAGCCTCATCAAGGCGCTCAGCCATTCCAACGAGCTGCCCGGTGTCGACAACTCCGGGCTCTTCGCGACCCACTACCTCGAAACAGGAGTGCGCACCGGGCTCGGTTGGGATCAGGCGGTCGCCGATGCGGGTCCGCTGCTCTCGAAGCGCGGAGAGGGGCTGATCGCCGGACTCGGATTCACTGCGGAACCGATCGGGGACGGGGCAAAGCTTTTGACTCCGAGCCACGGGCCGGCGCGTGCTGTCGCAGTGTTGATCGGTGAATCGGAGCAGTTCGATGCCGGTTCCCAGCGCTTTGGATCGTCTCCGGTCCAGTACGGGCTGTCACGGGCAACGCAGCAACGGGTCCCGTGGCTCGTGATGCTGCGCGGATCCCAGGCACGCCTCTATCCGGCTCGACCGGATGTCGGTGTCGGTCGCCGGAGCCAGGCCGAGACGTTCTTCGAGCTGGACCTCGCCGTGGTCGACGACCGCACCGCCGGGTTCCTGAGGCTGGTCTTTTCGGCCGCGGCCTTGGAAGAGGGCGGATCGGTCGACGCGCTAGTCGCGGCGTCGATGCGGTATGCCACGCGCCTCGGGGAACGGCTGCGTAACCGTGTGTACGAGAAGGTCGTCCCCAAGCTCGCTGTCGCCGTCGCTGCCGAGTTGGAGCGGGTTTCTCCCGAGAAGTCGCTCGACGATGCTTATCGGATCACGCTGAAGATCCTCTTCCGTTTGCTCTTCCAGGCCTACGCCGAGGACCAGGGGCTCTTGCCGTATGGGCGGAACGACCGGTACACCCGTAATAGCCTCACCACGCTCGCCGGCGATCTCCTCGCCGATCCAGATCAGACCTTCAGCCCGGAGTCGCATGCCATGTGGGACGACCTCCAGCAGGTGTGGGGGGTCATAGACACCGGCAACGAGGCGTGGGGGGTTCCCGCCTACAACGGCGGCCTATTCGGGATCGATCCCGATCGCCAACCGGATGGGCACCTCATCGCTCAGATGAGGCTCACTGACTCCTTCGTCGGTGAGGCCCTTAGACACCTCCTGCTCGACGCGACGCAGGACGGGGAGATCGGCCCGGTCGACTTCCGAAGTCTCTCGGTGCGTGAGTTCGGCACGATCTACGAGGGCTTGCTCGAGTCATCATTGTCGAGGGCCGAGCAGGATTTAACCGTCGACAAGACGAGGGCGTACCTACCGGCCGGTGATGACGACTTGGTGTTCGTCGAGGCAGGGCAGGTCTATCACCACAACGCCTCAGGGGAGCGGAAAGCAACCGGGTCGTACTTCACACCGTCCTTCGCCGTTGAGCATCTACTCGAGCGAGCGCTCGATCCGACCCTCGCCGAGCACCTTGAGCGCGTGGCCACTCTGCTAGACGATGGAAAGACCGCTGACGCGGCGGCGATGTTCTTCGACTTCCGAGTTGGTGACCTCGCCATGGGGTCGGGTCACTTCCTGGTGGCGGCGATTGACCGGATCGAAGCTCAGATGGCGGCGTTCCTTGTTGATCACTCGATCCCTCGGGTCCAGGAGGAGCTCAATCGCCTTGAGCAGGCCGCACGCAGGGCCCTCGGCGCCTCCGCAGACGCTCACGCCATCGAGCATGCCACGCTCCTGCGACGTCAGATTGCCCGGCGCTGCATCTATGGGGTGGACATCAACGAGATTGCTGTTGAGCTGGCGAGGGTCGCGATATGGATCCACACCTTCGTTCCGGGTCTGCCCATGTCGACTCTCGACCACAATCTTGTGTGCGCCAACTCGTTGACGGGCATCGGAACGGTCGATGAGGCACTCGGCGCGCTCGAGCCCGATAGAGAAGCGGGGGTCATCTCGCTGATCGGGTCTGAGATCGAAGCCGAGCTTGACTCCGCACGGGTGTTGTTGCTGGATGCCGCCAACTTGCTGGAGGCGACCAAGGCCGAGGTTGTCGATGCGGCTGAGAAGCACCACCGGGCAGTGCAGGAGACCGAGCGTGCGCGCATGCTGTTCGACGCTGCTATTGCCTCGCGCTTGGGCGTCGTAAGCCAGGTCTTCCTTGCGAGTGACGATCTCATTGAACGCGCCTCGGCAGGCGATGTTCAGGCACTGGTGAGGAGCCTTAGTGCCGGCCATTTCCCTCTTCTGTTCCCAGAGGTGTTCGGCCGGCGGGCTGCGGGCTTCGATGTTCTGATTGGCAATCCCCCTTGGGAGACCGTCAAGGTCGACCGGCACAAGTGGTGGGGGGCGCGGCTCCCCGGCATTCGGGGTCTCCACCCCGACGAAATGAACCGCAGAATCGATGAGGCTGAGATGGCTCGGCCTGTTTGACATCGAGGTATCTGGGGCAGATCAAGGCGACTGATGAGCTGCGCGAGGCCATTCAGGTCGGGCCCTATCCCGGCGTAGGCTCCGGTGACCTGGACCTCTCGGAAGTCTTCGCGTGGAGATTCACGCAGTTGATCAATGACCAAGGCACTCTTGGCGTCGTTCTGCCGAGAAGCGTTCTCATTTCAGACGGGACGAAGGAGTGGCGGCAGCGTGTGTTGGCGCGATCATCTGCCGAATTGACCCAACTCATCAACTCAGGACGCTGGGTGTTTCCAGATGTGCACCCGCAGTACTCGATTTGTCTCCTGGTGCTGTCAGCCGCGGCGGGCGGGCCAGAGCAGATAATGACGATGGCTGGGCCCTTCCACGACCTTGATGAGTTCAGGAGCGGAGTCCAGATGGAGGCGTTGTCAGTGACTGCTGCGGACATCCTTGAATGGAACGAGGACGCCGCGATACCCCGCCTCCCAGATGCTGGGTCGCTTCGTGTGTTCGTTCGGCTAAGGGCTCATCCGGCGTTGACCAGCCCCGATCAACCCTGGTCGGTGCGGATCTACAACGAATTCCACTCGACGGCCGACAAGGTTGAGCGGGGTGGACCGGTGCATGTGGAGGCCAAGGTCGCCGATGGTGCATGGCCTGTGTACAAGGGCGAGACGTTTGGCATGTGGGAGCCAGGCGCGGGACTTGTCTATGGCTGGGCGATGCCTGATGAGGCGCTGTCCTACCTCGTCGCCAAGCGGAAGACGCAGGTCCGGAATCGCCGATCGCCGTTCTTTGGCCTACCTGCATCTTGGGCGAGCGACCCCTCAGCACAACCCGCAAACCGGTCGCGGGTGGCTTGGCGAAAGGTTGGTCGGGCCAATGACACGAGGTCCTTCCATGCTGTGCTCCTTCCGCCATCCGCCTTTACGGCCGACCACAACTATTGCCTATTCTTCGATGGTTCACGGCCCGAGTCTCTTGAAGCATTCGTGCTCGGGATCATGTGTTCAGTCCCCTTTGATTGGTACGCCCGCCTGTGGGTGGAAGCCAACTTCACGAAGGCGGTTGTCCAACCCTTCCCGCTACCTGGAGCAAGGGCTGATACGACCGTGGGGAAGCGGCTCATTGAACAGGCCGCACGCCTTGCAGCGGTGGACGATCGGTACTCGGATTGGGCAGAAGCCGTTGGTGTGGGGGCCGGCCACCTCCGAGACCCTATCGAGAGAGCGGATGCCATCGCAGAACTCGACGCCCTTTCCGCGCTCCTGTACGGCCTCGAGTGGCCTGACGTTCAGCACATCTTCAAGACGTTTCACCGAGGCTGGGACTACTCGGATCGGATCGAGGCGGTCGAACGGCACTATCGGGCATGGGGGGGGAACGCATGACGAACGGGTGGCCCCCCGTATTCGCGACGAATCGCCCCGAATTGGACGAGCGGGTGGCGGATCAGATCAATGCGTTGTTCGAGGGTGTTCGGCAGCATGCGGCCGAGCCGCCAAACATCGCGATCGCCACGGCCTACATCAACGCGGCCGGGTTCACTCTCCTCGCCGACGAGTTGGAGCAGGCGCCGCGGGTGCGCCTGCTGCTCGGTGCTGAGCCCGACCCGACACTGAGCCAGCGTCTGGTACCGCCGATCGGTCGTGCTGAGCTGGTGAAGGCCGTGTCGGATCACGAAAGTTGGATCCAGCGTGCCCGTGACCTGACCGGATTCACGAAAGATGAGGATGCCGCCGCCAAGCGCCTCGTCGAGTGGCTGGCGTCGCGGGACGGTGACGATTCACCACGAGTCAAGGTCCGCCGCTACACGGACGGGTTCCTTCATGGGAAGGCATACATAGCCGACCACCCGGTGTTCCCGCACACGCTGGCAGGGTCGTCGAATTTCACCGCGGCCGGACTGACTCGGAACGTCGAGCTCAATCTCGGGTATCCCAACAGTGAGTACACGAAGCTAGTCCAGGAGTGGTTCGAGTGGTACTGGGAGCGCTCCACGGACTTCGATCTGGCGTCGTTGTACGAGGAGCGGTGGTCGCCACACTCGCCGTGGATCGTATTCCTGCGGATGCTGTGGGAGTTGTACGGCGCTTTCGACGAGGGGTCCGACGAGTCGTTGTTCCAGCTGTTCGGGTATCAGCGTGAGGGTGTCGCCCGGATGCTGCGGATTCTCGACGAGCACAACGGCGTGATCGTCGCCGACGAGGTTGGGCTCGGGAAGACCTACATGGCGGCCGAGGTGATGAAGCGTGCCGCCGAGCGTGATCGGCAGCGTGTCCTGGTGCTCACTCCGGCGGCGTTGAAGACGGGCATGTGGGAGCCGTTCCTCACGCAGCACCTGCCGACACGTCGGGTGGCGGTGCTGTCGTACGAGGAGTTCCGCAATCGGTGGGATTCCGAGGACGGGGACGTGCGCGCCGAGTTCCGAAACGAGATGGACGAGTACGCCCTTGTCGTCATCGATGAAGCGCACAACCTGCGCAACGCGGCCGCCAAACGCTCGGCTGCGGTGAGCGCTCTCATCGGGGGGGCCAATCCCAAGCGGCTGGTGCTGCTCACGGCGACTCCGGTCAACAACAGCCTCGAGGACCTCCACGTCCTGGTGCGGTACTTCATCCGGAACGACGCGCGGTTCGCCGAGATCGGGATCCCCTCTATCCGGGAGTACATCCGCCGTGCAATGGAGCTCGATCAGGACAACCTGAGCCCGGAGCACCTGTTCGACCTAATCGACCAGGTCGCCGTGCGACGGACCCGCAAGTTCATCAAGGAACACTACGCAGGGGAGAGTGCACTCTCGGACGATGGCAGTCCTCTTGTCATTTCATTCCCGGACGTGAAGCTGGAGCGACTGGACTACGAGTTCGACGAGAAGGGCGAGGCGCTGGTTGACGCGATGGTCTACGCGCTCGACACCGAGGGCGATGACAAGGACTACCGGTACGAGAGCCGCCAACAGGACCCCGGCCGACTTCTGCTTGCCCGGTATCTGCCGTCGTCATACTCGGCGGATGGCACGCCGGCGGACCTCTACCAGATCACGAACACCGGCCTGCTGAAGTCGGCGCTGTTGAAGCGTCTCGAGTCGTCGCCGGCGGCGCTGGCTGCGACTCTGGAGCGTCTGATCGGGGCGCATGAGTCGTTCCTCAGTGCGCTCGAGCACGGCAAGGTGATCGTCGGCGAGGCTTTGCGGGAATGGACCAACTCCGGCGACGACGACTTCGACCAGTTCCTGCAGGGTCTCGACGACGCCCGGGAGTGGTCGATCGAGGACGCCAACGACTTCCACGCCGACGAGCTGAAGCGGGATGTCGAAGAGGACCTGGAGCTCCTGCGCCGGCTCAAGGGTCTTGCCGACGAGGCGAACGAGGGCGTGGATGCGAAGGCAGCACGGCTGGTTGAGAGGCTGCGGGATATCGCAGCCGAAGCCCGTCGACCCGCGGCGAGCGGGGTGTCGCAAGGGGACCGGCGCAAGACGATCGTCTTCTCCTCGTTCACCGACACGATCGAAGACGTGCACAAGATCGTGCAAGCGGCGGTTGGTGCCGCCTCGGATGATGATCCGCTGTCCGACTTCAAAGAGCGGATCGCTCCGTCGGTCATCGGGTCACGGTCCGCGAGCGGTCAGGAGCAGAAGGCCCGGGTGCTCGCCCGATTCGCCCCGAGGACGGCGGGTCGGGAGAACTCCGAGGACAAGTACGACCTGCTGCTCACCACCGATGTGCTCAGCGAGGGCGTGAACCTGCAGCAGGCGGGTCGGGTCATCAACTACGACCTGCCGTGGAATCCGATGAGGGTGGTGCAGCGGCACGGGCGCGTCGATCGGATCGGCTCGGCTCACCCGTACGTCTACCTCGACTGCTTCTTCCCCGCCGATCACCTGGACCAGCTACTCGAGCTCGAGGCCCGGCTACACCGCAAGCTCGCCCAGGCAGATGCCGCCCTCGGCGTCGGCCAGGTGATCCCAGGATTCACCGGCTCGCAGGGCAGGGTCTTCGCCGAGACTGAGCAGGAGATTCGCAAGCTCGCCGATGAGAATCCCGAACTCCTGCTGGCACGAGGTGACGCAACCGCGTTGTCGGGTGAGGAGTACCGCAAGCGCCTCGCCAAGGCCACCGAGCACGACGACGAGTTCAGTTTGGCGATGAAGCGTCTGCCGTACGGCTCGGGATCGGGTTTCGTGTCCGAACGCAACGGACAAGGCGGGTACGTGTTCTGCGCCAGACTCGATGGGGTCGAGCGGCCCGTCTTCCGGTTCGTCCCCGCTGACGATCAATGGCGGATCGTCACCGAAGACGACGACGACGGGAAACCTCGAGTGAGCATGAGCCGCGAGACCCTGCGGGCCTTGTCCACGGCCGACCCCGGTGGGCCGGGCGCCAAGCGGGACCTCCCCGATGAGGCATACGAGGCTGCGTTCGTTGCGTGGGCGGCGGCGAAGGGCGACATCGTCGCCGAACGTGACCTGCTGGCAGACCCGCAGACGCTCCGACCGAGGATCCCGAAGCCGATGAGGGATGCGGCCAACCTCGTCGCCGATCACGGGGGATTCCTCGGCGAGCAGCAGTCGGTTCTCAACAAGCGCCTCTCGATCGTGCCGCCGCACGCGGTCCAGGCTGCGGTCCGGGAAGTGCTGCGCGATGCAGCCCTCACTCCTCGCCAGATGATCGAACGAATTGGCGATGTCGCGGACGAAGAGGGGCTGGAGGTTCCGCCGCCGCCCCCAGAGATCGACCCGGTGCATCCAGCGGAGGTGCATCTGGTGGCGTGGATGGCAGTGCGACCGCAGGGAATGGGGGATTCAGCATGAGCCGGTCAGGTACTTAGCTCCCGCGCATCACATCTCAATGCGTGTCCCGTGGTACGACCACTGGACGGGGTAGTACTGCGACGATCCGGAGTCGAACCAAGCCTGCAGCGTCCTCAAGAACGTCAAGTAGAAGAAGTCACGGAGGCGATGCCGAGATGGTCGTCGCGGCCGGCGACCCGGGGGGAGAGGGCAAACAGATAGAGGTCACCATCAGAGCGCAGTTGCACAACCACGGGGGCGATCCCCGCTTCGAGGCGCTCAGCGAGCGGCTTGAGCGAATCCGTCATGAGTACGAGCAGGGTGTGCTTACGGGACTCGAGTACTTGAAGCAAGTGTTGGGGATCGCTACCGATGTCGTGCGAACCGAGCAGGGAGACCAAGGTCAAACTCGTCGACGAAGGGCGACAGGCCCTGACCCAGGCCTATAGCGACGATGCTCCCGGCAGACTTGCTTCGACCTATGTCCGGACTCCAGCAGATTCGATCACCGATCTGTTGTGGACGGTCACCCGCAACGGAGCTTCTACTCCGTCTCCCAAGAAGCCCCGGCCACTATTCGTTCAGAGATGATCTCGGGACTCTGGACCAGCCTGACTTGGAGCTGACTGGGCTCGTGAACGATTAGGCCGCCCGCAAGACTCTCGAGGCTCGCGATAATCAAGATGAACTCCTCGATGGTGAACTGCTCACGCCACTCTGTTTGCCAGAGTTGGCGATAGGCCACAACGTCACCCGAGGCCTCGTTTTGCTGCTTCTCCCAGATCTGGTCGAGTAGGCGCCGCCACTCAATTATCTGGGTCGGGTTCGAAAAACCCCGGATTCTGTTGAGCTTGGCCTCTGGCGATTCCAGGTGCTCGAGGACCGTTGCGAGTTCGTTGAGGGGGAATGCCGCCTCGTCGTTTGCGTCGAGCAGGGCAATCAGGGCCTCCGTCGTGACGATTGAGACTCCTCCAACGGCACGGCATGCATCAATGATGGCTGGAGGCTTGCCGTCGGTCCTTGCCTTCTTGAACCCGACGAACTCCCGAGCTATAACCAGCGCCGTTCTCGCCCCAACCGCATCTCGATGAGCCGCGGTGACATCGACTTCTGCTTCATCGTTCGGGACCGGAGAGGTCGAACTCTTGGCATCGACCACTAGAGAGAATTCGTCTGTTCCGATCGGAGCCACGACCAGGATGTCCTCCTCGCTCGAAGCACCCTTGTGTGTCGCCTCAAACCCCATGGCACTAAAGACTTCCGCTATAGCGGCTTCGAAATCGCTGCGACCTGCGTATGACATCTCCTGGAGCCGCCCTCGGATATCAACTGAGGACCTTCGGAGCGAGGCTCCAAGTGTCCGGAGCAATCCGTCCCTCCAGCCGAGGATCTCCTCGATCGTGTCGTCCGGGACTCCCAGATCCGATAGGTAGCCCTCGAACAGGGATTCGGAGACAGACATCACATCGATGACCTTCATCAATCGGTTGGCAAGACGGGATTCGCCGAGCGTCGATCGCAGTGCTGCGTAGAAGGGGTGGTTCTGGTTGATGACGAACGATCCGGGCTCGAGCACGGCAAGCGGGTCGGCCACATCACGCGCCTCGCCCTGAATCTCGACCTCGCGGGCTGGTGTCTCGCCATCGAGCCTGTCCAGGTGACGAAGAGTCAACGCAGCAAGGGGGCCCCTGAAATACCTCCGCGAGGAAACGGGTAGCAAGCCCTCCGGCCGAGCCGCATCGGCACGGTCTTCATCCCGGCTCTCGTGGTAAGCGCGTGCCGCTCGGTAGAGGCCGACCTGCAGAACAGCTAGTTCAGCTCTCTGAGGTGTGTACTCATCGATCTTCTCCCGGTCGGCGAGCAGGACGTTGTCCAACTGATCGGCGGTGACGACGAACTGCGATCGATAGAACGACCCATAGGACGGCGGACTCAGGTACAGCTCAGCGTCGTCCGGGTTCAAGAGCCGACCGAGCACGATTACGAAGAACCCATGACTACGCAACTCGCGGATCTTCTCTGCTCTAAGAGCCGAGACATCGAAGAGTCGCACTGTCGCGGTGACCTCGCCGAGGTTCGGTAGCTGGACGGTCGGTGTACCAGCCGCGGTATTTGGTGTCCCGGCTGAGACACCGAAGGCGATATCGCCCTCAACCTCGCCGTTGTCTACGGCCTCCTTCCACGCTGCACTGATTGACTTCTGTAAACGGGCTTCAGACAGATTCCACGTCTGGGCGGTAAGTGTGTCCAATCCGGGCTCGACTTCAATGTCGTTCACGAAGACGGAGAAGTCGGGGCGGAGGGGCATTCCGTTGCCCAGAATCCAACGGAGTCGGCCTGGGTAGAGCTTCTTCTCCTCTCGAAGACCGTCGATTACGGCAATTGTCCAAGTCGGCTTGCTAAACATGGTGGCGAGGGCATCGGGTTCCTCGACGCCATCGAACAGCTCGGTGACTAGGGCACGAGCTTCATCCTCGGTGAACTCGAGGATCGGTGCCTCGATCTTCTTGGGTGGCGCAGACTCATCGGCGGGTGGCATATCGTCGTAGCTGATGCCGACTCTGAGGAATCGGCCATCCGACTTGCAGAAGTGCGAGACCGTACGCCCAACGGCGTAACTGGCTAGCTTGCCGATTCCAAACTTGCCGATCAACAGTCTCCGCTTGCCGTCCCGCTCGATGAAGCGGTGGCTATCGCTTCCTTTCGGGCTCCGGGCGATCCACCACAGCTTCTTGAGCCCCTCAACATCCATAGAGATCCCGTCGTCCCAGACAAGGACGCGCTCATGGACGTGCTCGCCAGGGAGGTACACGAACACGCTCTCGGCGAATGCATCAAATCCGTTGGAAGCGAGTTCCTCAATAGCTTTATTGGGCGAGGAGTAGAGGAACTCAGAGAAATGGCGGATGATGGCGTTGTCGATTTCGACTGTGACAGTGTCGATCTCAGTGCCGGGCACGACCGTTCCGTTCACGATGCGCGGTCCCCTGCTTCGATGCGAGCCGAAGGCGGCAGGAAGCCGAGAGCGATCCGGGCGAGGCCCTCGGCCATGCGGACTGGCACGGCATTCCCGATCTGCCGCTCGATGGAGCCGTATGGTCCGCTGAAGGCGTAGTCCGCCGGGAACGTTTGCAGGCTCGCCGCTTCGCGCAGTGTCAATCCCCGGTTCTGTATCGGGTGGACGAACCGTCCGCAAGCCGGCGTCGTGCATCGAGTGGTCATTGTCGGCGCGGGACCTGAAAGCGCTATTCGGCCGTAGGAAGATGTCGCACCCGAACGACCAAGCCGCGCATGGCACGCAAGTTGGAGCTCATCCGGAAGGCTCCGGCGATCCCCGCCTGGGGGAACGGCCTTGATCCGTGCCAAAGTCGTTCCATTGGGAATCCGGTGCCGACTTAGTCCGTCCCGTGGACTCGCGTTGACTAGCTGTAGTGTCTCGGCCGCTGAGCGGAGTGTCTTGTCGAAGGAAGCTGGCAAGGCGCGGAGGAGTGGCGTCGGCCATGCCACGGTTCCCAGGGTGTTGACAGCAAAGACGACATGGCGCTTTCGCCGTTGCGGGACTCCAAATTCCGTGGCGTCCACGGTATATCCTCGAACGGAGTAACCGACCGCACGTAGCCGACGGATCAGGAGGCTGAGCTCTGGTCGGTTTCGGATCCCCGGCACGTTCTCGAGGATTACGACGTGGGGACGCATTCGCCGGGCGAAGCGCCACACGTCAGCTACAAGTCCAGGACGGTCGTCGTCCGACTTTGGTGCGCCGAGCGTGGAGAAGCTCTGGCAGGGCGGGCACGCAACGAGAATGTTGACGGATGTTTGACCCAAGTGGAGGGCTCTAACGAACCCCGCGGCGTCCACCTTTCGGATGTCGCTGTCGACGAGGTGTACTTCGGGATGGTTAGCGCGGTAAGACCGGACGGCGTCGGGATCCGCCTCAATCGCGCCGACGACCGCGAAGCCGGCCGCCTTGAGGCCAGCCGTTGAGCCTCCGGCGCCGGCGAACAGGTCTACGGCAGTCGGCACCGTTCTTGCCGTCGGGCGCAACACGGCCGCTACGGTAGCCCCCACGGGGGACACTTTCCCGGCGCCGCCCGTTCGGCGACATGGCGGCCCCTGAGATTCGCACCTGCCAGCTTCCGTGCGATGCCGAATGGTACTTGTCGGTCCGAGGCGCTCATCCTCGGGGACACCCGCGCCATCTCCGCGGAGTCCCCGTTACGGCGACTGGCAACGGTAGGAGCCGGCTCTCCTGACAGCCCGCCAGGTGTTCCCAGTGGCCGACAGGTTGCGGTCTCGCGGGGCGCTCGAAGGACGCGACGAGTTTGTGGCTGCGGCGGACCAGCACCTCGGTGATTTCCCACAGCACACTTGAGCAAGGCAGGGGGAGGGATTTCGAGGCGCTCGACAAGTTCGGCCACCCTCGGCCCCTACTGCCCTTCCCGAAGGCGCGGGTCGCAGTTATTGAAACCACCAATGGTGGCCCGGGCAGAGACGCCATTGCCTGACGCTACCGCCTACCCGCTAACCGCCGCGCCAAGGCCAATAACGTCGACCGGTCCTCCTCGGAGAGCCCCCTGGCCAACCGCGCTATCTCCGTGACAAAGTCCTCAGGCGGGGGTCCGGCGGGAGCCGGCATGCTTGCCGCCACGATCGGTGCCCTCGCCAGCTTGCCCGCCAACCACGTCGGGTACTCATCGCTCGCCGACAGGTTGCGCTCGCGGCGGCGTTCGGTGGATTCGAGTAGTTCGTGGCTGCGTAGTCCCAGCGCCTCGGCGAGTGCCAGCAGCACCTGGGAGGAGGGTTGCTTCTGGCCGTTCTCGATCGCCGCCAGGTACGAGTAGGAGATGCCGGCCCGCTCGGCCAGTTCGGCCCGTTCGATCCCCAGGTCGGTGCGGTTCACCTTGATGGTGGCCCCAGGGCGTCGTAAAAGCCCTCAGGGGCAGGAGCGGCCCGAGGAGTGAGGCCACACCATTTCTGTCCGACGCCACCCATACCCTGCATGAACTGCCATCCCTTGGAGTGGTCGACAGATGGACACGACCCGTGAACGCGCCCTGGACCTGCTTCGGGCGATCACGGGCGACGATGCCGAGTTCCGGCCGGGACAGTGGGAGGCGATCGAGTCGGTCGTCGCCCGTCGCCGCCGTGTTCTCGTCGTAGAGCGGACCGGGTGGGGGAAGTCGGCGGTGTACTTCATCGCCACGGCGCTCCTCCGCGAGGCGGGCATGGGCCCCACGGTGGTGGTCTCTCCGTTGCTGGCCCTGATGCGGAATCAGATCGAGATGGCTGAACGCCTCGGGCTCGAGGCGCGGACCGTCAACTCCACGAATCGTGAGGTCTGGGATAGGGTCTTCACGGAGATCGCCAACGGAGAGATCGAAATCCTGTTCATCTCCCCGGAGCGCCTCAACAATCCCGAGTTCCGCATCGGCGTGCTGCCGGACCTGCTGGGGGCGCTCGGCCTCCTGGTCGTCGATGAGGTGCACTGCATCTCGGATTGGGGTCACGACTTCCGGCCCGACTACCGGAGGCTGTCGAGGATCGTCGACCTGCTGCCGCCAGGTGTCGCCATTCTCGGCACCACTGCCACGGCCAATGATCGGGTGATCCGCGACGTGGAGGAGCAGCTCGGTGATGGCCTTGTCGTGGTGCGCGGGCCGTTGGATCGGCCCAGCCTGAGGCTCCAGGTCATGACCCTGGCCTCCCGTGCCGAGCGCCTGGCGTGGCTGGCGGAGGTCGTGCCCGCCCTCGAAGGGTCCGGCATCGTGTACGCGCTGACCATCAAGGATGTGCGGCGGGTCGCTGAGTGGCTGCGATCTCGAGGGGTGGACGCCGCCGCCTACACCGGCAAGACGGACCCCGAGGAGCGGCTCGAGATCGAGCGTCAGCTGACCGAGGGTGCCCTGAAGGTCGTCGTTGCCACCTCGGCCCTCGGCATGGGATACGACAACCCTCACATCCACTTCGTGATCCATTTCCAGTCGCCGGGGTCCCCGGTGGCCTACTACCAACAGGTGGGGCGCGCCGGTCGCGCCACGGAGTCATCGGTTGGAGTGCTCCTGACGGGCGCCGAGGATGCCGACATTCAGGACTTCTTCATCCGCACGGCCTTCCCCACCGAGCCTCACGTCGAGGCGATCCTCACCGCCCTCGACTCCGCCGATGGCATGACGACCCGCCAGCTGGAGACCATCAATCTTCCGGCTGGGAGGCTCGGCGCCGCTCTCAAGGTCCTCGAAGTGGAGGGCGCGGTATACCGGGAGGGGTCGAGGTGGTACCGCTCCGCGGAGCGCTATCGGTACCCCGCCGAGCGTGTCGCCGGCGTCATGGAGCAGCGACGAGTCGAGCAGGCCACGATGCGCCGGATCATCGAGTCGAACGAATGCATCATGCATCAGCTTCGCCGGAGTCTCGATGACGACTCCAGCTCGGCCTGCGGCCGCTGCGCCAACTGTGCCGGGGACGTGCTTCCTCGGGAGGTATCCGAGGCCACGGTGCGCGCCGCGGTCGACTTCATCGGGCGGCAGGCGGCGATCATCGAGCCGCGCAAGAGGTGGCCCCAACCGCTCGATGGCACCGTCGTCATCCCGCACCCGCTCGAGGAAGGGCGCGCTCTCACCCGGTGGGGGGACCCCGGGTTGGCCCTCCTGGTGGAAAGGGGCAAGTACCGGGACGGCGGGTTCTCCTCCGAGCTCGTCGAAGCCGCCGCCGAACTGGTGTCGCGGTGGGCACCCGACCCGGCACCCACCTGGGTCACCGCGGTGCCGACGCTCAGGAACGACGATCTTGTGGGAGATTTCGCCCGGCGTCTCGCCGATCGCCTCGGGGTGAGGTACCTGCCGGTGGTTCGCAAGGTCAAGCGCAATCGGCCACAGAAGGAGATGCAGAACTCCACGCAGCAGCTTCGCAATGTCTCCGGGGTGTTCGAGGTGGGCTCCTGTCCCGCCGAGCCGGTGCTCCTTGTCGACGACATGGTGGACTCGCGATGGACGATGACGGTGATCGGCGGGTTGCTCCGGGGGGCAGGCTCAGGGCAGGTGTACCCTCTGGCCCTCGCGGACACATCCCGAGGTGACGAGTGAAGCTGTCGAACGACGCCAAGGCGGTGCTCGTCCTCACCACCCGGCTGGGTGACTCTCGGCGACCATCCCTCGCCCCCGGCCAATGGCATTCGTTCTCGCGAGCCCTGGGCGACGCCGGGCTGACGCCCGGCAACGTGTTCGACCCCGAGGCCCTGGGGCGCGCCGGCCTCGACCCGGAGAAGCGGGAACGGATCGATGCCCTGGTCGGCGACGCCGCCGGCGTCGTCGTCGAGCTGGAGTCACTGACCTCCAGGGGACTCTGGATGGTGACGATCGTGGACGACGAGTACCCGGCTGCGCTGCGGCGACTCGAGCATCGAGCACCGCCGGTGCTGTTCGGGGTAGGGGAGCGGTCCCTGCTCGACGCCGGCGGAGTTGGCGTGGTCGGCTCCCGTGACGTGTCCGAGGAGGGGGTGGCGGTTGCTCGAGAGATCGCGGCCGCCGCCGCCGGAAGAGGGCTGCCGGTGGTGTCAGGCGGAGCCCGGGGAGTGGATCAGCAATCGATGGCCGCCGCCTACGAAGCCGGGGGGTCTGTCGTCGGCGTCCTGGCCGACAGCCTGCTGCAGAGGATCAGGAGCGCCGATGTGCGCGCCTCTCTCGACAGCGGCGTCACCTGTCTCATCACCGCCCAACATCCCAATACGGGCTTCTCCCCGGCAGCGGCGATGGCACGCAACAAGCTGGTGTACGGCCTGGCCGATGTCACCGTCGTCGTCGCCTCCGAGGCCAAGGGAGGAACCTGGGAGGGCGCCACCGAAGCATTGACCCACGGGATCGGGCGGGTTGCCGTGTGGCGGGGCCTCGGGCAGGGGTCGGCGAACGAGCTGTTGGTCGAGGCGGGGGCACGCCCCATCGAGTCGGTCGAGCAGCTGTGGGAAGTGCTCGGAGAAGAGACGACGCCGGCGCCGACACAGATGACGATCGAGCTGGGCTGAATCGACTTCGCTGGGTCGGGCACCCGGGTCGGCGTCGTCGGCGCCAACGCCGCCCCCTGGCAGAAGTCCAAGGCGGGTGTGGGGGCGATGTACGACAAGCGCACCCGCCAGACGAACCTCCACCGTGCCAAGCCCCCGGCTCAGCGCAAGGCCGACGCCGACCGCTTCTACGAGGAAGACCCGGGGAAGTGACCCACGTCAACCGATAGCCTGGACGTGGTGAAGATCGCCGTCGCCGGGGCCACCGGGTACATAGGGAGCCGTCTCGTCCCGCTCCTCCTCGACCGGGGACACCAGGTGGTGTGTCTGGCCCGCACCCCGGGCAAGCTCGACGACCGTCCCTGG
>Ga0326597_10005812_pt1 | contig 17028 bp, 11 predicted proteins | sample RVTome_12_FD_203789 | JGI IMG/M metagenome (GOLD analysis project Ga0326597, IMG submission 203789) | Soil microbial communities from uranium-contaminated site in the Upper Colorado River Basin, Wyoming, United States - RVT100D185 | ecosystem: Environmental > Terrestrial > Soil > Contaminated >...
TCCAAGGCGAATACGTGCCTCTAGCAGGAGAGGGTGAGGGAAAAGACCACGTGGTAGCAATCGCACGTGTGTGGGAAGGCCAGAGTGTAATTGTGTTAGCACCACGCCTAGTGGCCCGCTTGATTGGACCCGGAGATTCCCTTCCCGTCGGGGAACAAATCTGGAACCAGACGCGTATTGGGCTTCCCCCGAGGTTGGTGGGCCATAGTTTTCAGAATATTTTCACGAAGGAATCGGTTGTGTCTCAGAGTCCCTCCGGGTTGGCTGAGATCCTTGTCGCCGACGCACTCCGAAGTTGCCCCGTTGCTCTGCTCGCCGGTCACGTGGACTAGGTCGATAGCTGCGTCCGTTCCTGCCCCAGATTCCCGCACGACGGCACTCCGATCAAGCTCCCTGGACTTCATGGCAGGTTCTTGGAAGAATGGCTATTGCTTCGATTTTCACAGGAGGTCGGTGAGATGGTTATTCCAACATTCGTTACGGGTCTGATCGTTATGATCACTTACCTTGCAGTTGCGCTGGCTCTACGGAGACTTCTGCTGAGCACATTGTCGCGCGCTGCTGCAAAATCAACGACGCGATGGGATGACATTACGATTGCTGCCCTGAAGGGTCCCCTCGCGTTGCTGATCGTCATCTCGACTGTTTGGGTTGCAGGAACCTTTTCTGGAGTACCGATCGTGCAAGAGCAGACCTTGGATCAGGCGATTCGAGTGGGTGTGGTCCTCGCCATTCTGTTGTTCTTGGATCGCTTCCTCCGCACCGCGATTGATCTTCACAAGGAGAATCTGGAAGCTGTTCATTTGACGCGCGGATTCGCCCGGGCATTGGCCAGGCTGGTGGTCTTGATTCTCGGGAGTTTGGTCATCTTGGACACATTGCGGATTTCGATCACCCCGCTACTGGCCTCGCTGGGCGTGGGAGGGTTGGCAATCGGCCTGGCGTTGCAGGGAACCTTGTCGAATCTTTTCGCCGGAATGCAAATCATCAGCGACCGACCCATCCGTGTCGGCGACTTTGTGCAATTATTGAGGATTGCAAAATATAGTGACATTTCCACAGGCTACGAAACCCCTGCAAATGGCCATCCGGAGAGTTGGCAGCGTCACTATAATATGTAAACCTCAATAGAAAGCGGGGAAGAGGGGTATGTGACCGAAATCGGCTGGCGTGCCACCCGTATCCGCATGCTGCCAAACAATACGGTGATTATCCCGAACTCCAAGCTTGCCGACAGCATTTTGAAGAACTACTATCTTCCCGATCAGGAGCTGGCCGTCCTGGTCAATGTGGGGGTGAGCTATGATAGCGATCTGGTGGAGGTCGAACGGGTAACGATTGCGGTTGCCAGGGAGATTCAGGGGACGGTCCCCGGTGCTGTTCCGGGATTTGACCCATTTATCCGATACCATACGTTCGACAGCTCCAGCATCAACTTTACCGTGATCATGCGCGCCCGAGAATTTGTAGATAACTATCTGATGAAGCATGAATTCATCAAACAACTCCGTATGCGGTACAAGAAGGAAAGGATCGTGATTCCTTTCCCGATTCGAACGCTCGATATGTCCGAGGACCTGCTCGACCGCCTCCGACCGGTCTCAAAGTAGGAGTTGTCAGTGGATTACGCCGCCAAAGATTCGATTGGCGTCGCGACCACTTCCTCGAACCCGAAGTTCTTGAGGTGATGCGTGCGGTACTGGCTTTCTGACAAGCGCTATCTGGCGTTGTTGATCTTGATAGCGGTACTGATCCTGGTCGTCGGATCCTGGCTCAGGCCGCGCCGCCAAACTGCGGAGTTGGTGGTTTCGGAAGCAGAACGCCTGCGGCTGCAATACCTCGCGCAGCAGAGGAGCCTGCAGGATTTCACATCCTATTTTGAAAGGGTGGCGGGAGGCTTCGGCACTCATCTCGTTCGCCTAAAGGAACCGCCCGCAACTGGATTGGTGTGGGAGGGTACCGGCGTCATGGTGCCCGGGCTGCCAAGAAACCATCCGTCCGATTTCACGTTACGTTTAGACAGCTCCGAGTTCCGAGCGAGTCCTGTGCTAGTAGTGCCCCAACTGCCGATTTCCGTCTTGGAGTCAAGGTTGTCCCGCGGGCTTCAAGCGGTCAATAGAACCGAAGCCTCAGCCCTGAAACCGGGCAAGTGGGTTCTTTTGATGATACGACAGGAAGACGGTTCGACTGGCTACTCACCGGGCTTCTTCTCGTCAATTTCAACGACCCAATGCGGAGACCATGTTGTCAAAGAAATCGTAACCAGCATACCCCTCGATATCTCCAAGCTTGGGGGAGGATTGTTCGATCTCGACGGACATTTGCTCGGGATGGTACTTCAGTGTGGGCAACGGTTAGCCTCCATTTCCACAGTGAGCCTGAATTTATTGCTCCAGGTGGCAAGCCGTCCAGAAGGACGCCTGTTACAGAACTATGGGATACGATTGTCGGAGCTCGATACCCGCGCGGCGGCCCACTTCCGACACGCCGAAGGAGTGTTGATCAGTGAGGTCTGGAAAGGCTCCCCTGCCGAACGGGCGGGGTTGGTACCCGGGGACATCCTAACGCGATGGGAGACGGCCGCTGTGCGGACAATGGAGGACCTGAATCCGCTCTTACCCAAATCCTCAGAAGGCGTCGCAAATATCGAAGTGGTTCGGGGTCGCCGTGTTGTGAGGATGACACTGGAGGCGATTTCCGGCGGCTGGTGGAGTCGAGTTGTCTCCACGGCAGCCTTGGGTCTTCAGATCGAGCCTCCGGCGGCAGGATACCTGATTGCATCTGCCGAGCCGGGGAGTCCCGCCCAGTCCGTCGGCATGCGTGCCGGTGATCGCGTGATGATGATTGACGGCAGATCCGTTTCCCGTCAACAGGCGACTCAGCTATTGAAAACAGCCACTGCTGATAAGCCAATCTATGTTTTGGTCAGCCGGGAAGACAAGACCATCGGAGTGCTTCTGCCATGAACGAACTGTCCTCACTCGGACTCATTCTTCTCTTTGCACTATTTGCTGGCCACCTGGTCAAGTTCTTGAGGTTGCCTGAAGTAACCGGTTACATCCTGGCAGGCGTCGCAGTCGGTCCGTCGGTTCTGGGATGGGTCAGTCATGACAATCTGAGCACACTAAGTGTCTTCAGCGAAGTGGCCCTGGCTCTCATTCTATTTTCTCTCGGTTCCATTTTCGAAATCGACCGCATCGTGTCGATTGGGCGAGGGGTAGCACGGATCACCCTGACGGAATCCTCTATTGCCGCTCTGCTCGTGACCGGCGGAATGCTGGCACTCGGCCAACCCTGGCAGATTTCGTTCCTGCTTGGAACCATCGCCATGGAAACGGCGGCCGCATCCACACTCATGGTGATCCGCGAATGCAACGCCAGTGGCGCGTTAAGCGAAACGGTTACGGGAATCATCGGCTTGAACAATATTTTCTGCCTGATCAGTTTCAGCCTTGTAGCCGCTGTCATTGACCTGACTAAAAGCGACCCCACTGTAGCTTTTCTCCAGACTTTGTACCAATCTCTTTATCCATTGATTTGGCAGCTCGTTGGATCGGTAGCGCTCGGGTTTCTAGTAGGAGTCCTGCTGGCTTCCTGGGCTACCAAGGTCATTGAACACGGGGAGCTCTCGATTCTGCTCATCGGGTGCATGCTGCTGTGTGTGGGAGTGGCCTTGATGCTAGACCTGTCTACCTTGATCGCCAGCATGTCGGTGGGGGCAACTCTATCAAATTTGTCTGCCAATTCGAAAAGACTGTTCAGCGCCCTCTCGCGGACCGACCCGCCGTTCTATGCCATCTTTTTTGTTATTGCGGGCGCAGACTTGGATCTCGCGTTGCTAGGGAGTATCGGTGTCCTGGGAGTCGTTTATGTCTTAGGACGCTCCACCGGAAAGTTTCTCGGAGCCCACATGGGGGCTAGGAACGCTGGACTTCCGGAAGTTGTCCGGCGCTGGCTGGGTGTCGCGCTGATGTCTCAGGCCGGACTCGCCATTGGTCTTACGCTGATCATTAATCGTAGGTTCCCCGAATTCAGCGGAGCCATTTCCACCGTCGTCTTGGCAGCCGTGGTGGTTTACGAAATGATCGGGCCGGTCAGCGCTCGATTGGCCATTACACGGAGTGGAGAATCTCAACCGAGACTTTCCGAGCCGGCTGAATCATTGTTTACGTAGGTCTGAGTGTGGAGCCAGCCAGACGAATTCAGTAAAAAGTTCTAGATTCCACTCCGGTGAATCCGCCGCGGACCTCGTGATCCAGAAATCGCGCAAGGAGGGTTTTGGACTGGTCGTATCGGAGGCATTATGGAAGGAAAAAGCGGTGGTTGCCGGCGCCGCGGGTGGAATTGCCATGCAATTCCCCAAAGGTTACAGCCAGTATCGGGTTCAGGGCGTCGATGTATGTGCAGCCAAAGTCTTCTACCTGCTCGACAACCAGGATGAAACGGCAGCGTTCGGTCGGGCGGGCCGGGAAAAAGTCGGTAGCCAATTTCTCTTGCCTCGCTTGGTCCGTGATGAATTGAAGCTCATCACGGACCTGATTTCAAGCGGGGTCTGATTGCGCGATAAATGGATGGTGGCACATGGGACCCGCGTCGCACATCGAACTATGCACGTTTTTGCTTAGAATGGGTAGATGCAAACTCAAGGTGGGGAGGAGAGAGCAGAAATGAACGGCGTCGAGGGACGGAGAAGAGTGGTAATCGAGGAAGTCAAGCCCAAAGTGGATTGCGGGCGTTTTCCGATCAAGCGGACACTCGGGGATAAAGTGGTGGTGGAAGCGAACGTATTCGCCGACGGCCACGACACCGTGGCTTGCGCTTTGCTCTATCGCCGAGAAAGCGAGACTCTCTGGCACGAGGTGCCCATGCAACCGCTGGGCAACGACCGTTGGCGGGCCCAGTTTTCAGTCACGGAGTTGGGGCGATACTTCTACACTATCGAAGGTTGGATGGAGTCCTTTCAGACGTGGCGAAAAGACCTCATCAAGCGCCTCCAGGCCGGTCAGGATGTGCGGGTGGATTTATTGATCGGTGCCAAGTTGGCCGAAGCGGCAGCCGGCCGTGCCTCCGGGACCGACGCCAAACGCCTGAGCGATTGGGGACGAGCTCTGCGGAAGGAAGAAAATCGGAATCCGACGCTTCAGCAGGAAGTGGTCCTCGACGAAGAACTGGCTGCGCTAGCCGCTCGCTATCCCGATCGAAGCCTTTCCACGCGATACCAGGAGCTTCCGGTAACGGTGGATCGCGTCCGAGCGCGCTTTGGCGCTTGGTATGAGGCGTTTCCCCGGTCATGGGCGCCGGAGGCGGGACGGCACGGGACATTTCGGGATTTGGAAGGGCGGCTCGATTATATTGCGGGGATGGGATTCGACGTGCTGTATCTGCCACCCATTCACCCCATCGGACGCCAGTTCCGCAAGGGTAAAAATAATGTAACCGATTCCGGTTCGGACGATGTGGGCAGTCCCTGGGCCATCGGCTCCGACGAGGGAGGCCACAAATCCATTCATCCGGATTTAGGTACGCTCGAAGACTTCCGAAAGCTCGTCCGCCGAGCGGGTGAGCATGGCCTGGAAATCGCTCTGGACGTCGCCTACCAGTGCTCTCCGGACCATCCTTATGTCCGGGAGCATCCGGAATGGTTCCGGCATCGTCCGGACGGCACGATCCAGTACGCCGAAAACCCGCCCAAAAAGTACCAGGACATTTACCCGCTGGACTTTGAAACTCCGCAGTGGCCCGGGTTGTGGCAGGAGCTAAAAAGTGTGGTCCTGTTCTGGATGGATCAGGGCGTCCGCATCTTCCGCGTGGACAATCCGCACACCAAACCCCTCCCGTTCTGGGAGTGGCTGATCCGGGAGGTCAAGGATCGGAATCCGGAAGTCATTTTTCTCGCGGAGGCGTTCACCCGCCCCAAGATCATGTACGGGTTGGCTAAGGTGGGATTCACACAATCCTACACCTACTTTACGTGGCGCAACACCAAGTCGGAACTGACGGAGTATTTCACCGAGCTCACCCAATCCGAGGTTCGGGAATTCTTCCGTCCGAACCTGTGGCTGAATACTCCGGACATTCTGCCGGAGCACTTGCAGCATGGAGGCCGTCCGGCATTCATCACCCGGCTGGTGCTGGCGGGAAGCCTGGGAGCCAGTTACGGCCTCTACGGCCCCGCCTTTGAGCTTTGCGATAACCAGCCCAGAGAAGCGGGCAGCGAGGAATACCTGAACTCTGAGAAATACGAAATCAAGCACCGTGACCTGAACGCTCCCGGGAGCTTGAAGGAGTTGATCAAGCGGCTGAACCTGGCTCGGCGCGACAATCCAGCTCTTCAGAGCGACTGGAGCTTGCGTTTCCATTCCGTGGACAACGATATGCTGCTGTGCTATTCCAAAAGCTCCGACGATTTGTCGAATGTCATCCTGGTGGTGGTGAATCTGGACTTCAATTACACCCAGTCGGGGTGGGTCGAACTGGATTTGGCGGCGCTCGGTTTGGATCCGGACCGGCCCTTTCAGGCCGATGATCTGATGGGTACTGGCCGCTACCTCTGGCAAGGGCCCAGAAATTACATCGAGCTCAACCCCCACATTTTGCCGGCCCACCTGTTCCGTATCCGGCGCAGAGTTCATATGGAAAAGGATTTTGATTATTACTTATAAGCGGCGGGGGAGCACAGCCCCAAGAGTGGCGGAGGCCGCCCTGAGGCAACAGGCACGTATCCCTGTGGTGCAGTTGGCCTTTCAGTGCAGAAGAGGGAACAATTCACTTGCTGCACCGTGCGAGAGAAGGAGGAAACCGATCCAGATGAAGATTCGTCCCGGCAAACCGTATCCGCTGGGCGCGACCTGGGACGGAGCAGGGGTAAACTTTTCGATTTACTCCGAGCACGCCAACCAGGTCGAGCTATGCTTGTTCGATTCTCCCAGCGCCCCACGGGAATCGGCGCGTATTCCGCTTCGAGAGCAAACGGACTTGGTCTGGCACGGCTATCTTCCAGGGGTTTTGCCGGGACAGCTCTATGGCTATCGCGTGCGGGGACCCTACCATCCAGAGCAGGGGCACCGTTTTAATCCCCACAAAGTTGTGTTTGACCCGTACGCCAAGGCGATCGGTCGCACGATCCATTGGTGCGAGCAGATGTACGGGTATCGGATCGGCGACCCTCAGGAAGACCTGGCGATGGATGAGCGGGACAATGCGGCCTACGCTCCTCTGGGCACCGTGATTGACACGGCCTTTACCTGGGGAGACGATCACCCTCCGCAAACTCCCTGGCACAAGTCCGTTATCTACGAGGTTCACGTCAAGGGCTTCACCATGCTTCACCCCAACGTTCCTGGAAAGATACGGGGAACCTATACCGGCTTCATTTCGGACGCCGCGCTGCGCTACCTGCAAGACCTGGGAGTGACGGCAGTCGAACTACTTCCCGTGCACCATCATGCCTACGACCATCATCTGGTTCAGCGAGGGCTGACCAACTATTGGGGCTACAACACGCTGGCTTTTTTTGCCCCGGACATCCGCTATTCCACGTCGCCGACCCCGACAGGGTCCGTTCGGGAATTCAAGACGATGGTCCGCAACCTTCATGCGGCGGGGCTGGAGGTGATCCTCGATGTGGTGTACAACCACACGGCCGAGGGCAGCCATCTGGGCCCCACCCTTTCGCTGCGGGGCATTGACAACGCCGCTTACTACCGGCTGGTCAAGGACAACCCGCGCTATTACATGGACTATACCGGCTGCGGCAATACGCTCAACATGGTCCATCCGCGCGTCTTGCAGTTGGTCATGGACAGCCTGCGCTACTGGGTTCTGGAGATGCACGTGGACGGGTTCCGCTTTGATCTGGCCAGCTCGCTGGCGCGCGAGCTGCACGAGGTGGACAAGTTGGGCGCGTTTCTCGACATCATTCACCAGGACCCGGTGCTCTCGCAGGTTAAGCTGATTGCCGAGCCCTGGGACTTGGGGGAAGGCGGCTACCAGGTAGGCAATTTCCCGGTGGGATGGACCGAGTGGAATGGGAAGTATCGCGATGCGGTCCGCCGGTTTTGGAAAGGTGAGGGGGGCGTGGTTTCCGAACTCGCCACGCGGCTTTCGGGGAGCAGCGACCTCTATGGGCAGAGCGGCCGCCGTCCTTACGCCAGCATTAATTTCGTCACCGCGCACGACGGCTTTACCCTCCACGACCTGGTCAGCTACAACGAAAAACACAACGAGGCCAACAAGGATGACAACCGCGATGGGGAGAATCATAATTTGAGTTGGAATTGCGGAGTGGAGGGATCGACCGATGATCCGGCGATTCTGGCTCTCCGGGAAAGGCAGAAACGGAATTTCCTGGCCACGCTGTTGCTTTCCCAGGGAGTCCCCATGATCAGCGGCGGGGACGAGATCGGTCGGACGCAGTTGGGCAACAACAATTCCTACTGCCAGGACAACGAGCTCAGTTGGTTTCACTGGGACCGGAGCCCGGCGCAAAAGGATCTTTTGGAGTTCACGCGTTACATGATCCGTCTCTGGAAAGAGCAACCCGTCCTGCGCCGGCGGAAGTTTTTCCAGGGCCGCAGCATTCGCGGCGCCGGCGTCAAGGACATTGCCTGGTTCGACCCAAGCGGCTCGGAAATGGATGACGCCGCCTGGAACGCGCATTTCGTTCGCTCCCTGGGTGTCCGCCTCAGCGGGGAGGAACTGGAGGACGTGGACGAGAAAGGCGACCATGTGATAGGGGACACCTTATTCCTGATGTTCAATGCCCATCATGGCGCGATCCCCTTCGTGCTGCCCCCATCGCCCAAGCCAAAGGAACGGTGGGAAAGGTTACTGGACACGGCAGAATTGGAACCCCACTGGGGGCGGCGCCGCCTTCTCCGGGATCACACCTACCGCTTACGGGGACGCTCCGTGGCCGTGTTCCGCCTCAGAAATCCCAGAGCGAAGTCATGAATCGTCCCCGGTCACGATCCATTTTGGTGGAGGGTTCCGAATGAGCGCACCGTTCTTGACCGACTACGATTTGCACCTGATGGCGGAAGGCAAACACTTCCGCAGCTACGAAAAGCTCGGTGCACGTCTATGTGAAGTGACTGGTGTTTCCGGAGTTTACTTCGCGGTTTGGGCCCCCAATGCCCGCCGTGTTTCCGTGATGGGAGATTTTAACGGTTGGGATCCAGAGACCCACCCGATGCGGGTTCGCCCGGAAGCGGGCATCTGGGAGTGTTTTGTGCCGGGCGTCGGTCCGGGAGCGTTGTATAAATACCGCGTCATCTCCAAACACAAGGACCATCGCGCCGACAAAGCCGATCCTTATGGGTTTGCCGCAGAGATTCGCCCTCAGACGGCTTCCAAGGTTTGGGATCTGTCCGGTTACGAGTGGCAGGATGCAAAGTGGATGGCGGAGCGGGGCCGAGCCAACGCGCTCGATGCACCGGTTTCCATCTACGAGGTGCATTTGGGTTCCTGGAGGAGAATGCCGGAGAAAGCGAACCGCTGGCTGAGCTACCGGGAACTGGCCGATTCGCTGGCCGACTATGTGAGCCAGATGGGTTTTACTCATGTTGAGTTTCTGCCCGTTACCGAGCACCCCTTTGATGGATCGTGGGGCTACCAGACAGTGGGCTACTTCGCGCCCACCAGTCGTTTCGGCACTCCGCAGGACTTTATGTACTTGGTGGACCGGCTGCACCAGCGCGGTATTGGAGTGATCCTGGACTGGGTTCCCGCTCATTTTCCCAGCGACGCCCACGGCATCGGCTACTTCGACGGCACGTACCTGTACGAGCATGCCGACCCCCGGCAAGGCCAGCAACCGGATTGGGGAACGCTGGTCTGTAACTTCGGGCGCTGGGAGGTTCGGAACTTTCTCATCAACAGCGGACTGTTTTGGCTGGAAAAGTATCACGTGGATGGTCTGCGGGTGGATGCGGTGGCTTCCATGCTCTACCTGGATTATGGCCGGCGGGAGGGCGAATGGATTCCCAACCGACACGGCGGCAGGGAAAATCTGGAAGCGGTCGAGTTCCTGCGCCAGTTCAATGAGCAGGTCTATAGCGAGTTTCCTGGCGTGATGATGATCGCCGAAGAATCCACGGCCTGGCCGATGGTCTCCCGCCCGACCTACCTGGGCGGTCTCGGGTTCGGTTTCAAATGGAACATGGGATGGATGCACGACATATTGGATTACATGGCGCTGGATCCCATTCACCGCAGGTACCATCAAAACCGGCTTACTTTCAGCCTTCTGTACGCCTTCACCGAGAACTTCCTGTTGCCGTTCTCCCATGACGAAGTGGTCCACGGGAAAGGCTCGATGATCGGGAAGATGCCGGGCGACGATTGGCAGAAGTTCGCCAACCTCCGCCTGCTGTACGGCTTCATGATGGGGCATCCCGGCAAGAAACTGCTGTTTATGGGGTGTGAGTTCGGCCAGTGGCGGGAATGGAATCATGACAGCAGCCTGGACTGGCACCTGACGGGCTATTCTTTGCATGGCGGTTTGCAGCGGTGGGTGCGCGACCTGAACACCTTGTACCGGGGGATGCCCGCCTTGTACGAAATGGATTTTGAGCCGGCGGGCTTTGAATGGATTGATTGCACCGACAGCCAGAGAAGCGTGGTGAGTTTCCTGAGGCGCGGCAGAAACCCGGACGATGTGGCGGTGTTTGTCTGCAACTTTACGCCGGTGCCACACCATGCCTACCGCATCGGTGTTCCGCGAGGCGGGTTTTGGAAAGAGCGGGTGAACAGCGACGCCTCGTTGTATGGCGGCAGCGGACAGGGAAACATCGGCGGGGCAGAAGCGATCCCTGTGCCGATGCACGGGCGTCCCTATTCGCTGAATCTGACATTGCCTCCGCTGGCGATCCTGGTGTTCCAGCCGGAGTCCTAGCAGAAAGTGGGAACGATGGGATGGCAGCCTTCCTTGGGAGCTTGGCCGGTAGGCGAAGAAACCCGGTTTCGGGTTGGAGCTCCGCAAGCGCACAAAATAGAGGTCGTTATCGAGGAGCCTCCGTGCAGGAGGGGGGGGCAGGCCTTGCGCCTTTGCCCGGTGGGACTGCGGTGGGAAAACTCTAATAGTGGGAGGCACGGATGAAACTCAGCGGAAGCGCGGAAGGTCCTCTCTGGTACAAAGACGCCATCATATACGAGACCCACGTAAGAGCCTTTTGTGACGCCAATAATGACGGCATTGGGGATTTCGCGGGCCTGACGCAGCAGCTCGATTACTTGCAAGACCTGGGCATCACGTGCCTGTGGCTGCTTCCGTTTTTTCCCTCGTCCTTGCGGGATGACGGGTACGATATTTCCGATTACACCAATGTGCATTCCAGCTACGGGACCCTGGAAGATTTTCAGAGCTTCCTGAAAGCCGCACACGAACGCAACATCCAGGTGCTGATCGAACTGGTCATCAACCACACTTCGGACCAGCATGAGTGGTTTCAAAGGGCGCGGAAGGCTCCTCCTGGTTCGCCGGAACGGGAGTTCTACGTCTGGAGCGAGAGCGATCAAAAATACCGCGACGCCCGCATCATTTTCACCGATACCGAGAAGTCCAACTGGACCTGGGACCCGGAGGCTAACGCCTACTACTGGCACCGCTTCTTTTCGCATCAGCCGGACCTGAACTTCGACAACCCGCTGGTGCTGGAGGAAGTGGTCAAGGTGATGCGGTTCTGGCTGGATATGGGAGTGGATGCCTTGCGGCTGGATGCGATTCCGTATCTGGTCGAGCGGGAGGGGACCCGCTGCGAGAATCTCCCCGAATCCCACGCCATCATTCGGCAAATCCGCAGCGTAGTAGATGCGCACTATGAGAACCGCATGCTGCTGGCAGAGGCGAACCAATGGCCCAGCGATGTGCGCGAATACTTCGGCGACGGCGATGAATGCCACATGGCGTTTCACTTCCCTTTGATGCCCAGAATTTTTATGGCGCTCCGCCTGGAGGACCGGCACCCGATTACGGAAATCATGGACCAGACGCCGACGATTCCGGAGGTCTCGCAATGGGGCCTGTTCCTGCGCAACCACGACGAGCTGACGCTGGAGATGGTCACCGACGATGAGCGGGACTACATGTACCTGGCCTACAGCTCCGATCCACGCATGCGGCTGAATCTGGGCATCCGCCGCCGCCTCGCTCCCCTCATGGATAACAACCGCCGGCGCGTGGAGTTGCTGAACAGCCTGCTGTTCTCCTTCCCCGGGACGCCGTTTATCTACTACGGAGACGAGATCGGCATGGGGGATAATATCTACTTGGGTGATCGCAACGGCGTGCGAACCCCCATGCAATGGAGCGTGGACCGCAACGCCGGTTTCTCCCGTGCCAACCCCTCCAAGCTCTACAGCCCGGTGATTCTCGACCCGGTCTATGGGTACGAGGCCATCAACGTAGAGGCCCAGCAGAACGATCCCTCCTCGATGTTGTCGTGGATGCGGAATATGATCGCCCTGCGCAAGCTGTTCAAGGTGTTTGGGAGGGGCTCGATACATTTTCTCGACCCCGCCAACAGAAAGGTATTGGCCTACGTACGGCGCAACGATTCCGAGCGGATCCTCTGCGTCGCCAACCTGTCTCGATTCGCGCAGCCCGTAGAACTGGACCTAACTTCTCTGGCGGGCATGACGCCGATTGAGATGCTGGGCTATACGGAGTTCCCCGCCATCGGGCGAACTCCCTATCCCCTTACGCTGGGTCCCTATGGCTTCTATTGGTTTGAATTGCAACCCAGCACCTCTCCGGTCGAAGGACACGGAGTCGAGGAAGTGCAGGAAGCATTGGTTTCGGTATCGGTCGAACAGGGTGCGAAAGGTTTATTGGAGGGGGATTGTCGAAGGACTCTAGAGACGAAGGTGCTTCCCCGATTCCTGCCTTCGCAGCGTTGGTTTGGGGCCAAAGCCCGAACCATCCAGTCCGTTCAAATTCAGGATGGAGCCGTTCTGGCCGAAGAACCTTTCTTGGCGGCACTGCTGTTGGTCGATGTCAGCTACGTGGAAGGCGGCCAGGAGACCTATTTCCTTCCGCTAGTCATCGAGGCGGGCAGAGGCGCCGATACCCTGCGGGAGTCGAAGCCAGAGTGCATCCTGTGCCAGATGAATTTCGGGAGGGAATCGGCGGTTCTGTGCGATGCCTCGACGGACGAGGCCGCCTCGACGGCCTTGCTCCAGGCGATCCAACAGGGCCGGGAATTTGTGACCCAAAAGGGAGTCATTCGAGCGTACCCGACGACCATGTTTTCGGAGATTCGAGGACCCGAGGACACGCCATTAGCAGCGGTTCGGGGATCAGCAGAGCAAAGCAATACCTCCATCGTGTACGGAGACCGGATGATTCTCAAGCTGTTTCGGCGGCTGGAATGGGGTCCCAACCCGGATTTGGAGATCGGACGGCATCTGACCGAGAAGATGAATTTTGAGCGGATTCCAAAGCTGGCGGGAGCGATCGAGTATGAGCGGCCGGGGAATCCGCCGGCGACCCTAGGCATGCTGCAAGGCTTGGTCTATCACCAGGGCGGGGGCTGGGAGCGGACCCTGGAGGAGTTGCACCGCTATTATGAAGAGTGCGTGGGCAGGAGGTCACCGGCGCGGAAGTGGTTAGGCGATGGCCGCTCCCTTCTGGATCTGGCCGAGTCCGAAACGCCTGTTTCGGTCTCGGAAGCCATCGGTTTGTATTTAAGCTCGGCCGGCATACTGGGCAAGCGAACTGCGGAACTCCACTTGGCGCTGGCGGCAGCCTCGGACGATCCCGCCTTCGCGCCCGAACCGCTAACATCAGACGATATGGCGCGCCTAGCCACCGAATTGCGGGAGCATGCGAGCCGGGTTTTCGAGGAACTGAAGGGAAACTTGGTGCGCTTGCCGGATGAGATTATTGACGAAGCCAGTCTGGTCCTGAGCCAGCGGCGGCGTATCCTGGACCGCTTCCGCGATCTGGAGACCACGGAGGTAGGGGCGGTGAAGATCCGGATTCACGGCGATTACCATTTGGGGCAGGTGCTGTGTGTAAAGAATGACTATATTATCTTGGACTTCGAGGGGGAACCCGCGCGGTCTCTCGCAGAAAGGCGCTCCAAGTACCCGGCCTTAAAGGATGTGGCCGGCATGCTGCGCTCTTTCAGTTATGCCGCCTTCGGCGCGGTGCTGGCCTACACGGCGCGCCGGCCGGATGACCTGGATCGGTTGCGGGGCTGGGCCATCCTTTGGGAGCGTTGGACATCGGCGGCGTTTCTGCGGGCCTATCTCGCCACCGCGGGCGAGGCGAAGTTTCTGCCGTCGGAAAAATCTTCGCTCCAGCGACTGCTGGAAGCTTTCATTCTGGACAAGGCGCTGTACGAGTTGCGCTACGAACTCAACAATCGACCCAGCTGGGTGCGCATTCCACTGTCCGGGATCTTGTCGGTCACGTAAGGAACTAGGAAGCCGGCTACAGGTGGTGGAGTTGCTCCTCGGTCTGGTCCTCGCTCTTTCTGGCCTGCTGCCTTTCCCAGGAACGGCTGACCAGATCCTTGGAGCCCAACCCGACCGCCAGAGCGAGCGCCAGAACGATTCCTCCAAAGAGAATGCCGAACGCCAGGGGTACTATTCCGCCTCCGATACCCAAATGTTGCAAGGCCATCGCTCCCACGAAAACTATGACCAGCCACTTCACCCCCAAGCTCAGCAGGCGCGCCGTTTGAAGCTGCATGTTCACGGCGGTAATCAGAACGCCGCGGGCCAGGAACCTGGCAATCACCACCCCTACCGCCAGGATGAAAAGGCTGATGAGCAGGCGGTACAGGATTGCCAGCAGTCCCATGGTGAACTGCGAAGCGAAGGGCGTGTTCAGGGCACTGAGGCCGATCAGCAAACCGGAAAAGATGACGGCCCAGTAGGCAAGTCTGGCCACCAGCAGAGTTGGGCTTCTCGAGGGGGACCATTCAGCCGGCTCCGAAAGGCTCCATCGGACCAACCACTGATCGAAATCCAATTTGCTGAGTGCATGCCGCAGCAACGCGCTTAAGACCCATGCCAGTAATGCGGCCAGCAGCAGGATCAGAATGAAGACCAGCAGGGCGGGCAGGAAATTTGCGATCCCCAGCACTACCCGCGCCACCGATTGGTCCAGGATTTCTCCAGCTTGCTTCCACATGTTACCTCCTTATCGGTCAGCGACCGCTTCCGGATCGCTAGGGATTGAACCGGTCAGGCCATCTCCATCGGGAGATGAAATAGGGCTTTTGCGCCTCGTAGGCTAGGCAAAGCTTTTCCAGCCGCGCCTCTACTTCCTGAGGATCGGCATTCTCCAATTCCAGAATGAAGGAAGCGCACCATCCCAGATACAGAGGAGTCAAGGCTCGCAGCAAGTGATCCCGGCCGATTATTCGCAGCCGATAGCCCTGAGCGAAGTCGTAAATGACACGGGCCCACGCCTCGTCGGCAAAACGCAACTGCTCTTCGGGCCGACTGGCTAGTTTTTTCAGGTCCAGCAGTGTGGCCGGGGGCAACACCAGTCCCCAAATCTCTTGCAGCGTTTGGTACCCGAGCCGATATGCGTCCATCATCCGCTTTACATTGACCGTCACTGGTTCCGCATTCGGGTGCTCGCGGGATCCGAAAAGAGGAACCACCTCCGAGCCGCGGACTTTTTGCCAAACGCCCGCTGTTTTTTCCACCTGCAGGAAAAGCGCTCCAAGCACTGCAGCCAATAGGCCGCTGATGTCTCCAGAAGGTTCCTTTGGGTTACGGAGCTTGGGGCCCACAAAAGCCTGCCCAATGCGCAGGTTGTTACACAGGGCCTGAATCGTAATCCAAAGGTCCGCGTGGGGATCAGCCAGTTCACAATTGCCCACGTCTTGCTTCAAATAATGATCCATCGAACGCTGCGAAAAAGCAAAATCCCCTCCAATGGGTTGGATGATACGCTTTCCGTACAGTGCCCGCACCAGGGGGTATACGATTCCCTTCGTCAGGGTGGCCTCGTATTTGTGGCGGTCATAGTACGACGTTACAAAGTCGAGGTCCTTTTCGAGTACCGGACGGACGAACAGGTCAATCCACTCGGGCCGCACGCTCGCAGTGTCGGAATCCACGACCAGGCATACTTTGGCACCCAGCTTTTGAGCCTGCTGGAAGATGCAGCGGAAGGCGCTTCCTTGGCCGGGGAGGCCGTGAGCGGTAGGCGGAATCTGCGGTGGCGAGTACTTGATCTGCAAAAGATAACTCCGGTCGCGGACCGCCTCCCGGACGCACTGAGACGTCTTATCCTGCGATCCTCCGTCGCAATGGATCAGGGCGTACTTGCGCGAGGAAAAGTATTTTGTCAGACCCGCCTCGACGGTCTGCGCCACCTCGGTGATGGTTCCCTCATTGTTGTGGGTCGGCAGGGCTACCACAATCTCCGCCGATTCCACCGCTACCGGGTCGGGAGACGTGTTTTGGGGGATCGCATCCAGTTCAGGCATTCGTTTCCCAATACTTCGTTAGCAGGGGCTCCTCCCTCGCACGCCGTTACGTTCTGATCCGGCTCGGAGAGACACTCCATTGTTGCACGCTGATCGCGACCAATGCCAATCCGCCCTGGTCCCGGGAATGAAGGTTGCTTCGCGGAGCGCTAACCAGGCCATTCAATCCCGCGCTCCAATTTCCGAAGCAACGGAGGGACTCAAGGAGTTCAGGTGTAAATCTTACTGAGGGAAAGGGGGGATCACGATTTGGTGTTTGCACCTGAATCGGTGTCCGTATCCGCAACTCTCACTTCAGTGAGCTTTCGCCAAGGCCCATAACTAAAGGCTCCGGGGCAGGGTCTGCAGGACTTCGGGATGAGCAAAAGAGACGGCTTGCAGGATTTCGCGCACTTTGAGCGAATCACTTACATGGGACACTCTTAGAGAAGGCCCAATGCAAACGCGATTCTAGAGCATTTCTCCCAATGGTGTATATTATGAGAAGGCGATTCACTGGCGACAAACAAAGCGATGGCGAAAGTGTACTCGGACGATTTGCGTCGGAAGCTATTGGGGGCCTACGACCGGGAGTTAG
>Ga0326597_10005813_pt1 | contig 17025 bp, 12 predicted proteins | sample RVTome_12_FD_203789 | JGI IMG/M metagenome (GOLD analysis project Ga0326597, IMG submission 203789) | Soil microbial communities from uranium-contaminated site in the Upper Colorado River Basin, Wyoming, United States - RVT100D185 | ecosystem: Environmental > Terrestrial > Soil > Contaminated >...
CGTCGGGCGCCAGGCTGGAAACGCGCTACCTGGACCTGCCCCAGCCTCGCCTTCTTGCTGCACTGCCCGCGCCGCATTTCGCCGGCGCCGACTATGCTCCGGTGGAACTCTGGGTGGACTACCTCAACGCGGCGGGCCAGTCGCCTTTCTTGGCACGCGTGAAAGAAGGCCCGAACGCGGTCGCCAGCCGTGCGTCGGTAAGCCTGGCGACCACAGAAGAGTTCAGCGAGCTGGAAGTGGACCTTACACTTTTGCCCGGCGTCGATTCGGCGCGGGCACTGGCGGCGCTCCTCGAGGGAATCTCGGCCGCGGCGCGTGATCTTCCCACCGACCTGGAGATGAACGCGCTGGTGACCGCCCAGAAGGCCGACGAATACGGCCTCAAGGAACGGCTGCACTATTACGGGATCATGCGCGCGCCGCTGTTCGTGGTGGCCGGCTACGACCATGTGGCCTCGCGCGTCGACAAGCTCGCCTCAGTCACCCGACGGGACCTGGCGCGTGCCACGGCGGTCTACGCCTCGCGGCCCCCGTACCGGGCGCTCTACGCCGCGCCCGAGCCGCCCGCAAGTGAAGCCTCCGTGCTGACGACGTCTGACCGTTATCTGCGCAGGCAGCTTCCCAACGGACTGGTTGCGATAGTCAAGTCCAACCCCGGTTCGAAAATGTTCGGCGCCGCGCTGCTTTTGAAAAATCGTGCCGCCGCCGAGCCCATGGCCGGCGCCGTCGATTTCTGCCAGCGGCTGCTCGAGAAGGGAGCGGGCGATCTCGATGCCGGCGCGATTTCGAGGCGACTGGCCGAGCTGGGCGCCGGCCTCACCGTCACCGACAATCCGTACATCCCCTACGACGATTTCTACACGAGCCCGCAGTTTTCATTCATCAAGTTCCGGGCGCTGGACGAGTCGAATCGTGAGGCTTTGACCCTGTTTCACACGCTCGTGTCCGCCCCGCGCATGGATTCCGCCGACGTCGAGCAGGTGCGCGGTGAGATGATGGCGGCCCTCAGTATGCAGAGCCAGTCCACGTCGCAGCAGGCACGTGCGCTGTTCGAGGGCAAGCTATTCGGCGGTGGCCCGCTGGCGCACAACGAAATGGGCTCGCCTGAGACGATCGGGGAACTGACCGCGGCCGAGTTGAAAGACTTCTGGGCGACCTACGTCGCTCCGGAAAACACCATCCTGGCCGTGACCACCGGCGCCGAGCCCGAAGTGGCGATGGCGTGGATCGAGCGCACGTTCGGCAGCACGCCAGCGCACAAGGGGCCCGGTCTGTTTTCGCAATCCGCACCGAAGCCGGTGCAGGGGGAAGCGCGCGCCCACAAGGCCATGGCCAAAAAACAGGTGCAAATCAAGCTGGGCGGCCCCGCGTGCGGGCCGGGCGATCCCGATGCGCCCGCGCTCAGCGTCATGACCAGCATCCTCTCCGACCGTCTGGCGTCCAATCTGAGGGAAAAGCAGGGACTGGCGTATTCGGTCGGTGCCGGCTTGAGCTTCGCGCCGAACTTCGGATGGCTTTCCTGCACCATGGGCACGGGCGTGGAGAACTACGCCGTCGCCCTGAAGGGAATCAAAGGCGAGATCACCAGAATGCAAGAGGCCGAGCCGGACGCGACGGAACTCCTGCGCGCGCAAAACGGCATTTGGGGACAGATGCTGACGCGCCGCCTGGCGCGCGACAATCAGTCGTACTATATGGCCCTGAATGAATTTCTCGGCCTGGGCCACGATTACGACGCCAAGTACGTCCAGCACCTGCGCGCCGTCACGGCGGCAGACGTGCAGCGCGCTGCCAAAAAATACCTGAGCACGCGCGATTACATTCTTGCGACGGTGGGTGAGATCGAGGCGAAGTAGCGCCGTCGCCACTTTTGTGAACGAGTCCAGAAACATCGAGCCCCGGCTGTGCGGCCGGGGCTCTCGCATGTTGCGGCGCTGCTCTTAAGTTTGTCGGGCCCGCTTCCCTCAATCGGCGATCAAGCCGGGCGGCTGCAGGGGGCGTTCGCGGTTGATCCGTTCGTACACGGCGGTCAGCTTGCGCGCCTCGGCTTCCCAGTTGTACTTCGCTTCGGTGGCAACGCGACCGGCCTGACCGTACGTGCGACGCAGCGCGGCATCCTCTCCCAGGCGAACGATCTGCGCCGCCAGCGCGTCGGCGTCGCCTGCAGGAAACACCAGCCCGCACCCGGATTCTTCCACGATGCGACGCAGAGGCGCGCAGTCCGATGCGATGACCGGCACCGCCAGGAGCATGTATACGAACAGCTCGTGCGGCAGCACGGTTTCGGTGTGGACATTGCGCGCGTAGGGGAGCACGGCGATCATGCCGGCCCTGAGTTGTTCCGCCGGCAGCGCATCCTCGAGCGCTAGGCGCTCCGACACACCCGCCCGGCGCGCCACAGCCTTAAGCCGCGATGCTTCGCGGCGATCGGCCCCCACCACGACCAGTCCGGCATGGGGCAGGCGCTCCGCCACGCGCGGCAGCGCCAGAAGGGCCGTGTCGAGCCCCCCCTGATCGCCGTGCCCGCCGACGGCCACGATCGACAACCGATCACCGCCCAAGCGCTGTTCCCTGGCCTCCCCATCCGGTGAGGCAAACCGCTCCACTTCTTCGGCGTCGAGGATCGTCGTGATCAGGTCGGGCCAGAGCGGATGACTTTCGATGAGGTGCTGCCGCGCTTCATCCGAGGTCACGAGGGTGTGTACGGCTTCCGCCAGCGCTCGTGCTTCGTAGCCGACCCAGCGCCGCGGCGGCGCCAGTAAGGGCGCCAGAAAAGGCGAAACGCGGGCCCGCCGCAGCTCCACCAGCGTCGGATAGTGCGCGCGCAGATCCGCCACCACCGGCAGATGGATCGGGCGCGCCGCGTCCAGCGCGGTGGCCAGAAGCGGCAGGTCGTGCACGTGCACCACGTCGATTCTGAAGTCCGAGACGAAGCGACGGATGTGGTCCTGCCAGTGACGATTCCGGAGCGTGCGCTGGAACTCGTAGGAGTTGCGCAGACGATTGAGGTGGCGCAACTCAGGGACATAGCGAACGTGAAGGGCGCCGGATTCGATCTCCAAGTCCGTGATGAAATCGGCGTGCCCCAGAGCCAGAAGAAACACCGCGTGCCCCGCTCGCTTGAGGGCGGCCGCCTCTTTTTCCACCCGCCGATCGGGGGGAAAGTGGCGGTCGGTGATCATGCCGATGTTCAAAGGCGGACCCGGAGGACAAGGCGGCCCGACGCCGCGGCGCTCGGAATGGAAACGGGAGTCACTTGCCGGAGAAGGTAGGCGGGGGAACGGCCGTCAACAAGTGCGATGTACGGCCGGTCAGCAGGTCGCCCCGGAGAGCTCTGTTCAGTCGACCGCGTCCTGGCGGCGAAGACCGAACAGCTTGCCGTCGAAATTTCCCACGAAGAGCATATCGGGCGTGCTGCCGATGCCGCGGATCGCTCCCTCGAGGCGCTTTTGCCATCGGATTGCGCCGGTCATCTCGTCGTAGGCGACCAGGAGTCCGTGGGTGGAGCCGACGATGACGGTGCCCCGCCAGAAATGCAATCGCGGCACGTACCAGAAGGCGTGCTTGCTCGTATCCGGCATGACTGAGTGCCAGAGGATCTCGCCGGTGCGCGCATCGAGGCAGAGAAGATCTGCGGGCCTTGCATCCTCGAAGCCGCCCAGAAAGTAGAGCCGTCCGTCACGCCAGGCCATGGTCTCCTGCGGGATCAGCGGAGTTCGAACGGTGCGCGTGATGCGGCCCGAGTCGAGTCCGAGACAATGCAGTTCGTAGTTCGAGGTGCCAAAGACCCACTCCGTATCGGCGGCACACAGCCGCGTCGTGATGTATCCTTCGACTGCGGTCGACCAGGCCTTCTCTCCGGTCTCGGCGAAGACCGCGTGGACCGCGTGATCGCGTCCGGCGTAGCCGACCAAGGTGCCGCTGGCCACGCAGCCGGAAGCCAACGTCGGTGTGCGGATGTCTTCGTAGTATCCGGCATCGGGATCGATGGCCCAGCCCGCCCCGGTCTCCCAGTTGATCGTCCCGTGGAGCGCGTCAATCGAGACCAGTCGATCGTCGATGGTCACGCCGAACAGGGAGGGACCGACGACGGCCAGGTCGGTGGCGCATCCCACGTCGAGCCGGAGACTCCAGCGCAGTTCGCCCGTGAAACGGTCCAGCGCGTAAAACGATCCGACTTTCTGCTTGAAGCCCTGATCCGTGTCGAATACGATGAGACTGTCCACGAGGACCGGGTTGCCGTGAAATTGAGTCCCGCCGTCGGGATCGACCGGGTATTTCCACGCCGTGCGGCCGGTTTCGATATCCAACGCATTCACGTTGCCGGAGCAGTCTGCGATGAACACCCGACCGCCCGCGACCGCGGGCTCGGCGTAGATTCAGCCGCCGGCATCGAACGTCCAGACTACTTGCATCGCGGGTTCGCCCAGGGCCTCAGCCGCAGCTCCGGGCTCGAACCCGGCGCCGCCGGCGACTACTGCAGACACTATGGCAAGCGCCATGAAACGGCAGCTCTTCCCCCCGCTCATCGAGAAGTGCCTTGTGCGGTATCGGGGCATACGCTCTCCACCAGGTTTTGGGCCGCCGGCCGTGGGCCCCGGCGGTCCGTGAACTGTCCCGTTACTCCCGATTCTACGGGAGGCCCGGCTCGCGGAAGAAGGCGGTCGAAGCCCGGGCGCGAGAAAGGGTTCCTAGGTTGCGCTCCAGAAATCAACCGGACGTGGCCAGAGTGCAACCGCCGCAGCTGGAACCGGAGTCGGTCGAGTTCGCCTCCGGCGCCAGCAACTCCGTAGGTGCCGCCACTTGCAGGATGCCCCGCTCACATGCGATAAAGGCGGCGAGCACTGTACCTACCCTGGCGTAAAACGTTTGCGGTTCAGCACCTGGCTCGGTGTCGGGCCCAAGCTCATCGGCGCGCTTTTGCAGGGCCCAGGCGAATGCCGGTGCCCACCACGCAAGATGCTCCTCCAGGAAACGCCGCTGCGCGTCGTGACAGATGTGCGCTTTCTGATCTCCATCGGGAACGGCGCCGGATCGGGCATAGTCTTCCTTGGCCACCAGCCAGGCCAGGAATTCAAGTTGCAGCGTGATGTGGTCGGGTCGCTCGGGCTGCTCTCGCGAAGGCGCCAGGCCAAAAGCGCGATAGTAACCCGCTACATCGGCCATCCGCTGCGAACGGTACACGGAGAAAGTCTGGGGACAGTACTCCGATTCGTATGGGGGACACTCCTTGGACGTTACCAGACCGAATACGCGCTGGTACTCGGCGGCCCGGTCTTCTGGCGTGGCACGGCATGACGCCATGGCCTTTCGCGGATCGAGTCGGGCGGGCGGCTGCTCGCCCGGTGCCATCTTTGCGGGCGCGCAGGTTGGCTTTGTCCTCAACAGTTCCGCCGCGAGCTGCACCGCCTCGCGGTTTGCGGGATTACAAATCAGGTCGAACCCCGAAGTGGCAGGATCGCAAAGCGCCCTGGATAGCCAGCGGTACACATGCACGCGGGCGCCGTTGACGGCGCGCGTCGACGCGTCCTCCGGTCGGTACGTCGGCCCGCTGTTCATATGGAGTTCACGTGCTCCGGTGAGCGCTCGAACGTGGGTTCCTCGACGGTGATGCGCACGACCTCCCGTCCTTTCTTGTTATAGCCGATTACCGTGTCGTTGAAAATCTCCTGGGTTTTCTTGGCGCCCGATGGCATGGTGGTTTCCATTTCGGCGACCTTGGGGCCCTTTTCGATTTTGAACTTGAAGATAATCTGTTGTGCGCTGCGGAAGAGCTGCAGCACGGATAAAAGCTCCCGGTCAGGGCAGGTGTACTGTTCGATGGCATGCTCCACGCCCGGTCCGAACATTTGCACCAGGTACGGCCGGGGCACCCAGCGCGGTGGAATGTAATAGCCGTTGGGCTCCGTCCCGAATTGCGGATAGAGCGGCAGTGCGACCTGGCGCTCGCGAATCAAGAAGTGCAGCGGGTTGTCGGGCTGGTGGGCCCACTTGCCTTCGCGGTTTTTTTTGACCAGCCCCTGCAAACGGATCTTCCCCACGCACGCGGACATGCACCGGGTCTCCAGAGGTGCGCCGTCCGGACTCAGTTGTGGATCGTGGCCCTCGATGCGAGGATAACAAGCGATGCACTTTTCCGAAGCGCGGGTAGTGGGGCGATACATCGACTTCTTGTACGGGCACGCCTCGACGCACTTTCGGTAGCCGCGGCAGCGCTCCTGGTCGATGAGGACGATGCCGTCTTCCGGGCGCTTGTAGATGGCCTGCCTCGGGCAGGCGGCCAGGCAGGCCGGGTAGGTACAATGATTGCAGATCCGCTGCAGGTAGAAAAACCACACGTTGTGTTCGGGAAGCTGCGCGGATGCGCCCCACTGGTCGGGCGTCATGCTTTTGCCTGTCGCCGTCTCTTCGTGGATGTTGGGGCTGGCCCACTCCTCATCGGTGGGCAGATATCCCAGGACGCGCTGGGCACCCTCTGGGGCGAAACGCTTGGCCGCGGCTTCGAAAATGGTCTGTCCCCGGAACGTTCCGTACGGTCGCTCGGGGTCCCGAACGCCCGCATTCCACACCTGACCTGTGGGATTGACCTGTTCCAGCAGGCTCAAAAGCTTGATGTCCCAGTCGGCGGGATACCCGCCGTAGGGTTTGGTCTCCACGTTGTTCCACCACATGACTTCCTGACCGCGTGAAAAGGTCCAGGTGGACTTGCAGGCCATGGTGCAGGTCTGGCAGGCGATGCACCGGTTGATGTTGAACACGAAGGCGAACTGCCAGTCCGGATGCCCGGGCGCATAGGGGTATTCCATCTCGCGTCCGATTTGCCAGTTGTAGACTTTTGACATGGTCAGTTTCTCCGTCTGGGGTCTGATGTGCCCGGTGGGCAGTCGTGATCCGGCGGGCAGCTCGCCCGAGTTACCTCCGTCACTTTGAAGTTCAGGACGCCCGATCGCTGCACGATCGAGCGAATCCGCCGGCGCAGCGTTTCGGGCTCGAAGGCCTGCCTTAGCCCGTACGTGGCCTGATAGTGGGGACGCTCGAATAGGTTCTCGATCTGGGCGGCGGTCAGGCCCAGGCGCGCGAACTCTTCCACCAGACAGTCAAGCATGGCTCGGGGATCCCCCGAGGCCGGCACCGCATCGAGCTGCATGGGATCTTCCGGTTCCCATGACCGGTTGCCGGGATGTTCTGATTCATCGTGAGGCGATTTCACGATACGTGTCCTCCGTCCTTTCAACTTCTTGTTGTCAGCAGGCCCGACAGGTAACGCTGCATGAGGTCCGACTCGGCACCGGGGCTGAACCCCGTAGTGGCGGGCTTCCAAGTGCCCTGGCCCCCGAGACCACCCGGTTCGGCTTTGACAATTCGCACCAGGGTCTCCTTGGGCACCGTGTTCACTCCGTGGTTGTCTACGTCGAAACCGAAGACGAATCCCATGGCGCCCGCCTGCTTGTGAAACAGGGTGTCGGTCTGATGCATGGGCATGAGCCAGCTGCGCGTAATGCTCTGGTGCGAGCCGTAACGGTAGCTGGACTGATAGCCCGTGTCGGCCGCCAGAGCGCGTCCGTCGGGCCGCGTTTCATGACCTTTCACCGTCCGTTCGGTGGCGATCCATCCCGTGTGCTTCATGATGGTCATATGATAGGGGAGCGAGTGATTGAATTTCACGCGCACCAGACAGCGGAAAGCGCGGGCCCGGGGGTCGGTCGGGCGTGCGCCCGCATAGGGTCGATCCTGAGGGTTGGCGTCGACGTGCACGTAGTCGCCCTCGTTTAGGCCCGCTTCGCGTGCCGCCAGGGGGTTCATCTGGATCTGGCGGTCGCTTACGCCGGGCGACCTGCGATCACGCCGGTACGGATCCGAAAAGCTGGAGCTCCAGATCCAGTTCCAGTCCACCGTCGACCAGGATGAGTGCGTGCTGTGGCGGCTCTTGGGCGTGGAGCAAAAGAACCGGAAGCCGTCTTTCCAGAGCGGATTGACGGTTTTCTTAACGCGTTCCCACGGCATCTTGATGTTGCGCACGGTGCGGCGGTCCGGATCCATGTCGCTGGGCGAAATACCGTAATCGCGCGGTCGTATGAACGGGCTGGTCGACACGATTACGTTGGGCAGGTACGGTGTGGCTTCCGTGCCTTCGCGGTGCACGATCAGGTTTTCGCCGTAGTCGATGGCCTCCGGCAGGTCGCAATAGGCGCATAGCCTTCCTGTGTCGGTGTAGAAGGGGATGCTGTCGCGGATCTGTTCGTAAAAGGGCACGCGCGGGTACGTGCGAAAGAGCATCAAAGCCGCGCCGGGCTCGCCGCCGTAGTCGCCCTTGCGCAGACGCTCCACGTTGTAAGGTCCGTCCTTGCCGCGCGTAGTGGTACAGTTGTCGAGCACGCGCTGAATGTAGACCGACGCCTTCCTGTCGTGGATGTACCGCCAAAAGTCCGTAAAGCGATGGTCGCCCGTGACGTCGGCCAGGGCCTGGCCCACGAGGGCGAAGATTTTGGCGTCGTCCCTGGAATCGTGCACGGGCTTGATGCCGTCGCCGCCCCACTGTTGAATGAACGGGTTGGAGCACGACCCTCCGATCTCCAGGTCCTCAAATTCCACCCATGAGTTGGCGGGCAATACGATGTCCGCGTACTCGGCCGATCCCGTCCACTCCACCTGCTGATCCACGATCATGTCGATCTTGGGAAAGACGTTGACGATCAGGTGATAGACCCACTTGGCCTGGTTGATGAGATTGGCGTTGTTGTACCACAAGAGTTTGGTTGGCGTGGGCATGTGCGACTTGCCCGTGAATACTTTTCGCCCTTCGCGCGTGGCGACGATCAACGGCCGGTCACCGTGCCCCCAGAAGGCCACATCCTCGCCCTTGGTGTAGTTGCGGAGTTCATGGTGCGTGATGCGCGCGGATTCGTCAAGCACCGGTGCAAAGGGATTCTCATGAGTGAAGCTGCCCACTCCCGGTCCCGACCAGGGCGACGCCTGGAAAAGCGCGCCTTTGTAATTGCCTGCCCAGGTGAATACGCCGGCACCGTGCTTGCCGATGTTACCGGTGAGGATCATGGGTAGATAACAGGCCCGGTTATGAAGCGTGGCGTGGAAATAGTGGTTGGTGCCCTCGCCGTGATGGATGGAAACCGGGTGCCCGGCCTGCGTGGTATCCCAGATGTCGCGTGCCAGTCGTTCCACGAGGTCGGGGCGCGCTCCGCTGATCTCTTCGACGGTCTTCAGGTCGTAGTCCGCCAGGTGTTGTTTGTACATCTCGTAGACGGGCATCACCTCCACATCCTCGCCCGACAGCATGCGCACCCGGAACGTGCCTTCCAGCGCGGTATTCAGACTGGCGTGGCTGCCCACATCATCCCGACTGACCGCCTTTACGGCGCCTTCCCCGGTGTCCCACACCGTGAAGTCGCCGATTCTATCTCGCTGGTCGGCGGTCATGCCCTGGATTCTGAAGGACGGGCCGTTCGACAGGTCGCGTGCTTTGTAATCTGCGATGACGTCTTCGGGCCGTAGCCTGCGCAGCGTGTCAGTGCGCACCAGAAGCGGAAAGTCGGTAAATCGCCGCACGAAATTCTGGTCGATCCAGCCGCGGTCCATCAGGATTCTGGTGATGCCCAGGAGCACCGCCGTATCCGACAGGCCGGGGCGCACGCCGATCCAGTAGTCGGCCTTGGCGGAGGGAGCACTGTAGTCGGGGGTGATCGTTACGATCTTGCCGCCGCGTTCCATGATCTCGTTGAGCCAGTGGCTCTCCGGCATCTTGTTTTCGACCAGGTTCTTGCCGATCTGGATTGTCAGCTTGGAGAAGCGCAGGTCGCTCATATCCATGTCAGACGTCTGCAGTCCGTGGACGAACGGTTGTCCCGGCGCCTGGTCGCCACGCCACGTGTACTCGGTCCACTCCCGTGCACCCTGTGCCCCCTCGGGCGTCGCGCCGCGCGCGTAGTGATCCACCAGGGCCATCAGATTGGCCAGCCGGAACAGGCCGAACTTGCCCACCAGCCCGTGCAGGGGCAAAGACGACCCCATCTTCATGGTGCGGGTGCCGGCCTCGTGCCAGTGCTCGAGCATCTCCTTTGGGTACCCGTCGGCGGCGAGGCGACGTCGTCCGTCCGCACCGCTGTACGTCTTGGCCACAGCGATTAGCCCCAGGGCGCAGTAACGGGCCGCTTCCTTCCAGTCGACGCGCACGAAGGCATCGTTGCCGCGATCATCGAATTTGTAGCGCGTACGCAGATCGGGTCGATCGGAGAGCGCCGGGAATCCTGTGTCGGCCCATTCCTTCCAGCCTTTGCGGACCACGGGGCCCTTGAGGCGATACGGACCGTAGACGCGCCGTTGAAAGGTAAACCCCTTGGGACAACCGCGGGGGTTCCAGCTCCGGGTCGTCTTGTTTCCGTACAGGTCGCCGTAGCGATCGTGGTCGTAATTCTGCTCGCTGCGCACCAGCACACCGTTGCGGACGAAGCCTCGCAGGCGGCACATGTGGGTATCGTTGGGCGCGCATACCCAGGTAAAGGTCCGGTCGTAGCGGTACTGGTCTAGGTAGATTCGCTCCCAGTCCCGGTTGGGGTAATGATCCAGAGGATTGGGGATCTCGTCGGCAGGTCCCAGCGCGAAGAGCAGTTCCGTGGGTACTGCCAGAGCCGCCGCGCCCACGCCCACAAGCACGAGGAAGCGTCGGCGGTCGAGATGACCGGGCGGTGTCACGGCCAAGTCGGTCAGGGACCGGCCGCCTTGGGGTTCCGGATCGCTTACGGGCGTCGTCATGACGTGCTCCTTGTGTCTCTCCAAAGTTCGGAGGCTGTACCGATGCTTTACGAACCCAACTGCAACTTGTGCCAGATCGTGATCGACTTCTGGCCGTTGCGATCGCCCGCGTGGCCGTCCCACACGGCAAAGCCGATCGCCACGGGTTTAACGCCCGAGAGATCGACGTTTCCAGCCGCACCACCTGCGAGCGCCCTGGTAAACACCACCTGCCAGCCGTGAATGGTTCGCCGCGCCACTCCGGCTACGGAATGCACAGTAGAAGGAACGGTCGTAAGCGTCCCGAAGCCCGCCGCGTAGAGATTCTCCACCGGCGTACGCGAATCGGACGTAGCGACCGGGTTCTCGACAGCCGCCGCGGTCATGAACGTGATTTCATTGGGCACGCCCGGATAGGCGTCGGCGGCGTCCGTGGGCATGTTGGGGTGCACGTCTGCCAGTACCGCGTAGCCTTGAGCCGCTTCTGAGTCGAGCGCGGCGCGCCAGTACCAGATGTTGACATCCCCATCGGGTGCGCCCATGGAAAGGGGAGGCGGATTCTCGCGGTTGGAAAACTGGAGAGCCACGCCATCACTGAAGGCAGCCTGATCCAATTGCTGGACATCGGCGGTTTCGTCCTTCCACTCCACGCGAATCGCCAGGCTTCGGCCGTCGCGCAGAACGGCCACGTCAAGACCGGCGATGCGGTCCGTGCGCCACCACAGGGGCATGACGGGGAGAAAGTACGAATGGGTCCGGGTCCAGGCGGTGTCGGCAGGATCCGCGGGGAGGGCGCCTGACACACGTGCCGCTTCGACCGTGGCTTGGGTCTGCTGCACCCGCATCTGCGCTCCGGGCTTTATCAGTGTTTCTACGTAGCCGACAATCGACCAAAGATCGGCGGCGCCGTAGGGGAGTGCGGGCATCGGGCTGCCCGGCAGGCCGCGTACGATACGCAGCGCCAGAAGCTCATCATTGCTGCCGCCCTTGAAAATACCCTGGGTAAAGTCTCGCGCGAAGATCGGGAAGCCGGAGCCGTCCACCATATCCGTGCGCAATCGACCCCGGCCGTCGACGTCGTGGCAGGGGGCGCAACTTTTCACAAAAAGCTCCTGTCCGTGTTCCACGTTGATGGCTGCGGACGGCGGCTTGGCCGGTACCTCAACCGGATCGCCCGGCGTCAATGCGCCGGCCGCCGTCTTCAGCGCCGCATCGCGAGTGATCTGTTGTTCACCCATCAGGGTCTCAGCTTTCCCCTCGAGTGCCAGGTAGCGTACGGCCAAAATGAGCGCTTCGATTTCACTTTGCGCAAGATAGCCCCACGGCGGCATGGCGGAGCCGGGCAAGCCCAGGCGTATCGAGCGCTCGAGATCCGCATCGTTGGGCATTCCGCTCTCGGTCGACGTCAGCCGGAATGTTCCGCTCGTAAAATCCCGGGGGTGAGGATTCAGGAGATACGCGGCCGGTCCGTCGCCCCGTCCGCCCGTCCCATGGCAGGGGGCACATTGTTCCTGGTACACCTCGAGGCCGCGAATCAGTTGCGGAGTGGGGTTCTCCAGCGGATAAGGCGAGAGAGGTGCCTTTCCTTTTGCACAGGAGGTGAGTACAGCCGGCGCCAGCATGATCAGAATCCAGGCCCCGCGCAGCACGGTCTCCGCGAAAAGGTGACTTGGGCCGGGAGCCCGTGTCCGCGCCGGCCGACCGCAAACCTCCATGGCGAGATTCTCCTTCTTTCTTTATGTCAGGCCAGAGGATCAAGTTGATTTCGAGACTGAGACCTTCGTCATGCGGCAGTTTACCTGATTTCTCAGGGTTGCCGTGGGCAGCGGCCTGGCACACAAATCTGCCAGCGACCAGCGGGCCAGGGTATCGGTGACGCTGTCGTGTAAATCGGCCATGGCCTGGTGAAAGGCGCAGGTCCGGGCGAGCCACTTCGTTTCCTGGCAAAAGTGAGCCAGGATTTGCCCCTGGCAGGATTCCACGGCCTCCAACAGCGTGATTTCCCCGACGGGCCGGTTAAGGCTCACGCCACCGCGCGCTCCACGGTGCGAGCGTAAAATCCGCGCGTGCACGAGACGGCGCAGAATCTTCGCCGCATACGTGGGAGAGAGGTTCAGCTGACGGGCAATCTGGCGCGGGGCCACGGGGTCCTCCGGCGCCATGGTGGCGAGATATAGCAGCGCCTTCACAGCGGAGATGCTGGTCTCGGTCAAAATTTGCATGCGTCCCCCGGCAGTTTGATATGAGACAATAGTTATCCGATATAAACCACTTGTCAAGGGCAAAGGTCAAAGAGGCCAAGCGGGGATCTCGGGGATCTCCGGGGCCGCCCCACGGTCCCTTGGACAGGCAAGCTGAATGCACGGGCAGGGCATTTCACCCTGCCGTACCGCGCCCACCCCAACGTTCAGCTTCGATTCGGGAGCGGAATGCCGCGGGGGGCCGCTGGCAGGCGGCATTACGGAGAGAGTATGCGAGTCTGCCGATGGGCCTCGAAAAGTGCAGTGCGGGAACGGTGTTCAGGTCCTCACGTTACGGCACGTTCGCACACCTATACAACGACGCTGTACCTATGAACGCCAAAGGGGAGAAACGTGCGCCGTCAGGGACTCGAACCCCGGACCCGCTGATTAAGAGTCAGCTGCTCTACCAACTGAGCTAACGGCGCAAGGCATGGCCCAATAAACCGATTCCCCACCGCGTGTCAAGCTGTTCGCTCTGCGGCCGACGCCGGCCAGTGTCCGTGGAATACGAATGCCCTTTGCGGTTTCCGGGAGCGCGGGCCCGTTTCACTCTTCAGCCTGTCCGGCGAAAGCTCTTCCTGCTCGCCCGGGTAGCCCACGGCGATCATCGTCATGGGCTCAAAGCCTTCGGGAATGCCGAAGAAGCTTCGCGCCATCGCGGGATTGAAGCCGCCCATTTGGTGCGCCACGAGTCCCAATGCCGTCGCCTGCAGGACCAAGGCCATGCTGGCGGCGCCGAGGTCATGGATGGCATGACGGTTGGGTTTGCCGTTGTGGGAGAATGTCTCGCGCGCGACGCCCACCAGCAGTACGGAGGCCCGCTTGGCCCAGGCATTCCCATCCGTCAGGCACGCTTCCGCGTTTCGCCGTGCATCTGGATCGCTGCCGTCGAAGATGAGGTAGCGCCACGGCTGTTCGTTGAAACAAGAAGGTGCCCAGCGCGCCGCCTCGAACAGGCGGGCGAGTTTCTCCGGTTCGACCCGGCGGCCGGGATCGAAGGCGCGGGGTGACCAGCGTGCGGCCAGCAGGGCCTCGATCGGTGCGTCTGTGGGAGCGGGTTTGGCGACAGGTGTGAGCATGGGGTTGGACTCCGTGGTGCGGGCACGGCCGTGCACCGCTTCTCTGCTTTTGGGCAATGTAGCAGGAGCCCGGCTCGACACCAACAAAAAAGGCCGGCACATGGCCGGCCCGAACGGAATCAAGTCGAATGCCGGGCGCTGATGGCCTACGGAACGTACTTGAGAATCGTCAGCTGCGCGTTGTCGGCCACCAGAATGTAGCCGGCGTGCGACTTCAGCCTGTACGAGAGGCCATCCGTGTCGAAGATGCCGTTTGCAATCGCCAGCAGATTCGCCGGATCCGTGCTGTTGATGACCTCCACGCCCAAAGCGCCGGCCGAAATGTATGTCAGGCTCCCCATTGCGACAATTCCCATCACCCCGTTCTTCACAAAGAAATCGGCGATGGTGATGCTGCTGGGCGTTGAAACGTCCACGGCCTGCGCGCCGTCGTCGCCGGCCGCGACATAGGCGTAACCAGCCCAGAGCGACACGTCGTAAATCTGAAGCCCGGAACCGACGTACTGATCGACGGCAAACATCGAGTCCGGGCGGTTGATATCGATCACCCGCAGGCCCTCGTTCATCTCGGCGGTGTACGCGTAATTCCCGGAGAGCTCAACGTCCCTCACGTCGCCCCCCTGGTTGTAGACGCCCACGTTGATGAGCGAATCCGGGTTGCTGATGTCCAGGGCGTAAAGTCCTCCCGCCCCCCCGGCCGCGTAAGCGTAATTGCCGGACACCGCCACATCGTGGGCGTCCATTCCGGAGAGCTTCAGGCGGGCCAGCTCCACGGGGTTCGCCGGGTCCGACAGGGAGAAGGAGATGACTCCTTCGACTCCGTCTGCCACAAAGAGTATCGAGCCGGCGACCGTTACGCCGTGGGTGAAGCCCGGCGTGTCGTATCGCAGGGCCGTTACAGGAACCATGGGATTGCTCACGTCCACCACGATGACACCGCCGTCCCACGCCGCCACGTAAGCGTAAGCGCCGGACGCATCGACGTCCCTGGCCGAGCCATCCACGAGCATTCGGCTGATGAACTTCAATCCGGGGTTGACCACCGCTGTAAACGCGATCGGCCCGATGGACGCCGTATTCCCGGACGAATCGGTCGCGACGACCTGAAACGTGTGCCCGCCCCCGCCGATATCGGCCAGCGGACCCAGAAGCCGGTACGGGGCCGCCGTGGCCCGCGCGAACGGCGTGGAGAGAGTGTCGAAGTACAGCTCCACTTTCGCGACGCCGCGATCATCGGAGGCGTTAACCTGGACCACGATCGTGTCCGTGGCCGTCGATCCCGCGATGGGGGAGAGGAGGGTGAGCGTCGGCGGAGTGGTGTCCGGCCCCGTGGGCAGCTCCTCGCACCCCGAGAGAGGCAGGATCAAGAGGCCGAGACCGATCGCAAGGACACGCTGCATTTTCACCATTCAAGTCTCCGTCTGTTATATATGTACGGTATCGGCAGGCCCGCCCCGGGCGGTTAGCGGCGATATTGCGGCGATATAGGGGGTGCGCGCCTGTGCCCGCGACCGGGCTTCAATTATGTCAACCTACCGGAAGGGCCACTCTTGAGAAAAAGAGCTTTACTCCGCTTCATGTTACGCCTTAAATAGGAATGGTTATTAGCCACGGTCCGGCGAGGCGTCCGATCACCGACTGTGTGAAAAGAATCACAATACTTTGACAGCCGCGTGACACACGGGTGAACGGGTCTCCCATATTCGGGAAAGAATTGCCGGGAACGGGAAGGACTAGGGCGATGCTGCGACTGGGACTGGTGGGGGTGAGCATTCACAAGGCGCCGTTGGAACTCCTCGCGGCGCTGACTATTCCAAAAGAAGAGCGGCAGCGGGTCCTCAAGGATCTGGCCGCGGCATGCGGCTTCGAAGAGCTCGTTTACCTGGCCACCTGCAACCGCGTGGAGCTCGTTTTCTTAACGCGCGATGAGACTCCGCTGCGCATATCGCGCAACCGCATTCTCGATTTCTTTTTCAGAGACTCCCACGAAGTGCACTTCCAGCCTGAGAATTTCTATGTCACCGGGGGAGTCGAAGCGGCCCGCCATCTCTTCACCGTGGCGTCCGCCCTGGACAGCCTGGTGCTGGGCGAGGCGCAGATTCTCGGGCAACTCAAGGACGCGTACAGCGAGGGCGAATCGTACGAACTGGCCGGCGAACAGTTGCAGCGCGCGTTCCGGGCCGCGTTCCACTGTGCCAAGAGAGTCCGCCGCGAAACCGAGATCGGCGCCCGGCGCGTTTCCATGGTGAATCTGGCATCCGACAACATCCGCGCGTTCGCCGCCGAGGTCGGCCGCTGCCGCGTGGCGCTGGTCGGCGTCGGGCCGATGACCGGCAAGCTGGCCGAGGCCTTCCGCGAACTGGGCGCATCCGAGCTCTACTTCGTGAACCGCACGCCCGAACGCGCAGAGGAGCTGGCGGAGCAGTTCAGGGGGACCGCTGTCTCCCTGGCCGACTTTCTTTCGGCCCCGCCGGCCGTGGACGCCGTCTGCACCGCCACGTCGGCTCACAACGCGCTCTTCGGTATCGAGGAGACCGAGCGGATCCTGGCGGCCGGCAACATCAACCGCCCGTTCATGTACCTCGACCTGGCCGTGCCGCGCGACGTCGCCGAAGACGTCCGAGTCATCCCCAACGTGCGCGTGTGCAACCTCGAAACGCTGCGTGACCAGGCGCAGAATAATCGGCGCGACCGCTTCCGGGCCGCCGACCGCGCCCGCGAGATCGTGAACGAGGAAGTGGGGCGGTTTCACAAGCAGGTCGTCGAGACGGTGCTCGCGCCGGTGTTCAGTGAAGCCCACAGCCAGGCCCACACCTTTGCCGAGTCCGGCCTGGACACGCTCCTGAACGGCCGGCTCGAACATCTCCAACAGGCCGAAAAGGACGCTATTCGCCACTGGGTGATGACCAAACTGGTCCCCAGCGTATTGCATATGCCGATGAAAGCCATCGCGGACT
>Ga0326597_10005814_pt1 | contig 17025 bp, 15 predicted proteins | sample RVTome_12_FD_203789 | JGI IMG/M metagenome (GOLD analysis project Ga0326597, IMG submission 203789) | Soil microbial communities from uranium-contaminated site in the Upper Colorado River Basin, Wyoming, United States - RVT100D185 | ecosystem: Environmental > Terrestrial > Soil > Contaminated >...
CCCGGTACAGGGCATAGAGCAGGCGCTGGCGCACGATGTCGTGGTGCCAGTGCACCACCACCTTGCCGCCGAAGCGGCCGAGCAGCAGATTGAGGTCGCTCTGCGGCCACGGCGCATGCACGTGCACGACATCGTAGCGCGAGGCGATGTGCTGAAAGGCGCGCAAGTCCTGCCACGACAGCGACGCGGTCGAGACGGCGAAGCCGGCCGCGGCCTGGAACACCGTGCCGCGCGGCGAGAGCGCATACTCGCGCCGCTCCGGCCCCTGGCACAGCACGTCGACCTCGAGATCCGGAAAGCGGTTCAGCTCGGGCACCAGCTCCTCGACCACGCGCTCTACGCCGCCGAGCACGGTGCCGAAGGCCTTGACGTGATGCAGGACTTTCAGCACCGCGCTAGGCCTGCAGGCGCTCGCTTCACGCACCCATCGCGCGGGAATAGACGTTCACCGTCTGATCAATCATGGCATCGAGGCTGAATCGCTCCTTGACCACTCGCGCACCATTCACGCCAAGGTTCGCGCGTTGGGCACCATTTCCCATGAGATCGACGACGGCAGCTGCAAGCGCGCGCGCGTTCCTCGACGGCACGACGATCCCTTCCCTGCCATCGGCAATCATTTCCTTTACACCGTCTACGCCGGTTGTGACGATGGGAAGACCCGCAGCCATTGCTTCAAGCAAGACGTATGGCAATCCCTCCCACAGTGATGGAAGAATGAAGAGGTCGAATTGGCGCAACTGCGCGGGAACATCGTTCCGCGCACCAAGGAACTCTACAATTCCATCCACGCCAAGCGCGCGCGATTGGGCTTCCAGCGACTCCCGGAGTGGACCATCGCCGATGATCCTGAATCTGGCCCGCGGATATGCCTGATGAATCAGGGCCGCCGCCTGAAGCAGATAGATGTGCCCCTTCTGTTCATGCAGGCGACCCACGGTTCCCACGATGAAATGGTCATTCCGCTGACCCGTACGTCTGTCACCTGCTACGGACGTCCTGGATCGCGCAAGGTCGATCCCATTGTAGATAACGGAGACGTGATCAGGCAAAGCGAGTTTCTCTCTGAGCGCAAGATCTTTATCGCTGTTCGCGACACAGATGACCTCGTCAGTCCAACGAAGCAGAAACCGATCAATTGCGCGATGTACAAAGCGTATGCGAATTCTCTTGTCATGAAGATAATGAATTCCATGATAGGTGTGCACGGTCCGGATATCACCCACCCATCGCGCCGCGAGCCGTCCATAGAATCCCGCGGTGCCCCCGTGTGTGTGGACCAACTGCGCACCGGAGGCTCGGATGGCCTTCGTAAGAGTGGCGAGCCCGCGCACCGAGGGGCTCTCTGACAAGCCCACCGCGTGATGCGGAAAGTTTCCTTGGTAAAGCTGGTCCACGAGAAAACCCCTCGCTTCACAGGCAACCGCGACCTTGAGCCCACGTGCGGTCAACCCTTCCGCCAAAGCGAGGACATGCTGCTGCCCTCCGCCGATGGACGCATCGTCAATGATGAGCAGAATCGTTTGACGCACGCCCATCCGGATACTTTCCTGTGAGATGAAGAAAGGCAGCGAGAAGCCCCTGTTCCAGTCTGGAACGATGGCGGCGGTAGTAGTGCACCTGACTGGCTCGATAGATCAACGCCGTGCGTGGATTCTTACTGCCTCCCCGGAGATGCTTGATTTCTGAAGCGGGATCGAACCACACCTCAAAGCCCGCCCTTCGGACACGAGCACACAGGTCTTTATCCTCAAAGAACATGAAGAAGGATTCTTCAAAACCTCCAACCAAATCGAAAACGTCTCGCCGGATCGAAAGCGCGGCCCCCGTCACCCATTCCACGAGCTTCGGCTGGCTAAACCGGCGCTCGACGATGCGGGACGCCGTCCGGTTTCCGCTGTCAATCGCAACCGCAATCGCCTTGTCAAACATTTCTTGCACGAACGTCGGCAGCTGTCCGGCGGAAAGCTGGAAACTCCCGTCACCGTTGAGAAGTCTGGGGCCCACGATCCCCGCTCGCGGACTCTCGTCGAATCGTCGCAGGAGCGGCGCCACGAAATCTGACTGGATCAACGTGTCATTGTTGAGGAACAACAGGATATCGCCGGTCGCATGGACCGCGCCGGCATTGTTTCCCCGGCTGAATCCACCGTTTTCTTGACATGCCACCGAGGTGACGCCCGGAAAGTCCCGGCCGAGTTCACGCGCGTCCTGTTCCGTGGAATGGTTGTCAACCAGGATCACCTGATGACGCCGATTAACATGTGCCAGCAGCGAGACCAAGCACTGACGTGTCAGGTCAGCACGATTGTATTGGAGGACGACAATTGAACAGGTCCGCGACATTACTCTTCCTATTGCATCCCTATGCGTGACCGGCGTGTGCGGGCTGTCGTCCGTGGGTTGTGCAGCAGATTGCGGCGGCAGTCGGCGCAAGTGGAGCGCTACCTCAGTACGCCCCTTCCCGCCACAGAACCACGCGGACCGTCTTCACCAGAATGACCAGGTCATACCAGAGCGACCAGTTGCGCACGTACCAGCAGTCGAGCGCCACGCGATCGTCGTAGCTCGTATTGTTGCGACCGCTGATCTGCCAGAGGCCGGTGATGCCGGGCCTGGTCTCGAGATAGTAGCCGACCTCCTCGCCATAGCGCTCCAGCTCCACTTCAATGATCGGCCGCGGCCCGACCAGGCTCATTTCCCCCTTGAGCACGTTCCACAGCTGCGGCAGCTCGTCCAGGCTGGTCCTGCGCAGAAAGGCGCCGATGGGCGTGATCCTCGGATCGTCCTTGAGCTTGAAGTCGCGTTCCCACTGCGCGCGCGCATCCGGGTCGGCATCCAGGACCCTACTCAAGACGTCGTCCGCATCCGGCACCATCGTGCGGAATTTCAGGCAGCCGAAGCTCCTGCCGTAGCGTCCGACGCGCTCGTGGCTGAAAATCGCCGCCCCGCCGGTCTGCCGGATTTTCCAGGAGAGGTAGGCAAACAACGGAGCGAGTAGTACGAGCATGACCAGTGCGCCGGCGATATCGAACACCCGCTTCAGGATCCGCGGTATCGGGCGAGCCAGATTGTTCCGCGCCGTGAGCATCAGCACTTCGTGGGTGAAAAAGTGAGTCATCTCCATCCCGTAGAGCGGGAGCCCGCGAAGCGGCGGAACGATGCTCAGGTCGACGTTGTGCGCGGCCAGTCTCTGCACGAGGCCTTGATGCGGCAGCAGGCTTTCGGCTTCCAACGCCACCATAAGGTGAGGAGAATTCAGGCGCCCGAGCGTCGCCTCCAGGTCCTCGCCCGCCGGCAGGACCTCGACCCTTTTGCCGTCGACCTCAAGCGCACTCTTGGAAGGGGACTCTCCTATCGGTGCCAGGAACGCGACGAGCTCCAGGCCCATCAGCGGCTCGCTCCGCAAGGCCCTCGCCGCTTCCAGCGCGTTCAGCCCTGTGCCCAGGATCACCGTCGGCCGCTGCCAACGGCCCAGGCGCGTCAATAGTTTCTTCGTCAGCGTGCGAGTGAGCGGAACGATGGCGAGCGCCAGGCACCAGGCCGAGATGAACCAGGCCCTGGAGAACTGGGTCTTGGTCAGGTATGCGAATACGGAATCGATGACGGCAACGAGCAGGAACACCTTGATGATGTCCAGGACCTCGTCGGCCGCGGGTCGTCTCCTCGAGTAGTGGCCGCGCGCGGCAAAGAGGACGAGCATGAGGGCAAGGAGCATGGAAAACAGCGCCGCCCGGCTTTCGCCCGATTCGGTCCACCAGTGCACCACGCCTTCCCACCAGTACTCGGGCCCGAGCAGCCGCAGCAGAGCGAGCGCCAATACCCAGGACACGGCGATACTTGCGGTATCGCAGACTGCGAGCCACAAACTGACTTTGCGAAGAGCCTCGACACGCAGGCTGCGGGCTGCCGCTGCGCCCGCGAACTCGCGGTTGGGTGACCGGTGTTCCGCTTCGGCGCGTGCGTCGCCAATAGATTTCATCGTCGTACGACCGATTCTAAATCAGCACCCCACCCTGCCGCGCCTCGCGGATGATCGTTTGATTTCTCGGAGATACGCTTCATGTCAGTGCAGCCTCTACCTGCTCGCGAAGTCTCGCCACAGTGTCTTCAAGCCGAAAGCGTTCCCGCACATCGAATCGCGCAGCACTCGTAATACGACGAACAAGACTTCGATCCAACGCAAGCCTGAATACTGCCTCTGCAAGTTTCAATGCATCCCCTGACGGCACCAATAGCCCGTTCTCGTTATCCCTGATGATCTCTGGCACGGCACCGACGCTGCTTGCTACAACTGGCTTCAGGTAAGCGAACGCCTCCAAGATCACTCGTGAGAAGGCCTCGTCAAATGAGGCCAATACAAGGATGTCGAGGCCGCCATAGATCTCAGCGAGATCGGCAATAGATCCACAGAACTCGACGAATCGACCCAATTTAAGCCTATCGATCTGCTTGCTAATTCGTTGCCGGTACGCAACGTCTTCAACTTCCCCATAGATCCTAAGCCGGACGGGTATCTTGCGCTCGAACACTAGAATGGCCAGCGCGTCGATCGCCACATGCTGTCCTTTGTTCGACTGAATCCCACCAACCATGCCAAGTGTGAGCACAAACTCCGAAGCACTCTGTCGGGCAGTCGGATCAGCACCTTCGATTCGTATACCGTTGGAAACGACGACGGCCTTGCGCCCGACGACTTTCTCCAGGGACCGCGCCGAATACCTGGAGGCGCACACGAAACTGGACGTGAAGAAAGAAGCGATGCGAAGACTCCGTACGTATTGCCGCATGATCTTCTCGCCCTCATGGACATGCACTAGAGTTCGAATGCCGAGCACCCTTGCCACCACCACCTCGAGTCCGTTGCGGATGGTATTTGAGTAAATGAGCTGCGGCTTTACCGCATGAAGAAGGCGAATGTATGCCGCCGTGGAACGCAAGAGATTGAGTATTTTGATTGCGATACTGCCGCGCACACGCTTCGTCGTTTGTACAAGGCTGATGTCACGTTTGCGCCATTCCGACAAGAGTGGCCCATCTCCAGTGACGAATAGATACGGCAAGAAAGGCGCGCCCTCTTTGGTAATCGAGTCGAGAAATTCGTGCAAGCATAGCGGTGCGCCGGTACGCGAGGCATCGTGTGAAATGAACAGCACCGATGGTCTAGGCTTGGTTACGGCCACGGTCGAATTCGCGGGATTCGCATGTGCTCGTCAAATTCGGACCAAGTGCAGCGGTTGGTCAACTTGCCGCTTTGCCGGCCCTGCCTGACGCAAGCCTCTTCAAAGTCCGCGCGACAAATCCTGCCACTGCTGCAGCACGATGGCCCGCCATACCCGTGAGCGGTGACTGCGCGTAGCGCGCAAGCGCCCAGATACGAGGCATGCAGGTCAGTGCGGCGGCCAACCAGATCTTTTCGATAGCACGATCAAATGATGGCCGCCAAAATACCCCGGCGCGCCGGTTCTCCTCGCGAAGACGGGACAGCCAAGTTTCGATCCTAGCGAGAACGGCGAGATGCTGCTCGAAGGTGCAGGTTACGATTTCCTGGTGAAAGTCTATTTCAGAAGGCGATACGTCGCGGAGCAGTCTCGCAAGCTCACGGCCCCGCACGCGCTTGGCATTAGCTGCTTGCGCGTCGCTGTGCTGGGAAGTGACCTGGTCCAAGTGCACCCTGTACCGTAGCAGGGCCTGCGGAATGTTCGCCAGGCGCGTAACACGGGCAGCTCGAGACCATAATTCGTAGTCCTCCGCATGCCGATACTGTAGGTCATAGTTCAGCTGGTTAGAAACAAACACCTTGCGGCGCAGAAATGCTGTTGGATGTGCGATAGGGCAGTGAAACGGCAGCCATGCACATATGTCCTCATGGGTGGCGGGCAGACGAACCACGCGGGAGCGACGTGCTCCCATCGGCCGATACCACGCGCCAACTAGACCGATCTCCGGCTTGTCTTTCATAAACTCGACCTGCACCGCCAGCCGGTCCGAATAACAGACGTCATCGGCATCCATGCGAGCAACGAACTCACCTCGCGCCGACTCGAGGCCCCTGTTGAGAGATGCGATCACGCCGAGATTGCCCTCGTTCCGCAGGACACGCAGGCGCGGATCGGTGCAGGCTTCGAGTATGGACGGCGTCGAATCGGTGGAGCCGTCGTCCACGACGATGAACTCGAAGTCGCCGAATGTTTGAGCAAACACGCTGCTCATTGCGTCGCGCAGATACGCCTCCGCGTTATGGACGGGCATGAGGACAGAGACCAAGGGCATCGTCAGCCTGCAGATGCTGCGGTGTGTGCGGCGATCACAGGATCTTCCCAATTAGCGAGAGGTCCGCCGCATCTTTTCGTTCTCCTCGAACCATCTTCAGGTGGGCGATGATCGGCAGAGAGGCGAACTTGAACCCGGCATAGTAGAAGTAGTTCGCCGGATCGTAGATCAAATCGTCTACAGATTTGCCGTACAGCCCGATGTACTCGTTGTGACTGCCAAGCGGCGGCGGCAAGGCGCGATCCCCGAGCGGAAGATGATGCAGAAAGTCGAGGTCCTTCCCTTCTCTCAGTCCGTAGGCTGCGAGCACGGCGCTGCCGCCGATACAGACGTTCTCCGGCGACAGTCGCGACTCGCCCAGCCATGCGGCCAGCGTCGAAAGGTACTCCGGTAGCCGTCCCGAGGGTTCCGGTCTCGCGTTCTCGAGAAAGTGCAGGCTGTTCGGGTTCAGCAGTGCTTCGGCAACTCGCAGAGTTTCTTCGTGAGAATCGTTGATGTGCACCGAGTGCTTGCCGATATCGAACAGAGCGCGCATCGCAGCCTTGGCGAGAACTGCGCTCCCGGGCTCGTAGGTCTCAAAGATAAACAATCTCAACGGCCCCGGTTTGGCAAAACAATAAGCAGCCTTCTCTTGGCCGCCCGCAAATCCGTCTCGGGCCGAGCCTAGCCAAGGCTCGTCAGAATAGACGCACCGTATGAAGTTAAGGCGCCCCAATGGGCCAAGCCAAAACTCCTTCTCGTACACGATATGACCGTGCGTCAGAAGAATATCCATGATCCGACGATGCTTGCCCTGCGCTGAAGGGAACACGAGGACGGCCAGGGTCTCCGGCTTCAAGCGGCAGTACTCTAGGGCAATCGCGTTCTGCCACTCTGGCGCGAGTCCGCTCGGAACATTCTCTTCGCGATTTCGGAAGTACAGGTAGTTGTAGTTGTGCGACGCCAGGCCCTCGTCGACAAGCTGGCAGTCGATGTCCCTCCCGTGAGCCAGACAGGCGGCGATCCGATGACTGCCGTTAATAGGCGACAGACATCTGCCGATTGGAACGCGGGACTTCTCAGGGTTGAAACCGTTGGTCTTCGTCGAGTTGAGAATCTCGTGAAACGCCTCGAGATAGGCCTCCACACCTCTTTTTACCGGCTCAAGCTCGTGGAGGTTGTTCCAAACCCGGAGATGCTCCGCGTAGAGCCGTCGCGCGAAGTCGCACTTCACGCCCTTTTCGCGATGCATTGCATAGATGTACTTGGCGGGAATGTCGAACCGGTAGGGCGTGAGCAGCCGAACTGCTGGAAGTGAAATCTTGTCGCCCGGTGCAAGCGCGCCCAGCGCCTCGAGTTGCATCCGGGGCAGCGCCGGCTGCTCTGGCCAAGCGGTCGGTTCCTCGCGCTCGAATCCGTCGCCCGCCACTTGGGAACTGAAGCGCCAGCTCGCTGGGGGGAAAAGGCGAACCATCAGCATTCTTGCACGCCGTCGCAGGGCGAGGATCAACCTCCCTGCAAGCCGTAGAAGAAACCGAACAGCTCGGACCAGCAACAATCGCATCTCGGGGAACGGGTGGCCCGCTAGCCTTCGCCGCCACGCTTCCTGAGCACCAGCGTGTTGTCGAAATAGGCGACGCGCTCCGGCTTGTGCGCCTCAATCATGCGGGAAACCGCTCCCACGACTCCGGGAAACTGCGGGGAGTAATCGTCGAAAACCACGATTCCGCCGGCTCGCACCAAGGGAAAGAAGAGGCGGATATCTCTCTCTACGCCCGCCTCGGTATGGTCCCCATCGATGAACAGCAGCCTGACGCCAACGCCTTGCAAGTGCTGGACAGCCTCTTCGTTCGGCATGTCGAGCAGGCCCACATGGCTCCACAGTTGCCGCTCGCGAAGATTCCTTTCGAACCCGACCCGCAGATCGCTCAGATCGGGGCGCCCGACCACGTAGTGCTGCTCCTTTCCCACGTTCCCGCGGAAATGATCAATGGCGTACAGGACGCCGTTCCCCGAGTCGCGCACGGCGCTCGCCAGGAACGAGGTGGAGTAGCCCTGCCAACTGCCGACCTCCACCACGTCTCCAGCGAGCTCCTGCAGGTAGCAGAGCGTGTAGAGAAAGAAGGCCGTTTGCCGACTCAACATGCTTGGAATGCCGGCCGCCTTCCGGGCCACAAGTTCGAAGTCGGCGGTGCCGGCAGGCAGCGCCGGTGATTCCGCCCTCTCGGCGCGGCCGGGAATGGGGCGCACCTCATACCCGAATCCGCGCAGCGTCCGCTTTAGGAATGTCTTCATCGGCGGAGCGTCATGAATCCCGAACAAACGCAAACACGCGTCGAAAAAGGCAGGGTGGTGCACTTCGCGAGGAATGGCGGCCCTCGATGATTTCCTCGACGGTCTGCCAGATGTTGTATCGGTGTAGTACCAGCTGGCGTGCCTCGCGCATCGCCGCGATCTCTCGCTCGCCGATCGGCTGCGCCACGAGCTGCTTTACGTAGCTCAGGCTGTCACGCTTCTCCGGATCTATGGCGTGAAAGGCGGCCTCGGGAAAATAATCGGAGAGATTCGGGCAGCCCCAGTAGATGGGCATTGTCCAAGCGAGCCAGCAATCCAGGATCTTCTCGGTGAAGTAGTTCCTTTGGCGGCAGTTCTCGAACGCGAACGAATAGCGATAATCGCGAAGGCCCTCGAGTTTGCACAGCCCCGCGAAGTTCGTGATCTCGGCGAAGCGATCGCCGATTTCGCCCTTGTACGATGTGCCCAACTGGTCCTTCCATCCGTAGCCGAAAACATCGGCCGTCCCGGGATACTCACGGGCAAAGTCGCGCAGGAATCGCGTTCGCATCCGTTGCCCGGGGGTGGATTCGACCGCGGAAGTAACGGTACTCAGCGCCTTGGACTTCCCCCTGTACGCCGCCGCCTCCAGCTCCTCGAACGGCCGCATTACGCGCCATACCGCGGCTTGATGGATGTCGTCGTGCGTGAACGCGAGCGGCGCGCGATACGCTTCATAGCGCTTGTGCGCGCGCACCGCAGCCGGCTCGCGAGGAAGAAAGATGGTCCGCTTCAGATCGAGATCCTGCGGTCTGATCGACGCAGGCAGATCCTCCAGCACAACTATGAAGTCAGCTTCATCAGGTGAGGCAACGCCCGTCAGCGTACCCCACACACCTTGGCCGCCTGGCGTCTGGCGCGCGAGATAAACGAGCAGCTCCTCGGACGTGTTGCCCCAGTTGCAGACGAACGCGATTCTGCGTTTCACCCAGCTCCCCTACAAAACGGCACGGTTAGGGAGCGAAACAAGCTCCTGCCAGTTCGCGTTTCTTTCTCGTTCCAGGCCCGCGAACTGCATGTTGATAAAGCCAAACGAGCCTGGTACCGGTTGGATCTGCCGCCAGTTCGACTTGTACCACGCCTCCGCCTCGCCGAGATTGCGCAGTCGTTGCGCGGCCGCCCGGGCGAGGATGTCATCGAGAAACCCGACGCGGTACACGGCGTTCCACAGCATGATCGGCCAGAACTGCCCGTCCGCCGTCGAGGCGTCCCACGCGGCCCTCCACACAGTGAAGCCTTCCAGCCGCACCGGGCGCAATATCACGCTGTCGAAACGAACGGTATCCTCAACCCGCTCGCAAAAGGCCATGTTTCCGCGCTCCCTGTCGTGGTGGCCGCTGATGATCGGGTATGCGCTGAGCCGTACAAGGTTAAGGTCCGGCAAGATATCCATGGCCGCAATGCAGTGCCTCAACAGGTTCGCGAGAATAGGAATGTAGGCGTTGTCGTCCAGGTGAATGAACACGTAGTCGCTGCCGAGCGCCCTGACCTCGCCCAGCGCGCGGCGAACGGCGTCGATGCTGTTGCCTCCATCCCTATGGATTAGGCGCACGTTCGAGGTACTCGCGTAGATATCTCTTGCCGCGCCTCGGAGCGCGAAATTCGGAATCCGCATAGTCAGCTTGGCTGGCACGATGCCGAACAGCCTGCCCCGATGTTTCGGGGGATCGTCGACCACAATGTGAGCAAAGGCGGCGCCCTGATACTTCTGCAGCTCCGCGAGCGAGGCGTGTGCGAACGCGGCCCTTTGCGCGGAGCCGATCATGCTCGGCGTCACGATGGCGAGCCGGCGCTCGGGACTACCGTCGGGGAAGGATGCGGATGATGTCATCTTTCACTTCAAAGGTGTGATCCGGCCAGTGGCGCGACGCGAACTCCCGGATCTCCTGCAGGCTCGGGTAGTCGTGACTGCCGTCGAAGCATCGCGCATCGTCGATCAAAACCACGTGGCCGCGGACGGGGTGCCGGGCGATCGCTTCCAGCTCGGCAACGACGGGCGTGTCCTTGTCGCCTCGGGCGGTGATGCCGGCCGAGAAGTGCCCGTCCAGCCAGAAGAGGGCCGGGTGGGAAATACTGTCCAGCAATCGAGGTAGCACCGTGGCACTGTCTCCGCAGAGAATGCTCACGTTGCGCCGCCCGGCGAAGCGCCGTACCGCGCGCTCGTGCAGTTCGCGATCCAGCTCGATGGAGTAGACCTGGCCGAAGTCCTCGCGCAGCGCCTCCAGCATGTCGCCGAGGTACGTCCCGGTCTCCACCATGACGCGCGCCCCATGCGCCCGGCTGCAATCGCGCAGGACGCGCTGCTTGTAGGCGTGCGGCGGCGGCACGGGCCGTCCTGCCGACTCCCAGGCGGCGATCGCCTTGCGCGCAAGCCAGCGGTTCCGAAGAGCGGCGAAGGGTGCCCCTATGCGCGTAGCCGCAAAGCGACGCCACACCGACCCGAGCGCGCCCCGGACGGCCTGGCGCCACGACGTTGTCGCCGCGAGGTTGAGCATCCGCACCGGCACAAGCGAGCATTCGCCTTCGACCTGAGCCCGCGGCGGCGGCGGCGATAACGCCAGGCGCAGCTGCCCGAGCAACGCACCGAAGCCCGCGGAAGGGAGTGCCGCGTACGTGGGCGTTTGCGTGAGGTACGTCTCTCCGCCATAAGAACTGATGACATATGTGAGATGGCGGCGACAAATCGCGTCCTCGAGCGCCACGTCGCCGATTCCCAGTGCATCCCAACACGTCGCTGCGACGAACACGCAGTTGGTGTCCGTGCAATAAGCCAGCCGATAGCCCTTCCTCTCCGCGAGGGAGACTAGTGCCCGCGCGGACGCGCCAAAGTAGCGGCCTTCCGTTTGCACGAGCTCGAGCCCCGGGGGGATCGTCGGGTTGTACTCGATGACCACCACGCGGGGCCGAAACCGCGTCATGCCCCGCCAGATGTGATAGTCGTCGCCGTCCACGTCGATGGACAGCAAGTCGAAATCCTCCTGCACTTCGGCGCGGCCGAGCAGATTGTCCAGGCTGTTCTCGCCCTTCGATCGGACGTACGCGCAAACGGCATTCACCCCAGGGAAGCCCGTGAGACTCCGTAGCAGTGCAGCATGCCGCTGCGCATCCCCCTCGATCAGCACCGCCCGCCATCCCTGCTCGTGCCAGAGCGACCACGTATTGCTCAGGTGTTGACCGTCCCAAGCGCCGAACTCGACGCAGGTGCGATAGGCGACGCCGATGCGGCTGAAGGTCTCCGCGAGGATTCCGTCCTCGCCCGATTGCGAGGTCACATTTCCGGCAAACGATGTCAACGGATGCATTACTGACCGACCAAGCTATAGGTGATGCGCTTCCAGGGGATCTGCAGACTTACGCCTATCGGCAACTGTCACCTACTTGACCTGGTCCATGAGGACTTTAAGTGCGGACGGAACGCCGTACTCGGTGCCGAGCACGATGAGACCCCAGCCTACGAGGGGGTGATGCTTCGACGTCCGGTCCGTATATCGAGGACCGAAGACCCGATGCGGCCGCGATCCAAGCGAATCCCGGATGAACTCGTAGGAGCACACCTGCCCCTTGTACTCGTCGTACTGGAAGCAGTCGAAGCCCGGGACCTTGAAGTCGTCGATCATCACGAACGCAGTCTCGAAGTTCTCCGCAATGAAACGCACTTCCTCGCGCAGAGGCCATTCGAAGCCATAGCCGTGCGCATCGAGCCAGAACAGGCACCGCTTGCGGAACAGACCTTCCCGAGTTGCGAGAAGCTTCATGAAGTCCACGGAGGACAGGTGATGAATCTGCACATTGGCGAGGCCGCGCGCGTTCTCGTGTGCCCGGCGCCAGGCCTCGTCGTCCAGTTCACAGGACAGCGCCTCGATGTTTGGATAGCGCGCCGCCAGGTACACCAGCGAGGAGCCGACATTCGTCCCCGTCTCGATGAACACCTCGATCCGCTCCCGCACGACGATGTCGTCCACGACTGCGAGCAGATGCTGATCGCCATGAAAGCCGATGTCCCGGAACTCGTAGGATGCCGCGCTTCGCCGCTTCCTGAAGAATGCGCCGATCATTGCTGAAGCCTTCCGATCAACCGGGCAAACCAGCCCTTGCGTGGAGTATAGGAGTCCAGCGGTGCCCACTCGAACCCCGCGGTGCCCCCATCCGGAACACGGGTGTCGATGGTGACACGGATTCGCCCCGCGCCCGTTCCCTCGACCTCATCGGCGGGGCGGATAATGTCTCCCTGCAGTAGGCGGTCGCGCACCCTGTCGATTAACGACGTGTCGCCCATATAGAAGAGGTTCGACCCTAGCCGGATCCACTTGTGGTAGCCATGCCGCAGGATGAGCCGATCAAGTGCCGCCTCCTGCCGTTTGCCGTCCACCTCGATCACCATGACCCGCGGCCGATGTCGCTCTAGATCAAAGCCGCGAATCGCCTCTTCCTCCGATCCTTCGATGTCCAAGGAGAGCAGGTCAAAGCGTTCCATGCCGTGGCCGGCAAGGACGGTATCCAGCCGGCGCTTGCGCACCTTCTGCTCCGTAAACCCTCCGAAATACCTCCCGAAGGCCCGGAACCGCCCTTCCTGCGTTCTGTCCAGAGAAGACAGGCTCCCTCTGAAGTTGGCGTAGAACGTCACTTCCTCCTCGTCCGTGTCACCCGCGGCGCAGTGCTCCACGATGCTCCCGGGTCGATTCCTTCTCAGGGCCTCTACAAAGCCCACGTGCGCTTCTACGCACAACCCCTTCCATCCGCGCTCTTCAAACGTCAACGTGTTGCTGAACCGAACTCCATCAATACAGCCGACCTCGACAAACAAGCCCTTCGTGCATCCCTGAAAGATGTGGTCCAGCAGGATATCTTCACCGTGCTGGCTGTAATAGTTAGGCATCCGAAGCATTCCAGTCGGTTTGCACGTGAAGAATTCCCCACGACTCAGAAGCGGGGGGCATGTTTCCCCACGGAACCCCGTCTACCTCGAAGCTCAATGCCTGCGACAATTGGTCCAGCGCCTGCGTGCGGTGGCGCGCACCGAGTGTCACGTAGTATCTCCCGGGCTTGAGCGCAAGGTGCTGTGGTCCAGCCGTCACCGCCCTTGACTGCTTCGAAGCGTAATCGAAGGTCACGCCGCTGTCCTCGCTCAGCAAGGTCACCACGCGGACTTCCGAGAAGGTATCGATTCCGACCGCCAATCCCACGTCGCTTATCGCATCTATTGCCTCAGCCTCCACGCGGAGCGTCATCGGCTCCCCGAACAGCAGCCGATCTGTCACCTCGCCCCGCGAGTTGAGCACGGCACAACCGGTATAGCGGAAGCGCTCGCCCATGCCGCCGCGCCGCGGCGTGGCGCGCAGGTCGGCCGACCCTTCGGTTCCCGCCGCCTTCGTCTCGAGGTAAGCCTGTGTCACTTCCTGGCTGCTCCCGTCCATCTTCAGGCGCCCCGCCTCGAAAAGCAGGGTGCGCGGGCACAGCCGCAGCACCGTCGGCAGGTTGTGGCTCACGAAAAGCACAGTGCGGCCGGACGTGCTCACCTCCTCCATCTTGCCGAGGCATTTCTTCTGGAACTGGGCGTCTCCCACTGCAAGCACCTCGTCCACCAACAAGATCTCGGGATTCAGGTGTGCCGCCACCGAGAACGCGAGCCGGACGTGCATGCCGCTGGAGTAACGCTTCACGGGGGTATCGAGGAAGCGCTCCACCGCGGCGAAGTCGACGATCTCGTCGAAACTTCGTCGAATCTCGGCGCGCGTCATGCCGAGTACCGCGCCATTGAGAAAGATATTCTCCCTGCCGGTCAGCTCGGGATGGAAGCCTGTGCCCACCTCCAGCAGGCTGGCCACGCGCCCCGAGATTGTGACCCGACCACGGGTCGGCTCCGTGATGCGCGAAAGTATCTTCAGCAGCGTCGATTTTCCGGCTCCGTTGCGACCTATGATTCCAACACGCTCGCCGTGCTCGATCTTGAAGGAGACATCACCAAGCGCCCAGAACTCTTCGCGGGCTTCCGAGCCCGTCACTAGGCTGCGGCGCCCGCTGAGCATAAGGGCTACGCTCCGCGCGCTCGTGGACAACGCGTCCCGCAGAGTGCGGTACGGCTCGCGAGCGCGATGGCTGATTAGATAGCTCTTCGAGAGCCTGTCGACTTGAATCGCGGCAGCCATTGCGGTTTCAGATGACGTCGGCGAAGTGCTTTTCTGTCCTGCGAAAGAACGCAATGCCGGTGACGAGCAACGCGACAGTCACGGCGATCGAGAGCAGCAGCCCGGGCCAGTACAGAGGCGTCGGCCCGCCCAGCAGTGCCCAACGCACTCCGTCTATGACGCCCACCATCGGATTGAGCGAATACAGCAGTCGCCAGTTCTCTGGCACGATGCCGCTCGTGAAACCAACGGGGGAGATGTAAAGGGCCAGTTGCAGCATAAACGGAACCACGTAGCGGAAGTCTCGGTATTTCACGTTTAGCGCGGCGAACCAGGCCCCGGCCCCGGTCGCTGCGCCGAACGTCAGCAGGATAAAGAATGGCAGGGTGACGATCCGCCAGTCAGGCGAAACTCCGTACCAAGCCATCAGCGCCGCTGCGAAGATTCCCGCGATCAGCAAGTCCATCAGGCTCACCATCACCGCGCTGATCGGCATGATCAGCCTTGGAAAGTACACTTTCGAAACCATATTAACGTTGCTGATTAAACTGCTGCTTGCCTCATTCAGGCCGGTCGAAAAGAACTGCCATGGCAACATGGCTACGAAGACGAGTAGCGGATAGGGCACTCCGTCGGATGGCAGGTTTGCGAGCCTGCCGAAGACCACCGTGAACACAATGGCGGCCAAGAGCGGTCTAAGCAACGCCCAAGTCACGCCCATCACCGTCTGCTTGTACCTGACCAGGATGTCGCGCCAGGTCAACACGAGGAACAGATCCCGATATCGCCACAATTCCTTCCAATAGTGGCGCTCGCTGCGTCCCGCTTCGATGACCAACGTCGGCTGCATCTACTTTCCCGATCTAAGCGGGTGCATGCATCCGTTGGAAGGCACGTGAACGAAGCCCTGCCTCCCAACGGTAGGCCGTCAAGCAGATGATTTCGAGTTCTTCATGACAGGGCGCCCAGTCCAGCGCACTCTTCACCTTACCCGCCCCCGCCACTAACTCCGCCGCATCCCCCGCCCGTCTCGGCCCATCCTCGATCCTCAGCTTCACTCCAGACACCCGCTCAACCATCCGCAGCACCTCGCGCACGCTGTATCCCCGCCCGTAGCCGCAATTGAACGTGTCGGACGCTCCACCACCTTCCAGATAGCGAAGCGCATCCACATGCGCGCGAGCGAGATCCTCCACGTGGATGTAATCCCTCACGCAAGTCCCGTCCGCCGTCGGATAGTCCGTACCGAACACGGTCACCTTCTCCCGCGCACCGCACGCCGCCTCGCACGCCACCTTGATCAGGTGCGTCGCGTTCTGCGTCGCTTGTCCAAGCGTCCCATCGAGGCTCGCTCCGGCGACGTTGAAGTAGCGCAGGATCACGTGGCGGAATCCGCGCCCCGCGGAGCTCGCGGCAACGTCCTCCAGCATCCACTCGGTGATCAGCTTCGACCTGCCGTAGGGATTGATCGGCCGCGTCGGCGCGGTCTCCGGCACGGGCAGCTTCTCGGGAATCCCGTACACCGCGGCCGTCGAAGAAAACACGAACCGCTCGACGCCTTTCGCCAAGCAAATCTCGATCAGATTGCGCGACGCCGCCGTGTTGTTCCCGTAGTACTTCAACGGATCGGCCACCGACTCGGGCACCACGATGCTGCCCGCGAAATGCACCACCGCCGCGACCGCATGCTCTTTGATCAACGCACCGACCAGGCTCTGGTCCCCGGCATTGCCGACCACCAGCGCCGCCTGCGGCGCCACGGCCCACCGATGCCCGGTCGACAGATCGTCGAGCACCACGACGCGGTAGCCCGCGGCCAGCAACTGCCGCACGGTGTGCGAGCCGATGTAGCCGGCGCCGCCCGTGACCAGTACCGTGCCCGTCGTCATGAGTCCGAGATTGTATGGGAATCACCTGAACGACAGGTACTTGTGCCCGAAGAAGCTGGTCACGATCGGCACGCATACGCCGGCGATATGGGCGATCTCCTCGACGTGCGATCGAATTCCCGCGGCGGGCAGCAGCCAGCGCGCGAGCAGGAGCGTGACGACGAGCGTCTGCAGGAGCGCCACGAGATTGACCGCCGCAAACAGGGCCACCTGCCGCCCGATGGGCGCGGCTGAAGGCGGGAAGACGGCCGAGCGCATCAGCACGAACGCCACCGTCATGCCGACGAGGTAGGCGAGAATCACCGCGAGCTCGAGGCCGACGAGCCGGCTGAACAGGATCCGGGACCCCACGTTGGCCGCCGCCGCGATGCCGCCGGCGACGAGGAATCCGGCGAACTGGCGCGTCACGCCTGCCGGCTGCTTTC
>Ga0326597_10005815_pt1 | contig 17023 bp, 11 predicted proteins | sample RVTome_12_FD_203789 | JGI IMG/M metagenome (GOLD analysis project Ga0326597, IMG submission 203789) | Soil microbial communities from uranium-contaminated site in the Upper Colorado River Basin, Wyoming, United States - RVT100D185 | ecosystem: Environmental > Terrestrial > Soil > Contaminated >...
GCGTCCTCCAGTGTCTGATCTACCCGGACGGACACCACCTCCCGCTTCATGACTGATCCTACATCCATGCTCTTCAGCTCCCAGACTCTGTCGTTGCAACCACACTCAACTCTGCAGATTGTCTCATGGAACCATCTCCACCTTGCTCCGCTACCCAGCACCTTTCCCCCTTGATCTGGGTAATGCTGCCGTTCTAGAAATGGACCCGGGCGGAATCCCCTTCCCAGTTGATTTTCAGCCTTCTCCGGCGCAGCCGAACCGGATTGGGGAAGGGATTAAGAGCGCGCAGCGCAACCTTGTGAGGCGAGATCAATCGGACTTCCAACATCTGCAAGAATAGCGACAGCGACGCCACTCCGGCCTGGTGGTGGCGAGAGCCAGTAGCAAGGGAAAGCACGTCGGAGGCGGCCGCGGCGGCCGAGGTTGCGCTGGTCGGTGCGATCGACATGACACTCCACGAGGGCCCAGACCGGAGGAGCGGTTCTGGCGAATTCTCCCGCCGAGGCACCCCCTTGCATAACGTAGGGTCAGTGGCTTTTGAACGAGCGTACGGTCGCGGATTGAGGGGTCCAACGCTCGCTCAGCGGGTCAGGCAGCGGACGGATTATAGCATCCCTGCCTCTCCCGGCTCAGGCGTTTGCTCGACCAGCCGCGGAGAGTCTCCTTCTACCACGACAGACTGGCCATCGGGGAAGGTGACGATGGTTCGCTCCAGCCCGCGCACCACTTTCAATCCCATCCAGGAAACGACCACCGGCCATTCGAACGGGTTCTTGCCGCGCAGCACGATCTTGTTTGGGGTGATCATCTGAACCCCAAGGTTTCTCAAGAATAGGGACAGAGGGGCCACACCCGAGATGTGGTCTCGCTCGCCAAGTCCCTGCGGCGAGTCTGGATTGTAGGACTCATGGAACGACTTGTCCGATCTCAGGCTGTGAATACAGGCCTGCATCAATCGGCTCAACAAATCGGCCGCTTGCGCGGTGTAGCCATAATCGAGCAATCCCTCAGCGATCATCACATTCCATAAGAGATGCACCCCGCCCGAGCCGGCCGCGTTTGTGGGATCAAAGGCTGGATCCTCCGCGGAGCAAACCGGAACGCCGAACTTGCGCCAATAGCGATTCTCATCGAGCAGCGTCCGTCGCACCAGCTGTTCGGCTCGTTCAGCCTGCGGGATTCCCGCCCACAAGGGCAGCAGCAGCGACTGATCCTGACGGGTGAAGTCGGCGATCCTGAGCTCTGTCTCAAACTCGGGATTTAGGCCCCGGACCTCGATCCGGTCGAGATAGGCGTGTGCCTGATCGCTGGTCGCGGTGCCGTAGTCCCAGAACCATTGGAAGCGTCGCTCCGTCAATCTCTCAGTTCCTTCCACGCCCTTCGCATCGCGATCATGGATAAGTACCTGGATGGCATGCGACACACCTTCGCTGGCTCCGACGCGGATCAGCAGGCGCGCGGCGGGTTCAAAGCTCCGGTCCACGTGCATCACAAATTCCCCCCGGCCTCGGCCAAGGATCTCGCCGCTCACAGCCTGGTGCAGGTCCCGATCCTGGTGATGGTACGAAGCGTCGGCTTCGGACCATGTCCGCTCGACACCTTGCCTGAGCTTCTCGAGCCGGGGTTCGATCGCGGCAGCCACGTCGTCGCGGCCGATCTCGGTTGCGATCTGAGTGAGCGCTTGGCATTCTCTGTAAAGGTAGGCGGCCAGATCGGTCGTCTCGGCTTTGGTGATGTCCAGGCCCTGACCCCACTTCCGCCAACGGACGAACGTCGGCCAGTCGTCGTAGCCCGCCTGCATCGTGTTGTCCCACTCGGGGAGGCCGTCGCGGTCCCGATCGTGGTCGCTTGCGAACCAGCGGTCGACGAAGGCCAGGAGGGGCTCCAGTGCCTGCTCGAGCAGAGAGCGGTCTTGCGTGTTCTGGTAGACCTGCCACGTCAGGCCGGCCAGCAACGGCGCACACAGCGCGCCGTTCCGCTGACCGCCCAGGCCAGGCTTCCAATCGATCGACCCATCCGTGGTCTGAGATTTAAGGAAATTGTGCAGGACACCCTTCGCCAGCTCAGGTGCAGCGAGCAGAATCTGTGGGAGGTTGGCGAATGCCTGGGCGGCCGCCTGCCCGGCCCAGTGCCAGCTGTAGTCCTTCCCGTCCTTCCGGGCGGAGAAGCCGCGGGCGGGCACCCGCGCCTCCACGAACGAAGGATACGCCATGTGCGGGGTCGGCCCGAGATAAGCCGCCAGTGAGACGTTCTGGGCGGCGGCGAACGCGGCATCCCAATCGGGATCGCCGGTTTCGATATCGACGATCGAGGCGTTCACCATTTCGACACGCGCGATCTCCGCATCCCAGCTGCAGCCCGCAAGTTCCCGCGCCGATTGGAATGAATCCCCGACTTCCCCCAACCCGGCGTGGGCCCATACCACGCTGCGGGTCTCTCCCGGAGCCAAGCGCAGGTCGAAACCCAGAGCCGGGTAGGGGCCTAACTCGGGCTTGGCACCTCCTGAGAGGAAAACCACCGGCGCCAGGTCCTCCGTCACAGCGGTCAAGACGGTCGCGCCGGAGATGGCCTCAGCGCGCATCCCACCTGTCGCCGCCCGGCCGGGCCGGGGCGCGCCGCGATCTTCCGCGTCATAAGTGTGACTTTGCAGAACGGCCTGGAGCCTGAGCCGAATCTCTTGCTCGGAGCGACTCTGGTTCTGAAGGGTGAACCGGCCCGCGATTCTCTGAGAATCAGCGACCCAGTACTCCGATCCAACCCACCAGCCCGGCGTAGGTTTGCACTCAAGCTTGACGTAGTTAACCAGAAAGCGGCGGATGAGGACCGGTTCTGCGAAGCTCCGGGGATCCGACACGACGGTGCCCTTGGTGAAAAAGCTGGGGAAAATGCGCATGCCCTGAGCGCGCAGACCATACGTGGTTTCGAGCCCGATCGCCGGTGGATCCGTTCCGTGGAGCGTGACTTCCCAGATCTGGTCGTCAGTGTATGTCGGGACACACAGGCGAGCATCCGCGCACAGAAAGAGGGAATATGGATCGTCGGCGGTGAGGGACCACTGGCGCATGACTGAATTGTACGGACTGCTGAAGTAAAGGTAAAGGTTGTCTCGTGCTAGAATGTGTCCGTTCGACGGAGGCGCTCCGATGCCGTCATCTACACCCGCGACACGCGGCAGGTACTTCGAGGACTTCGAACTCGGGGAGAGCATCACGACCCCCGGCCGCACAGTGACCGAAGCAGATATTGTCGGATTCGCCGGGCTAACCGGAGACTTCAATTCGATTCACACCGACGCCGAATACGCGGCCGGATCTTCCTTCGGGCAGCGTGTCGCCCACGGCATGTTGGGCGCTTCTTACGCCGTCGGCCTGGCCGTGCGGACGGGGATCCTGGAAGGTACGGTACTCGCCTTCCGGGAGATCAAGGAGTGGAAGTTCACTCAGCCTATCCACATCGGCGACACGATTCACGTCGAGATCCGGATCTCCGAGACGAAGGCCTTCCCCCGCCTGAGCGGCGGAATGGTCACCTTGAGCCTGAACGTCGTGAACCAGGAGTCGGTGTCGGTGATGAAGGGCAGCCTGACCGTCCTTATCATGAGCCGGGGATAAGCCTGGGGCTGGGCTCCAGATGGAGGCGGACCCCTCATCGGCCTGAGCTTGAACCCCGCGTGCTATAATCGCCGGCCATGAGTAAGCGCCGCGGCGACGATGCGTCTCCCCAGCCGTCTGAGAAGAGCCAGATCGGCCCGGAAGAAGCCTCATCCCGCTTCAAACGGCTCCTGAACGAAGGGCCACTGGCCGATCGCCCTGAGCCGAAAGAGGCCGCGCACGAGGCGCCGTTTCGACATCCGACCGGCACGCCGGATCTAACCGGCGGGTGGATGGCCGAGGGGTCTGCTCCGGACGACGAGTCCGCCCCGGCCGAAGCCGCGCATGTTGAAGCCCCCCCAGAAGACACTCAGGTGAAACCCTTCGTTTCGGATGTCGCGGAGGCGACCGAAGCCGCACCCTGGCCGCGTCAGCCCAGCGCCGGCGACACTCACCCTACGACGCCGGGTGAGGAGGGCGTTGATCCATCGCTTCCGCGGCGTGTCCCGGAGAGGGATCTGGGCGCAACCCGCGTCGGTGAGGCGGCTTACATCCCGCCGCCCCAGGCAACGCCACCGCATGGGACGCCTCCGGCGGGGCCACCCCGCGTCATGGGCTGCGGCGGGCTCCTGGTCCGAATGGCGGTCTTGGCCTTGTTTGCCGTGTTGGCCATAGTGATCGCCATCATCACTTACGGCCTCTACCAGTACTACGCTGTCGCCGCCACGCTGCCGTCGGTGGAGGACCTGCAGACTCACGCCTCGCAATTCGAGACCACGCGGATCCTCGATCGAGATGGCAATCTGCTGTACGAGATCCTCGACCCGAATGCCGGCCGCCGCACTTACGTCCCTCTGGATGAAGTGTCCCCATTGATGGTTGCCGCAACCATCGCGACTGAGGATGCGTCCTTCTACAGTCACGGCGGTTTCGACGTGTTCGCCATCGCACGTTCGATTTGGCTCAACTTCCAGCAAGGCGGCGTTGCCTCCGGCGCCTCGACCATCACCCAACAGATCGCCCGCAACTTACTCTTCACACCCGAGGAAAGATCCCAACGGACGGGGCTGCGAAAGGTGCGAGAAATCTTGCTGGCAGCTGAGATCTCACGCCGGTACACCAAGGAAGAGATCCTCGAGCTCTATCTCAATCAGAATTACTACGGCAATCTGGCATATGGAGTCGAAGCCGCGGCCGAGACCTATTTCCACACGACGGCCGACAAGCTTACATTGAGTCAATCGGCCTTATTGGCCGGCCTGGTGCAGGCGCCTTCGGTATATGACGTGATCACAAACCGGGATGTGACGCTCAACCGGCAGCGGGTCGTGCTGACCCTGATGGTCATCGCCAGCGACGAACAGGGATGCCTGTATGTCAGCAACGCACCCCAAGCGGTGTGCGTTTCGCCCGAAGAAGCCGGCGTGGCCGCGGCCGAGCTGACCGACTACGAATTCAAACCCCCGGCCGTCAACATTCGCTTCCCACATTGGGTCAACTACATCCGCGCCCAGCTCGAGGAGATGTATGACCCCCAAACAATCTACCGCTCAGGTTTCTCGATCCACACGACGATCGATCCGACCTTGCAGGAACAGGCGGAAGTGACCTTGCGGGCTCAGGTCGAGTCGCTGGCCGATCGTCGGGTAACGGACGGAGCGCTTGTCGCCATCGAGCCTTCGACGGGTGAAATCCTGGCGATGGTCGGTTCCGCCGACTTCTACAACGAGGCAATCCACGGCCAGGTCAATATGGCCGTGGCCCCGCGACAGCCCGGATCGTCGATCAAGCCGCTGACTTACACCGCGGCATTCGAGAAGGGCTGGACCCCGGCGACGTTGATTTGGGACGTACCCTCGGAGTTCCCGCCGTCGGGAGATCCGTCGGATCCGCGCCCTCCATACAAACCGGTCAACTATGACGAGCGTTTTCACGGGCCGGTCCTGGTCAGAACGGCTTTGGCCAATTCGTACAACGTGGCCGCGGTGAAGGTGCTCGACTTTGTAGGGATATACGACGACCCTACGACTCCGCAGGAAGAGGGCCTCATTGCCTTTGCACAGCGGATGGGAATCACCACGCTCACGCGGAATGACTACGGGCTTTCGCTGACCCTGGGCGGCGGCGATGTCACCCTCCTCGAATTGACCGGCGCCTACGCCATTTTCGCCAACGGCGGCTTGCGCATCCCACCCGTGGCCATAACCAAGATCGTCGATCATTCGGGGGAAATAGTGTATGAGTATCAACCGCCATCCGGGGATCAAGTCGTCCGTCCCGAGCACGCGTTCCTTATCACTTCGATCCTGTCGGACAACGCCGCACGCACGCCCGCCTTTGGGCCGAACTCGCTTCTCAATCTTCCCTTCCCCGCCGCCGCCAAGACCGGAACGACCAATGATTACCGGGATAACTGGACCCTCGGGTTTACGCCCGATATCGCTGTCGGCGTTTGGGTCGGCAATGCAGACTACACCCCGATGAAGAACACCAGCGGGTTGACGGGCGCGGCGCCGATCTGGAATCAGGTTATCCAATTCGCCGAACAGCAACTGACGGGCGGTTTCCCTACGAATTTCACCAGACCCCCGGGGATCACGGAGGAAGTCATCTGCGTCGTATCCGGCGCCCGCCCTTCCGAACAATGTCCGTCGCACAAGACCGAGTTTTTCGCCTCCGATCAACCGCCTCTTGCCTCGGAGCAGGACTTGTGGAGAAAGGCCTGGGTCGACAGTTACTCACTTCTGCTTGCCTCGGCCGACTGCCCCAACTTCGCCGAGGAGAAAGTCGGCCTGCTCGTCAACGATCCCTGGGGCCGCAAGTGGATCACCGAAGATTCGGCTGGACACCAATGGGCGGAAAGCCTGGGGATCGACCCGGAGGAGGTTTTCTTCGTGCCCGACAAGCCGTGCACGAATGAAAGCCCTCACGCTATAGTCGGATTTACCGTTCCAAGCGAGGGGACTAGCGTCACAAGTGGCCCGCTGGAGATATTCGCTCGAGCCTCTGCGTCTCAAGATTTCAAAGACTGGGTGTTGGAGTACGGGGTAGGATTCAATCCCGACAGGTGGCCTGACATCGCCAACAAGCAATCCGAATTCGCTGAACCCGGCAAATTGGCGGATTGGGACATGAAGGATGTGCCGAATGGTCCGGTGACGCTGCGACTGACCGTCCACAGCCAACAAGGCGGACGGGCGGAGGCTCGCGTTCACATTGTGCTCAACTTGCCGACTCCGACCCCAACCCCGACCGCGACTTTTACCGTTACACCCACGCTAACAAAGACCTCAACCCCTACGGTCACCCCGACTGTGACGCCGACGTTGAGTCCCACACCCAGCCCGACGCTGACGCTCACGCCCTGACGAGCCCGCCCTAGACCACTGGGCGGCACCGGCGCCGGGAGCAGACCTCCATGTATCCATGCGAGCAAAGTTGAATGTCGATAAGGGCCGGCTGAGCCGCTACTTTACCGATATTCAACAGAACTGCCTCCCTGCGGCTGAGGGATTGTGAACGAATGCCAGTGACACACGATTCGGATACCGTCACCTGAAGCGCCCACGTGCGGACCTGACGGCCCCCACCCCGGTAAGAACATCCGGGGCGAACGGCCCCCTTGGTCCCCCACCCCGGCTTGTATCTCAGCTTGCCCAGGTCGGAACCTTTGCCGGGGGAGGGGGATGAGGTTTTTGGGAAGGAGGGGGGCGGCTGGGCCGTCCCCCTCCTTCCCATGAATTCTTCCCCCTCTTCGCCCTTGAGGCGTGACTTCCGCTCGGGCGATCCTCGGCGGAGAGGGGCCGCCTGCCTGCCCCGCCCGTTCGAGGCGGGGTCCGTCCCGATGATTTTGTCGGGATTCGTCCCGGATGATCTTACCGGGGGGCAGGGGGGTGAGGTGAGAGCCCCGATCGATCAAAGGACAGGTCGAACCTGAGTCATCGCCCTACCGTCAGCCAGGGCATTCAATTCGTTCTCACACCCTTAGCCCGTGCTTAGCCCGTGGGACAGTCCAGCTCACCTACAAGAGAGGCATCTGAGGATCGTGATGCTCAGGGGGATCGATCGCGAGCCGTTCCTCGAAGTTAACCTGCGTAAGAGTCGTCTCGGCTGCAAGCCGTCGCACGTGTCTGAACTTGATGACACGCACGCCGTCATCAAGCCATCGCCGCAGGATGGGATTCCGGCGTGCCTTCTCGGCCAGTAGGGAGGCGCGCCCGCCGGGGATGACGAGGCAGTATCCCACCGGGGCCTCGCCCCCGGCCTTGGCGGGAGAACCTGTGGCGATCAAGTTAAAGGCATACCGCGGCCGGCCGTTTGCATCACACCACTCGACGTGCTCCTTGTCCTGCACGTCAAACCCGAGTCGGGATCCGAGGTCCACCAGTAGATCATGAATCTCCAGAAGATCCGTAGTCCGCTGAGTAGGAGCGTCCTCGGCCCGCAACCTCCAAAGCCCCGAGTCGGCGGATTGCACGGCGTACGAGCGTAGACATGCGTACACCAACCTGCGGTCCGGGGTAAGCAGACCAGTCAGCGCGTCACACACTCGCCGGTCCACCTCCAGGGCGCTGAACTCGCGCCCCTGGAGCAGGACTTCGAGCACCAGGCGCTCACAGCTGTCGGCCAGAGGCGTCGTCTGCATCGGTTCTTCCAGCCAGTAAAGTCCGCTCTCCGGTTCGATGCCGCCGCCGATCCGGGTGAAGGCTTTTGGATTCCCGATGGCCGACTCGAAGGCTTCCGTCAGCACGGGTACCGGGTGATTCGACGGGTCATCCCAAAGCGGGGAAAGCCGCCTGTCAGCCGCCAGATCTCCCAGCGCCGCGAGGTGAAGAAGCGGGTACGCGCACGGTTCCCCCCTGGCCTGGATGACCCGGCGGACACTCTCTTCCATTGCAACGATGAGGGTTTTCTTACCCGCGCTATCCGAGGGGTTGGCGTCCACCGACCATGTCAGCACAGCCTCCGATTCATCCTGGCGCAGGCACCTCCCAGTCAGCCAAAATCCCGCTCCACTCAGCCCGGCAAGGCCAGCGCTGACGAACCCCGGTTCGGCTTCCGGCATGAATGAGAGGATCAGCGTGTCCTTCCCCAGAATAGGTGCCAGGCTGTATACCGATGCCCGTAGCGCGCTGGCGTGCCACGACCAATCATAGCGCCGACGTCTCAAGGCGACTTTGATCGGCGCGGCCGCCTCTCGACCCCAGAGCCACGCCGCCCAAAGGGCGGACAAAGTCCAGAATGCCTGGTTCTGCCTGGGCAGGACGGTCAGCACCTGATCGAAATGCCAATCCTCGAGGTCAGGGAGCAAATCCCGGATCGGAAGCGAAGCGACAACGACCGTTCCCGGGTTGGGGGGCTGGTTCGTCGGCCACTCCCGCACGTCCAGTTGCGGATCCTCGAACGCCCACTCCGCCACGGCCTTCTCGAGGGAGCGCCACAGGTTGGCTTCCTTATACTGAGGTGAGGCGATAAGCTGGCGCGGCCGGGCACGCCCTTCCGGGACTCCCCAAAGGGCGTTGGTTGCGTCGAGCGCAGACAGGACGAGCGCCTGCACGGCTGCCAGCCGTCGGCCCTCCAACTCGAGCTGACCGATCTTGTTGAGGACCGTGATGAGGGCATAGACGGCCCGATTGGGGTAGACGGCGATGGCTGCCAACGCATGCTCGCGGTCGGGATCACCCGCCGGGGCGACTTGCTCGATCGCCATCGCGTTCTGCAACCCTCTGCGGCTGAAGCTGCGCGCTCTCTCAACGTCAAGGCGGTTCGCAGGAGCTTCGCCGGCATGTCCGCAAGCGGTGCAGTTATAGCCTTTGAGGATGGGGGTGTCTTGCTCCCGGTCCCAGACGAAGTAGTCCGCTACCGTCCTTCGACCGCAGCTGGCGCATTCGGTCCGATACAGGTCGAGCAGGAATGGCTCGAGCCTTCCATCATCTTTCGGAGCGGAGGCGAGCGCCGCCAGCGCCGCCTGCAGCTCGGACACGGAGAATGGGGTGAGCATGTGCGACAGGACAAAACGCGTGACCGGGTTGTTGACGGCTACCAGCACGCCCCGCCCGGCACGCGCCGCGTCGACCACGAGCCGCGGTGAAGCCCCAAATGGATCCAGGAGGAGATCGCCCGGACTGGCGTAGCGGGTGAGGGTCGAGGCGACGACACCTCTGTCGATGGGGGGCAAGAATCGAGATAGCGGGCCCGGATGATCCGGCGTGATCCCGGGCGGGAAGGGCAAATCCATGTCTCGAGTATACGGCAAGAGGATCGCCTCAGACGATCAGGTGGTGCGCTTCCGCGATAGCGGACGCGCAGGAATGGCGGGAGGTGGTGTATCCCGACCTTGGGGCCTCGCTCACTACTTTGGGGGGCTGGGAATTCCAAGGGACACGGGGGCGGCCCTCTTATCACCGTCCCCCGTCCCCTGAGAGCGTGCAAATGGATCGAAAGCCCCGCCTGGCGTCAGGCCGATGACCGTGTATCGACTTGCCCTTCGACCGATCGGGGCTCTCACCTCACCCCCCTCCCTCCCATGAATCCTTCCCCCTCGCCGCCATTGAGGCGTGACTTCCGCTCGGGCGATCCTTGGCGGGGCGGGGCCGCCTGCCTGCCCCGCCCGTTCTAGGCGGGGTCCGTCCCGATGATTTTGTCAGGGTTGCGGATCGCACGTGTGTGCTTTGGCCGACGGCATACGGATCGTGTGTCGCTGAGATTCGTTCACAATCTCTGGGAGTAAAAAGACAGGGAGCCCTGGCCTCCGGCTCGGCTCACGCCAACTGAATTGGGAGCGGCCTCCTTGCGTCCGTCGCCTCTTGGTTTTATCCTGATAACCTCGCTGGATCGGCTGGGTCTACACCGCGCACATCGGGGAGTCTCTTCTGGCATGCGGGTATCGTTCCGGATCACCTATCTGATCGCGGCCTCACTTGTCACGGCCGGGTGCAATCTGCCGGTGTCGACAAAATCCGATGCGACCCCTTCGGCGTCCTCCGGCGGCCTGGTCGTGTCCCCCGGCGCTCCCGCGACGCCTTTCACAGGCCCTTCACCCACTCTCGCCCCTACAAGGATCGAAGGCTCTGAGGTCACCCCGCAGCCGATCGGCTGTCCAGTTCCATCCGGCTCGCCCGCGCCTCCGCCCTTGCAGGCGCCCTCCTCCTACGTTCAGGATGTACTGGCCTTCTTGAATGGCGGCGGTAGTGCTCACGACCTGCAGTTCCGGATCCAGTCCGCTGGCCTCTCGCCCCAAGTCGGGATGCCGCTCGCCCAAGGGGACTTCAACGGCGACGGACTGGATGATGTCGCCCTCACCCTCCTCGCCCCGAATGATTCTGCGATCATGGTGCCGGGTGAACTCTATGTGTTCGTATGCATCGGCCGGGCGTATGCGCTTTCGTACACCAGCCCGGCCGTCCTCGAGATTGGAGCTCCCGAGATCATCGATGCGCGCGACCTGAACGACGATGGCGCGGCCGACCTGCTTTTGGCGCGAGAAACATGCGGAGCCCACACGTGCTTCAGCTATCTCGAGGTCCTCACCTGGCGTCAGAATGTGCTAGTGAATGTCTTGCAGGGTGAGAGCGACGATCTACCCTACCCGTCTATCCGGGTTGTTGGGCCCGGCGCCGACGGTCGATTCGAGATCGCCGTCTCCGGTACGGGGATCTCCTCCGCCGGAGCCGGTCCTTACCGCGGGCTGACACGAACCTGGGCCTGGAATCAAGCAGGTGATGCGCTCATTCCCGGCCCGGATCTTGCCCTACCATCGACGTATCGCATCCATCTCCTAAACGACGCCGATCAGGCCGATCTCGATGGCAGCTATGCGACGGCGATCGCGTTGTACACGCGGGTTGTCAATGACGACTCGCTACAGGATTGGGTCGATCCCGCCAGTGAGAGAGCAAACCTGAGTGCCTATTCCATGTTCCGCCAGGTTGTGGCGCGGCTGCAATTGGGTGACGTGGCCGAAGCCCAGAGTGAGTATCTGGACCTGCAAAACGCTTACCCGCCGGCATCGGTGGGAGGGGCGTACGGGTTGATGGGGCAGGCCTTCTGGACAGCCTATCAGTCGAGCAGGAGCATCCCCCTCGCGTGCGCGCAGGCGCAGGTGTTCGCACAAGCGAACGAAGCCATGGTCCTCCAGCCGCTGTACTTCGGTTACGCCAACCATGTGTACGCGGCGGTGGATATCTGCCCGGCGGCAGGTCCCTGAACCAATGATCCGACCTCTGCCGATTTCCCACTTCGAAGCCCGCCTCCAGGACCAGCTGGATCTTCTCAGGAAAATGGTCGAGCTTGAGTCTCCGACGACGGATAAGGCGGCGGTCGATGCGTTAGGAAACTTTGTCGGAGAGTCGATGCGCCACCGAGGCGCAACCGTCCTTCGCTTCCCCCAGGAGACGGCTGGCGACCACTGGCTTGGGCAATGGGGCGATGGCACCGGTGGCATCCTCGTGCTGGCACACATCGATACCGTCCATGCCTTGGGCACGATCAGCAAAATGCCCTGGCGCGTCGGTGGAGATCGGCTGTACGGTCCAGGCGTCATGGACATGAAATCGGGCCTGGCGATCGCGCTGACGGCGATCGAGGCCGTCCAGCAGGCTTCACTCGCTCCAAGATCACGCATCAGTCTGCTGTGCACCTCCGATGAGGAGACCGGAAGTCATACATCAAGGGAACTGATCGAGGACCAGGCCCGGGAGCACGAGCTGGTGCTATGCATGGAGCCGGGACTGCCCGATGGATCGCTCAAAACTTGGCGGAAAGGGATCGGAGATTTCCGGGTTGAGGTCACCGGCCGGGCGGCGCACGCAGGTGCGAATCCGGAGGCGGGGGTCAACGCCATCGTCGAAATGGCCCATGTCATCCATCGCCTGACCAGCCTGGAGGATCCGGCGAAGGGCACGACGGTCAGCGTCGGCGTGGTCGGGGGAGGCACGCGAACGAATGTCGTACCGGCTTGGTGCTTCGCCGAGGTCGATCTGCGGGTCTTGGAGGTGTCGGAGATGGACCGGCTGAATGTGGCCTTATCGAGCCTGGAGCCGGTCCTTCCGGGGGCGACCATCTCGTTTGAAGGAAGCTGGAACCGTCCTCCAATGCCCCGGACGCCAATCCTGGCGGAAGCCTTCGGGCGTGCGCTGACGATCGGGGCGAAGCTCGGGCTCCACCTGAGCGAAGGCGGAACGGGCGGAGGCTCGGACGCCAACTTCGTCGCACCGCTGGGCGTGCCCGTTCTCGACGGCCTGGGGGCGGTCGGGAACGGGGCGCACTCAGAGCGCGAATACATCCTCCTGAGCAGCCTTCCCCCGCGGACGGCGCTGCTGGCTGCCTTGATCAGCGAGTGGGGTTAGCGCGCCGCTCGACTTCCCGCTGAAGCTCCGGCAAGGTCCGAATCCAACCGATCTCTTTAAGGAATTGCGCCGGGGAGCCGCTCCGATCCCATAGAGCGCGAACGGCCTCCCCCACCGGATCAGCGCCGGCCGCACCGCCCGGTTCGTCAGCGTAGGCGCCGTAGAAGGCGAAGTAGGCCTGGTTCAGACGCCGGATGTGATACCCCTGAGCCCAGAACACCTGGCGTCTGGCATCCATGTAGGCTTCGGCCTGGTCCACCTTCCCCTGCGCAAGCAGGTCGTCGACTTCGAGCCGGGTTATGTGCATCTCTGCCCGGAAATCAAATGCCAGCGGCGCATTCTCGGAGGCGGGAGGTATGGCCGGGGCAGGTGGCACCAGGTCAGGGTAGTAGCGCTCGAGCAGCATCTGGCTGACGGCCTTGCCGAATAGAGAGGCGGCTGTTTCGTTCATCGTGCGCACTTCGGGGCTGCTGTCGAGATTGGTCTCGTATAGAAAACCCAATGGGCGGAAGAAGAGGTAGTTGTGCGCCCATTCATGGGCGATGACTTCGGCGATCCACGGCAGGCTGGAGCTTTCCTGAATCATGGTCGGGTATGTCCCGATCCCTCCCAGGGGCACGACCAGCGCCGAAACGCCAAGTGTGCTTTCGAGACGGTTCTCCAGGGACACCTGTTGATCCAAAGTCAAATCGGGGTCGAGTTGGATGCTTGCATCTTGTCGGATGGCCTGTCGGGGAGAGACGATCACCGAGAGCGGCAAACGCGTGGAGTGGAAAAGGACCGGAGGCAGGGGGTGGCCGCCAACGGCGAGACCCATCTCCGCCAGGATGACCGCCTCCTGCTCCTGCAGGACGGTCTCCGCTTGAGGTTGGAGGACCGACAGGCGCAATCGCGTCCGTTCGATCTCCTGCCTCTCATTTGAGGCCGTTTCGATGTCAGGCTGGGGCAAGGATGGATCGGCGGCCAGCTCAAGCTGGCGGGCTTCAAGCTCACCGGCCCTACGCGTCAGCTGTATGAACTCTCGGACCAGCGCCTCCCGATCGGCTGTCGGGAGATAGCTGGCGTAGCCGAGGCTGGACTGTTGGACTTTGACCCCAAAGGCCGCCAGTGTCCAGCCGGCAAAGTCGAACTCCGAGACGTGAGTGAAGCGGCGGATCCGGGCGAGCGGATCATGGTTGCCAAGGGTGCTGCCCGTGAGCAGGAGAGCCAGGATCACGATCCAGGCCAGTTGCCATACGGTTTGGGGAACCTGCCTCACACTCGTGGGGACTCGCACGTCCGGATGATACCAGCCGGCGGGAGATTCTGGATCGATCCGACAGCCCAAGCGAGTGGATCCCCTGTCGACATTGCCAGTTTCCCCTCAGCCTTCCCCTGTTCATTACAATCCCCAGATCTGTTCAGGCGACCTGGGTATGACCGTTCCCCCAGTTCTCCCCCGGCAACGCCCGGATCCTCTCTATAAAGGGCGAGGGACCTGAATAGGGGCAGAGAGGCGAGGCCTGGAGGAGGATTGATCCATAGCCGTTTCTTTCCAGGGTCAGTTCGTTTTTCGACGGTCCTGGCCTCCCCTGTGCTATAATCCCCGGACCTCGGGGGGTGGAAGGATAGCCTAGGTTTCTCATCCGCAATGAATTTCCTCGTAACCGGCGCAGCAGGATTCCTGGGGTCCGCCCTGGCCAATCGTTTAGCACGCGAAGGTCACCAAGTGCGCGGCCTGGATGATCTCTCCGCAGGCGACCCTCAGCGGCTGGTGCCTGACGTGCTCTTCACCCGAGGTGATGTTGCCGACCGACCGAAGCTGTGGACGCTCCTCCAGGATGTGGATTGTGTCTACCACCTGGCGGCCCGCGTCTCGGTACCCGAATCTGTCCTCTACCCGCGCGAATACAGCTCAGTCAACGTCGGTGGCACGGTCAGCGTCATGGAAGCCATGCGCGACGTCGGCGTCAAGCGCGTCGTGCTCATCTCATCCGGCGCGGTGTACGGCGGCCAGCAGGTCCAGCCCCTGAGCGAGAGTACCCCACCTGATCCGAGATCTCCGTACGCCGTCTCCAAGCTGGCAGCCGAGTACTACGTCCGAACTATCGGGTCATTGTGGGGGATCGAAACCGTCGCGCTGAGGGTCTTCAACGCCTATGGACCGGGCCAATCTCTGCCCGCTGCCCATCCGCCGGTCATCCCGCACTTCCTGCGGCAAACGGTGCGCAATGGCACCCTGGTGATCCACAGCCGCGGGCAACAAACGCGAGATTTCGTGTACGTCGACGACGTCGTTGAGGCGATGGTTGCGGCATCGACGGCGCCGGGGGTCGACCGGCTGATGATCAACGTGGGCAGCGGTGTTGAGACCGGGATCGCCGACCTGGCACAACTCGTCGTCGAGAGCGTCGGCCGTGGCGCCGAGTGGATATACATGGAAGAGCAGGATCCCGGGCCGGACCGAATGGCCGCCGACATCCGCCTGGCGAACGAGACTTTGGGGTATGCACCGCGGATCAGCCTGCAGGAAGGGCTACGCAAGATGCTCGAGCGCGATCCCCGCTTCCAGGTCCCGCAGGAAGTTTGAGCCTGAAGAGGCGGAGCAGTCCGCGCCGGCGTTCGGGCAACACCAACCGAGACTCCCCCATCAGACAGGCACCCATCGAGCCCTACGCTCGGAACGGTTCACCGCTGTTGTCTCGGAGATCAGGAACTCCCGGATGACGCCATGCCGGCTTGCCCGCACCTTCTTCGCACGCGAGACGTTGACGGTCGCGCGCGAACTGCTCGGCCAGAGACTTGTGCGTCTTGACGGGAACGGTCAGCGTATGTCGGGCAGGGTCGTGGAGACGGAAGCCTACATTGGCGCGGATGATCTTGGATGCCATGCCAGGCATGGCCGAACCGCACGGAATGAAACGATGTGGGGTCCGGCGGGCCATGCATATGTCTACTTCACCTACGGCATGCATTGGATGCTCAACATCGTCACCGAGGACGCGGAGTTCCCTGCGGCGGTGCTTATCCGGGGCATCGGACCCGAGGAAGGTCTTGAAACAATGCGGCGCAGGCGCCGTCCGGCCGTCGATGCCCGGTTGACGGATGGACCGGCAAAGCTGTGCCAGGCGCTGGGGATCGACCGTAGCATCGACGGCGAGGATCTCTGTCGACGCGGGGCGAATCTCTACTTCGAAGCCCTCCGGGGAGTGGACGACGCCAGTGTCACCCGCGGCCCCCGTGTGGGTTTAAACAACGTACCAGAACCCTGGCACAGTATCCCCTGGCGTTTTCGCGTAAGCCCGGATCTCATCCCAACCCTCTTCGAGGAGGAGCCATCATGAGCCTTCTGGCAGGCAAGACTGCGCTGGTATTCGGAGTTGCCAACGACCACTCGATTGCGTGGGGAATTGCCAAAGCCATACACGATCATGGCGCTCGGGTCGGGTTCTCCTACGCCGTCGAGAGCCTGGAGCGCCGTGTCCGTCCGCTGGCCGAGTCCATCGGATCGACTTTCGTCGAGAAATGTGACGTCGGAGATGACGCGCAGATCAAGGAGGTATTTGACAAGGCCGCCGATGCGTACGGAACGATCGACATCCTGGTGCACGCGATCGCGTACGCCGGACGCGAAGAGCTTTCCCGGCCGTACAGCGAGACGAGCCGCGAGGGCTTTCGGGTCGCGATGGACATCAGCGTGTACTCCTTCACCGCGCTGGCCCGTGCGGCGGCCCCGCTGATGAAGAACGGCGGGTCGATGCTCACTATGACCTATTACGGCGCGCAAAAAGTGACGACCAACTACAACGTCATGGGTGTGGCCAAGGCCGCACTGGAAGCGTCGGTCCGCTACCTCGCGGCCGATCTCGGGTCACGCGCAATTCGAGTGAACGCCATTTCGGCCGGTCCGGTACGGACCCTTTCGGCCGCGGGTGTCGCAGGCTTCAAGCGCCTGTATCGGCAATTTACCGACATGGCACCCCTGCGCCGCAATATCAGCCTCGAGGATGTCGGTGGCGCGGCCGTGTGGCTGGCCTCGGATCTGGCCCAGGCCGTGACCGGAGACATTGTTTATGTCGACTCCGGATACAATATCATGGGCGTGCC